>JGI24724J26744_10000430_pt1 | contig 31039 bp, 26 predicted proteins | sample Cruoilmetagenom7_FD_26744 | JGI IMG/M metagenome (IMG submission 26744) | reverse complement strand
GTAACCTACGTAGAAAAAGGTATTCTCCCCGAGAATCCTTTCCAATCTGTTGATACGGATGGCGTTGGACGATTGATGGCTATGTCTGTCAAAGAAGGCCGTGAAACTCGTAAGAGTTTGGAAGTTGGTATTTGCGGTGAGCACGGTGGCGATCCGGCATCCATTGATTTCTGCCATACAATTGGGCAGAATTATGTTAGCTGTTCTCCATTCCGTGTGCCAGTAGCCCGATTGGCCGCAGCCCACGCAGCCTTGAAATATGCACCCTAGAAATAGAGATCACTAAGTAATTTGATAATAATAACCCGCGGATAATCTCCGCGGGTTTTCTTTTATTGGATTCGGGTGTAGACCAACTTGTAAATATTTAGGAATTCTGTGATCTGTGTCAGGTAATTTTGTGTTTCTTGGAAACGGATCACTTCCAGGAAAAGATCGGGATCATCATTTGAAAGCGCCAACCACGACTCCGCGCTTCCTGGGCCGGCATTATAACCAGCGAGGGCGGCTTGAAGATTATTATTGAGGTAATCCTCAACATGCCTGAGGTAAAAGGCACCAAATGTTATGCTCACTTCACCACGCAGCAGGTCGATGTGTTCATAATCAGGGGGCCATTTCAGAAGACTGACTATATCCTGAGCGGTACTAGGGATGATCTGTCCTAATCCGCTTGCTCCTGCTGCAGAGTATATATAAGGGTTAAACATACTCTCTTGTCGAATGAGTGCAAATAGAAGCAGCGGCGGGATATCAAATTCTTTCGCTGCTAGCACAGTCAATTCCCGGAAATATGCGCCAAATCGAATATGAGTGAAATAGATTGGGGCAGATAGAGATGATAAATCATCCATGCCGGCCATATTTAGGATATTACGGCTGGCATATATTGCTGGTTGATATAAATGTAGGTCAATTAGGAAATTCATCAATCGGTAAGTACTTGTAACATCTGTCTGCAATTCTGCGCGGAGTGATTCAGCTTCATTGATCGCGTTTTGATACAAACCTAGGTCCCAGTAATCTCTTATTTTTTGGATACGAGGATTATTTTCTAATTCCCCTAACCCAGAAAGGTCAATTTCAGGAGAAATGCCGAATGTTTTTATCATCCATTCTTCAGCTTCCTGTTTTTCAAGATTAAGGTCGTATCCAAGGTCATAATTTTCATCTAGTGAAAGTGGCGACAATCCTTTTAGAATTTCTGAATTGCGGATGCTGTAATAATCGGTTGGATCAGATAACTCACCCTGCTTCCATGCGTTCTGTGCGTTTTCGCTGTCGTTCAATGCATGATAGCATTTCCCGACCCATAAGTAGGCTTTTGCTTTTTTATTTGGCGAGGAAGCCAGAACTAGGGACCGTTGGAAAATTGAAAGAGCATCTTCATACCGGTCCAAACGAAAATAAGAAATTCCAGCAAGGAAAAGCGCGCGGTAGCTTTGGCTATCAGAAGGGTATTCGTTCATCATGCGCTGCCAAATGTTTGCNGCGCCATTAAGATCTCCACTGCGTTCAAGGATTCGCCCTGCTTCATAGATAAATGAAGCGGCATCTGGAGATGTTGGAGCCGTATTTACAAAAGATAACAGCGTTTCAGCCCCGTTAGCATATTCATCGAGAACTGCCCACTGGACATAAGCTTTTTCATCCCAAGCGGCAGTCCAATATGGATTTCCCGGGTAATTTGAAATTAATTTGTCATACGCGGCAACTGCATTTCTGGGGTTTCCGGAAAAATAATAACTGAGACCTAAAAAGTAATATGCTGAACCATCGTTATTATCCGGGTTAGAATCTAAATATTTCTGGAATGCCTGAATTGCGAAATCGTATGATCCGGCATAATAATCAACCAAACCTCGCAGGAATTCATCTACAGGAACACCGTCGTTGACCAGAATAGTAAGAGCTGTAAAAGAATCATATGCTTTGGGAAACTTGATCACTGAATCCAGGAATTGGGTGTAGGCTTCATTTGTCAATCCTAAAGACAAATAAGCTTGGCCGGATAAAAGATTAGCGGTTGAACGGGTGTAATCATCCTGTGCTGTGTTATACACGTTGTTAAAATACTGAATGGCTGTGGTGAAATCCTCCAACCTGTCGTAGGCCTTTCCGATTTGGAGATTGATGTATAACGGATTAAAATCAGGGTCTGCCAATAGGGCAGCTTGGTAACTGATAATTGCCTGGTTATGATCTCCTGCAATCATCGCAGTATCTCCAATTGTTTTATACACAAAAGCATTAATTTGCCCGGGTTTTAGTTCAATGTATTTTGTATATGCGTTTATTGCTTGTTGGTATTCTTTGATCTCTTCGTAGGATTGCCCTAATAAAAAATTGGCGTTTGCGGCAAACTCGGTGTCAGNGTATTGGCCAAGAATGCGGTTAAATGCATCGATGGCAGAATAATAATCTCTTTCAAGGAAATATGTGCGTCCAAGCCCATATAATGCCTTAGATTGTAACTCAAGCTCACTGTTGCTTGAGAATGCTTCCTGATATTTCAAGCGTGCTTTTTCTATTTCTCCCGNGAATAATGCTTCATCAGCGGAAGCAAGTTGGTTAACTGGCGGGACCGCTAAGGATGAGGATTCTTCCTCAACGATATTAAATAACTCTTGAATCTCCTCCTTGATTGTTCCTTCTGAATTTGTATTTTCTGTTTTGGATAAAAAATCAAAAGGTATTGAACAAGCGGTATATAGGAACAGCAGTGTGATCCCTAGCCATAGATTTCTTTTTTTCATACCCCGTTTATATTATGGCTTGTGGATTGTGTCAACACAAAATGTGTACTTTACAAATGCCATTTCTCATGCTAAACTGATGGAGTCAAGCAACAAAGCGCTCGCAAATGAGCGCGTTTTTTTTGGAGAGTGATCAATGCGTACCCTTGAGTGGGATGAAACCACACAACGATTAAAAATGGTAGATCAAAGAGACTTNCCATCTGCCTTTAAGGTTGTTTATCTAGAATCTTATCAAGAAGTAGCTGATGCAATTAGAAATATGACAGTACGCGGTGCGCCAGCAATTGGTGTTACTGCGGCGTATGGTATGGCCTTAGCCGCACTGCATTCTAAATCAATAACTATTGATTTGATCAGGGCCGATCTTGAGAAAGCCAGCCATATTTTGGAGGCAGCCAGACCAACGGCCGTGAATTTACCGTGGGCTTTAAAACGGATGCTCAGAGTTACCAACCAACCTTATGATGATGTTCAAACCCTCCGCTCCGCTTTGTTATCTGAAGCGCATGTAATGGCGGATGAGGATGTGGAGATTAATATGTGCATCTCCGCATATGGCGCTGAGTTAATTGAAGATGGGGACACGATCATTCACCACTGCAATACCGGCGCGTTGGCAACAGTTGATTGGGGAACGGCATTGGGTGTAATTCGCATGGCTTTTGAGCAGGGCAAAAAGCTGCATGTGCTGGTAGATGAAACTCGCCCAAGACTGCAGGGAGCCCGTCTAACTGCGTGGGAACTTTCACAATATCAAATACCTTACGATATCATCAGCGATAATTCCGCAGGGTATTTCTTGCGCAGTGGAATAGTTAATAAAGTTATCTTTGGCGCGGATCGGGTTGCGCGGAATGGGGATGTCGCAAATAAGATCGGTTCCTATATGCTCGCACTAGCAGCTCATGCTAATAATGTGCCTGTTTACAGCGTATTTCCTTTTTCAACTGTTGATATTGAGTTAGAGTCAGGTGATCTTATACCTATTGAAGAAAGGCCACAGGACGAAGTACTAAATTTGAAATTACATGACCGTTTGGTTGTCCCTGAGGATGCCAGTGCCCGTAATCCTGCGTTTGATGTTACCCCGCATGAATTGATAACGGCTTTCATCACAGAAAAAGGGATCATTTATCCACCTTTTGAAAAAAACCTTATTGATAAAATACAAGGGGTATAAGGAGTCGATATTATGTCAATCATCTGCACTGGTTCGATCGCGTATGATTACTTGATGTCCTTTCCCGGGTATTTTAAAGATCATATTATTCCAGATAAATTGGATTCGATCAGTTTGTCGTTTCTGGTTGATTCAATGGTAAAACAACGTGGGGGAACTGCACCGAATATCGCGTTTACGATTGCTCTTTTAGGGGAAACACCCAAGTTGATGGGAACTGTTGGCGAAGATTTTCGAGATTATCGGGCGTGGCTTGATAATCAAGGTATTGATACATCATTAGTGAAAAGAATAGATGGGATTTTTACCGCATCATTTTTCGCAAATACTGATCTTTCCAATAACCAGATTGCCAGTTTTTACACTGGCGCGATGGCCCATTCAAAAGACCTGTCCTTGAAAGCCATTAATTTATCGAAAGATGATTTGGTTTTGATATCTCCTAATGATCCTACGGCAATGAGGAATTATGCGGCTGAATGCAAAGATTTAATGGTGCCTTATGTATATGATCCCGGGCAGCAAGTGGTCCGAAATGCTCCTGAGGATATCAAGGAAGGGATTATCCACGCGCAAAGCTTATTTATAAACGAATACGAATATGAACTGATCCAAAAACACACCGGCATGAATGATGAAGAGATTCGGGAAGCTGTTGATTATGTTGTGATAACCTGCGGCGACCGAGGTTCTTATATATGGGTTAAAGATGTCTATTTTCACATCCCAGTAGTTAAACCGAGCACAACGGCTGACCCAACCGGCGTGGGGGATGCATTTCGCGGTGGCTTTATCCGCGGGAAACAACTAGGAATGGATTGGCAAACTTGTGGCCAAATGGGTTCATTAGCTGCAACATATTGTTTGGAAAAACAAGGTACCCAAAACCATCGTTATACACGTGTTGAGTTTGTCCAACGCTACCGAAAGCATTTTGATGATGGCGGGGCGTTGAATACGTTAATTGAAGATTAATTATTGAAAGGAACAAAATGGATAAATTTGATGTAAAAGATATAAAACTGGCTGAAGGTGGAAGGCTGCGAATGGAATGGGCAGAACGGGAAATGCCTGTGCTGCGTTCGATCGAGGAACGGTTTAAAAAAGAGCAACCGCTAAAAGGCATGCGTGTTGCGGCATGTTTACACGTTACCACTGAAACCGCAAATCTGATGACTGCATTACAGGCTGGTGGCGCAGATATTGTTCTTACAGCTTCCAATCCGCTTTCCACTCAGGATGATGTGGCAGCTGCTTTAGTTTCCCATTATGAGATCCCAACATTTGCGATCAAGGGTGAGAGCAATACCACATACTATAAGCATATCCATGCTGCGTTGGATCACAAGCCACATTTTACAATGGATGATGGCGCGGATATGGTCAGCACAATTCATAAAGATCGGCGTGAATTGCTGGAAGATGTTATCGGTGGCACAGAGGAAACAACAACAGGTGTGATTCGTTTACGCGCAATGGCGCATGATGGCGCATTAGAGTATCCNATCATTGCGGTTAACGATGCGATGACAAAACACTTGTTTGATAATCGCTACGGTACAGGGCAATCTACGCTGGATGGTATNATCCGCGCTACCAANGTACTCATTGCCGGAAAAACATTTGTTGTTGCTGGCTATGGATGGTGCGCGCGTGGTTTGGCAATGCGGGCGAAGGGCATGGGGGCGAATGTGATCGTTACTGAAGTTGATTCACTGAAAGCTTTGGAGGCGGTTATGGATGGCTTTCGTGTGATGCCAATGATGGAAGCGGCAAAAGAAGGAAACATCTTCTGCACATTAACTGGCGATTTGAATGTAATTGATAAGCATCATTTTGAAGTAATGAAAGATGGGGCCATTATTTCTAATTCAGGTCACTTTAATGTAGAAATTAATATTCCCGCATTGGAAGAAATGGCTGTCACAAAACGATTGGTGCGGCCTTTTGTAGAGGAATATAAGATGGATGATGGGCGCAGACTGCATATTCTTGGTGAAGGCCGGCTCATAAACCTGGCATCTGCGGAAGGACATCCGGCAAGTGTGATGGATATGTCATTTGCTAATCAGGCTTTGAGCCTTGAATATATGATCAAGAATGCGGATAAACTTGAAAATACAGTATATGGTGTCCCTCAAGATATCGATCTCGAGATCGCTCGTTTGAAGTTAGAGGCGATGGGTGTCGGAATTGACACACTAACAGAAGAACAGGAGAAGTATTTGCATTCCTGGGAACACGGCACTTAGAGAGAACAGAAAAGAGACCTTGATTTCACGGTNTCTTTCTATTTAAACAGAACGATTATGTTATTTGGATTGACATTAAATCCAAGAAATTTTAGAGAAAATCGCAGTGTCAGCTGCCTGGTTTAATTTCTGTAAAACTTGATCGAATTGATCAATTCTACAAATATTGATAATAATAACAATAATAATAGGATCACTAATCCCAAATTGACTGTTCTCACCATGCTCTCTGAAAGGTCAAGTGGAAATTCTTGTCGGAACACATACACGGATATAAAAGAAAAAACATTCGTGAGTGACTTCATAAAACTGCGGAACCACTTTGGATCGAATACCATGAAGATAAAATGGGCAAATATCATTGCGCTGAGCGATAAATTAATTGCCCAAAGGCACTCTGAAAATCTGGCTGTTAGGTAAGGCGTATTCCAGCCAATCAAGTTGTTAGCTGCATACATCATGATGAAATTAATCATGATAGAAATAAAATATCCAAAGCGCCTAACTCCAGAAGGCATTTTTGTCTCAGTCATTTTTCTTTCCTCCTGTTGATGTGAACAGAGGATGTAATAATAACAGAAAAAAGAAATCTTCTCACTATCCTAGTATTCCAACCTGTTCATAAATATCATAAACAATAAATTGTGAAATGTTAGAAATTGCAAGGAATAAATGGGGTTAATTCCATTTCGTCTATAATTATCTTCACGATGTCTATCCAAATTACGAATGTGAAAATATTTACTCCGTTCCAAACTATTGGGATTGGTGAGGTGCATATCTCCAATGAAGGAAAGATATCGTACGTTGGTTTGATGCATGAATCAGAGAGACAATTTGACCAAACCATTAATGCTGAAGGATACTCTCTGGCTCCTGGATTGATTGATATCCATGTACACGGTGGACATGGTGTGGCTTTCGGTTTAGCAGATTTAAAAGAATCCTTGCGAAAATATTCGCAATGGGTAGTTAAAACCGGCGTAACCGATTTTCTACTTTCGATTGCTGCTCCTGATGCACGGACCTTGTTAGAATTAATCCAAGCTTATGTTCCAATCCTTGAAAACGGTATGCCAGGTGCAAAAGCATTAGGTCTTCATCTTGAGGGACCTTACATGAACACAGAGAAAAAAGGTGCTTTTAATCCTGCTTGGTTGCGCAAACCAGATATGAAAGAGGTCAACTCCATTATTAGAGCTGGTAAGGGCTGGATTAAACAAGTCACGATGGCTCCTGAACTAGAAAAAGCAGATTTAATTGCTGAAGTATTCCAAGATTCGAATATTATTGTGGCATTAGGGCATTCGAACGCTGATTTTGAAACTGCATCCAGAGCTTTACAGAGCGATTTTTCACATGTAACCCATACTTTTAATGCACAGTCAAGTTTTAACCACCGCAAACCAGGCGTTATTGGAGCAGTGATGGCATCGGATTATGTCACTGCTGAATTAATTGCAGACAAAGTGCATGTACATACTGACGCAATGAAAATTCTTTACCGCTGTTTGGGATATGAACGCATCATTCTAATAACTGATGCGATGTCAGGAGCAGGATTACCTGATGGAACCTATAATTTAGTTGGGCAGGAAGTGATTGTGAGAGATAGCCATGCAAAATTGACAGATGGGACTATCGCCGGTAGTACTGCCCGATTGATTGATTGCGTTGCTAATTTCCATCAAGGTCTAAATATTTCCTTAAACTATGCTTTGCAAGCTGCAACACATAATCCCGCAAAATTGCTGGGGCTGCAAGATAAATTGGGGGTTATTAAAGAAGGAATGGATGCCAATCTTATTGTTTTTGATGAAGAATTCAACATGCATTTTGTCCTTGTCCAAGGGAAAATAGTCTACCAAGTTTGATCGTTAATAAATACTAAGAGGTAACAGAGAATGAAAATTGCCATATTCGGAGCCGGTGGTATTGCCCAAAGAGCCTATCTTCCAATTCTTTCAGCTTGGACTGGGATTGAAATAATTGGTATTTACAGCCAAACACAAGCTTCAGTTGATAATGTTTGCACAGAATTCAATATTATCAATGGAACAACTAATGCACAAGAATTAGTTGACATGAAACCAGATGCTGCTTTTGTTCTGACTAATGACCAAACGCATTTTCAATTTGTAGAAATGCTCTTAAAGGCTGAAGTTGATGTGTTTGTCGAAAAACCCATGGCGCAAAATAGTAAGGAAGTGAAATTCTTAGCGCAATTAGCTAAGAAAAAAGGGAAAATCCTTATGGTAGGGTTCAATCGCAGATTTGCGCTGTTATATAAAAAAGCAAAAGAAATTTTCAAAAGCAGGAAAATACAACTGGCTATTATTCAAAAAAACCGTGCTAAGGCGACCCATACGAATCTTTACAACAATTTTCTGGATGACACCATCCATCAAATTGACCTTATGCGTTTCTATTGTGGAAATGTTGTGCCATTGAACACTTTTTACGAAAAGCAAGGGGGAAAAATTGTTGGGGCGGTTAGTGTATGTGGTTTGTATGATGGTGGTATTGGTCTAATAATAACTAGTCTAAAAGCTGGCTCATGGCAGGAGAGTGTTACGCTACATGGTGAAAATTTCACTGTCGAAGTAGCAGCTTTTGAAAAGTTAACAATAAAAAACCACGATCATGAACAAGTCTTTGGGACANACAGNCCGNGTAAATGGATACCTGATATGAGAGAGCGCGGTTTTTATGGGGAAATTGAGCACTTCCTCGATTGTGTTCTTTCGCGCCAGCAACCTCTGACCAATGCTTTTGAGGCAGTGCAAACCCACCAGTTATTAGAAGAATTTGTGAAGGTAGCGGGGATAAAGCCCAATGAGTCTCCTGCTGATGGGTGGGATAAAATACCTCGCTGGGATTAGAAATCTTTAGTAATAGCACCTTTTCCTGTGCGAAAACCAATTTATATCTAATTAGTTGTATTGACGTTTTCATTTTTCATTTATTTCTATTTAAAGCATAAATGGTAATTAATCTATTCCAATACGTTTTGTTTATAAAAAATATTTCCCAACTATCCATAAATGACCAAAAGGTTTGTAGATGAGAATGATTATTTTTATATAATTACTGGGTAACTAAGAATAGAATTTAGAGTTCTAAGGATGGATGACCATATGTCCGATTTACTCTATTAAATTTTGTTGACAAGCTGCATTTTATTTGGTAGTATGGGGTATATACCAGTTATGGACACTAATTATTCAATAAATCAAAAAAGTTCAGAACCCCTCTATCTTCAATTAAAAAAAATACTTATTAAGAGGATTATTTCTGGGGTATATAAATCTGAAGAAAAATTGCCTTCAGAGCGTGTATTATCCGAAGAACTCAATATTAGCCGAATGACTGTTAGGGAGGCATTGAAGGGACTTATTAACGAGGGGTATATTTATACACAAGTGGGAAAAGGAACATTTGTAAAAAACATTCAATATAAACAAGATTCAGTATTGACTGGCTTTACTGAGCAAATGAACAAAATTGGCAGTGAAGTTACTAGTAAAGTAATTGAATTTTCACTTGAGCAAGCACCACCAGAGGCAAAAATCAAGCTAGATTTAGAACCGAACGATTTTGTATATAAATTAAAACGAATTCGGTATGCTAATAAACGTGTTTTAGCAATTGAGACAGCATATATACCAGCCAAACTATGTAAAAACTTAGATCAATATGATTTTTCCAAAGAATCTTTATATAACATCATTAGAAAAGAATATGGTTTACAACTTGTCCTTGCAGAACAAACAATTATTGCATCTCTTGCTAACGATGATGAAAATATTTTATTTGAAACACAACCTCCGGCACCTATCCTGCGAATTAAAAGAATTACGAAAACTAATTTTAAAGAACTGGTGGAATATGTCGAATCAGTTTATCGAGGGGATTCATATATCCTTCATACACAGCTTTCATGTTAGAACGTCAATAAGGTTATGAAATGGGAATCTAATATCAAGGAGATAGAATGATAGAAATAATAACAGCATGTGGGGTCGGCATGGGTACTAGTCTTCTATTGCGGATGTACACGGAAGATGTGTTAGAAATCCTTGGAATTGAAGCAAGAGTTCAAGCTTTAGATGCGAGCCAGGCAAGAGGCTCGCGTGCAGATTTAATCCTAACATCTCCTGCGTTAGTTGATGTATGTTCTGGCGGGAAGGCTGAAGTGAAAGCGATTAAGAGTTTTATTAACAAGGATGAAATCCGCGCAGTTCTGGTTGAATTTCTCACTTCAAAAGGATTATACGAAAATTCAAACAATGAGTAACAAAGGAGGTGACACAAGATCATCAAAAGAGTAAATATTGTTAGCCTGGCAATTTCAAATACTTAAAAAAACAGGAGAAAAAAATGGAAACAGTATTAAGAATTACTCAATTCATCGCTGATAATATTTTCAGCCAGCCAGCTTTATTGATTGGTATGATTGCAATGATCGGATTGATAATCCAACGAAAATCTTCGAGCGATGTTATCAGCGGTACAGTAAAGACAATTGTCGGATTTCTAATCCTAACAAAAGGCTCAGATATTGTGGTTGACGCTTTATTGAAGTTCACCCCAATTTTGCAGACTGCTTTTGGAATGGAGGGAAGCTTATTCGACGCATTTGCAGGAGTTGGATTGGGAGAGCTAATCGCCAATTATGGTGGTGTGGCNGCATTGATTATGACTTTCGGCTTCTTATTAAATGTATTAATTGCGCGTTTCACAAAAGCTAAATATATATATTTAACTGGACACCTCTTGTGGTGGATTGCTCTTGTTTTAGTTGCGGTTCAGTTGGAGGTGAATCCTGAAGCAAGCACATTGAGCCTAGTAGTTGTAGGGTCAGTCATTGCTGGTGTTTATTGGACTTTACAGCCTGCTTTTACCCAAAAATTCATGCGACTGATAACAGGAAGTGACGAGGTTGCATTTGGTCATACATCTGCTTCAACCGCTTGGTTATCCGGTGTATTGGGAAAGTTTGTTGGAAAGCCTGAAAATAGTACGGAAGATATCGAACTCCCCAAATGGTTGAGCTTCTTCAGAGATGTAACAGTAGCAACTGCAGTCACGATCGGAATTGTGGTTGTCATCGCGGCTTTGGTGGCTGGACCGGAAGCAGTTGATTCAGGTTCACTAAATTATGTCGTCTTTGCAATTCTTCAAGGCTTCGTGTTTGCAGTAGGTATTGCGGTTCTTCTTATGGGTGTCAGAATGATCCTTGGTGAAATTGTCCCGGCTTTCCGAGGAATTGCGATGAAAATCGTGCCAGGAGCAAAACCAGCACTTGATGCCCCAATTATTTTTGACTATGCTCCTACAGCAGTCTTGATAGGATTTCTTTCTGCATTTGTTGTGTTCATGATCTGCATGGTTATATTTGGAGCCATCGGATGGACAGTGATTGTTCCGCCTATGATCATGTTATTTTTCCCTGGTGGAGCATGCGGGGTATTTGGCAATGCCACTGGCGGAGTAAAAGGCGCGGTATTAGGTGGGGTTATTCTAGGATTGTTCCTCGCTTTTGGCCAGGCGATTACAGTTCCNATGTTACAAAATACCGCCCCAGCACTAGCACAACTCGCTGATCCAGACTGGTATATAATCATCTGGATTTTCAAACCTCTTATTGGTTTAGTTTCTGGTTTATTTGGCGGTTAAAAATTTGGTAATTAATTTCTGATCAGTCGGCCGCGCAACAACATTTCGCGCGGCTGATTGATTATGTGAGAAGATAGGAGAAAAACATGATGAACATAAAAAGCGATATTCCTTATACTACGCAATTATTTTCAATTGTTATTGATACAATAAAATTAATAATAGAAAACGAAGGAAAAAGCATCCAGAGGGCAGCTCTTATGATAACCAAGAGCATAACGGATGGTGGAGTTGTGCATATCTTTGGATCTGGCCATTCTCATTTATTTGCTGAAGATATTAGCTATCGAGCAGGGGGGCTGGTTCCGGTTAATCCNATATTAGACATTGGCTATACCCTGATTGGNGGACCACCTTCTCGAAGTAGTCGGTTAGAGCGTCTTGAAGGTTTTGCGAGTGCATTACTTGACGGNTATGAATTTTATCCAGGTGAAGTTTTTATCGTCATGTCTCAGTCAGGTAGAAATCCTGGTCCGGTTGAAGCAGCATTATATGCAAAGAGTAAATCACTTCAAGTTATTGCTGTAACTGCTGTTGAACAATCTAAAGGGCAATCTAGTCGGCACTCAAGTGGAAAAAAACTTTATGAAATTGCTGATTTGGTAATTGATAGTCATGTGCCCACTGGAGATGCGGCTGTAGAACTACAAAAAGGACAGCCTAAAGTTGCTCCAATTTCAACGATTGTAGGTTCATCAATCCTTCAGGGCATTGTGGCGGAAGTTGCTGGATTGATTATGGAAGAAGGTGAGATTCCACCTATTTGGTTAAGTTCAAATATAGATGGCGGTGATGAGCATAATAAAAAAATGGCTGATATATATAAATCAAGGATAAGGTCTTTTTAGATATTTTTTCAGAGATCTTCGGTCTCTGGAGGTTTATTAAAGATGAAATGGATTGAAAAAAGGACAATTCGTACGAATGTGAAAGTTGAGAATTGGCAAGACGCTGTTAAAAAATCGGGTGATTTGCTTGTTTCTGGTGAATTTGTAGATCCTAGGTATATACAGGCAATGATAGAAACAACAATAGAGTTAGGCCCATATTGTGTAATAGCTCCAGGGATCGCAATTCCTCATGCGCGCCCTGAAATGGGTGTTATTGAAACAGGTTTCTCAGCCATAACACTAGCAGATCCAGTTGAGTTTGGAAATCACGATAATGATCCGGTTTTTCTGGTGCTAGCATTTTGTGCACTGGATCATGATTCGCATATCAACATACTCAAATTAATGGCTCGTGCAATTTCTCGTGAAGGTTTTATCAAGCGGGTTAAACAAGCAGTTGATGAAGATGAACTTGAGAAAATCTTGAACTTTCCGGGCGATGATGATTCATTTTAATAATACTGTTTTATATTTAGTAATGTAAAAGTTTCTATTTAGCATCCAGAAGTGAAAGTGCTCACAACTTGAAATGTGCTTTTAGTTTATTAATAAATATCTTTCGGGCGAATAACCAATAAGGAAACGAATAATATTTCTTATGTAGGGTTCTTGAAGTAATTCAAGGAATGGATCAATCAGAATTTAAGANAATGGCCTGATTTCCTAAAGCATTCCAGTGTTCAATGATTGGTGAATTTCGTTTACTCAGTGTGGAAATTTGTATTTCGAGTAAATGCAACATCCGGTGAATTGCAGGGAAATGTGTTTTGGTAAGAATTACCGTGAGAAACCCCTGGCGGAAAGGAAAGGATTTATCCAGTTTCCATTAAACATAGAAAGAGAAGTGGCGCATTGTTCATTATTAATTCTTCTCAGCACGGACCACATTAAAATCTTTTGTTATCAAGAGATCGGCTTTTGGACGTAAGGAATGAACGACTTGATGCTCTTGCTCCAGCACTTGCAAACGCCATTTATCTACATTCTCTTTCCCTCGCAAAAGCTGAGCTTTCTTGTTTTCGTGGTAAGTTAGATCAATAAATACGTGTAGGTCGGCTTCTGCATGGGCTGCGTAGAGTCCTTCGATGACCATATAACGCAGACCCTTAAAGCTGGTTTTTAGTTGATCTTTTTGATCGGTGAGCAGGTCAATGCATGGCATAATAATATTGTCAGCGTTGGCTTTGAATTCAGCGAGGTTGCNATTGATTGCATCCCAATCATATTCGGTGAAACCGATACTCTCGATGCCATGCGCCTTTCGCCAAGGGTTGCGTTCTTGGGGTAGGGTTTTATAGTAATTATCAATATGTAGGATTTTTGCCGGAGTTCCTTGTTCTTTGAGCAGGTGAGCGATCTCATGCCCTATCTCAGATTTTCCCGATCCAGATTCACCGCTAATTGCGATGACGATCTTTTCGCCGCTCATTTGGTTGATGTATTTTAAAACCGACTTGGCGGTTTTTTTGTGTTTCTTGGTGATGAGTAGCACGTCTCCTAGCATAGTTGGTTACCTTTCTGATTTCTTGAATATTTTACTCGACGCCACTGATTGGAATGTAAAGAAAACTCTTTTCCAAAGACGCGGATCTTCCTATCTGAATTTCCATCTATTTTAATTTCAACAACATTAGATGTGATGACGAACTCATAGCGGCAACCTTTAAATCCGAACCTAAAGCGCATTGATCGCCAGGTTTTTGGCAGGCATGGATTAATGTCCAGGATCAGGTTGTCGAAGTTGATATTGGCGAATGCCTGAAGGGTGAAAAAAACCGTTCCAGCCATTACACCGGTATGGATGCCCTCTTTGGTTGTCCCGCTCTGTATATCGACATAGTCGCTTTTTAAGGCTTCAGTGTAGAGTTGCCAGCTTAATTCTCTGTCACTGAGTGTGTTCGCCAGATAAGCATGAACGAGCCGACTTAAGGTTGATCCGTGCGAAGTNCGTTTTAGGTAATAGTAGAAATTTTCTCGGAGCAAGTCATCGATNGGTGAATACCCCATGTTATTTAGGATCAATTTAACTTGTTTTTCTGTTAATGTAAAGAATATCATCAACGCATCTGCTTGTTTAGCTATTTTGAATGTATTGGGTGATTTGCCTTCAGAATTAAGGATACGATCCATGCGGTGGATATTGCCGTATTTCTGCTGGTAGTGCGCCCAATCGAGTTCGTCTAGAGAGAAGTATCCTTCAAATTGCTCGAGAATACCCTTTTCAGAGATGGGGACAGTGATTTTCTGAGCGATGTTTTGCCAGTGTACCAGTTCTTTATTTGTGAGCCCGATTTTCTCTCTGAGTGTAGCTTTAGATGCTGTGCTCATTTTTTCAAGTAAATCAAAGGCGCGCTGAAAAACCCATGCGACGAGAATATTAGTATAAGAATTGTTTTTTAAACCACCTTCGTCAGCGCCAGGATATTTCTCGTGAAATTCATCTGGTCCCATCACTTGTACAATTTCGTAACGTCCGCACTTTTTATTAAAAGTAGCTATGCTTGCCCAGAATCGACAAATTTCCAGAAATAATTCAGCGCCAAAATTTTCCAAAAAATCTTGATCTTCTGTAATCCACAAATATTGCCAAATATTGTAAGCTACTGCCAGACCCACGTGCCGCTGAAGAGGGCTGTAATCTGGCCCCCATTTGCTGGAAAGTGGGTTGATATGCAGGATTTGGGTTTCTTCACATCCATTGCTGCCGCTCTGCCAAGGGAACATTGCTCCCTGATATCCGTTTTTTTGGGCATTATTTTGTGCTGCTCCCAATCGATTAAAGCGATACATAAGAGCCGAACGAGTTGTTTCCGGGAAATGCAGATTGATAAATGGTTGGATAAACAATTCGTCCCAGAAAATATGTCCGCGATAGGCTTCACCATGCAATCCTCGAGCTGGGAGACCTGCGTCCAATTTCAAGTTGTGCGGTGATGCAGTTACCATTGTGTGATATAGGTGCAGACGGATCAGTTTTTGGGCGATACGATCTCCTTCGATCTGGATGTCGATTTTTCCCAGATGTGATCCCAAGCAGCTCTGCTGGCATTTTTAATGAGATCAAAACTGTACTGTTCAGATAGCGCATCTTGTGCTGCACTAAGTGGATCCGCTATTTCCTCCTGATGAGATGCGTAAATTGAAACCAATTTGTCGATCGTCAAAGCGATGCCTCTTTTAGCATCCAGCGAAAAAATAGTTGTCACCTTGCCCGGTGTGTGTTCCGTATCATAATCTGGTTTGATTTCCTGTCCGTTGATTGAGATAAGTAAATATGCCGTCTCTGCGATCAAGATTTTTGATTGGTTGGTCTTGACCAGCAAAGAACCGCGATTTCCTGTGCTCTCTTCATAAACAGGTTCGAGATGTTTCGAGTTTAAGTCTCGATAACGCGCTACGCCATTGTTAATAATATCGCCGTCCAGCTCTGAGCGAATAGTGATTATCTCATCGTAATTATTCGGGGTGATCTGGTAACGCAACGCGGCGAGATGAGGGTTTTCCATACTGGCGAGTTGCTGAGATTCAATCCGTGTTTCTCGCCCATTAACATCAGAAACCACCATACTGCGATGTAAGATACCCGTCCGAAAATCAAGTCGACGAGTAATCTGTTTGATTTTTGTTTGATTGGGATTGAACCAATTCCCATCAGCGATTTTAAAAGTCATCGGCAGCCAGTTGGGGCAGTTGACGAAATCTTCATTGCTGATAGTGTGCCCGCCAACATTTGATTCGAGGCGGTTGTACAGGCCGGCAATATACGTGCCAGGATAATTCCATTCGTTTGCTGATGTCTCTACCTGTGCGCCGCGTGTACCGAAATATCCATTGCCAATACTGAGTAATGTTTCACGTTTTCCTTCGGAATCGGGGTGATAGTCAAAATAACTGATTGACCAATTATCTTCAACAAGATGTTTGGTGAACCAATTATCAATTTGCTGAATGTCGATCTGGGCCAGGTCATTAACAACAATATCAGCACCATTAAGCTTGAGGTCACGAGAATTCCCTTCACGGGCGACCCCGAGCACAAGGCCAAAACCACCGTTTTGCCCAGCCTGTACCCCGGAAATGGCATCTTCAATGATAACTGCACGATCGTTGGACACACCAAGATTATCGCAGGCCGCCGAAAAAATATCTGGTTCTGGTTTTCCTTTTAACCCAAGTTCCGCTGAATTTACTCCATCCACACGAGTTTCAATAAAATCCAGCAGGCCAATAGTATCTAAAACAATCTCGGCATTTTTACTAGATGATGCTACGCCGACACGGATATTCGCTGCTCGAAGGTCATGAATAAAATCAACTGTGCTTTGAAAAATGTTGATATTGCCTGCCTGAATGCTTTCATTAAAAATCTCGTTCTTGCGATTTCCTAGTCCACAAATACTTTCCTTTTCAGGCATATCGTTTGGGTTACCAAATGGCAGATCAATACCACGCCAAGCGAGAAAAGATGCTACGCCCTTGTAGCGCGGTTTCCCATCTACATAAGGAAGATAATCAGATTCATAGTTGAATTCCTGAAAAATCGAATCATTTTCTTCTGCGTATTGGCGTAAAAATGCATCAAACATCTGTTTCCATGCAGCACAATGCACAGAAGCTGTATCTGTAATAACTCCGTCAAGGTCAAATATAACTGCATCGAAAAAATGTTTGCTCATAAAATTATTTTTGTAAAACTGGTGGTGTTAATGGTACCCACAGTAGGATACCAATAAGTACTTTGTGTGAGGATTNGCCCCAATTTTTCGAGATTGACCCATATAAAACTAGAGTNTGGGTCGCAGCAATGTTCGCAATCACCTATGAAAATATTTTCATCTGACTCGTTAGGCATGTCACAATCATTTTCGGCGATATACAAATCGAAGTTGCTAAAACATCCCTTGCCGTACAGTGTTTCACTATCAGTAAAATATGGGCGCAGTTCACTGACCCTATGATTTGCTTTCCCAAACAACATATGGACTGGATAATCCTCATTCATCCACATCTTCTTTTTCTTTGTTGATCTATTTTCCATTATTTTCTCGCGATGCTTGAAGAGATAGATCTATGTATAAGGCAGCTGTCCAACTGAATACAGGGGCTGCATTTTTCCCCGGTTTTCCTGATTTTGAGTTGTAATATTCGTGCATTCCAGAATTATTCATAATTAAATTTATTGTCTTTTCCTGAATAATTTTTGCTAAATTAAATTCACATATTTTTTGGAGTGCTTCAATAAAAAAATAATTAATATTTATCCACACTGGGCCGCGCCACATTTTGTCAGGATCATATTTTGGGTCGATATAAGCTACAGAGGGAAGCATAAACTTTCCAAAAAACTCATTTTGGTTTATTAAATGCTCGATAATTCGGTCTTTTATTCTTTCTGGTAATTCTCCTGTCCATAAAGGACACAGGTTGATAGGGGTCAATGTTTGAATGGCTTCATTTTCATAAAATGAGAGGAAGGTGCCTTTTTTTTCATCCCAAAAGTAATCAATCATGCGGGTCAATAAATTTCTTGCCTGTTTTACCCAATATGCAGCGTCTGAAGGTTTATTAAGTAGTTTAGCAATAATGGCTAATGATTTCATTTGAATAAATAAATATGTATTTATGTCTGGAGAATCAACAGGCATTCCGTGATCCCAGAGGGGACTATCATCCAAACCTGACGAATATGGGTGGTTGTATTGCACAATGCCATCGCAGTTATCATCATTTTTCTTGAACCACCATGTGTTCCATTTCACCAGAGGTTCATAAATCTCTTTTAAAAAGTCTAAATCAATATCAATTTCGTGAATTTTCAAGGCGGCCCAGGCTAAGATGGGGGGTTTTGTTACTTTCCCGTGAATAGGATGGCTGATTTCGGTAACAATACCATCGTCGAAAATTGCATCAGGAAGCATCCCGTCTGGCTGCTGGTGGACCAATACACCTCGAATTTGATCGCGAGCTAGTTCAGGGTCGATGTGTCTAAGAGCAATCGCATGCAGGGCATTATCCCACAACCATACGCCTATATATTTCTTTTTTGAGGGAACGACCATTTCAAATTTAATATTACCTTTTGGAGAGATCAGGTTGTTTGCTAAAACCCACCATGCATAGGCATAGGTTTCCCGATATGGTTCTTTAATTGAAGGTAATTGATTAAACCATTTTTCCCAACGAAGTTTTGCTGCTTGGTAAATTTCCGGGAAAGATTTTATTGAGGAAGGGAATTTACAAGAGTTGTTTATACATAGAGCTATTGTAGAATTCTCACCTGTTTCTACAATGAATTCTAATTCGCACCCATTATTTTTTGAAATAATTTGATTCCTTACAATTTTTGATTGGGAAAAATATATTAAATTATTAAATGAATAAAATTCGCCGCCACCAGTTCTCTTTGTGTACTTTTCTGTATTTATTATGGATCGTATACCACAGTGGGTGTTGTGTGGAAGGCTGAAACAAAGAGTATGATTATCTTGAAAAACCAACTCGTATTTTCCAAGGTCTGTTTGAAATTCCAATACGTAAGGTTTTGTAGTGATTTTGTAAGGAAGTTTTTCGCCTTTTCCATTAACCAAAATTAATTCTGGCAAATAAGGTTTCCTGGATAGATATGATTCTATTCCTGAGAAGTAATTCACGAGTCTCTCTGCTAGTCTTATGTANAAGCAATTGTGATCGGGATTTTGATAAACCAATAGCCGGGAACCGCGATCACTAAAAGGAANTTGAGTTATATCAATCTTGTCCGTTAATAATTCAATCAGCGGCTTCATTAAGAGCTTGGTTTTAGCCTTTTACTGAACCGGCAAGTAATCCGCGCACAAAATATCGCTGCAGGGCCAAGAATACAACCATTGGGAGTGCCATTGAGATAAATGCGGCAGCGGTTAATAAATGCCACCCGCTGCCTAAGGAAGTGACCATATTCCCAATTTGGTACGTCAATACAGGATGTTCCCCGCCAAGAAATACTAGGGCGACAAGAAGATCATTCCAAATCCAGAGAAATTGGAAGATGGCTAAAGAAGCAAGTGCAGGAACACTGAGGGGAATAGCTAATTTAATAAATGCTGTCCAATGTGAGGCACCATCCAGGTATGCAGACTCAAATATTTCTCTTGGTAGACTGCCCAGGAAGTTGCGCATCAGGTAAATTGCGTAGGGTAAACCGAAACCTGTATGGAATAACCATATCCCTAAAAAAGTTCCGTTTAGGCCTAATTGTGCATATAGTCGTGATATTGGGATAAGCGTCATTTGAAGTGGGACAACTTGCAAACCCACAAGTACAGCAAACAGCCATTTCCGACCCTTGAAGTGCATCCATGAAAATGCGTAAGCAGCAAATGACGAAAATAGAATAGGGAGTATTGTTGCGGGGATTGCGACTGCCAAACTGTTTAAGAAAGCACGCCCCATTCCACGGGGATTGGCTAGATCTCTGACATCACAGAACAGATCCAAAGACTGTTCTCCGCTTTCACAATCAGACAAGTAATTATTTCTTCCTCGATACCCGGCAAAGGCATCAATATAGTTATTAAAAGTAAAAATAGGTCTATGCTCAATGCCAGAGATTCGTCTCATATAGGAGAGGATATCTGCAGCTGCGTTTTCGTCTGGCACAGCCATGGATTCCATATGAGGCTGACTGTCGGTTTCACTGTTCAATAAAGACAGTAAATTAAATGATCTTCGGTAATTTCCAACTAGATCAGGATCGGTCAAATCTGCAGACAAGACAGCGTTTCCGTCCTCACCGTGGCAGGGGGCACAAGAAGATTGGTATTCTTCATATCCCCTTGGCTTTGAGAATATGGTCCACCATCCAGTTTCATTAATATCCTGCAGTGGACGAAAAGAAGTTACCAAGAGCCCAACGGTTGGTAATATCCACATTAGACATATACTAATTAAAATTATATGCGTTGGCAGCTTTTTTAACCAGCGGAAGAATCGTGATGTGTTCATCTGGTTGCCTCCTGTTCCTGGAATCTGTGAATATTAAATATGATGGCCGGAATGATGATGATAATCAGGACAACAGCAATCGCTGATGCTCTGCCTGGGTTATAGCTTGCATACATTTCTGTATATAGTCGATTTGCAATCACTTCAGTACCGTAATTGCCACCGGTCATTACATACACCACATCAAAAATCTTCAGCACATTAATTACCATTGTTGTTACAACTACGGTTATCGTTGGTAGGATTTGGGGAACCATTATCTTCCAAAAAACCTTCCATTCATTTGCGCCATCTACTCGAGCAGCTTCCAAAATTTCGGTTGAGACATTTCTAAGGGCAGCGGCGAGGATAGTCATACAGAACCCGGTCCACATCCATACTCCCACGATAATTAGAGCAAGAGTGTTCACTCTTGGTTCCGTTAACCAGGAAACAGGTTCTCTGCCGAAAGCTCTCACAATTGCGTTTAAGAAACCGATTTGTACCTGGCCGGAGCCAAAGTTATACATGAATTTCCATATGACGCCTGCTCCAACAAAAGAAATGGCCATNGGAAGAAAAATAATTGATTTGGCAATTGATTCATAGCGTACGCGATCAGCAAGAACTGCTATAAGCAGCCCCATGCCAACTGTGCTGCTTACCATGATCACAATCCACTTAATGTTATTTAAGAAAGCGGTTTTCATGACTGGTGAAGTTANCGCATACCGAAAATTTTCAAAGATACCCCAACATGGTTTGTCGGGGGAACAATTGATGCTTGCCCAGTCTGAATTTGTGTCNTTCCTTAAACTTAAAAACATAGTATTCAGGCCCGGGTAGACAATAAAAACAATCATTACTACAAGCGCAGGTAGTAGATACATCCAGGGAACCCAGCGTTTCTGCCGCATAATTCCGGGAATATTTTTATCCATAGTTTGTACCCTCCTACTTCTATTAAAGAATGATTAGATGAAACATAAACAAATAAGGAAACTAGATAAATTCATTGTAATATAAATGAAAAGCGGGTGCTTAAAGAAGCACCCGCTTTGTTTTAGAGATTACTCTAATGCTTCAGATTGCACTATTGCTAAGGCAGCTAATATTGAATCAAGATCTCCGCCATTGACATAGTCTGAAATGGCCTTGAACTCAGCTGATCCAAATCCACCCGGAATGGTGTCCCCAATATCCGGCGTGAAACCCTTTGTGTTCGCAAGGGCTTCGCCCTTTTTGATCAGTGCAGGTTCTACGTAATTTCCAGCCGCGCCTTTATTGGGTGACAGATCGAAACTTGCTTTCGCCCAATTTGCTCCACCTTCCATTGAAGATAAGTAAGCGACCAAGGCTTTAACAGCTGGTGTGTCTGTGAACGCCATTAACCAATCTGCTCCACCTTGTAAGCCCTGTGCTCCAGGGACAGCAAAGAAATCATAATCGGTCCCATATACCAGATCGGGATATTGCGTGGCGGCTTCACCGCCAGCAAAACCAGACTGTTTGACCATCATTGCCTCAGGCGGATCTGAGAATACCTTGTAAATGGCGTCAAGGAAACTGATTGAGAGAGTACCCTGTGCGCCTTCTACTGTGTAGGTGGGATCCATCGCCCATTTACCATATGTTTCGTATACTTGTTTCACACCCGCGTCATCATAGGAAACTACGCCTGAGATAAGGTCCTGAACATACTGGGGACCTTGCTGGACCAGCATAATATCCTGAATGAAATCCGAACCAGTCCATCCGGTTGCATCACCGGATTCCATGCCCATACTCCAGGGCACATCACCATTGGCAACCATCTCTTCTACTAATGCATCAAGTTCGGCCCATGTTGTGGGAACAGAATAACCCTTGGCTTCAAATACTACTGGGCTGTACCAGACGATAGTTTTGATGTCGGCTTTTACAGGGAGTCCCAGCCATTTATCATTAATTGTACCGGGGTCCTTGAAAAAGTCAGCGTAATTCTCGCCGTATGCACCCAGGGTATCCATCGGTAAGAGGACATCCTCATATTGAACCAGCTGGGCAACATTATAGAACGCAATATCGGGCGGGGTTCCTGCCTGAACCTTGGTGTCTAATAATGCCTGATCACGTGATGCCTCAGGTTTTAGGACGATACCGCAGGCGTCCACAAATGGTGCCAGGATTTCGTTTAGTTTTTCCTCTTCCGCGCCTGACCATTGATATAACATGGTTATCTCATCGCCAACGGCGGCACCCATACACATATCATCAACAGCAGGTGCTTCTTCAGCGGGTGCCTCTTCGGCAGGCGCTTCTTCTACTGGTACTTCTTCAGCGGGTGCAGCTGGTTGGCATGCCATTAATGCAAGGCTCAGAACCAGACCGATCGCTAAAAGTTTGTATGCTTTTTTCATTTTTTTCTCCTTTTGTTTTTTTAAATTACATACTCGATCTAATTTTCGTAATAATTTATTTTGGATACCTCCTTTTTTAAATATGTTTGTATTCAACCTTTTTCATATAGGAATTAGATCTTAGGTGGGGCCGTGGTATTTCTCACGACCAGCTCTGTTGGAAGGGTAATGGTTACTTGTCCTTCGCGATCACCATTAATCACTTGAAGCAGAAGTTCAACTCCTTTACGCCCCGATTCAAACAATAACTGCCTTGTAGTGGTGAGCTGCATCAATTCTGCGGCAGGAATATCATCAAAGCCAATTACAGAAAAATCTTCTGGTATGGATAAATTAAGACTTCTGGCTGCTTGAATAACACCAAACGCCTGGATGTCGCTTGCTGCGAAGATCGCTGTAGGTGGATCTTCAAGCCTGAGCATATTGGTTGCAAGCTCTCTTGCTTCGCGGACACCATGTTGATCTTCACCATAATAATCGGACAAAATTGGAATTCCTGTTTCACTCAATGCTTTTTTATATCCTTTATATCGGTCTCGACTCGCGGTAATCAAAAATGGATTGTCCTGTTCCAGGATATCTACTTTGGGTTTTGTACGTGATCCTGTGATATCTCCAATAAACCCAATTTTTCTGTGTCCCAGATTAATTAAATATTTTGTGGCTTTATAACCGCCCAGCACGTCATCAATAATTATCGAGTTGAAGTCAACCAGGTCAGGATGTTTGCGATCAATGAAAACGATAGGAATTTTTGAATGTCTAAAAAAATAAATATCTTTATTTACGATGGGCATGGAAATAATCAGAACACCATCAATACGCTCCTGTCTTAATATATCCCGAAAACCAATTGTTCTTTGCATTGGAGATGCGATATCGTGAATCACAAGATCATATTGGCTGTTGGATAAGATGCTGACTACGCCATCAAGTCTTGCACTTACCGCTGGACGTGTGAAGAAGGGGACTACCACCCCAATGGCGAAAGTTTTGCCTGTGGATAACCGCCTTGCCACTAAATTTGGAGAGTAGTCAAGCTCTTCCGCGATTTTCATTATTCGCAATTTTGTTTCCTCTTTCACGAGGGTGCTGCTATTTAATGCGCGGGAAACTGTTCCTGGTGTGACACCAGCTAATTGGGCAATATCTCTTATCGTGACTGCGTGTTTATTCGACATAATGCAAACGGTTGAATTACAACCGTTTGCATTATAGCATTATATTTATACGTATGTCAACCAAAGGCCAGTTTTTTTAAGGTTAAGCGGTAGATAGAGCTCTTGAGTTGCTTAAGTAGCCGCGGTTGGGAAACAACAGAACTGGGATATTATTTAATAAGGACCGAATCGTAAGTCAGAATTGCCAGGATTAGTAATTATTTCAATTAATATTAGATTAAGGAGACTTCCTTTTTATTTGCAGTACAAATTATTTAAATTTCGCGATCATAGATTTACGGGATTCTTGGGTGGTGCTTAACTGATACAAAACCATTAAACTACCGACAACCAATAGTATTCCACCTGCCCAAATCCAATTCATTAGTGGATAGATTGCCACATACAGCCCCGCTTCTTCGTTGGGTGCGTATGGCAGCTGGTGTATTAAAACCTTAAGATCACGAAAAAGTCCAGAAAAAACAGCGGGTTGGGTGTGTAAGGTATAACTTGGGGTAGTACTCGATGGCGGTTGTTAATACTCTGTGATAGCCCATTGGTGAAGATGTGCTTATAGAAAATTCAGATCGCTCAACATTGTTGTCAGTGAGGTAATACCGGTCATTTTGGCTCAGGAGCGTGAATCCTTCTACAACAACTTTATCCCCTTTTTTTATATAAATATTATGCGTGGAGGAAAGGTTTTCGACTCCCAAGATACCAAAAGCTATCACTGCAAATCCAAGATGAATGAGTATTGAGCCTAACCTATTCTTTTTTGAACCCTGTTTTTTTTTCTTGGGCTTGGTGAAGAATGGAAAAAGAAGTGTGTGCGTAAATGAAAAAAGCCAACTGCACAAGAGGAAAGCGGCTGCCCAGAACCCAAGCAGTGCATAAATATTCGCGGCGGAAAAGGCAAGTATGATTAGTGGGCAAAAGGCAGAAACCAGAATGAGTTTACCTAAAAGGCGGTTGAATTTCTTTTCATTTGTGTCTTTAAGGTGAGCAATAGGGTGTAAGCCAGCCAGGATTACTATGGTTAGCAGCAGGGGGCTTGAAGCGGTTTTGTAGTTAGATTGTGAAAAACTTCTATCTTCACCCAATATGAGTTGTGAAGAAAGCGGCAAAGTTTGTCCAAAGAGAAAAATCGCCACTAAAATCAGTAAACAAAGATTAAACCACTTAATAAGATTCTCGGGATAGAAAATGGGTTGATTGGTCAGCCCTTTATTAATCCTTAAATATGATTTTTGTGCAAAATAGATCAAAGCTAGAATATGCAAGACAATCAGAATAGTCAGAGCGGGCCCCATGGAGCCGCTTGTATAAGCGTGTACTGATTTGAGGATGCCGGAGCGTGTGATGAGGATCCCGAACAGGGTAAGGATAATGATTCCTGAGGAAAATAGGGAGACCCACTTTATGTTTGATTTTTCTTTTGTGTGCATGCGCATGGAATGTATCAATCCGATTGAAAGCAGCCAGGGCAGCAAGCCTGATATTTCCACAGCGTCCCATCCCCAGTATCCCCCCCAACCAGAAATTGTGTATGCCCACCATGAACCCAGGAACATGCCGATAGTTAAAAAAATCCATGTCGCCAAAACGTATGGGAAAATCAATGCCACCCATCTGGTGTTTTGATCATTTTGAATCCAAGATGATAAGGTAAACGAATAGGGGATGAAAAAACCAATTAAACCCAAGTACAGAAAAGGCGGGTGCAGTAACATCGCTGTATGACTTAAGTCGGGGATCATACCCCGGCCGTCTGCATGTGTGAGGAGTGTTGCGCGAAAAGGTTTGAAAAATGCGTGGGTGATTGTTCCTGAAGGAAGTACCCATGTTTTTTCAAATGGATTGAAAAAAAGGACATTCGGTACGATGAAAAATATCAGGGTGCATTCAAAGATAAGCACTATGGAAGGAATGTAATTTTCACAAGAAAAGCGTCTGGCAAGGTGAATAGATAATAATGAAGCAGCAGACATAGTGAAAGACCAGAATAGCAAGGAACTGGATTGGCCTGACCACATTCCACCTATCTTTAGATACCAAGGCATGGTAGATTCAATGGTGTTGAACACTAAGGAATATTCGAATGCATCCCTTTGAAGCAGGATATTTAACGAAAGCAGTGCTAGTCCTAATAATGCTGCTTGGATGCANATGAGGATGTGAAAGATATTTGTAAAGTTCGAGGATTTTTTCGTATTAAGCACAATAGATAAAACAATGAGAAATAGGCATAAGATGAGTGCGCTAATTAATCCTAAAAAGCCTGTAAGTCCAAACAGCTGATTAAAAGTCATGATGATATCCGAAAAAAATTTTATTAAGATTCTGCAAACATTTTCTACAAAAAATAAAAACTATCTCCTCAATAAATTTGCGAACATCTGAAGTAGATAAAAGACTAAAACAAACATCTTCTAGATTATAAACACATTTATTTGGAATGGACTAACTAGTTGAATAGGATATTTTATTTTAGGCAAACAAATTTGTATTAATTCATGTGAGGGTGTATCAATCAGAATTTAAGATAATGGCCTGATTTCCTAAAGCATTCCAGCGTTCAATGAATGTGGAGGTCTTCACGTTGTAGGTCCATTCGCTATCGATGACTGTAAATGTATACGCATTGTAGCCAGTGATGATCCATGTATGTTCAAATCGCGCGACGGTGGTTGTGTTTCCATTTGAGGCGGTATATTGGCTGGTCTCAACGGCAAAGGGCAGATTTACGATCCATGCGATGACTGGACGGCCNGCAGCAATTTCTGTTTTAATTGCCTGGATATCCCATGCGCTGACTGCAAGCGCGTTGAGCCCATATTCTCGCAGGAGTTCTGCGACAGGTCCCGCATGTATGCCGTAATCTTTTGGGGGCAGCTGGCCCATAGCGCCATTGATATTTCCCACGAACCCTTGTGTGGGATCGTCCGAATGCGGTAAGCGGTCGATGAATTCCAGCTCGCTGATCGGCACACCAAAGAAACGTGCCCAATCAACCGCTGCCTGTGCTTCACAATCAAGCGTATAAAGCTGCGGGGAACCATAAATGCCTTTGATATACGCTGAAGTAGGTAAATTGTCCACAGATGATTCTGAAGTAGGGGTTGGCTGTTGGGTGGGAGTGGGCATTTCTGTAGGAAATGAGTCAGGTTGAGCGGTTAGTGTGGGTACTGCGATAGGTGCTTTTTCGGCAGGTGCAGGTTGGAAAGGAGTGGGTGTGTTAAAGTCGCTAAAGTGAGGTATTGATAGAGAGGTTTCTTCCTTGTTGATTCCTAAAAATAAACTCAGCAGCCGGTTGGATTGCGGATAGACAATAAGAATCATGCCACTTGTGGTAATGAAAATAATTAACGCGAAAAATGTACCAAGCAGCGTGAGCCAGGAAAAACCTTTCTTAATTATTGTTTTCATCATTATCTATGCGTACAGGTGCAATAATCTTGCCAAATTGAAAATCTCACCTTGGTCAAGATAAGAAGACCCGAAGCAGTCCTTGATAGTCATTATTATATTATTGGTAGAATTGCATAAAACAAAAGAGGGTTTAAAATGTCAAAAGAATTCTGGATTGGATTGGCTGCTGGTTTGATAGTGGGCTGGTTGATTGAATGGTTTATTGATTGGTGTTACTGGAGAAAAAGATTTAATGCTGTTGTTGGTCAGTTAGAAGATAAGAAGGACGACCTTAAAGATATCAAAGGTGTAGGAAAGATCATTGAAAGACGTTTGAACAATGCAGGAATATTCACATTCAAACGCCTTTCAGAATTAACTCAGTCAGAGATTGAAAAAATCATTGGCAAAGCCCAAAATCTGTCAGATGAAAAGGCATTCGTAAAACAGGCAAGGAAGATGGCTAAGAAGAAGGGAAAATAAAGTGCCGTTATGAAGAATGCATTGATTAAAGTTGACCTGTATAAATTGGTTGTGTTAATTATCCTCATAATAGCACTGATCATTCTTGTTCGCGAAGAACCTGCAGCACTTGTATCCCGTGAGAAAACGGATGATGCGGATACACAGCAATTAGCAGAGAATAATCTTGAAAGAGAAGCCAGTACTGTCCAGACTCCTCCGCTTCCTAAATCGGATGATTCTTTGAAATTAAATGAAGCAAAAACGGGATTATTAGACACTGACGGTGTTTTGTGTTATCAATTGAGCGAAGATAAAGAGATCTGGGTACCGTTAATTCCGGAAGTTGTGTTGAAGGTTTTACCTGATGATTACGCACTCATTTCTGATGAATTTAGTGAATGGTACATCGCAGATGGAAAGGGGGAGGCACTGTATTATTTCAAATCTGATATTCTGGAATGGAATGTGATAGCGGAGAAGATCATGGAGGAGCAGGATGCTTCACGAGTGGGTGATGGTAGTGAGATTCCAGCATGCGAGGGCGCTAAACCCGCTCGATTGANCTTGATAGGTTCACNCATANAAGTGGTAAATGCCCTGATCCCGCTGCGGTCATCACCGGATGCTGAATCTGCAAATTACATGCTGTCTCTNCCAAAGGGTACACATCTTGAGGTTGTAAGTTTGCCGGTATGTACACGATTTTTAAGCGGTGCAAACTTATGGTGGGGTGTGCGAACTGAAAGCGGTTTGGAAGGATGGGCGGCGGAAGCATCTGCGATCAGTGATGTGTATTATCTGCAGGAAATAAAATAAACAAAAAAAGAACGCTGTAACAAACAGCGTTCTTAATAAATAAAGAGAAAACTACTCGTTTTCTTTGGGGTCTGCTNGTGGTTCACCAGTATCATCTGCTGGTATACCTGCGCCCAGCACTTGTTCGCGGACGGCTGTTTCGATCTCATCACTCAATTCAGGGTTCTGTTTTAGAAAAACCTTTGCGTTCTCACGACCCTGCCCAAGGCGAATGTCGCCGTATGAATAAAAAGCGCCTCGTTTGGTGATTATATCCAGAGATGCGCCCAGATCTAGGATTTCACCGGTTTTGGATATACCCTCGTTGTACATGATGTCAAACTCAGCGGTGCGGAAAGGTGCGGCGACTTTATTCTTAACAACTCGCACACGGACATGGTTTCCGGTGATTTCTGATCCTGACTTTATGGATTGGATACGGCGAATATCCAGGCGTACTGATGAGTAAAATTTTAAAGCCAGGCCGCCTGGTGTTGTTTCCGGATTGCCGAAATACACACCAATTTTTTGGCGTAGTTGGTTAGTGAAGACGACAGCTGTGCGGGTTTGGCTGATCGCGCCGGATAATTTTCGCAGCGCTTGTGACATTAGGCGGGCCTGCATACCCATGGTTGCGTCACCCATGTCACCTTCAATCTCGGAGCGGGGAACCAGCGCGGCGACAGAATCTATAATAACCAGATCCAGAGCGCCGGAACGAACGAGAGTTTGCAGGATTTCCAATGCTTGCTCGCCAGTATCTGGTTGGGAAATTAGTAAATTATCTACATCTACACCAAGCAAAGCGGCATAGGCGGGATCTAATGCATGCTCCATATCAATAAATGCTACGGTACCGCCTGTTTTCTGAGCTTCCGCAGCCATGTGAAGGCAAAGAGTCGTTTTCCCGGATGCTTCTGGTCCGAAGACCTCCGCCACACGCGCGCGGGGAATACCTCCGACACCCAATGCGATATCCAGGGAAAGCGAGCCGGTGGAGATGGCGGCAACCTCAAGGTGGCGCGCTTCTCCCAAACGGATGATAGCGCCATCCCCGAACCGCTTGGTGATCTCTTCCAGTGCTTTATCGAGCACGGCTTGTTTGGCATCAACATTGTTTTTTTTAGAATCTTTAGATTTAGAAGGCATAAACGGCTCCATATATTTCGCGTAAACCAATTATATATTATCTATATTATAGTATATATGTTCTAATAAGTAAAATCAAGCCCGATTCTGTTTGAGAAAAAAACAGTGATTTGAATAAAGATAGGATTGAATTAAACTTTGGGCTTGATCGTTGAGATTTACTTAAGCACTTTTGCTTTTATGGATGATTTCAGAATTGAAATCATCCCACACGCAGCGATCCCAAGAATGCGTCAATCCAATCAAGCGCGGGTGAGAAATCAGCCTCATTTTGATTTAACATCTGTTCAAATCCATTAAAATATTGCTGTACGATGCTGGTGTCTGCAGCCGCATAAACATCTGCTGGAATTTCGCCAATCTCTGGAAGCTGTGAATGGGATAATCGGACAACAGCTTTGATATAGTACTTGCCATCGTTCGTGAAGCCCTGGAAAACATAAACCAGGTGCTCGTTTTCTACAGGAACCATTTCCTGAATGCCATACACAGATACAAATCTGATACCACTTCCGTTTTGGAAATCAACTTTGGCCAGGTTGGAATTAAATTGTTGATGGTCACAAACGTGGAAAAACTCATTTAATGGTAATTCTGGGACACAATCATTAAAATTATTTATACTGTCATTTAGACGATGCAGATCAGAAATGATACCCGGTGCAAAATCTGCCGCAGTTTCATACTCTTGAACCGGGACAACATATATTTGAGCCTGCTCCATATAAAGATCAAAATGCACGTAGGCAGGGTGGGCCATGTCATACATCTCACTACCGCTTGAAGCAGGGATACTCTCAGTGGGCGGTTCAACATCCAAAATTAGTTGGGGGGCATAGTATAGTTTGATACCATCCTGCTCGAAATAGTATTCCTCTATGGGTGCTGCAGTTTCCTCTTGCGCTTCAACGGAATTTTGTGCTTCTGGGATATCTGTT
>JGI24724J26744_10000428_pt1 | contig 31106 bp, 36 predicted proteins | sample Cruoilmetagenom7_FD_26744 | JGI IMG/M metagenome (IMG submission 26744) | reverse complement strand
CCCCCCTGGTTCTTTCCCCATTGACGAATTCCGGCAGCAGCACACCAGGCAGCGAGGATTGTCGGGTAGATTGCAGTCATAATCCCCCAGTTAGTTTCTGGGGCAAACCATAGTGCCAGGACTAAAATAGGAAAGCCCAAGACTGCATTTATCGTTAGCCCCCAAAATCCAACCTGCCGCCACCAGCGGGCACTTAGGTCTCGAGCTGGAGTTCCTGCTGAGTTTGGGCTTTTGTCTTCCATTCGTCTCGTTCCCTTATGGTTGCAGTAAGGAGGTCATTAGGCTCCTCAATCTTGGCCTCGGTTTGTCATAGCGTCCTACTTAATAAAGTTAGCTGGTGGTGTAGTATGAAATATGAATATATGTAGAGCCATCTTGGTCAGCCTCTCCTGACCCAGTATAGAATACGAAGTAATAGACGTTGGTACCAGACACGCCTCCTTGGCAAAGACTATTTACAGCACCTCCAATAGATTTATATACAAATCCTGTAACTCCTCCCATCTCAATGGAGCTAGCCGAGAAGTTAGCTGCGGTGAATGGTAGACCTGATATTGTCATTGAAGATTTTTGGGTAAAAGCCCCCGTTCCAACTCCTGCTACACTAAATCCCACCCAACAATCCACCTTTCGGCCAACCTTTACGTACTTAGCGTATTCTACAGTTAAGCCCGTTGCTGAAGCATAATCACCACCTTTAGGAGAGCCCATAGTTGGAGTCCAATTTCCTTCTTCATAGTCATCAAGTTCGTTAGCTGAAGAGTCACCCCCCAGTCTAAGGCTATTGGGGAAGTACACAGTCCCAGTGGTTTCGTCAGCTACTAGTGCTGTATTAAAGGAACCTCCCACTTTAATTGTAAAGTTGTCATTACCCAACAAACCCATTAAAGCCTTCGTTGAAAATGCTGTCTGGAACGTCATAGAAGCATCATTTCCAGAGGCGTTCTTGTTGTATTTCATATCAATGCTGCTGCCCGAGTTGTTGAGCAACAGGTTGGTGCCATAGAAGGTGAAGGCATTAGTCGCGTCAGCGGAGGAGCCTCCCACACCAAGGCCATACTGGTTAACTTCAGCTTTTGTGTTACCATCAATCAAAACCTGGAAGGTACTGTCAGCATCCACATTGTTGTAGTCGACACTGACCTGGAAATCGACACCATTTGTCTGGATCAACGTGTCGCCACTTATGTCTGTATCACCAAAACGGATAGACGGACTAGCTTCTTCAAGCGCTAGGTCTCCAGTTAGTGTGCCTCCAGTCGTACCAAGGTACCCGGCATTTATATTTCCCCAGGAGGACCCATCAAAGATCAGTAGTTCGTTTGTATCCTGGTCATAGACCCTCCAACCTTCAGCCGGTGTGAAGAAAATCCATTCTGCGTTGATATATGCGGCGATGTTATTCTCCCGGCCAGCCCAAGTACCTGTTGCCGTGGCCAGAGGGATGTACTTATCGCCCTCCGAGGGAGACCCAGGAGGCGCAGTGTTGTCCGTACGGATCACTGTGAGGTTCATAGCAGTGTCAACAACGCGGAGAGCCTCGTTGACTGTCACATACTTCTGAGCTTGAGATGCTGCCAGCTCAGTGATGGAAAAGTTTGGGGTAGTCATGAGGCCTCCTTAAAACGTTGCTTCCGCTTGACGTCCACGGCCGATGGAGGTTGACTTCTGCCAAACCCGGATGGTGTAGCTGTCAAGCGCTCCGCCGTCCGAGGTCTGCTCAGCGGTGGTATAAGTATATGATGGTGCCGTCAAATCGGAAACCGTTCTTAGCAATGTTGGTCCAGACGGGTTATAGATTTCAAGATCATAGCGCTCATTTTCTTCGTTCAATGGCGTTGTTTCTTCCTCGAAGTCGTCTCCTGAATACCGTGTCCGACGAACCCATGTGAACGTTACTTCAGTGCTTGCAGCAGTTGGCTCCTTCTTCAGAGCATGTGGAGCGTAAGGCAGCAAGCCAGTTGCTTTACCCGTATGGAACACATCTTTGTAGATCGCTGAGCCAGTGTTGACGCCTCCAGGACCATACCGATAGTCGATGTCAAATGTCTTTTGCCCTTGGGGAAGATCGATGTAGTTAATAGCTGGAAGCTCAAGAAGAATGAACTTGGCGCCTGAAGCCAGCGTTGCATCTATGATAGCCTCAGTCCCAAGTTGCCCTCTAAGCAGCCCAGTAAGATCATACAGCGGCAGACCTTCAGGCGAAGACGAACCAGTCAGGGTTGCGGTCGTGAATTGGATCACCTCCCAGAAACCTGAGGACGTTTCTACGGCGACAGCGTTCGCACCATTTAAGACTTCAGTCTTCGTTGCGCTCAGGAGCGTGCTAGCTGGATTGTATAGCATTACTGACAGCGTGCCAGAGCCGTCGAAACGCCATGGATCAGCAGAAGCCAGGGTTGCGGTCGTTTCGCCAATTGTTGCTTCGAGTACCAATTGCTTGTTGAGGGTAAGTGACCCACTCTCACTCCGATATAAGTCCACAGACAACGGGAAAGGTGACTGATAAGCCGCAATCCTTGGAGACCAAGGTTGGGGCTCTTCACCATTGACGAGAGGCATCTCCAGGATATACAGGACTGACCGGCCGAATACCGGAATGTCTCCAGTGAAGTTCCCAGTTGTTGAGAAGGTCAGGGTATCGAAGACTGAGGTGTCATGGCTTGCAGTGCTTATCCCAAGCTCAGAACCACGGTCGATCCGCCCGATCATGTGATCTATAGTCCTACCCCCAATTGCCATTGAGATACCATCAGCAGGGTCCAGGGCTAGATAGCTAGGAGGTAACTTCAGTTCCCCACGTTCCCTAGCCGACCAGGCTTGTTGGATGAGAACTTCACTCAGCGAGCGAGCGTATTCTTCGGTAAGCACAATCGGAAAACGTTGGTTGATTACATTGTGGCTTGAACCAACTAAGCGAACCCCCCCGACTGAGCCTACCTGGTACTCTTTTGCCTCGTCTATGAAGCTGACAGTGGACGCTGCAGGCAATTCAGTCTCTTGGGTCCGAGTAAGCTGGTAGCCTGAACGATCTTCTCCACTAATCACCAAATTGTCTTCAGGGACCGTCGTAAAGACCGTGTTGCTCTTCAGTTGGAATTTGATCTTGCCACCAGTCTCGAAGCCATCGAATAGGAAAGCATTGGAAAGAGGTGATATCATTTCCCGAGGCGAGGACTGTCCATCGACCACGTACCCTCGAACGATTGCTGCACTGTTGACAAGTTCGTTTATATCAACGTCGTCAATTGTCAACCCCCCCAGCAGGCAAATCTCACGGACCAGTTGACCTAGAGTAAGAACACCAACTCGGCCATTCAGCCAATGACCGAGACGATAGTTAGGACCATCAGACCAGATGTCTGAACGGTAGGGAAACACTGGATAAGGCCTAGCATCCCAAGTCCATGCATACATATCCGTAGGATCGATCATGGTGCTCGGGGAGGTCGGGGAGTTGTCTCGCCAGTAGGTAATCAGAGCCTCGTAGTAGACACGCTGTATGAAGTCGTCTCGGTTGCCTGAGCTGTGATAAGGGAAGAAACTCTCAGACGATTTAGGGTCAAAGAAGACATTAGGCTGGTTGGTTGCTTTATCTATAGCGGGAGTGCCCATCTCAGAGAAGACGATCTTACTGTCATTAGCAGACCAAGTATCCACAGAGCCCGCTGCTCCGTCGTTGAGAGCTGTAACAGACCCGTCGCGTACGCCACCTGGGCGGCTCCGGTGGGTCTGTCCCCACCAATTGCGAATATCCTTCTGACGGAATATCCAGTGCTCACTATGTGCAGTGTCTTCAATCCTAGTCCTGGTCTGGCTTTCACGATTGGCGTCACTGGCATAGAAATAGTCGTAGCCTTCCCCACCTTCCACCTGGCCCTTCAGATAGTCCTTAGCGTAGATAGAAGTCGACTGCGGGAAGCTTGCCGAAGCAAAAGTCCCAGTCGTTGCATAAGCTGTGACGGTGCCAGTCCCATAATCCTCATGAGCCGTTCCGTCTCTCCAGTCTGAGAGAGGCATATAGTTGTCGATCGCCACAAAATCGCAATCCACATGGCCCCAAAGTGCGTCCATATTGAAATAAACATCATTAGACCCATCAGAAGGACGGTGTGAATGGTACTCAGACCAATCCGCGGCGTAGGATAGCTCAACGCCTGTGAGGCCTTCGGCGTCGAAGACTGCTCGGACGTCCTCTAGAAGGGTCACGAGAGCATTAACCCCCGGATATATTGTCGAGCCTGTTGCTGTGGATGCTGCGGTGGACCGGATACGAGTTATCCCACGGAGTTCTGAGCCGATATAGAATTTCTTGAATTTTGACGGGGTATTCAACGAGCTAGCAACTGCGGCACAAAGATGGGCATAATGCAATACCATGCGCCTATATCCAAAATCAGAAGCTGAACCAGTGTACGCAACAGATGGGACACCTTGGCTTTCTCTAACGCTTATTGTTTGGGAGACCCAATTGAAGCTACCTTTAACTTGCCATTCAACTGATGGGCTATCAGGGACATTGAGAACGCTCTCAATCTGTATTGAATACTGTGTTATACCGTCCGCTAAGGTTATCGTGATTGTCTCTCCGTTTATAACATCTGGAGTTGTTCCACCTGCGAAAGTAACAATTGTTCCGTTTTCTGGATCACCTGAAGCACTGCAAAGGGTGTGGAAAGTTTCAGAATAGCTACTGTTTATGGTAAAATCACTGGCTGTTACTGACCCAAACATACTGTTAATTTCTGTCTGAGCGGTAGCCGTCTTGTCAACTGAAGGGAGACTTGTCGTTATACGCCCTCTCCAAGGGTAAACAGGTTGTCCAGAGGCTCCGGTATCAGTATCTGGTAGAGTGTTCCCCTCTGCTATATCCATAAGGACGAAAGGATAGAAATTAACATCTTTACCATCTATATTCGCAATTTGTTGGATAGCCTCTGCAACTGAGAAGTCTGAAGGAGTTCCGCCGAATGCCGGGTTCCCCTCACCGTCCGTAGATACAGCTGAAACAGTGGTGCTGCTGCGCAATAGGCTATTCACAGACCAGGCGTAAGGCAAAAGTTTCCTGCCAGTCTTCAACTCAACCTTTGGAACAAATTCACATTGGCTCGCTCTTAGGTCTGTACCAAACCAACCGATTACCAGGTTCACTCCTGCGTTATTCGGGAGTTGCTTACTCAGGTTGCCCATGGAATTCGTTATATTAGAAGTAACTAACGACAAATTTACGTTCTCTGGAATAGAATTGCCGAAACCGTCTTCCCGTACAGTTGGCGTTGTAGCGTACGCTGCTTCACCAGTTGAAGGTATCATATTTACACCCTCAATAAGCTCCTCAATACTATCAGTGCCAGGAGCATCTAAGGGCTTCATAATTTCGGCAGTTATAGACGGAATTCTATTACCAACTTCGGCCAGTTGCATATCCTTGAAAACAAGGTACGATACCCCCCTAAACGCTGGAGCTTTGCCGGTTCCTTCTACACTTTCAATAGTCGGGTCGACAGATTGTGTGGCTGAGCCAGGATAGAATGTCACGTCAAGACCTTCGGTATCCAATAGCTTACCGTCTGCCCAGACGCGGCCGAGTGTGACGCGAGAATTGCCTTCACCGAATGCCACAGCGAAAGATAGGGAATAAGTGTAGGTCGTCGTTGTTACCGAAGGTCCGCCTCCGCCTTTACCCCCCCCCTGAGTTTCAGATGTCTTTGTCTCTTTGAAGTTTGCTGCCCAAATCACGTTACCGCCAACACGAACCTGCCCCCAAATCCTTCTGATAGGAGAACCCTCTGAACTTGTCGAGAGCTGTATCTCGTTCAGACGGGGACCTTCTTGTTGGATGTCAGGAGGGCCGAATAGGGCACTGTCGATCAATCCCCCAATAGATGTAGCTGCCAACGAGGCAGCGAAGGCAGTGAAACCAGTCAGGCCAGCGGACGAGACTAGGGCTCCAAGAACCAGTGTTGCCATGATTTATACCTCCGGAAAGCGGAAGGCCCCGACACACCGCTTCCAATATACGTGGTTGACGGTGACCTCTTCAACGTCCTTGCCAGTCAATGCATGGACCATCCGACCTTCGTCGACCAAGATGCCACAATGCTTTGCTGCCATGTTTTCGCGCATCCTGAAAACCAGCACATCACCTTGGAGAGCCTCTGCCAGTGTATTCAATGGCAAAAGATACTGGGCTGCTTTCCTCAGAAGTAGATCATCCTTCAAAAGGTCATACCAATCAGGCTTATAGGGGGGGGGTTTCTCAGGCTCGGTGTCATACAGCTCACGCCAGACGCCTCTAAGAACACCGAGGCAATCCGTCCCCGCTCCTTTGACAGACGCCTGGTGCTTATAAGGCGTTCCTAGCCATGACCTGGAAATTGATATGACACGATCAGCTGTCACTGTTGAAGCGGCTTCCACCATCTTGATTTGCTCCCCCTTGAGCTGGGTATGCTTGAAGGGCATCATTGCCTGGTATGAACGGAAAGCCCTGGAAGTTTGCCAGGTTCGAAAACTTCGTTTGGCAAGTTTCTGCTCTCTTATCACAACCAGCGATGATCGTGAAAGTCGTTCCTATCGCTATATTGAAAGGCGCTTGCTCCCACAGAACCAATTGTGTGGTGCTCCCAGACACTGAGTGCCCCTTGACCGGAATTGAGATGTTATTGTTGTCCCCTGATGTGAAGGTTATCTTGCCCAGGGAGTAGAACAAATTCGTGTTCGGGCTCATGCCTGTGACGACGAGCACCCGGTTGTCGGTGACGCTTGACACCGTGCCTGTGGAGCTAAATGCCTCAGAAGCAGTGCTGATTGCGCATCGGCTATCACCGAGGTCTGCATCACAAAAACGGCGATATGTACGGCCAGTCTTTTGTTGCAGCTTGTGTGTCAGGCTCCGCAGCTCGGAGGAAAATGTGCTTTCAGTCCGCTTGNCCTCCCCAATCGTGCCCTTCAGGAGTGTCTCCCGCATGGCCACATCTTCGAAGTTCACCCAGAAGAGCTCAACGACTGCAGCGTCATATCGGCCGGCGGCAAGATCATCTTCGTTTATAGTGTCTGAGCTGAGAGCTCCTTCTGCGTTTAGATTGTCAACTGTTAGCCCGAGTTCAGAATTGATCTTTGTCCCAGTGAACCCACTCGCGGCCAGGAACGTGGTGCTGTCAAAGGTGAGGTCCTCGTCGTGCTCAGTAAAACCCTGGATCACCCCGTCTGTCCGGGTAACTCGCCAGCAATAAACCATTGTGGTTGCACCACCGTCAAGATGCGATTGAAGACCGGGTGTTAGAACCTTACTCATATCCGAACCTCTACCAGGTTGACCGCCGGAATAGAGCCAACGTCAAACAGAGCCACATTCACCTCAAGCTCCTCGGCTTCAAAGCGAACTGGCACATCGTATTCAAACCCTGCAGTCGGAGTTCCTGTAGGAGCAACTGAGAAGGTTGTGATCCCGGTGGCGTAGTCCATAGTCCAATCAACACCCTCTGTGAGGCTACCTGTGTTATCTTTTACGAGGACTGTACCGTCAATTGGCTTATTGATCGTCCTTGTCCAAGGGTTTGAGGCAGCTGAATATACCTTCTGCAATTGGTAAGTTGTCAATGTGATACTGGCCATAGCCTGATCTGTATTCGACGGGGTTGTTGTCGGGTTAGTGGACGTGAAGTCCGCCCAATCCTTGAAGCGAAAGCCTCTCAAGCTACCGCGGCGAGCTTCCCAAAATTCCATGACAGCATATATGTCCTCCAGGTCTCGAAGACCTAGGGATACATCATAGGTCCGTCTGGAGTTGGCCCATATTGTATTCCGTTCCTCGTGTCCGGAGCGTAGGGTCACAACGTCAACTACACGCCTTTGGCGGACTGTTGCGCCTCGAGAGATGTCCGTTGGGAATTGTTCTTCGTCAAATGCCATTTACATATTCCTCCTACCAGAGCCAATTGAGCGAGCTGCAATCGCCGCAACTTGACTTGAACTGCGCTTGAAGCCTTCGACGTCTGGGGTGCTGATATTGAAGTTAAATGTATCACCAGAACCACCTCTTCGCGAACCCTCACCTTCAGGCGTGAAGTCTACTCTTTCACCTGGACTGATCTTAGATACAAATAGCTGGCTATCTGGCCCTCCTGAACCACCCATTGTGAGAGAGCCTCCAAACTGGTTTCCTCCAGCATTGAAGATACTCCCTATACTTGGCATATCGAACGTGAACCCGTTGCCTCCAAGTAGCGAACCTATGCCTGCAATAAGAGGCTGTATAAGCATTGCCTGTGCTACTATCCGCGCCAGCTCGGCGACGATGTTTGTGGCGAATGTCTTGAAGTTAAACTCCCCAGAGCGAATGAAGTCGGCCAGTGCATCGTCAATGCCCCCGAATACCGCCTCAGTCACGTCTCCAATAAAGTTCAGGGCTTGTTCAAGCTTCTGGTTTTCAATGATCTTGGCGCGAATAACTTCAAGCTCCCGCTGTCCAACAACAATGCCATTCTCAGCCAGCTCGGTGGTGAGCTCTGTCAAGCGCATACGAACTTCCCGCTCTTGATTACCCATGCGCAGAACTTCAGCTTCTTGCTCAAGCATCGCCATGACCGAAGCCATATTGGTGATTTCATCCTTAGTGGCAACAGACCCTCTCGCACCTCCTGAAGAACCTCCTGGAGTATCTGCGAAGTCCCGATCTATATTTGACAGCTGTTGGTTATATGCACCCCGAGCAGCATTGAGGTCTTCTTGAGAAGCTCCAGCAGCCTCAAGCTGGGTGACTAATGCTTCGTATTCCTGCGTGGCAATTGCTATCGCACGGTTTTGGCCCTCAAGAGCATCCAAGTCTGCGGAGTTTGTGTAAGCCTCAAGAGCAGAGCCTGCATCTCGCTGAGCAGCTGCAGTTCCATTTATTTCTGCTGTGGCTCTTGCGTAAGTTGAAGACAACTCTTCCAAATCAGCAGCAGCTTGATCTATAGAGCCTCCGCTACGAAGCCCCTGTTCAATCTGACGACGACCTGCTTCATATGCCCCTTGAGCCTCACCAAGTTGAGCCGTAACCTTAGCAGCACGCGCCAATTCGGGAATGAAGCCTTGCAGTGTCTGGAGTGCTGAGATAGCTTTTATGGCCTGGTCCCCTAAGTTGTCTACCTCAGCTGCCGCGACGCCAGCAGAGTTGCCCAAACCTAGCAATGTGCGATCCGCAGCAGTAGCTGTGCCGGACAGAACTCGGATGATTGCTTCTGAGCGTTCAACTACACTTCCCAGGTTTCTGGTTTCCTGTGCGGCGGATATTGTCTCTGTGACCATTTTACGAAGAGCTTCTGGAGCCCGCTGACCAAGACGATCTAGTGTGGTAATTACTTCATCGATGGTAACTGTTCCGTCAATCATAGCTGACTGCAATTCATAGAAGTCTTGGGACAGCTCCACAAAACCCTGGTACCGGGCTTGATTGAATAGAGGTGTAATTGTTGTAATTAACTGCCTGAACGACCGGTCAAGCTCATTGGCCGCTTCAGTCTGGGTGGCCAACGCCTGAGAAAGCGTCAAACCCTCAAGGTTTTCGCGAATATCTTCTACCTCACCATTGGTGTCTCTGTAGGCTTGTTGCAGATCACGGACCTGGCCCTCAAGAGTGGTAGTTATACGACTTACCCGTTCAGTCTGTGTTTCAATGGTAGTCAGGGCTACAGCAACTGTTCCAAGCGCCACAAAGATAGCTGTTACTGGGTTTGCTGCAATAGCCAGCAGAGCACTTCGTACAACACTGAGAGCCCCAGAGAATGCGAAGGCCGAGAGTGTTCCAGATTGGAAGGCAAGAGCGATTGCGAAGATTTGAGCTTTGAATGCAACCAGCAGCGAACCAACGAGACGGACACCGATCACAACGGTCAAGGCTTCCAGGGTTGCAATGAATGTGTCGACGTTCTCCGCGATGAACCGCAGAGCACCAGCAAGAGCTTTGAAAGCCCCTGTCAGGCTTCCCGTTCCCCCCGCTTCACCAATAGCCAAGACCAGGCCTTCAGCAGCAGACTTGACAGACAGGAGAGCGCCGTTCAGGTTGTCGTCCATGACCGTCGCGATCCGGAGAGCTGTGCCTTCTGCGTTGCCGAGTGCTGCGGTCAATCCTTCGACCCGTGGTATAGCGTTCGAAAGAACCTCGAAGGCAGGACCACCACGGTCACCGAAGATTTCCAGAGCCAATCCTGTGTCCACACCGGCGTCACGCAGGCGGGTCAGAGCGGTAGTCAAACCGACTTGAGAAACCCGGACCTCTTGGGCGGTAACCCCCAGGCTTTCGAGAATATCACGCGTCTTGGAAGCAGGGCTTTCCAATTCGGCAAGAACACGCCTCAGGCCAGTGCCCGCAAGAGAGCCTTGAAGACCTGCATCAGACAGGGCTGAGATTGCCGCAGCAGCTTCCTCAAGTGAGACGCCAAGACCTGCAGCAACAGGTGCCACGAACTTCATCGCCTCTCCGAGTTGGAAGACATTTGTGTTGGCAGAGTTTGAGGCCAAGGCCAGGACATCAACCACTCGACCAGCTTCTGTGGCATTCAATCGGAAGCCTGTCAGAATATTGGAAGCGATGTCAGCCGCTGAACCTAAATCAAGGGCTCCCGCCTGGGCAAGAAGTAGTGTATCGTTTATGGAGGCAAGGACTTGATCCACGTCGAAGCCAGCGCGAGCGAGGAATTGCATCCCTTCAGCGGCTTCAGATGCAGAGAACCTGGTCGTGGCCCCAAGTCGTTGAGCCTCCAAACGGAGTGTGCGGAATTGTGCCTCAGTCGCGCTAGTAATGGCTTTGACTGTACTCATCTGTTGCTCGAAATTCGCAAGGACCCGAATTACAGAAGCTACACCAACCCCCGCAACACTAAAGGCAAAGGCTCTATTTATGAGCCTTTGCACCCGAGTAGCCGCGGCTCCCACTCTGTTGAGGTCTGTCTCAACTTTACGGGTGCCGCTGGTTGCTCTCGAAGGATCGACAACGACCCGGATGCGAAAGTCTGCCATTTTCTACCTCGGCGCTCGGGTCCTTGGTCCTTGGTCTCTTTGCATCTCAGCTTGACGGGCTCGTCTGTCCTGCTCTCCACTGAGCCACTCAGAGAACGTTCGTTCCAGTGACCTCATTATCTCTTTGAAAGGGGGGAGCATATCTTCGTCTAGCCCGCACCTTTCGGCATAGTCTTCTATGTCTCGCCAGGGAATGCGTCCATCCGAATTCCTTCCCGTGATGAGCTCATAAAAAGCCCTCAGGTAAAACTCATTCACCGGAAGGACAATTGGCTCGTTTACATACCAATCGGGAAGCGACCGGCCTTTAGTGATTGCAGCCTCGATCGAGAACCCGTCCCGTTCGAGGCGCAACTCAAAGGCTAGTCGCTCTTGGAGTTTTTTGCTGTGCTCTCCGTGTCCACCACGTCGTCAGCGATGAAGTTGGAAGGCGTTCCGCAGAACTCACGAAGCTCGTCGAAGAGCCAGTTGGGAAGTGCTTCCAGGAAGTCCACGGCAACATCACGAGTGAATTGAACGGGCTTGCCCGCACTGTCCAGGACGTTGTGCCAACCAGCGACGACGTGTTTGCCATACAGCTCACGATCCGTCTCGCGGGTTTCATCCAGCAGGCCAGCGGTGACGTTGCCGTTGCGGATCGAACGCATGTTCGAGCGGGAAGCTTTCAGCGAGGCATTGAAGTAGGCCTTGTTGCTTTCCATCGCAGGCTTGACCGTCAGAACCGGGGTTCCTTCCAGGGCGTGCATTTTGAATTCAGCGGTGGAACCGCCTTTGACTTCCATCTTCTTAAGGTGACCAAATTGGCTCATAGTGTTTTCTCCTATCGGGGTGTCGGGAAATGTGGGACCTGACCTCCCCGACGAAAGCCAGGTCCCTACGGCGTGCCGTTATCTTTACGGCACGATTGCGAAAAGGGATACCCCCAAGGACGTGTCCAGGGTCCCGTCTTTGAACGCTGTGCCAGTGGTGTTGATAAGAACACTCTCATTTACTGGGAAGTCTTTCCCGCCACCTCCGAGCGTCATGCTCGGAATGTCCACTGCTATTGCACCGTCATTGTCACCAGCCAGGACGAAGTCCATCGTCACAGTGGTGTTGTTCCGAATGGCAGTAACGACGTCCGAGTTGGTGAAGAGGATTTGACCGTCTGCAGTTACCTCGAAGTTGCCTGTGTTCATATACTTCGCACCGAGCTGGGCGAGAACCTTCTCACCAGCCACGTTGTTGAGCAATGTCAGGCTGAACGATTTGAAGTCAGTCGTCAGACCAGTTTCATCGACCTGAGTGATCCGGAGGCGCGCAATGTCCGCTGAAGTATTCAGAGCATCGTCACGGGCCACTTCACGAGCAGTTGAAGCCCCCGACTTGCGGGTCGTGGTGGGAACTTCCGTGTCGGTCCCGATGAAGCCGAAGGAGCAAGTGGCTTTCTCAGTCAGCGGCAGATTGAACGTCACCTGGTTGCAATAGTTGCCCAGTGCATACTCATATTCCGTCGCGCCACCGCTGTCCAGGTTCGGATAGGAACCTTCGAACTGGTAGCTTATTTCCAGATAGTCACTGTCGTCCACAGCCACGTTGCGAATGAACCGGCCGAACAGAAGGTCGACCTGGTCACCAGCGCCAGGGTCTGTCACCAGAGCGCTGTCCAATTTGTCCAGTAACACGGTTCCTGTGGCAATCGAGGTGATGCGACCATAGCCAGCACCGGCCGAAAACTGCTCGGAGGCAGTAAGCCCGCCAACATGGATGAATTGACCGACTGTAAGACCAAGGGTCGTGAAGTCGATGTTGTTTGTGGCAGCATTATTCCCTGACGTCAGAGTGCCAACGCCTGAAGATACGGTCAAGGCCAGGTCTCCACTTTCCGCGCGAATGCCTGCAATCTCAACGACCGCTTTGGCTGGAGCCGTCTCAGTGGTAGCGCCAGAGAATTCCATGACCAGGTTAGTGGCTGCAACGTCCACGGTCAGAGGCTTCAGACCATTGTTGGCGGTAGTCGCGTAGCCACGGGAATAGAGCAAGCTAATCGGCCCACCAGAAGTGAACTGGAGCTTTGCAGCTTGAGCAGCAGTGGCAGAGGGGATCGTGAAGCCAGAGGCTCCGACGTCAATCTTCTCGAAGAGCAAGTCAGAGTTGACAGCTGTCACAAAGCAGAAGCCCTCGATGAATTCTGAGAAGACGTCCATTGTGAGGTCTGCTTCCAATTCAACCGAGCTGTCCAAGTCCGTCACAGTGCCCTTGCGGTTCTGCTTGTCTTTGGAGATTGGTTGGCGTTTGACAGTGGTGATCGTGGCCCCAAAGGTGCCAACGGAGTTTGGTTCCAGGAGCTTCCAATCGGGAGACCCTGGCAAAACGCCCAGGCTTGCCTCACGAGCAGCTTGGACGGTGATGTTGTTAGTGAGAACGCGACCCATCGCCGAGCTCCTTTCGTTTATCTGGTTTCATCATATTCAAATGGCGCGTCGACGATAGCCTGGAACCACTTTTCCCGGCGGCTCGAACCGACTTCGCGCGTTGTAACTCCGTGAAACCTTACTGTGGTTCCGGCCAGCGTTACACCCTCGAAGGTGTTTCGGGCCTTGGTCAGAAGTTCATCTGTCCTCTCAACGCCAGAATTCTCAGGGGCAAAAACTTGAACCAGCACACGGCCTGTCCGGGAAAACTTCCGGTTGCCAACTGACCCAAGCGTCTCTTGGTCTCCACCTTCGTGACGAACGACCAGCCGAACCCAAGGGGCATACGTAGGAGGCTTGTGATCTTCGTTGTCAAATGTGAAGTCTGTCTCTGATCCCCAGGCGGTTGTGAACGCCAGATAGATCGCTTCGCGGGCTTCATTCAATGTTGTCATTTGAGGTCAGCCTCCGTTTGTTGAACTCCCCGGCGGATCGCAGCCTGGACAAACCCAGTTGGCGCCTGGGTGGATGAGCCGTCATTCAGACGGTTGATGTAGGGGACATTGTTCGCAATTAAGACGGCCCCTTTTGGTAGCTTGTAGGACAACAAACCCGCTTGGCCTGCAGCCTGAACCGCAGCTTGCGTCTGGACCATTGATCCGGTCGGTTGGCTTGCCGCAGGCGAAGCCCTAGATGCACCAATGGCTGGAACCCAATTAGCTCGAGCCCAGCCAGTATCCACGGGGGTGTCTTCGATCAGGTTGGCCGTTATATTCAGGCCCAAACGAATGACCACTTTCTCTGCAGTCTCCTCTAGGGCCTGAATGATTGCCTTGATCTGTGCGTCCTCGTAGGTGGTGCTCAAGGCTTAGTCCTCCTGGTTGCCCCCATCGAGCCAGGCGTCGTCCTCAGAGCTCTCAGCAGCTTTTGCCGCGGCGATCATCTCGGCTGCTTTCGCAATAGCTGTGGTCTTGCTCGGGAAGACCTCTTCGACACCTTCGACATGCCACTTGCGATCGGTTTCCTTGGTAACCAAATCAGCAGGCTCTTTGTCAGCGATGGACGGAACTTCAGGCTCTTCAACCTTTTCGTCGTCCTCATCTTCAGGCTCAAGTGTGTCGCCCAGTGTGGCCTGCATCATGCCAGCACGTTCCAGATCGGATAGAGCGTCCCAAGCTTCCTGGTCAAGGCCCGCTTCTTCCATGGCCAGACCACGGATTTCAGCGTTCTCTTCGGTGTCAGGCCATTCGGCAGCATAGTCTAAGGTCAGCTCTGGAGTTGGCTCATGCTTCTGGCCGGTCAGCACATCAGGCTCTTCAAACTGTGCGAGCTCAATGGCACGGGACTCCCAAAAGCGACGGAGTTTTGTGGGGTTTTCTGCGAGGGATTTCGGGATGAGGTCTCCAGCTTTCACCTGCTTACCTTGCCAGGTGACGGGCCGACGCCAAATAAATTCTGCATCCTTTTGGAAACGCTGTTTCCAGTGACGGAGTGTTCTGATCTTGGTGCGCATTGGGGCATCCTTTCATGAGGGAGGAGGGAGCCTTTCAAGAGGCTCCCTCGCGCTATTGGTTTGGGTTTGGCTTATGCCACAATGCCCCCGAAGAAGTAGCCCAGATCGGCAGCGACTTTCTTCTGGTCATAGGACATATCAATCTCGATGCGATCGCTCTCGATTGCGTCCAGGTAGAAGCGCTTGATCCGCATCCCTTCGTTGCCGGAACCGACCAGGCCAGTCCAGTTGAAGGTGTAACCAGCGGAAGGCGTCATGACGCCAGGAACCACAGGAGCATAGGACAACAGAGCGTGCTTGCCACCGATGAAGGAATGAGCCGCAGTCTGGCCCTTCTTACCGGTGTTCTTCACGGCCTTCATGACCAGGACCTTGTCGACTTCGAACAGATCAGCCAGAGTTACCAGATTGGCTTTCGCCGCACCAGAAGTCTGCCCGCGGTCAATACGACCAACGATGTCCGGGTGATCGACCAACGCGTCATATACGGGCTTGCCAAGCGTCAGGACATTCGGCTCGAAGCCAGTCTCTTCCAGAACGTAGCGCTTGCCCTGGCGAATGTCTTCGATCGGTGTCGAAGAAGCATCAGACCAATGCAGCTTGTCGTTGTTGGAAGCGTTCGTTGGATCGAACGAAGCCGGAGCAGTTGCACCAGACGAAACGCCATCGACGTCAAATGTCCAGGTGTCACCAGGAGCGCCTGCGGTGAAGTAGGCAGCAGCCCAATTCACTTCGCGGTTGATGAGACCCTTCTGAGTGACGAAGATTGCAGCTTCGCGGTCAAGGCTGATAGGGTTGTCGGCATTGGCGCGGATGCTCTCCGGAATATCGCGGTGGTAGGCGCGGGTCTTCGCGAAGTAGGTGTCGTTGCCAATCTCGTAGGTGCCACCAGCACTTTCCGTGCCGGGAGTGCGTTCTTGCATCTCGTCACGGTTGAAGTCACCACGCTCATAAGTGAAATAAGCGTCAGACTGTTTGCCGACAGACACCTGAGGGAAGACCATGCCTGCTACGAAGTGAGCAGCGTCCTGGACGTATCCGATCGAGATGTTGGTGAGTGGCCGACTGACGTGAACGTCGGACCGCGACGGTTGGGAAAAGGGCATTGTATAACCTCCTTAAGGTTTCAGTTGGGCCCGACTGGGATTAGGTTTCGGTTGCAGAAGTCATTGGCTGCAGCAGAACTTCGAAGATGTCACCATCAACGGCGCTCTCGAGAGCCACACCAATGCACATGCTGTCAGCAACCATTGTGGCAATATCGGCCACACTGGCCACGCGGCCAGCAGTTGTGTCAGCAACGACCAATTGTCCAGCGGTGATGGTTGCGCCGGCTTTCACCATGGCACGTCCACCACCAGCCAACATAACGACCGAAACGGCTTCGCCGTCAGTCGTCGCATCGGAGCGAGGATTTTCTGCCAGGATACCGATAGCGGCATCTGTGACAGCAGTGGTCTTAATAACTTTGGCGACACCACCGTCGTTCTCGAACTGCAGAAGCTCAAAAACGTCAGACCGGAGGTCTTCGCCGGCGATCAGGGTGACCGCCCGGGTGCTTTCATACGACATGGAATGATCCTTTCAAAAGTCGTTTCGAATAGGTCACAGGAGGCGGTCCTGATCCCTGTGGGTTGGCTGTGGCCCCTTAGTTAAGGGACTGAGCGTAGAGGTCTTGACCGGCCTGGGTTTCCAACACTGCGTCATAGGCTTTCGCAAAGGACATACCAGAATTCTCATCCTGGTGCTTCTTGGCCAACGCGTCGAGCTGGTCAGTCGCCGAGTTCGTCGGAGCAGCACCACCATGCCCAAGCGTATCGAACGCTTTGCCGAGAGCTGTGTTCTGGGCCTTCAAAGCAGTCATGGCCAGATCACGCTGAGTTTTGTCCTCGATGCCGTCCACTGATTTGATAAGGGCCATGCGGGTGTCAACGTTGCCAGGCAGGTGAGCAAAGTCGTCTGTCGCCCGCTTGCGCAGCTCAGCGCTTTCCGCGTTCTTGCGAAGGGTCGCATTCTCAGCTGCAGTGGCGTCAACAGACTTGGCCATAGCAATCATCGCAGCGCCCGCAGATTTGTGAATTTCGATGCCCGCAGCAGTCGTGTATTCGACCGGGTCAGCGTCTTCAGCGTTCTTAGCTATCGCATCAACCTCAGCCTGGCGGTCGTCCGCAGACTTCGCGAGGTAGGCGGTTTGAGCAGTTTCGTCCAGGGTTTCGAAGTGAACTTTCTGAACGTCGGTCAGTGTTCCAACGGCTGTGGCACGGTCGAGCTGCTTTTGCAGGTCTTCCACGGTGGCCACGTTTTTGTCGTTAGGCATGGGAGCCTCCTTTTCTACGACTGTGCCGGCAGCGCCAGCGGTTTCAGGTTCTTCAGCTTCCACGTTTTTCGTCATGGCAGCAATTTGGTGGGTGTGGCCTTTAACCTCTCCGAGGACAATCTCGCCACCTGGCGTCCGCACCCAAGGGTGAGAATGCTCGTCATGCCAGGAAGTTGTTCCTGCATCCCAATCGCCTTCTGGTCCAGAAGTGTAGATCAGGTGGGTGTGACCGTCCATCTCGGTTGTCAGGGCAGCAGACTTTGCCAGCTTCCCGCGCTCATCGTGTACGTCTTCCTTGGAGCCCTTGGCAATCGGGTCTGTGACCTTCACGTTGGGCTCCTGGCGTTTGCGTTTCATGATGAGGGATTTTGCACCCTCTTGCGCTGGCACATCAACACCGCTAATCTCAGCGATCTTGAGGGCTGTGCGCTTTTTACGTTCTCCAGGCATCTTAGCCCTCCTCTTTCAACCACCAGCCGCCGATCGAGAACCCAGTATAGGTGCCATCACGGAACTTAGCCAGCATTTCAGTACCAGGGCGGACAGCAATCAGGAGGCCAGTCTTTTCGACGTCCAGGCTAAACGCCTTGGCGATTTCAGTTGTCATTGGCCAGGCGAATACAACAGAGCCAGCTTGTTCGCCAGCGTGCATCTCTTTGGCGACTTGGCTGTTCTCCATAAAGTCCAGCGCCGCTTTGAGCATTGCGTCCTCGGTGATGTAGTCGCCATGGAGGTCATAGTACGGTTCACCTGCTTCTTTGCAGACAATGGCATACCCCATCACCAGTCCCAGGGTATCATCTACCTTAAGGACTTCAGCACGAATATCGACGGATTTTTCGTCGGCCATATTGTGGTGTTCCCTTCAATGATTTTCAATGGTTCCTGGACAGTATAGCGCGGGCATGTTGGTCCGCATACCGGCGTTGGTCAGCTCAATCAGTTAATTGGCCCAACAATCCGCGTCGAAAGAGCACAACGGCACTGGGCTGTTTCCTCAACAGGACCGTCTGGATCGCCAGGATACCGCAGCGAACCGTTGGAGGTGTCCCAGGTTTCGTCAATCCTGCGCTTCTTCCCACCCAATGCGCTGTGGCTATCGCGGACGCGACCGTCGCGAGCTGTCACCCATGTTCGCTCAAGCTGCTCGACTGTAACCTGACTTGCGTCGATGGCTTGGCGATACATTTCGTCGTTGCCAGAGTGGACAGCACGGAGAGCTTCCGTCCGACCAATAACCTCAGACCTATACTTGATATATCGCTCATTGTAGCGGGAGACCATGGTATCAATTTGCTTGCGTGTGAGAGGTTTATCTTCTCGGATCGCTCGCGCTATGGTTCGGTCAAAGCGACGGTCCCGAAGCTGACGGCTAAGGGCCTCAGAATTGCCTTCAGACAGGAGGTGACGATAATTTATAACGGCCTCTTGCTGACGCTGGGTCAAACCGATACTTGCCCGGAAATTGCGAGCCTGGTCGATGGGATTTAGACCGCGTTCAATCCCATCGACCAAAGCAGTCCTGGTGGCGTTACGTTGGGAGGCATTGAATTCCCGAATGAACCGGAGACGCTCTTGCTGCATGACGAACACAGCCCGATCGTTCACCTGGTCAAAGGATACGAGGACCTCTAGAGCATCCGATAGGGTGTCAGCTGTGCTTCGGCCCGCGAGAGTGTAGACGGCTGCGAACTCATCAGCCAATCGAATGGCTCCTGTTGCAGCGACACGCTCGAGAGCTTCCTGGATATTTCCATCTTCCAACAGGCGAACCAGTGCAGCCAATGTGTATTCGTCCCTCGCTGCATTCACGGCGTTGAGGAGAGCACGCTGGAAGCGGACGTCTGCTTTGCCGATGAGAGCCCATAGCCGGGAGGCTGGGTCTACTGCTGGAAGGGCCATCTAGTGCTCCTCTGCTTTGAACACATAAAGGGCCTTGGCTGGGTCTCGTTTCATAAGCTCCAGCAAGGTCCAGTCGGTCCCTTCGATATTCGCCTCGTCATTGACTTCAGGCACAACGGTAATGCTGTCCCCTAGGATCGAGACTGTGGAGATGCTTGACGCAGACGTGGACCCAGGACGGCGTTCGCCCGCGGTTTCCGCGAAGCCCTTGAAGGCATAGGTTGCATCTGTGGGATTTGTTCCGCCAGTCAGATTGCCCGGAGTTCGTGTTCCCGAGGTGGTTTTGGTGAGGGTCCCATCGAGGACACCTCCTGCGCCAGCGATTTCTGCATTGACAATTTTGGCGATGTCCACGCCAAATAGTTTGTTGCCCATATCGGCCTCCTATTATGGGAAGCCGACGTTCCGGCCCCAAGCATCACGGTCCTCAAAAGAGCTCTTCGCATATTCGTCGTCGGTGTCTGTCCCACTGGACATGGCTCCAACGGCCGTGCTGGTCGATGATCCTTCGAGGAATTCCTTAACCAAAGCATAGGCAGTTTCGTCTGCAAGAGGAACCCCTGTGGTCTGTCGGAAAAAGTCTACTGCAGTCGAACCGGCTTTGATGCCCTTGACGTTCGACCCGCTTGATCCGGCATCTCCAGCATCAGCGTCCAGGGCAATTGACCCGGCCAGGAGGATCGTCGCGCTCTCGACACCTTTTGGCACCTCACTTGTGCTGACGTCTTCGCCCGAAGCGTAAGTCAGGCTTGAGCGAGGGAACTTATTAGACTGAGCGGTCTCAGTCCCTGTCTTGCTTCCCCCATAGGAAAGCAGGTCCATCCGATTGGTAGCTTGCACCAGCAGAGCACCTTTTTGGTCGGTGTCTTTTGCCGCCCAGGCCGTTGCTCGAGAAGCATCAACCGCCAGCAATGCGTCGGCTTCTGCCACCGAGGCGTAGGACACATAGTTTACGGAGGAGATTGTGATCGTTGAGATGGTCATTTGGTTTCTCCTAGACTAGGCTTGTGTCTTCGAACCAGTCGAGAACTATAGCCAAATCTTCGCTGCCTCCTGAGATGTTATCAAGCACAATAGAGTAGTTGGTGTTTGCTGCCAGTATGAACTCAAAACCATCGCGGGTTTCTCGAGCACCAGACTGAGCCAGTATTTCGTCAAGAAGCACGGTTCCCTCATCCGTTATGGTTGGTGTGACGAATACTGTCACACTCGGGGTGTTGGCTGCCACGCGGTTCCTGTTGAATACAGGAACCGCTGTACCGTCACCACTAACCAACACAGTCTCACGCACTCTAATCTCTGTCTCCCCAGTACCCTCTACTCGAAAGCCTAGGTGAATTGGAGTTGCCCCTACTTTTATAAGAACTGCCAAATCGGAGGAGTTGTTGATACCTGTAGCAACGTGGGAGGCTGTGAATAGCAGACCCTCTTCGAGTAAGGCTTGCCACTGGTTTTCAGTAGCCAAAGCTCCAGTGAACTTATCAATCTGGAGTACATCACCCTCTTTGTCTTTCAATATGGAAGATTGAGCCATTAGTTTTTCCCTTCTTTTGTCTCGTCGTCAGGGAGTTCTTCCTCACCATTGTCGACCGAGCCCTCTTGTTTCTTCCCGCCAGGTTTTCCGGTCAAGGCCAGGTCCTCGTCCTCCAGGCCCGTCAGGGTTTCAGGCTGGTGGCTAAGGCCCATCAGATCACGGACCTCATTGATCACAGGATCATGTGGATCAAGGACCGCCCCAGCAGAAGCCATATCGCGCAGGACAGCAGCGACCTCCTGTACGTCAGTATGGCGGACCGCTTCAGTCGCCAGCTCAGGCATCATCTCTGGGTCCCAGCCATTCAGCTGCCAGAGTGTAGTTAGTAGGTCGTCTTGAACCGCCTCACGAATTTCAGTGAGAGCTCCATCAACCAATAGGAAGAAGCTCGACGTCTTGTCGGTGCTCAAGGCATAGGAGCCTGAGCCTTCACCCAGGAGAAGCTGTTCAACCCCCAGGACACGAGCCATTTCGCGGTTGATGCGGGAGATTGCCTCAGCGTTCTCTTTGAACGACGTGGCTGACCCCTTAAGCAATTCGATTTCCCACTGGCGAGCAGACGACGGCCGACCGGCCTCATCCTTCGCCTCGTAGGTGATGCTGTCCAGGAGCATCCCGAGTTTGGCGCTCTTTACGTGGTTCTGGATGAAGTCGCGCAGAGGCTTCTCGATCGCAATCCGTTGAGCCTGGGTGATGTCCCCGGCCGTCACGGCTGCAGCGAGGTCAGTGAACGGGGCTCGACCGACTGGAATGCCCCGTAGGTCCGTCTCGAACCCAAAGCCTTCAAGCTGCTCATAGCGAGCGAGACGTTGGGCCGACTGAACCAGGTGACGGAAAAGACCCAAGCCTTCGGGGCTATCGGACAGAGTGTCGTCCACCAGGTAGAGGCATTTCTGTCTGGGAATGTAAAGCTCTTCCATGGTCTGTGGCGATTGCTGCATGATGCCCCTGACGGAACCGTCGTCCATCAGGTCCCATTTGGAGATGGTGGCTTGAGCACGTGGAGCCACATCAGCGAAGGTCAGGAGACCATCGTCACGGCGCCGTGCAGTCCATTCCTGGATTGAGAACCCATAGAAGCGATACATCGCAGAGCGCCGGACAATCCGATGCCAGGGAGTTCGCGGATCGTTGGTCAGCATCTCCTCAGCGAGCTCAGCGAACTTCCCGTCTGTGTCTTTATCAGATGGGGTGAAGGACCATTCAGCTTTCGCCGCCAGGTTCAAGAAGTATCGGGTGCCAGCAGCGACGATTGACGTGTTGGCAAGGATTTCGGAATAGACTTTGTAACGCTCTTCACGACTGGCGAGATTGGCGTTCTTTTCTTCGCTCTGGACCACACCGCCATAGACAGCTGTGCCAGGAACCCCCACCGTGTCGGTCGGAGCGGTCTTCTTGCGTTGGAACAAAGACCCAAAGGCCTCGAGTGGCTTGGGCGCCATGGAAGCCCCCTCTCTATGTGCTAGCGTGGTTGATCGATCAGCTGCAGCATAACACAAGGATGCTGGCTTCGAGTACCGTTGAACTTTTATCCGATTTTCTCAAATTAGGCGTTTACTTCCCAAGTCTATCGGTGTACCCTATTTATATCAACAGTGACAAGGAATAAAAACATGGACTTCTGCATAGCAAACTTCGCCTGCCTGGTTGACGTAGAGACCCTCAACGAGGACCCAGACACGAACCTAGGTATTGAGAGCTCTCCTCAGTTTCACAGCGCTACGGCCAATCCAACCCAAGATTGGATAAATACACTGAAAGAAGCTGCAACTGACGAGTGGGAATATACCTACGAAGAGGATGACCTCGAAAACGTGATTTGGGAAGACAGTGGATGGGTAACTCCTAAGCAAGGACGTGCTCATCGCACCATTTACGCCAACATCGGTGAGGAGCTGATTGGGTGCATCACCATCCAAAAGGAGGTACTAGTGTAATGCTCTACAAACCAAAATACGAATTTTGGTTTGTAGGCTAAAACTGTATGAATTCCAGGACTGAGTGTCCTATTAACTGGCGACCAGCGGGTGATCGTCTTATAGTGGAGAAAATAAAATGACAATGGCTGATAACCCAATACTTGAATTACTGGAAGGCGAATACAATCGCAATCCCCATTTCGCAGCTCTTGCCGACGAAGTCGCTCAGGAGACTATTGGCTGCAGCTTCACTGAAGGCATGAATGCCCATCCTGACGCCTCGTGCAGCGAGAGCCAATGGCTTGGATCGATGAAGCGCCTGGTTTGCCAAGCGATCTTCAAGATGTACGAGGGACCTCCTGGCCGACCGTTTGACCCCAAGCTATATGCCCGCGCTCTTCGTGAAGTGGCTGGCTACGCGACACAGGTCCAGGGGTTCCGCTACGAACACCCTGAAAGCGGTGGCCACGTCCACGTCGTTCGTGACCTCTCGCTCCCTACCGAGCAGAAGGTCTGGGAGATGGTTGAGGACCAAGCTGCTTGCCAGCAGAGCGAAGAAGCGGCCAAGGCCGAATACGATCGCTGCCACAAAGAGATGATGCGAGCGATCCAGGATCGTCAACTGGGAATGGCCTGGACGCACTATCTGTGGGGGACCACATCCGGGGCCTTTGACAAGCCAGAGGAAGAATGATGGACAAACGTTCTCAAGCTCTAATCCGTGACGGTGCTCGTCTGACCTCTCTTGTTCAGCGAGCAAAGGAACGTCTAGTCATAGCGACCGACCAATTCAAGGCTTGCTGTATGGACCAGGATGTTGCCGCTATGGTCCTGGCAAGGGAGGAAGTCTACAACCGCAACGAGGCCTTGCTGGACCTGATCGCTCAACGGGAGCATCAGCGCCACGTGGCAGAAGACTACATCACCAACAGAGGGAGATTGTTTTGACCTATTTTGGATTGTGCATCGGAGGTCCGCTTGATGGGCAATATCACAACTGGAACACGAAGCGGTTCGAGACGCCCGCCAAAGTTACTGAGCTATCTGACCCGGTCGATCCATCTGGCTGTGACGTCGCTGACCAGACGTTCGCGGTGACGCACTATGAGCACTCGCCGTTGCGAGCACCTGGAACCGACAAGACGTTCGATCTTTGGCTCCACAAAGGCCTGTCCGTAGCAGAAGCTCTGGCTAAGCTCCAGAACGCCTACCACGGAGCGAAGGCCCAAGAACGGAGAGGATAAATGACACTTTCAGCTGAAGCTCAGGCTCTACATGATTTGAACTATTATGCGGAGCCTCGTAACCCTGGAATATTAGCTGTGTTGGAGCTGCTAAAGCAAGTTGACCCAGTGCTCACCTATGACGAAGTGGTCGAAACATGCGGACACTGGGGATTTAAGATTAGCCCTGTCAATGTGACTTATTTGGCTTATTCTTTCCGCAATGCTGGACATAAACTCCCTAAACGACCGAGAGCCACTTGGGCTACTCATCTCGCAAAGGAATAGCAACCGGAGGCTGGAAGCCTCGGCGCTTAGTCCGGCGTCGCATGGCTTCCAGTGCATAGCGGACACTATCGATCGTGTGGTTCTTTTTGTCCTTCAGGACAGCGAGAACTTCATCAGTCAGTGGGTCAGTCTTATAGCTGTAATAGGTCCACTCGTCAATGACGTGCTGACAGTCCGGATGGATCACGACGTCGAAAGACTTGAGGAACTCAACGCCTTCAACGATCGACCCTGGACCCTTCTTGGAGGCGGCGACCTGGAAGTCCCGCTTTTGCATATAGGAGATGATTTCAGGGCGAGCACTGTCCGCGATCACCTTGGCCGTTTGCATCAGTGAGATTGGATCGTCGTCCAAAGCAGGACCACCATTATGGCCCATGAGCGGATTGCCGATGCCCGGGAATGCGTTCGGGTTCTCCCAGCGCTTCTCTTCACGCCAGTCGTTGCCAGCCCAGAAAGCCGGTGTGTGATCGACTTCCAGTTTTAGCTTCCACCGCTCAGCTCTGATGTAGAGGGTCCGACCGAACACATAGGCCAGGATCAGGACGCTCGGATCATTCGCGAAGCCCCAGTCAGCGCCAAACCTTGGCACACAATCAGCTGGCACCTGGTCGTCAATGTCGTCAACTCTCCAGTTCTTGAAAACCCGGCTCTCAGACATGGTGACCGGGTGGCCTTCCCAGACGTGTAGCCATTTGTCGTGGTCACGGGCCTTGTCCCAGAGCATCTCTTCGCGGAGGTCCTCAGGGAACCAAGGATTGTCTTCCCAACCGACCTTGCGGATCAGCGAGCGAGGAGGAGGCGTTCCACCAAGGAAGCGATTGTCGACGGGGTCTTTGACCGATCCACGGTTGAAGCTCCACCAGAGCTCTGAGCCAGGTTTCCGAACGGTTGGAGTGAGCAGATCGATCGAGCGCTGTGACACCTTGTTCGCTTCTTCAACCCATACTCCGTCCAGGCCTTCCATGGATTTCACGCTGTCAGGGTTTGTACGCAGACCGGCGAAGAGGAACTCAGTCCGTCCGTCTCCTCCGGTGATTGAGCGCTCGGTGATCCGGTAGAAGCCATTCCCACCGTCCTCGACCGGGCCAAGGCCTTGCTTCCTGATCTTATCCTCTAGGAGCTTCTTCACACTGTCTTTGAGAGAGCCCTGGATTTCACGAGCGAAGAGCCAGCGGAATGTGCTGCCCCCTCTGCCGCGCTCATACCCCCGGTCGACCAGGACTTCGCCGAACGAATGAGACTTCGCACCACCCCGCCCGCCGTGGAAAACCTTGTTGCGGTAGGGGTGGTGCAATTCTCTGAAAGCATAAGGGATTTGGATACGGCCCAAGGGTTAGCCTCCTGTGGCTTGTCGTTCCCCGGGGTTTTTCTCGTCCTGGGCTTTCTCAGTCTTGTCATAATCCTCGACGGTCTTCCCGTCTGGCATCACGAATTCCCAGGTGACTTTGTTGTCCGTTTGAACTGGGCCACCGTCGGGGCCTGTGACTGCCAGCTCGGTCTTCTCGCGGAACTCAGCCCGCTTAGACTTGAGATAGAATTGTAGCAACGGATCAGACTTCACCTGGCGGGTGTAGTAGATCACATTGAAGTCGTCGTCCAGCAGCGGTTCCCCTGTCAAGGGATCACGCTTGGGGACTGGCTCGCCTTTGAAATAGACCAGCTGCTCATCGCCGACAACCGCCCGCTCATGTAGCTCCTCGACCGCTTCGTCGACGTGCTGCTCATGAGCTTCCCACATTGCCTTGCGAAATTCCTCATCGTCCTGCTTCCACCGGCTGATGGTGGAATAAGAAACGCCTGCAGCTTTGGCGGCTGCAGCGTTTGTCCCTTTTGCGATCATACCCTCGACAGCACGGAGCTGACGAGCCTGGTTCAGGCGCTGGTCAGGAGTAAGAGGAGTTTCATCAGCGTTTGTCATGAGCGCCAGCATGTCGCATCTCTGCTGGCCTGTAAGCCAACAGATTAGGCGCTCTGATACCTGGCCAAGCCTAGGTTTGGTCAGCGAATTGGAAGTGCATCCAGTCGAAGTTCGCAGCTCGGCCCAGTGACGTAGCTCCATACTTCTCGACGATGTTCCAGAATGGGACATACTCAGGCCGAGCGAAAGTGGCCCGGTCTCTACCCCACCGCAGCCTATTGTTGGCAGGGTCCAGGTCGACCGCAATGCCTCGGGCGTGAGTTGACTTGCGAGTGCCTCCCCGGATCGCCCGGTTGTTGAAGCAGCCCCCGAAGTAGTGAAGCCTTAAACGACGGAACTCAGCTTCCCCATAGTGTTGGATCGCATCATTGAAGATACCTGTCATTGGAGCCTGCACTTTAATATGACAGGAAAATCGTGAGACCGTCTGCTCAGTATTCCAAGCGATCACAAAGGGAATTGGGAGAATGACTTTGCCAGCCGTGCTGTCTGGTCCACCTGCTGGCCCATAAAAGGCGCCTATATCCTGCTCACTGTTGACCGGCCAATCGGTTGCCTGGATCACGTGAGTGCGGGGACGCTTGTAAGGGGTATCCGAACCGTCTTTGTCCTCAGCAGCAGCTGTGTGAGCTGCTCGGGTCAAAGGACCATATCGTCCATCTACATCAAGAGGACCATAACCCATGCAGTTCAATTGGCGCTGGAGATTGCGGATTTGATTAGGTGTCATACCAATTCCTTCGATTGTAACCTAAACTGACGCAATCTCAAAAAAATGCACACCACTAAAATGCTCTCAGGACCTTGCCTATGAGCATTTTAAGAAGGACAATAGGGACCACATATGGGAATACGAGCTTGTAGCCTTTACCATTCATTGCCTTATAGTCCTTCAACACTTTGCGCTGAATATTGTCAGTCCAACCACGGCCTCGGACCCACAAGCAAGCATGGCCTACTCCACTTGGGGACTTGCAGTACCATATGAGGTACTTGAAAGTCAGAAGAGCCAACCAAAAGCGCATGGTCGATTTGCCCTCAGATAACCATATGAGAGTGAGAGAGTAATCCTCACAATCGCCCTTAAGAATACCCTCACTCTTTAGAATTTGCCAACTGTCAAGCTTGCCGTCTGATGTGTATTTGAAACGCCCGTTTAGATCGATCTGAGCTTGGTTGAATGTGCTACTCACGGCGGGCTTCTCCTGTGCTCTAACAAAGCTCATACTCTGCCGTGAGTGTTGGCTATTGGCAACCGTCGTTTAGCCCATATGTTTGAGCAGTTGTCTCACAGACGGTCTCAGCCATCTGATTATAAAGGATGCTAATGCCCCAAAGCCAGACGCCGAAGAGCACCAGGCAAGTGACCCAGACGACCGAGGCGTGCATCTTGAAGCGGTATGGTCCAGGTGTTGGGTCAATGCTCATGGCAGTTTGCTCCTTCGACTTCGTGGCCCTGGAGGCACAGCAGCAGGTGAAGGTGCCGGGGGTTCTCCAGAGTGTTATGATAAATCACCTGGGTCACTGCTAGCGTGAGGACGACCAGGATGGCTGTGATGAGGCCTTTGATGTCCATGGATCACTTCCAATCAAAGAAGCCATCGCAAGGCTCAGGCTTCGGTGGCAGGGGAGCGAATGGCCGTTCGCAGTCATGAATGAAGGGCTCACTGTATCCGAGCGACCAGCCCTTGGGATTTATTGACCAGCGGACGTGTGTCCACTTGCCTCGGTGGAATGCGAGAACCTCAAGGCCGTCTGGCCGGCAGCTCTCCTCGGGCAACCAGCTCAATTCGTTTGCGGGTCCTACTTCAGGGGGTGTCATTCATATACTCCATTTCTTCCCAGGTGACATATCGACCCCACTCAGTCCGGACCCAGCCGCAGCGGAAGTCCCTGTCCGCTATCGGGAGGAACGGAACGCCTTTACGCTTGGCCAAGGCCTGTAGTTCGTCAAGGTCGATAGGCGGTTTCATTTACAATACCGTTTGATTGAACCCTCCGCGAAAGGGTTCTTGCATTTGCCCCGAGGTTTCGGTTCGCGGAACTAGGGCTGTTGATCCATGATAGCACACAGCTCATCACCCGTCAATGGCCCATTCTCTTCCTGGCCCAAGTATTCCTCAGGCACACCGAAGGCGGTGGCAATATCCACATATCCGCCTCAGCCACTTTCATCTGAGGCCATAAGCGCTGCAGTCTTCCAGGCCTGGAAAACAGGAAGCACCATGATCCGCCACATCAATCTGTGAATAGTCCACAGATTGATGTGGCGGAGAACTTTATAGCTTCAATATCTTTCTAATTACGAGAGTTTCATCCATGTCAGCAGGAAACTCTTTGTAGTTGTAAGAGCCTCTGAACAGGGAAGACAGCTTGTCAGTCCCATGCCTATGTCTGTGTAGAAACCAGGTGAAATCACGAGGAGAAACTGTATACACATACCCCTCATGCAAAACTTCACCTTTTGCTGGAATATAACTCATCCCCCTATCCGCCCTTTGCCCTTGCAGGTGTAGCACTGGGTCTTTGCTGGCCGAGGGCCTGACTTCCACTTGGGTTGCGTGTAACCGTAACCACCACACTTGAGGCAGACCGGACCTATAGGCTTCTTTGCCCTGGCGTAGACCTTGCCTGCTGCGTTGACTGGCTTGATTGGGTAACTCATTTCACATCTCCCTCCGAATGCGTTCAGCGACCTGACGAAGCTCCATCCGTGGATTGACACCAACCCACTCGGCTTCCTCTGCCACCAGGAGCTGACGGAGCAATTGGGTTGTGTCGGCGCCAGTAGGCCTGTTGCTCTTTAACGCTGGCTCATGGGCTTGCAGGTCTAGTGCTGGCTGTTTGGGCGTAGGGGAAGTTTGGTCCTCGTCGTCGGGGTAGAAGGGAACGACGTCAGAGAGCTTAGGGATTTTAGGGACAGTTGCCCCGTTCTTGTAGATGCTGCAAGTGAGCCAGATGGAGTTGAAATACCTGCAGTCAAATTGCTCCTGCATCCGTTGAACTGTGGGGTGTGTCTCCAGAGCGGTCGTGTCGAATATCAGCTTACCACGGGCCATCCGCACGGTGAACTTGATTGTCTCCCCTGAGGACATTGGTCGTTCGCACCGATCCAGGTCATGGGCCAGGGAGACCGGTCGCATCCGAAACAGATTACACTTGGCGCCGTCGCTGTCCTGGGGGTGGATATAGAACTGAGAGCCTTCATGCTTGGCCCGCAGGTCGATAGGCAAAATGCCCGAAATTCGGACCCGCCCGATCCCTGCTGGCTTAAGAGCGATACGCATCTTACGGTCCTGCTGCGTCGAACGGTGCTTCTTGGTTGAGGTGTTCATCGTCAATCTCCTTGATGTCGTGTGAGCATTGTGCTCAGTCTGAGTATGTCTTCTGGACCATATTATAGCAACCCTCGAACCCGGTGGAACTATTTGACCTGAGGAGGTTTATATCGCTGGTGAGTTGGCATATCGTATTCCTACCAACCAGGAGCCGAGCCAACGAAAACCTTTGAGATTGAAGTCCGGGCTGTAGCTGCATGGCGGATCGAGTATGTGGAAGCACGGACCGAGAAGTCTGCTCACTGAAAAGCCCAGGTCTAATCGGGCTTCCTCGGCATCTATGTGAACTGTCAGAACCTTTCATCTTATTGAGCTTCCTTACGTGCACGTGTGACGCGATGTGACTTGTCACCTAGGAGTGGAGGAGGAAACGAGCCGTCGTCCAATCAAGCTGACCCCTTATCAGTCGGCACTGACCCCTTATCAGTCGGCACTGACCCCTTATCAGTCGGCACTGACCCCTTATCAGTCGGCACTGACAGCTTATTTCGGTCCCATTTACCCCCTGTATAGCCTGGACTTCCAGAGCGTTTCTCACCCGTACGGATATTATCGTTTGTTTTCATAGCTTTATATATACCTGGATAGCCTGTATAGCCTGGACTAGTAAAAAGTCTCTTACGCAAGGAGAGCCCCTTATCTGGTATATAGGGATTTCGCACGCGCGTAAGGACACCTCAGGCGGTCCAGGCTATCCAGGCTATCCAGGTGCCCCTAAGCGCATGTTTTTGCTGCATAATATCCGTACGGGTGAGACTGTCACCGAAAGTCCGAGCTATCCAAGGGACTCTCTAGGACAGAGGGTCTCTGTCTTTCGGTGCTCATCGCCGAAATTCTGTGCCTCATTCTGATGCCAGACCAGACTAAAGTCCAATCAGAAGCAGTATGTTCCAACTAGGTCTAATCGTTCATTTCGGTGCTGCTCGCCGAAAAGACATAGAGGGAAGCAGTTGCCTCCCCCTATTCGCCGTCTTGTTCTGTCAGTCAGTCAGCGTTCATTCGTCTAAAGTGAGGTAGTCTCCATCCTTGATGTCGATGAGGACAGGCATCAGAATGGCATTCTGAACAATTGGAACCGTCTCAAGAAGTGCCTCGAGGGCCTTGAGTTCGGCGTCGTTCAGACAGAGTTGAACTGTCGGCTCCGCACGGTCAGGGAATTTTGGTATCTTTGGTTGGTTGATTGGTGTCACGTTGTCGCTCATGGCTATTGGTTCCTTGCAGTTTTGAAGCCGATCCGATAGTAAGGGTCAGCGTTGGTGGGTGGTGAGATTGAGAGGTCTGCACCGTGGTTGAAGCCTACCTCATAAGAATAGAGGGCCCATTCGTTGTTTGGGGGTATCATGATACAAGACCTTTATCCTTGAGGACCACAACTGCATCAACTAGGAATGTATTGCTGACGTGGACGCGTGTCTCCGTCGAGTTGCAATCGTATGTCGCTTGGACACCATCCTCATAAAGGGCTTCCATCAATTCGTCCACGCAGTCCTCAGTCAGGTGGCGATTAGCGAAGGTGATTGTTGTTGTGTCAGTCATTGTCGTTTTCCTAGTTGATGAATATAGGATACGACGAAAGAAGGGGCCTGTAAACCCCCTAAACCCATAAATTCCAATATAATTTTGTATCAGGGGGGGGTCTCTTGCACCGGGTACCCAGAAGCATTTCCATATAAATAAGGGCTTTGGACGTCTAAAGCTCTGGGTATCAGGGGGGGGTCTCTTGCACCGGGTACCCAGAAGCATTTCCATATAAATAA
>JGI24724J26744_10000427_pt1 | contig 31119 bp, 26 predicted proteins | sample Cruoilmetagenom7_FD_26744 | JGI IMG/M metagenome (IMG submission 26744) | reverse complement strand
TATTGGTGGACAGGATGGAATATATTCGGAAATTATCCAATTTTAGGTGTTGGATTAGGAAATGCAGGATTTTTCTTCCCAACAGCTATACCGCCTGAGGGTTGGCAGCTGATTGAAGTAAGCAGATTAATGAACCGTACAGATATATTATTAAATATCAAGAGTTTATGGTTCAGATTGCTGGCAGAAACAGGAATGATAGGTTTCTCCTTGTTTTTTGGATGGCTATCATTTCTTGCTTACTATTTCCTTAGGAAAATTCGGTCAAAGAAAAATGACTTAAGGATAATGGGTTATGCTGGAATTTTTGTTTTACTCGGAATCCTTTTTGAAGGATTAAGCATTGATTCCTTTGCAATGCCGTATTGGTGGTTATCTTTAGGCTTGGCAGTTTCAGATACAGATATTGAAAAAAAAGAAGGCAGCATAATCCTGGTTAGACGGTGAAATTATGACGGGAAAAAGGAACTACCTTCACAACTATTTTTTAATAATCCTTGGATTTTCTGCATTATTGGGAACTATTGTTTTTATTATCCTACTTTATTTCATCGTGACAGATTACCCAACTGAAAATAGAGGGCAGATTGCAGAATTGGGTTCATCTCAACCCATGGATGAAGATAAGCCGAAATTCGATGATGCCCGGAATGATGAAATGTGGTTTTTAGAAGATGGAATTGAGAATCTAGATAAAAATCATCTAGATTGGAGTGATGAATCCACACCGAATATATTAGAAACGACAACCATCCTCGAGAATGATCCAATTGCTTTGGCTGAAAAATACAGAGGAATTAAAAACACCCCGGTGATGTTAGTGGAACCACCAATCACTTACACAAATGGCAAATTCAAAAAATTCTGGGTGCTTAACGTGGATGAGAACAATTACAGGAGTATTGATGCGAAACTAACCTACCAGACTCCCCACGTTTATTTTTGGGTAGAAGAAGGCATTAATTACATTGCCTCTGATGTTAAAAATTTGGTGGATGCGTTTGAAAACCAAATTTACCAACGAAATAGAGAAATATTTGGAAAGGAGTGGTCTCCGGGAATTGATAATGACNTCCATCTGACCATCTTATATGCCCAAGAACTTGGGGGCGCAGCTGGTTATTTTTCATCCGCAGATTCATGGATGCCCGAAATAGAACGATTTTCAAATATGGCAGAAATGTTCTACTTATCAGCGGATTATCTAAATTTGAGTAACCCTTTTACTTATGGTGTTCTTGCNCATGAATTCCAGCATATGATCCATTGGAATATTGACCGAAATGAAACATCATGGNTTAATGAAGGTCTATCTGAATTAGCTGTTGAACTAAATGGGTTTAATACCGGGGGCTTTCCATTTCTTTTTGCCGCTGACNCGGATCTCCAATTAAATTTCTGGCCTGGAAATAGTCAGGGCGATTCCACTCCACACTATGGTGCTTCATATCTTTTCGTGAAGTATCTTTTCGAAAGATTTGGTTCTGACTTTATCAGTGCTCTCGTATCACAGCCAAAAAACGGAATGCAGGGTTTAGACGCAGTACTTTCTTCAACCCAGGGGAAGAGCCAACTTTCAACAATCACATCCAAGCAAATCTTTCAAGATTGGACAATCGCTAATATTTTACAGGATGATGAAATTGCAAATGGGATTTATGGATATGGAAAGGACAGCAGCATTCCTTCTTTTTCACCGACCGAAATCATCGAATGTGGCTCAGAATCCGTCAGTAGAACTGTTAATCAATTTGGAACAGATTTTGTAGAAATATCATGTCAAAGTAATTATGAAATATCAGTGCAATGGAATCAGGATATCCCGGTTCTTTCAGAAAATCCAAAATCAGGTAATTATTATTTCTGGTCTAATGCAGGCGATGAATCTGGGATGAGATTATCAAGAGAATTTGATCTTACGGAGATATCAAATCCTGTGGAACTATCTTACTGGACCTGGTACGATATCGAAGAAGATTACGATTATCTTTATGTGAATGTCTCCGAGGACGGCAAGAACTGGCACATCCTTGAGACTCCTTCGTGTACTAGTGAAGACCCGACTGGTTCAAATCTTGGATGTGGTTATAATGGAAAATCTGACGGATGGATCGAGGAAATCGTTGATCTAAGTGATTATGCGGGGAAGAAGATAGCGGTGGAATTTGAATATATCACAGATGCGTCAGTTAATGGAGAGGGTTTTCTATTAGATGATGTTGAACTGAAAGTAATTAACTTTTCTGATGGTTTTGAAATATACGATGGAAAATGGATTGTTGAAGGTTTCGTTCGAATAGAAAATACCCTGCCGCAGGTTTTCGGNGTTTCAGTAATTGAAAAGGATAAGGGGATGAATATTAATAAATTCTTTTTTGAAAAACAAACGGAAATCTCATATATTGTNACAAATAGTGACGAGAAAATAAATGAGATTGTTGCCATCAGCGGATTATCTCGCTTCACACATATACCAGCACAGTATGAAATATCAATTGTGCAAATAGACTAATCAGAGCGCAGAATTTTTATAATTTTCTATTTCTTTTAATAACTCCGCTTTTCTTTCTGCAGCAGCTGTGGTAATTTGTTTCACAAGATTGTTAATCCTGGAAGTTAAAGCTGTTCTTGTCTCCTCGCCGCTTTCTGGCGCCAGCAATATCACAATTGAGCTGCCAATGAAAGCCCCAATTAAAGCACCAAAAACGAATCTACCAAATCTTTTCATATAGATCTCCTCTAAGAAGAAATAATCAATCAAACGATAATTTTACGTTATTATACATGGGAATATTTGACCTATCAATTTGCGTCAAGTAAACTCATGATATGTTTGAAAAAGAAAATCGTTGGTGGGACCCGATTGCAGTCGGCTCATTATTTCTGATTGTTTTCCTTACTACTTATTCTCTTGAGCTAACTTATTGGACGTATGATTTAAATAGAATCACGTCAATTGCTTTATTAGGCACCATCGCGGGGATTCTTATTGGCCAAAGTATGTACAGGCGAAAATTCTCAATCGCTTTGGTTTTCCTATATGCTGTTCTAATATTTTTTTATCAGTTTATCTTTGCTTTGAGCAATGAACCAAAATGGGTTGATCGAATAACTACCTTGGTGGGCCGATTCCAGTCTACTTTGGGACAAGCAATAGAAAATGTTCCCCTCGATGACGGCATTATTTTCCTCAGTTTCATGGCAGTTATCTTTTGTCTTACGAGTATTACAGCTGGTTATTCCTTTATACGTAATGGGAAACCATGGCTCCCATTAGGAATCATCGTTTGTATTTTTTACACTATTCAGTTTTTCTTATCACCGATCCATCGAAATGGTTTAATGATTATTGCATTTAGCTTATTAGTTGTACTTTTCTACGGNCGCGTGTTTTACCTTCACCAAAATAGAAGATGGACTGCATTGGGTTATCAGGAGGATTACGAAACATCTGGTTTTATTACAAAAACAATTCTTGTAATTTCCATGATCTTTGCAATCACAGCATGGGGTATTCCATATCTGAACAATCAATTCTTTCAAACAACCGACGAAGAAATTTATCATTCAGGGCGAAATTATTCTGAGTCTTGGGAGAGAATCAGGAATTTTCTATACCCTCTTAAACCCCAATATGGATATGGTAACGGATTGTTTCCTGAAGCTCTTTCATTAGGGCTTTCAAAAAACCTTGATGAGAATATTGTTTTTCAGGTTCATATTCCTGAGAGCTCATCCCATTTCGGACGTTATTATTGGAAAGCACGCGTATATGCTTTTTATGAAAGCGGATATTGGGGGAATGAATCACTTGAATTCAGTTCTTTGAATGAAATTGAATTGAATCCGTATTTAGTAATTAATCGTGAGGTGCTTCCCTATACGTTCATATACAAGACCAATGAAGAAATAATGATTACACCTCAGATTGTCATTGATGTGGATAGGGACGCGAAAGTTGGATTTTACCCTGTAGAGAATAACAGGCAGGATGTGATCGATTTTATTGATTATGATTTAATAAGAAACGGTGATCAGATTACTGTATTAGGGGCGTATTATGATTTTCAGCTTGATGATCAATCAGCAGGAGAATATGTGTATCCGGAATGGGTGCGATCAAGGTATTTATCATTACCAGAGGATTTTTCCCCAACCATAAGGGATCTGGCTGATAAAACCACGCGAGAAAAAAACTCTGTTTTTGATAAAGCATTAGCTGTCAATAATTATTTACGTAACACTTATAGATATAAAGATAATGTGGAAATCCCCCAGGGTGAGGATCCATTAGAATGGTTTATATTCAGTGGAAAAGAGGGGTTTTGTAATTATTTCGCATCAGCGGAAGTCTTAATGCTCCGATCAATTGGCATTCCATCAAGAATGGTTGTGGGTTTCGCGCAGGGCGAACGCCTTACAGATGAATATATTTATGAAGTAAGGAAAAAAGACAGCCATTCCTGGGTAGAAGTGTTTTTCCCGGAACAAGGATGGATCATATTTGACCCCACTCCTTCCCAGCCAAGCATTTCGTACACACAAGGATCTGCTCCAGAAATATTTATTGAACGGCGGGAAAGATATTCGATGGATGACCAGGAAGGTTGGCAGAATTTTCAACGCGAAGAATATTATGGAATAAGTGAAGAGTTATTAAGAAAAGAAGAAACTAATAGAAGTGTAACTTGGAGAGATTTCTTTTGGATAACGCCGTTTTTCATCTTGGTTCTTTTGCTTGTTATTGGATTTCAATTTTTTGTTGTCCGAGAGAAATCAATCTTATTACCCATAAATATTCAAAGAAAGCTATTTGAAAGGGAAAAGAAAATTCCTGAATGGATTAGAAAATGGGCAGATTATGAAAGGTTATCCGTTTTGGAGAAGAATTACCAAATAATTAAATCCATATCAATTGCATTTGGTTTTTCCCGGAAATCAATCAAGACTCCAAGAGAATTTTTACTAGATCTTTTTTCTAGAATTGATTTAAATNATCAACATGGTTTTAATTTCATGGAAAAATACCATCAAGTGAAATTNGGAAATGAAAGAATTTTATATTCAGAAAGAATAANAGCGTCGTATCTGATGATCTTAAAGTTTATTATCGAGAAAAAAGTTTCTGAGATAAGAGAAAAAATAAAATTTCGGATNAAACTCCTGCNNATTAATTGATCAAACAATAATAACTGTATCCATCAATGAATCCAAACGAGCATTAACCAGATCAGGGAGGGATTGTAAGATGTGGAAAGGGGTGGAACCTTCAACATTAAAACTTGCAGATACGCTTCCCATCAATCCTGAACGTAAGGGATCGAAATGAGTGGTAAAGCCAGCTCCGAACCCACCACAAAATGTTGCGAATGTTCCAACAGTATCAATTACTTTTGATGGATAAGAATGAATTTTATATTTTTTTCTTGTGACAGCGTCATACAGATAATGAGTTCCTGTTACATTTACGATGATCACGATTTCAACGCCACTTTGTGCAATACATTGGACCATCTCCCATATATCCTCATTTTTTCCCTTAAATAGGTTCCTGATCTGATTTTCGGTCGCTAAGAAAGCAGATGAACCTCTGATGAGAGATGGTATGTCAAACCAGAACGAAGGATGCATATAACCGTCTGAAGCACATAAGATCACATTTCCATTTGTTTGAGAACGGTAAAAAGGCGGGATCAAACTATGGCTGTAATAATCTATGGGGCACAACAAGAGATTATTTGTTTGAAGATAACTCTTTGGNATATTATCTGGTTGTATTGAGTATGGAGCAGGAGTGTTTCGGTTATCTATAACAATTTGGGGCGGTTCATATCCAAGTAAAGATTTTGGGAGGGGATGATTGATGTTAAAAAAATGTTTTTGAGGGTTATCTGTGAATACCTTATCAGCGTTTGTGATGGAGTAGAATCTGCGCTGTTCGAAATCACAAGGAATTCTTTTGATTCCGGANGTATCAAAATGATAATTCTCAAATTCCCGGGTCCATTCAATTGAATCATTCTCGCTGATATTTGCAATTAACCCAGCCCCCTTTTTCCATATGCAAAATCCTGCCGCAGCATATAGAACTCCACCGCCAGGCTTGTTAATAAAAACTTGTTTGTTTTTGTTAATGATTGTTTCATTCAATACACGACCTGCAATAATTGTATTGAAAGAGAAAAAACGTTTCATGATTGTGGAATTGGATTGCAGGGAAGCAATTAACTTAAATGCTTTCTCCCCTTTCCTTTCCCTTTTCCAATCAATGTGTATAAGAGTGAAATAGTACCTATTCCAATTCTAGAAATCTTTTTACTTGTAAGTATGTTTTCTTCCCCTTCTAGATCGGTTGACTTTTCTAATAAATAAGCGGCTAGTAATCCGACGAGAGCGCCGAATATGCCACCGAAAAGGTACAAAATTGAATTATTTTTCTTTTCAGACATATCTTCTTATCCTCCAAGGCTCTTTTTTTTCTCAAAAATTGCGTGAATTGACTCGAAAAAAATAAAAGGATGTGCACTCGTTTTGCAGATCTTTGTAACGCTTGGATCAATCCGAAGAAAAATCGATTGAATGTTTTGGAGTATATTCCGTAACCACTTGAAAGATTTGTTGGTTAGGAATATAAGAGTGATCATGGTGGCCAAAATGAGCATCCCTGATGAAATTATTAGGATCAATAAAAACGTAGTTGATATATCTCCGAGCATACGCAAATNCAATATCCCGTGATGTGTTCCATTAAATAAAAAGAATCCGCTGATACCAATTAGNATAAAAACGNTAACCATTGGCAGAATGATCTGATAAATTCGTTGAGCACTGTTCTTGTTGACTTCTTTCATAATATTTTATTAACTTCAATAACATCATTCTAACATAGGCAATTATTAAACAATTTCAAAACTCATTACNGCCTGATTTATCTCTTTAAGATCCGTGGGCGAAAGATCAAAATACATGGGAAGCCGAACCAAGCGATTACTTATNTCTTCGGTNACAGGTAAGTTTCCTTCAATATAGCCGTATTTTTTACCCATATCTGATGCGTGCAAAGGGACATAATGAAAGNCTGAATAAATACCGCGGTCCTTTAAATGACGAATAAACGCCTGGCGAGTATCCAGGTTGGGAAGAAGTAGATAGTACATATGATAACTTTGTTCACAATGATCCGGTATAAAAGGCTGCAGTACTTTATTATCATAAGCCCATCCCTTAAGAACAAAATCGTAATTATCCCAAATTTCTTTCCTTTTCCTTTGAATGACTTGTGATTCTTCCAGATGCGATAGAAGAATTGCGGCAAGAATATCTGAGGGGAGGAAGCTTGAACCTATATCTACCCAGGAATATTTGTCAACCTGGCCGCGGAAAAACCTGCTGCGGTTGGTTCCCTTTTCGCGAATGATTTCAGCCCGCTCAATGAAGCTGCTATCATTTATTAATAAAGCTCCGCCTTCTCCGCAGGATATATTCTTGGTTTCATGAAAACTTTGCGCAGCAAATTTCCCAAATGTGCCCAGGTATTTCCCATTGTATTTACCAAAAAGTCCATGCGCATTGTCTTCCACTACATCAAGCCCATATCTTTGGGCAATTTCCAGTATGCGGTTCATTTCACAACCTACTCCTGCGTAATGAACAACGTAGATGGCTTTTGTGTTGTTCGTGATCAATTCTTCAAGTTTGTTTTCATTCATGTTCAATGTATCTGGCCGGATATCAATAAAAACAGGTTTTGCGCCCCGCAGAATAAACGCGTTTGGTGTGGAAACAAAAGTAAAAGAAGGGACAATTACCTCATCACCTTCTTTTAGATCTAAGAGAATTGCGCTCATTTCGAGTGCGTGGGTACAACTTGTGGTAATTAATGCTTTTTTTACTCCGAAATATTTTTCAAGGTGAAGATTGCATTTCTTTGTGAAAGGACCATCACCAGAAATATGATAGTTCTCAAGCGATTCTTTAATATATTTTACCTGGTTGCGTGCGATATATGGTTGATTGAAGTTGATCATTTGGTGTGTTATCCTTCGTTGGCCTTTTTGGGATTAGCAATCTCTCCAATAACATAAGTTGGAACGCGCATTGATCGATTGAATACGCGAGCAAGATATTCGCCAAAAATACCTAACCCAAATAATTGTGCACCGCTGAAAATACTAATGATAGACGCAAGGAAAGGAAAACCGGGGAAGTCCCCATCAAGAAAAGATTCAATCATCACGAATAGAAGCACAACGATTCCAAATAAAGTAAGGAAAAAACCGATAAGGCTAACAAATCTTAGGGGGATGGTGCTGAATCCGGTCAATACGAGCATAGTAAATTTTGCTAGTTTGAAAAGATCATAATTTGAACGCCCAACCGTTCGGTGTTGCTCATTCACTTCTACGGTTCCGAATTTTTCTGTTCCCCACCTTAAGAGTGAGTCAATGATCACGTTTGGGCTATCAAACTGGTCAAATGCGGTTCGTAATTCTTTCTTAAAAGCACGAAATGCACTGATATATTTAATTCCTTCAACCCCTAATATTTTTCCCAAGAACCTTTTGGTAAATCTTGATGAAAAATTACGCCACGAAGAATGAACAAGTTTTTTAGGAATGCCGTAGACGACATCATATCCTTCATTTAATCTTTGAACTAATTTATGAATTTCCTCCGGGGGATGCTGGAGGTCATCATCCATAGTGATGATCACATCATGTTGGGCTAAGCGGATGCCGCATAAGAGCGCGTTATGCTGTCCATAGTTTCGTCNAAGATTTACTCCACGCACCTGCTTATTCTCATCAGACAATTTTTGAATAGAGTCCCAGCTTTTATCCTGGCTGCCATCATTGATGAGCAAGATTTCATAATTTGAGCAAATACTCTTGAGNGCCTCTATTAATCGNGCAACTAATTTGGGAAGGATAGATTCGCTGTTATAAACAGGTATGACAACAGATATATTAGGATTCATTTATTTGTCCATTTCTAAAAGCAATTGTACGATAAAATGATCTCCGAAAGTTCTGTGCGATANGGGTATTTTGGGTCATTTATGATCCTTTGAAGGGTATAGCACATCCCATCAGAATAATCATCTTCAGCTGATAGAATATTTTCAATAATCCATTTTGATTTTTCCCAATTTGCTTCCCAAAGATAGCCTTCAAGAAAAGGCAGCCATTCTGATGCAATTCTCGGGAATTGATTGTTATTTATTGCAGTATCTCCTAAGTGCGTAACTTCCTCATATTCACCAAATTGGCGGGCTAGATCGGCTTTTTCAAAGTAGTAGCACCATGTTTCGGTGGATTGATACCCGAAAAGGCTATCAAATGGAGTATGAGCGGGATGCGCAGCTATACGGTCAATTTTTGAAAAAGGGATCTCGTCTGCCTGTCTGAGTGATAAATTGGGATTGGTAATGGAGTTTGAATATTTACTGTCCAACACCATTAAGCAGCCTGGGGGTTGAAAATGGAAAGCGATTATGTCATNAGTGTTNCCGCTGAAATGAAATGAACGGTAAGGTCGATTGAACTCCTGGTTATTAATGTTTTCTTCAAACCAAACATCATGCCTTACACTTACATCGGTATAGTAAACGAGGTGGGAAAGTTGATTTGTGAAGTTATCGTTTGAATACATCAAGTTCACAGGAGAAGTAAGCGAATTATCGCTGTAATATGTTAATCCTACACCAGAAGCGATGAGCATTGTATTTTCTTCTAATGATGGTACTCGCCAGGATAACTGCCAAATGAAATTTTCTAAGGTCTCCCAAGCTCTTTTATATGACATCGCGGTTTGAAAATGACTGCCGATAGAAAAACTAATCAGTAGTGATAGAAGTAGTAATTGGACGGTTTTTGTTTTTCTGAAAATACCTAATAAACCTCCAGCCAGAAGGGCAATTGATGGTATGAAAGCAATGGTCATCCGATCCCATGCGAATACAATTTTAAGGGGCAGGTCGAGTGCCCATACAATCGAACCCGATAAAAGGAATAGNAAGAAACTACTTGTCAGCATTTCAATAATCGTTTTTCTTGCGTCTTTGGGATTGTTTGGATCGCTTTGTCTTCTCATCCAGTAGTGGAACACACCCACCGAAGCAAGAAAAGTGAAAATCATCAATGCCCAAAGAAGATAAGTGGCGGAAACGCCAAAATTACCTATTGAATAAAAATGGAATGAACGAACCCAGGCGCCAAAGGAAACTGTAATGAAATCTTTGGGAATCCGAGTAACTAGAGATTGCAGCGCTAACGCTGGATTTTCAATAAAGGATGAAAATAGTGTAGGTTTGTAGGTTGGAAATTTAAAAATAAACACACGCCAGATAACAAAGGCTGTGAAAACTAACAGATAGGGAACCCAAATCCGCAGGATTTGAGCTGCTCGTTCCTTGTTGTTTTGTTGGGGCTTTTTTTCTTTAAGGATCTTCCAAATGATGAAAGGCCGTATCATTTCCAGGGTTGCAAAGTTTTCGATTGAAAACATACCAATTGAAAGAAGGATGCTGATGCTCGTTAAAAGGAAATTACGCTTTTTTCTTGATACGTTTAAAATCATTAAATATATGGATAGCAGGAGGAACGCAAAGACACTGAGGTGATGATTATAGATCAAAGCAATTGGCTGCTGGAGGAAACCAGGATAAATTGCAAAAATTGATGCCGCAACCAGGTTGATTCCTTTATTTTCTTTCCAGATAAGTTGTATGATTTCGAAAAAGAGAATCGCGCAAATCAACCGTAAAAACAATGCCAAAACATGGTAACCGATTGGATTGAATCCAAATAAAAAAGTTGTCGCAGAAAAAATCCATGCGGAAAATGGCCTATCTGATGCAACATACTCCGGGAAACCATTCGGTCCAAAAGCAGCATATTGATATAAATAGGGAAGGTCGTCCCAGTAAAAACCCAGTTTGGGAATTAGAATTCCAAAACACAATACAATGAGTAAGAATAACCACCCATAAACAGAGAACTTACCTGCTAAAAGTTTGGTAAGTGAATGTTTCAAATTGCTCAAAATCTTAGTATTCACATTCATACTCCATATGTTCAATATTATTTTTCGCCAACTCTTTTTCTAAGGAAGGTTCAGTCTGTCTATCAATCCTGTTCCAAAGTGACTGTAACATTTGTACATATTGAGGGGATTGACTGCATATTGATCTTGATAACGCAATCGCACTATCCCAATCATTATTATGAGCATATCCCTCAATAAATGGAAACCACTCCCGATTATCTCGTGGAAATAGTTCTCGATCTCTGACTTCAGCGCTTATCTCTTTCAATTCGTACCAATCCTTAAATTGACGGGCAAGGTCTGCTTTTTCAAAATAATAACACCAATCAGGCTGAGGTACTTTCCCAAAAATATTTTTCACCTGTTTTTGGTCGATTTGCTTCCCACTCTTTGATATCAAACTAGTATTGGAGAGAAATAACGCATCTTTGGAAAGAGAATTAATATTGGGATTATATATATCAATTTCTGGATCAAGCACTTTGAAACAGGATGGATATTGAAAATCAACCACGAGCGATTGGGATGTGTTTCCCTGAAATAACTCGTAATATCTTCGGCCGGCAAGAGATAAATCAGGTTCAATCGTTGGCAACAGCACAGTGCCAACCCTTTCGGGTAAGTAGAATTGGAAGAGCGGGATTTTCAGTTCTTCGATTGAAGAATAATGCAAATTAAGAGCCATGCTAATCTCATCGCTGTTCTCATAATCAAAATCTAACATATTCGAAAAAATAGTAGTGTTTTCTTGTAAGGATGGAATTCTCCATTTGAACTGCCAAATATAGTTCATTTGCTTATCCCAATCATGCCGGAATGAATTTGCGATCATGATCTGATTGCCTACGCCAACAGCGATCATGAAAGAAGCCAGAAGAACTGCAGATAGAGATCTATTTCCTAGAAGGATCAGTCTGGCAATCAAAATACTTGCCCCGAGCATAAACGGGATCGTCCATCGGCTGAACGCGTAATGTTCGCCGATAGGCAGTTTCGCGATCCAGAAAGGAATGCCTGCAGCGATTATTGCTATCAACGAAAATATGATTATTAAGAGATAGTTATCTCTTGTTTTTTCCTTAAAAGACTTTAGATTTCTGAAAAAAAAGAAACATAGTGATGCGACAATTGAACAAAGGAATAGAGTAAGGATTAAGGCCATCGTACTCTGTTCTGCTAATAAATGATGGGGGTAGAGTGCGTAAATCCATGCGCCGATGCTTACGTTCCATACATCAACGATTAAATTCATCAAGAAACTAAAAATCTTGGAGGGTGAAATAGCTGATAGTTGCTGGCTAATATTAAATTTGTACGTTGTCTCACCTGGTTGTTGGAAAAACCTCCAACCTATAATTGGGAGATATAGTATGAGGTAAGGAAGGGACTTGCGGAGAAATACTTGACGCATATCTTGAATTTGTTCTTTAAAAAGATAGAGCCATATGATCACATACCGCAGAATCTCTAGGGAAAAAAAATATTCTGTTGTAATTAAATTGATACAAGATAATAAGAGCGATGTGATGATTAGAAGAGTTCGATTCTTTTCCCTCTTTAAAGCCTTTAAAGTAAATAAAAGTGAAAGAAGGAAAAATGAGAACAATAAGAACAAGATACCGAATATCATTGATGCGAATTGTGCCTGGAAAGCAGGGTATACAATGCAGAGCAAGCTGGTAACGATTGCTAAAGGTTGATCATTTGGCCAAATCTCTTTTACAAGCCAGAACAAGCAAAGTGCATGGAACCATCGGGAGAGGACACTAAATAGAGACCACAAGTAAGAATTTGAACCAAATATATTTAATAAGGGTGTATAGATATAAGCGAGGAAAGGACGATTACCTTCAAAAAACAGGGTTACATCATTAGCGCGGTGATAGAACCATAAAATTGGGTATTCGTCATGGAAAAATTTCATCCATGAGGATAGCAGACCATACGAAAAGATACTAATAAAAAGCAGGAATGCCGGAAAAGTGAATTTGTTCTGCGCAATTACTTTGATTCTCTCTTTCATTGAATTATCCAACGAACAATTAAAAATAAGAAATTCACAAGCTACTTGCCCTTCAATGATAGCAAGTGTGTTCTCTTTCTATTAATCTTTCGATGTACTCTCATCGATGATTTTCCGTAAACCAAAATGCAAATGAAAAGTAGGAAAACAGGAAAAACATAGTGGTACGATTAGTAAAATTCATAAGATTCATTTTTATTATTCTCGTGCGAGGTTTAATAAATAATCACCGTACGGATTGTTTTTCAGTTCATTTGCAAGTTTTATCAGCTGCCTTTTATCAATGAATCCAGTCCGATAAGCGATCTCTTCAGGGCAAGAGATCATCAGCCCTTGGCGCTCTTCAACAGCCTGCACAAAATTCGATGCTTGCAAAAGAGATTCGTGTGTTCCAGCATCCAACCAGGCGATACCCCGCCCGAGTACATTTACTTTTAGAGAGCCATCCAATAAATATTTTTTATTGAGATCAGTGATTTCTAGTTCTCCCCGCTTAGATGGTTTGAGCTGCTGCGCGAANTTGTAAACACGCTTGTCATAAAAATAAATACCAGGTACAGCCAAATTAGATTTGGGGTGTGATGGTTTTTCTACAATATTTACTGCATTCAGCTGCTTATCAATTTCAACAATGCCGAATTGTTGGGGTTTTTTTACTGGATAGGCAAAGATTATTGCTCCGTGCTTTAATTTTGCTGCGGATTGTAAGATATTAATCAAACCCCTTCCGTAGAAAATATTATCACCTAAAGTCATCGCAACTGAAGAATCAGCGATGAATTCCTTTCCGATTAAAAATGCGTCGGCCAAACCCCTCGGCTGCTCCTGAACAGCATATGTGAAATCTAAACCCCATTTTTTCCCATCCCCAAGTACATTCTTGAAGGAAGGGATTTGCTCGGAAGAAGAGATGATCAGAATATCTCTGATCCCGGCAAACATTAACATTGATAAAGGATAATAAATCATGGGTTTATCATAGACAGGCAGAAGTTGCTTGTTGACACTGATTGTTATGGGGTAAAGACGGGTGCCTTTACCTCCAGCTAGAATAATCCCTTTCATTTATCTTTCTCTCCTCTACTNTCATAGTTTTGTGTGAGCCAATTTTTATGGGTTTCTTTTTCCAAGGTAGTTTTTATCCAATCATTGTTATCTAAATACCATCTTATGGTTTTGTGGAGGCCAGATTCAATAGATTCTTTTGGCTGCCACCCCAATTCTTGCCTAATCTTGGCAGTGTTCATTGCATACCTCCGGTCATGGCCCAGNCGATCCTTAACAAATTCAATAAGGTTTGCATGAGGGACAAACTTTGATCCTGGGAGAAAGTCATCCAGTATTTTGCAGATCATTTGGACAACTTCCAGATTTGCGGGTTGATTGTTACCTCCAATATTGTAAGATTCTCCCGGAGTACCCTGTTGAAGCACGGTATACAATGCTTCGCAATGGTCTTGAACATACAACCAATCCCGGATTTGTTTTCCATCCCCATAAATTGGCAACGGTTTACCATTTACTGCATTTGAAATAACCAATGGAATTAGTTTCTCAGGGTATTGATAGCCACCATAATTATTCGAGCAATTANTAATAATNGCGGGAAAATCATACGTGTGGAAATAAGAACGAACTAAATGATCGCTGGATGCTTTTGAGGCAGCATATGGAGAGTTTGGTGCATAGGGTGTGTTTTCCGTGAAAGCGGGTTCTTCTATTTCTAAGCTTCCAAAAACCTCATCAGTTGAAATATGTAAGAAGCGGAAAGAGGCCTTGCTTTGAGGATCAAACTCCGTCCAGTATTTTTTTGCATGCAAAAGAAGATTTGCTGTTCCGAGAATATTTGTTTGAATAAATAACAACGGATCAGTGATGGACCTGTCAACGTGTGATTCTGCTGCGAAGTGGATGATGTTGTCTATTGGTGTCGTTTGAAAAATGTCATCTAATAATTGAGGATTGTTGATGTTTCCATGAATAAACTTATATCGCGAGTCCAATTCTAAACCGGAGAGATTTGCGGGATTTCCCGCATATGTAAGCGCGTCCAGATTAGTAATATGAATGTCAGTTGTATTACTCAGGGTATAGTGAATAAAGTTTGATCCAATAAATCCTGCTCCACCTGTAACTAGAAAATGCTTCATAAATTATTTCTCCAACCAAATGGAATTATAGCGTATCCTTTTTCAGTGCATACTTTTTGTATTTCCCTTAAAATATTGTATAATTTTAGAAACTCTAAAATAGAGAAAAATATTACGCCAATTTTTGCTTACGGAAATTGTCTAATGACTGCTTTTTACAGCAGCTGGGATTACATAAGAATTATTAACGAAACTTAGGGACCTTTATATTTGGTCAGAAATAGATGTACACCTAATTAATAATTCTGTCGAAAACAGAAAAAGTATAATTTAAGTTGTTAGACCAACAAACCGTAGCCAAAATAATAGGTGAGGTTTGTATTATGGAAAAGACAATTACAGGGCTTGAACTTCAAAACAAAAATCCAAATAGACTCAATGTGTATTTAAATAATGAATTTGCTTTTGGAATCAGCCGTTTTGTAGGAGCGTTGCTCAAGCAAGGTGAAAAATTAGACGAATTGTCTATAAACCAATTATTAGAAAAAGATACTAGGGAGAAGGCTTATCAGAAAGCACTTCGATTTATAAATTACCANCCCCGCTCTGTCCATGAAGTAAAGGANAAATTAGAGGAATTGGGAATTGGCGAATCAGTCATTGATGATGTTGTGGATGAACTGATCATAAAAAATTATTTAAATGACTGTGAATATGCGGAAAACTGGATAGTATCTCGAGTTCGATCAAAACCGCGCAGTCAGGGGATGCTTCGATTTGAGTTGCGAAAGAAGCTTATCCTTGAGAGCATTATCGAAGAAGCTTTAAAATCGGCTCCTGGAAATGAAGAGCTTGCACTCAGATTGGGAAAGAAATATTTACGCCGATTTGCTTCTTTAGATGAAAANGAATTNGCAAAGAAAATGACCGGTGTGCTTGCCCGCCGGGCATTTCCTTTTTCAGTTATAGAAACAGCATTGATAGAGTTAAAAAATATTCGTAATGAATCGATATAGATAAAGAGGAAAAAATGAAACTTGGTGCATCGACAATAATAATAGGAACAGTTGTGGTATTCGTTCTGTCTTTCATTGGGGCACAAATAATTTCCCGTATTTTGGGAAAATCTGTCCGGATGAAGGCAGATGCAATGTTACAAGAATCAAAAGAAAAAGGGAAGAATATAGAGTTTGAAGCAAAAGATAATGCCATTAAGATAAAACAACAGGCAGAGGGGGAGATAAGCCGNCGAAGGAATGAGCTCTCAAAGGAAGAGGATCGACTNCAAAAAAGAAGGGAAAACCTTGATAATCGACTAGAAAGGTTGGAACAGCAGGAATTGCAGGTGAACCGCCGTCAGAGTTCTGTAGATAAACGCTTCAATGAGGTGGAGAAAACCTACGATGAACAAATGCAAAAATTGCAGGAAATATCCCGAATGACGGATGAGGAAGCCAGGGAAGTTTTGCTTACGGAAGTTGAAAAGGAGGCGCGTTCGGATATGGCACGTATCATGCGTCAAATTGAATCTGAAGCCAAGCGGGAGGGGGAAAAGCGGGCGAGAGAATTGATAACGGAATCTATCCAGCGGGTTGCTTCTGATCAGGTTGCCCACGTGACCACTTCAAGAGTATCATTACCCAATGAAGAGATGAAAGGCCGCATTGTTGGTCGCAATGGACGCAATATTCGAGCGTTTGAGCAGGCGGCAGGTGTTGATATTATTGTTGATGATACACCTGAAGCTGTTACAGTTTCCTGCTTTGATCCAACCAGGCGAGAAATAGCGAGGAGGGCACTTACCCAACTTATTTCTGATGGCCGNATTCATCCGGCTCATATTGAAAAAGTATTGGCAAATGAGGAAAAGGAAGTATTAAAGATCATTGAAGAGGCTGGTGAACAAGCGGCCTTTGATGCAGGCGTTACTGGTTTATCAAGTGAAGTGTTGAATATGATGGGAAGATTAAAATTCCGCACTTCTTTTGGTCAAAATCAGCTGACCCATGCTGTTGAATCATCCATGATTGCCGCAATGATCGCAGCGGAAGTTGGTGCGGATATTGAAGTGGCAAAAGTGGCTGGTTTTTTACATGATATTGGAAAGGCAATGGATCATAATACGGAAGGAACACATGCGCTGATAGGAGCAAAGTTCTGCAAGCGGCACCGTGTAAATCAGGCTGTCGTTAATGCCATTGAGTCCCACCATCATGAATCTGAGCAGGAATCGATCGAAGCGGTGATTGTCGAAGCTGCGGATGCTATCTCTGGTGCAAGACCGGGCGCACGGCGGGAAAACCTTGAACAATATATAAAACGACTGCGGGCGCTGGAAGAAATGGCACAATCATATAAGGGTGTCAGCCAGGCATACGCAATACAAGCTGGCCGTGAAGTGCGGATTATTGTCAAGCCAGAGGAAATTGATGATCTGGAATCAGCCAGAATAGCACGTGACCTCGCGAAGAACATTGAGGAGACCATGCAATATCCTGGGCAGATAAAAGTTATGGTAATCAGAGAGACACGATCGATCGAATTCGCAAAATAGGATTTCAAAAAATGAAAAGCGGAGGTGTAACCTCCGCTTTTTTATAAAAAAGGATTGTTGTTCTTCTCTTCTCCCACTGTTGTAAATTGTCCGTGACCTGGATAAAGTCGTGTTTCATCGGGCAGGGAGAGAATTTTCTGTGAAATGCTTTTCATCAAAATGGGGGTATTACTAATCGCCAGATCTGTCCTCCCGATCCCATGGTAGAAGATGAGGTCACCGCAGAATGCAATATNATCCTTTGCGTTATAGAANGTTACATGCCCCGGCGTATGCCCGGGAGTATGGAGAACCGTGAATTCAGTAGTACCAATTTTAAGTATATCGTTATCTGAAAGCATCTTTTTAGGAAGAGGACCTGGGTCAAAATCAAAGCCAAAATCTCGCGCGCTGCCGCCTGTCTTCCAAAGGTTAGCAGCATTTTTATGGATAGCTGCTTGAATATCTCTTCCAGCATACCGTTCTAAGAACCAACGAACTCCTCCGATGTGATCAAAATGCGCATGCGTTAACCAAATTTCATTAAGATATAAATTATTCTTATCTATGTGTTGGACGATTTTCTTGCTAGGGACTGCGGGATCTATCAGAACTGCATCTTTGCTTATTTTATCCGAGAGTAGATAGGTGTTGTTATCAATGGGACCCAGAACAAAAGTATCAATCATCAATGCCATATACCACCTGTATTATTGTTTTGAATATTTTCGCATGAAATTTAGAGAAGCGTTAAAAACAATTTCCCGCTCGATATCTTCTGTGATAACGTGACCGCTATTTTCCAGAGTAACTAATTCAAAATGGTTTGAGGGAATTTTATTGCGGTAATTTTCTGCGTGTGACGGTGGGACCGTCTTGTCATTCTTTGAATTGATTAAAAGAACGGGAATATGAATTTGATCAAGATCGCTATGTAATATGGAAACAAGTTCATTTAACTCTGCAATCGAACGCGTTGGGTACGCGGTGTAATCAACGTGGTCTTTAGTTGTTTTTTGATCTATAGTGTCACTCTGCTCCTTTTTAACAAATGGCATATAAAGACTGATCTGTTTTGCGAACTTGACACGCCAATCATTTGAAATTATATATGGAGCAGACATCGCGATTACTCCATCGATCGTATATCGGGATGCAGCCATAAGCGCGAGAATTCCCCCCATGGATAAGCCTGCAACGAAAATGTTGTCGCAGAAATCGGATAATAAATTAATACCATCTTCAACGGAGGTGAGCCAATCACTCCATCTTGTGCGTACCATATCTGATATTTGAGTGGCATGTCCTGCGAGACGAATTCCGATGACTGTAACTCCATTTCCATTAAGGTAATCTCCCATCAGTCGCATTTCTTTTGGGGTACCGGTAAATCCATGCACCAGGACACATCCGGTTTTTCCTCCGGGGAAAAAGAAAGGTTCTGCAGTAGGAATTGTCAATTTGTCCATGGGTTTCCTTAGTTATAAGATTCTTAGCTCTCGATCGAGAGATGTAAGCGTAATCAATCCATCATCGGAGGCAACTATATCATCTTCTATGCGTACGCCGCCTTTGCCAGAGAGATAAATACCAGGTTCAATTGTAAAAGTCATGCCCGATTTTATTTCAGTGGGATTTTCTGCGGTGATATATGGTTCTTCGTGGGCTTCAAGCCCGATACCATGGCCTGTCCTGTGTGTGAAGAAGTCACCGTAACCTGCCTCCTGTATAACGTCTCTAGCAGCGAAATCTATTTTCTCGGAAATGAAGTTTGAAGGTGATATTCTACGCGCTGTCTCATTTGCTTTCTTAACAGTTCCATATATTGTCATCAGTTCATCATCCACACTGCCTAAAGCGAATGTGCGGGTGATATCTGAAATGTATCCATCTTTTCGTGCACCCCAATCAACCACAATAAGATCACCTTCCCGTAGTTTTCGACTGCCTGGAACTGCATGCGGATTAGAACTATTTGGCCCGGAAGCAATAATTGGAGCAAAGGGGAGTTCTGGTTCTGAACCATTTCTTAATAGATTGATCACTAATTCATTTACGACCTCTTGCTCAGTAGTTCCAGCCTTAATAAACGGGATTGTGTTTTCCAACGCGTTTTGGGCAATTTGTATCGCTTGGCGAATTGAACTGATCTCTTCATTATCCTTGATCATACGCAGGTTTCTGAAAATATGTGCGGCAGAAGTAAATCGGATTTTTGAAGAAGCGAGCTGCAGGAGATTGATTTCAAGAAAACGCATTGCTGTTGGTTCCACACCAATCATCGATTGGTATCCTTTGAAATATCGTAAGGCTTTCTTAAAAATATTTCTCCAGGTAGATGGATTTTCAGGGTACGCAAATAGTGTGATATCGAAAGCAGCGTTATTTACTTTCTCGTATTCAAATTCAGGGAAAATGAAGGCAGGTGCTTTACCTTTCCCAACTAAAAGGATTGTGGGTCTTTCGGATACATGAAAATGTAATCCTGTAAAATAAGTAAGACTTTGGCTTGCATTTATTGCAATTAAATCAATATGACTATTATCAAGCTGCTGAATAAGCTTTTCAATTCTTTTTTTATGCATAGACTCTCTGGAGTTCATAAAAACAGTTTATAAGTATTGTTTACGTATACTTTGTATTGCCGCAACCATGTTTATGAAGGATGGTTCAATTTCATCCCATCGCCGCAGTTTATAACCGTATTTTAGATTTATTTCTAATTGACATCCTAAGTTTCCGGTACGTATCATCCTAGTCCTTTTTTATCTAAACTCCTTCCGCGTAAATCTTATTTGCGATATCAAAGCCAATCGTAACCAGTTTTTCTTTAATTTTAATAAGGATGGTTTTATTAAAGGGTAAAATTTCTTGTATATCAGCAATATTTCCGGGAAGGATAAAATTTTCTTCCAAAAATCTCATTGTCTCAGGGTCATCTTCCAACCATTCATGGATTCTATTAATTATACAGGCGTCTCCTTTAGTAAAAGAAGTCAATGCCTGCCAATCACTTGAGATTGACTCATGTCCGGGCATAGGGTTGCCATGCGGACAAGCAGATGGATCTTCAAGAGTGACTGCAAGCCGATCTTCCACATCTCTTGAAATGGAATGTTCGAGCTTATCTGCTTCGGCATGAAGCTCTGACCATGGGATATCCAATACCCTCGAAAGCAGCCATTCAGTCAGCATATGACGACGAATTACGGACCGAGCGGCTTCACTACCAGAGGGTGTGAGATGAATATGCTTGCTTCTATCAATTGAAACCCAATTATCCCGAAGCATGCGTTTAAGAGTAACAGTAACCGTAGGAGGGGATACATCCAATAATTCCGCAAGCCGCGCACCGATAACTTTTTCTCCATCTCGGTCTAATGTGTAAATCACACCTAAATAATCTTCAATTGTTGGTGTTGGTTTTTGTTTCATTTTAGTCATATCTTTATTCTATTAGCCATTGCTAATTATACGATTAAGCATTAGGTATAGTTTCGGATATGGATTAATTTAGAATCTTATCTTCTTGTGTTTTACAAAAAAATAAGAGAAATATTTATGGGGAGTATAATTTTCATTTAATATTTTATTATCAGGAGATTTCATGATCTCAATCAGAAATGAAGATGAGATTCGGGGTTTGCGTACTTCCGGAAGAATCGTTGCGGAAACGTTCGCAGTCATAGAAGATATGATACAACCAGGTTCGGTATTGAAAGATATTGACCGTACAGCGGAGGAATACATTTTACAGCAGGGAGCCGAAACTTTATATAAAGGGATTCGACAACGCCCAAGACAATGCCCATTTCCCGGAGTAATTACTACTTCTATCAACCATCAGATCTGCCATGGCATACCGGATGATCGTGTTCTTAAAGAAGGGGATATCATCGGTATTGATATTGGTTTGCGGTATAGGGGTTGGTGTGGCGATGCATGCAAGACTTATACGGTTGGGAAAGTGTCCCCAGAAGTAAGAAGATTGGTTGATACCTCAAAACAGTGTTTATTTAAGGGCATTCATGCCGCGATTGAGGGACGCCATGTTGGAGCGATTGGTGCTGCTATACAATTATTCGCTGAGAGCAAAGGGTATTCTGTAGTCAGAGAATATGGTGGGCATGGAATTGGCCAAAAATTGTGGGAGGAACCATTCGTTCCGCATATTGGACCTGAAAAAAGAGGGCCACGGTTACGAGCAGGAATGGTGATTAATATTGAACCAATGATTAATGTCGGTAAACCAGATACGCGGTTGATGCCGGATGAATGGTCAGTAGAAACAGCAGACAAATCTTTATCTGCTCAATTTGAACATACAATTGTGATTACTGAGAATGGTCCTGATATCCTCTCGATCATTCCATCGTAACAAGGAGAAATAATGAAAAAAACCCCTCGATATATTATGTTTGCCCTGTTGTATTTTTCCCAGGGATCGATAATGGCATATTTTACAGCTTTAAATGCGCTGTACCTGCAATCATTCGGCCTTGACATGGGGAAAGTGGGGATTATCGGTGCGATAGGGTTAATTCCATTTGTGCTAAAAATCTTTTTAGGTATGCTGAGTGATAANGTTAACTTCTTNGGGCTGGGTTTNCGAAAACCATACATCATTATTGGTCTGGCAATTCAGGCGGCATGTTTGCTTGCAGTACCAATGCTTGACCCGGGCCAGAATTTCATGNCGTATGCCCTTCTGGCATTTGTGATGATGATGGGAATGGCATTGTATGATACTTGCACAGATGGATTGGCACTTGACTCAACCCCTAAAGAGGAGGAGGGAATCATTCAGGGGTTCATGGTAGGCGGACGTGCGGCCGGTATGGTGATCACTTCTGGCCTGCTAGGTTTGGTGGTTCAGTACATCTCATGGCCAGCCGGGTTCATCCTGTTAGCGGTGATCACGCTGCTTCCGTTACCCTTCGTATTGAAAAACAAAGAAGCTGAACGCAGTGCTTACGCACGTTTTGAGTGGGGCGCTTTTAAGAGTTTCATGCAACCGTATGTAATTGCTTTAGGTGTGCTGGGTGCTCTTTATTCAATGATAATCAATGGAGCGAATCAGCTCGTAAATCCATTCCTGACAGATCGATTTTCAATTGATCTGGCAACAGCCGGGTATATTGCCATGATAATGGGATTGGGAACAATGGCGGGTGGATTGATCGGTGGAAGTATTACAGATCGAATCGGGCAGAAGAGGTCAGTGCGGGCAGCAGTTCTTACCTCCTTAATTGGAGTGGGCGCATTACCTTTCATTTCCGCGCAGTGGATGGCCTGGCTTCTTGTATTTATTTTCGGATTTTCGTTTGGTTTCTACGAAACTATATACTTCGCCATTTCCATGCGCATGACTGATGGGAGAATTGCGGCAACTATGTTCTCTATTCTGATGGCTGTAGCGAATATCGGTACGGGAATCGGGTTAGGTTTGACTGGTTTCCTGTCTGATCTAGCGGGTTTTACGATTACCTTTTTCATCTTAGCAGCGCTGAATTTCCTCGCTCTACCTTTGATTGGAGTTATCTTCAAAAAGGACGTTTAAGATTGGGACATTCAACGAAAGAAATAAATGCTGGATTGTTATCAGCATTTATTATTAATTATGAAATGTTGAAGTAATTATATGTAGCAGTAGATATCTGGGCGAAGAGCAGATTAGCCACGTCATAAATCAACTGCGTAGGTTGATACATAAAAACCACAACAATGTAACTGCCATTTGGCGAGAAGACAATTCCCGCGTCGAGATTGGTATGTATTATGCCATCTTCTGCGGTCCATCCGTGCTTATGGGCAAAGTTGGTTCCATCTGGCAGTCCCGCCTGCAGCAGCGCCGCGATTTTGTTCTGNGTGAGGTATGTAACCATCAACTGGCATTCGGATTGCGTGATGTCATNCCCGAAGACTGCAGAAAACGTTCCCCCTCCTGTTTGAGCACACTGGTAGATGTCATCCAGGAGCATTCCCATNTCGGCGGTTGTGGTCTGATTGTACACATCTGGGTCAGTTGTGTAATCAAATCGTTGGTTTGCCTGTGTAGAAAAACGCTGCAGTAGTGGAGCACCATAATAGAAATGCCCTCCAAGAAATGTGTTCTGCAGCCCGATATCTTGCATGTCCTGAGTAATGAATATTGGACCGATGTTGGGATCTAAATAAATCTCCATGAGGCTGTCTGCAGGCGGATTTTCAGATCGGTCCACCATTTGTTTGATCAAATCAGCTGCTGCCTGTGGAGTGGGTTCTCCCAACCTGCGGAATACAGAGGTCATAATCGGAATTTTTATTGTACTTGCTGCAGTAAAGGCAATGCCTGGGTCATAGTTAACTCCCCTTTCATAAGCGAAATTAATCTCCTCTCGTTTTTCCAGGTCCAAGATGAACATCTCGGTTAGACCGTCAAAATTTGACCGATCTATGATCTGCTTGAGAAGCACTTCCAGATTATCTAATGAGGGTCGTGGGGGGGGGACTTCCTCGATGATCAGTGAGGCAGAACGTTCCGAAGCGGATTGAAGTGCCCGTTTAATAATCGGCAGCGATTTTTCAATATCCAATACTAATCCGGGACTACCGACTTGGAAGTTGATTGTACCTGGAATAGGGATTGAGGAAGCGGGGACCTGGTCATAGCGAGACGCGATCTCATCCATCAGGAAATTGCGGATGCGATTTTCATCAATACTTGCTTGCAGTGTCGTGTCGCTGGCATTGAGGGGGCGGTTCCATAAATAATCCCAAAAGGAGGACCAGAAAGGAAGGGTCACACGTTGCTGGTCTGCTGCAGCGATCATAGCAGTGGTATTCAACTCGAAACCAAGCTGGGAAGGTTTCACTTGCATGTACTGGTCGTTATAGATCAGCTCGATAGGTATATTGTAAGCCTGTGTGATTCGCTCTGCAGCTTGCTGCTGATCAAGCCCTCCTACTGCAATTTCTGCGATGCTTGTGCCGGGCGAGAAACCAGCCCGCATTCGGCTGAATCTGGTTAATTGAATAACCAATAGGACCAGCGAGGAAACGATTAAGAAAATCGCAATCCAACGAAGAAGGTTAATTCTGTTTGCTTTCAATTAGTAACTCCAATATCCAAAACGCGCTCAAATTTTACCAGAATCGTTTCTTTTAATTATTACGAAAAATAATTGCGTATACGATATACTTTATTTATGAATGTCAGCAGAGAAAAGCTTGCAGGAGCACTGCAAAAAGTATTTCCATTTAATGACTTAGAAATAAAGCATATTGATCTCCTTTTAGACAATGCTGAAATGGTTTTTTTCCATGCTGAAAAAATGGTCTATTTGGAAGGAACTCCTGCCTCATTTTTTTACATTTTATATCAGGGGCAGCTGGAGATCATGAAAGAGAAACATCATGCATTATGCCAACTTAATAATCTTCGCGAAGGATTTTCCTTTGGTGAGGATGCATTGACAAAGACTCAGAAACGGCGGACGAGTGCCAGGGCGATCACGGATGTGATCCTGATTAAGATTAGCAAAGAAACATTAATACATGTAGGCAAGGAGGACACAGCTTTTGGAAATAATATCGACACTATGATTGGTTCCTATGACCATCTTGTAAGTAAAACAATCAATCTGGGGAAGGATGAAACGGTTTGCTACATAGGGCAGCCGCACCCAATTATTTTTGTACTTAAAATGATCTTAGCACTGCTTGCCGTTTTTGGGCTTAGTATTCTTCTCATAATATTATTCAACAGCAGCCTTCTTGCATACCATGTTCTATTATGGNTAGGAAGTGTGCTTGCTGTTATAGCGCTAGTATGGGTAGGATGGCAGTTTCTTGAATGGTCCAATGACCTTTTCTTCTTTACAGATAAACGGATAATTAATAAACAACGCTCTTTGTTCTCTTATGAAATAAAGCAAGAAACCCCAATTTCAGCAATCGAATCTGTGCAAGCCAGAAGGAGCTTNTTTGGTAGAAGACTTGACTTTGGGGACCTGGAGATAAGAACTTTCACTGGTTCAATACGATTNCCGTTCGTTCCGGAGATTGCCTGTGTGCAGCATATTCTCAATTATTTAACGGAACGACGAAAAGATTTATGGGAAGAAGAAGAAAAACAAACATTTGAAAAGGATATCAGGGAACGAATCACTCAGAGGGTGTCTGTGAGAGAAACCGGGTTTGAGAATCATCCCAACCAATCATCCTCCCAAATATCCAATCCAGATTCTACTGTTAAAGTAACAGGTGACCTTGAAGCTTCAATTAATATTGTTTACCGCACGCATTGGACAATCCTGTTTGCAAAGATGTTTATCCCAGTGTTGCTTTTGATGAGTCATATACTGCTGTATATTTTCTTAGTTGTTAATCAAATAGAAATCATCAAAAATACAGCTTTCAATACGATTTTACTCATCAACAATATTGTGCTGTTAAGCTGGAGCGCTTACCGTTTTGCTGATTGGCGTAATGATGTGTATATAATTACAGAGGATCAGTTGATTGACATTGACCGACGCCCATTCGGCATGGAAGAAAAACGGACTGCTCCAATAAATAATATCCAATCCATCAGATATAAACGCAATGGAATTTTTGGACTGCTATTAAATTTCGGGACTGTGTACACGCGTATCGGAGATGAGGAGTTCACATTTGATAATGTACATCGACCGTCTGAAGTACAGGAGGCATTATTTGCAGTAAAGGAGCGTTTTCATCAAATGGAAAAGGATACTGAAAAATGTGCCCAACGGAAGAAGGCTGTTGATTGGATTGATTCATACCACCAAATTATCAATGAAAAGAGCGGTGATGACCTGGATAACTCATCTGCTGATGATAAAAAATTTCTTGTAGAGTAAAATTGTAAGAATTGTCGTAAGGAACCATTTGACGTATGGCATTAAGAGAGGTTATCAAATTACCACACCCCACGCTGCGTCGCAAAGCACATAAGGTAGTGAAATTTAACGCAGATCTTCAGCGATTAATTGAGGATATGATTGAAACAATGCGTGATGAGCCGGGGGTCGGGCTGGCCGCGCCGCAGGTGAATATCTCCCAGCGATTGATCGTTGTGGAGTATCCAGAAGATGACTCAATTCCAAACGTGAAGCCTAAAATATTTATGTTGGCTAACCCGGAATTAGTCCGGGTATCTGATGAGGGAGTGAAAGGGATTGAAGGATGCCTCTCTGTGCCGAACCTGTTTGGTGAGGTTGAGCGGTCACAATCGGTCATGGTGCGCGGGCAGAACCGACATGGAAAAAATGTAACTATCAAAGCAAATGGCTGGTTGGCGCGTATCTTCCAGCATGAGATTGACCATCTCAATGGAATTCTGTTCGTTGACCGAACAGATACGCTTTACCAGGCTGAAGATGTCCCAGATGGGGAACGTGTATAACGTTTCGCGAACAGTATGATAATCAGGCAGCTCTCCCTGACGAATTTCCGTGCTTTTAAGCGCCTTGAAATAGAATTCCCTTCTAACCTTAATATTATCGTGGGGGAAAATGCACAAGGAAAGACAAGCATACTGGAAGGTGTGCATCTTCTCTCATTGCTTACATCGCCTATCGCTGGGCATGACCGACAAATGATTTGTTTTCTAGCACTGGAGGATGAGATTCCTGTTGGGCGATTGGTAGCTGTAGTTGAGAAGGCAAACAAAGTGCACCGCATTGAAGTACGATTGATCATAGGTGGTGGTGGAAATGGTGCCACACGGCTGCGTAAAGAAGTAATTATAGATGGTAGTAAACGCAAACTTCTAGAAGCGGTAGGTTATTTTAATTCGGTTATTTTCCTCCCGCAAATGATGCGCATCATCGAGGATGGCCCAGACGAACGACGTAAATATTTAGACCGCACGCTCTCCCAGGCTTTTCCCGGATATGTACGTGCTTTAAGCGCTTACAATCAGGGCATTACCCGCCGCAATGCACTCCTTAAGCAAATCTTTGAGCAAGGCGGCAGCCGAGATCAATTGGTGTACTGGGATGAATTGATCTCGGAACATGGTGCTATGATCATTCACACTAGAGCAAATGCAATTCGAGCATTGAGTGAATACATGCATTCGCAGCACGAGAAATTGACTTGTGGCAAAGAACGGATCTTGCTTTCTTATCTGCCATCTTTTCCGTTTTCCAAAGGGAGCAGGGAACAACCAGGTTTGGGTTTGACAAACGAGGTTGCTGAAGATATTTCTGTGGATGTGATCAAGAAAAAATTTCTAAGACAATTGAAGGACCTGCAAGAGGAAGAATTACGAAGGGGTGTTACTACAATAGGTCCGCACCGCGATGAACTGCGTTTTGTTGCCAATAATATTGACCTGGGTATCTATGGATCACGAGGACAAATTCGCACGGCGGTAATGGCACTTAAATTAGCGGAAGTGTACTGGCTGCAGGCGCAAACCGGAGAAACGCCCGTTCTGTTGTTGGATGAGACGTTAGCGGAATTGGATCAACTAAGGCGCCAGGACCTGCTGGGTGTACTGGAGCAGAATTCGCAATCGATTCTGACAACAACCGATCTGCGCCTATTCAACTCTGCCTTTATAGAAAAATGCAGAGTTTGGTACATCCACGATGGAAAGGTCATGGAGAATGATTGATTTGAAGTATTGAAATTGGCAAAAGATATGGCTCGTCGGCAGCAACGAAAGAAATATTATGAGTAAGGTATGAAAATAATATATAAATATGTTGAGTCAAAATAGGTGGAGAATCAGTTATCCCCGTTTATAGGCAAATCGGTTTCTCCATATGACGAGCAACGCGATTTTCCGCGATTAGTTACAAGCAAAGGTTGTTTTGGGTTAACAACACCTAGTGCCTAGAACCCACGTTAGCTAGCTCAGGCGAGATGAAATAATTATTTTGAGAAAAATATGTTTAAGAGAAAAGTTGAATTGCATCAAGAAAAAGCTTTTGTGGGATTGGGAGCAGCAAAGGAATATGCTGAAAGCATCAAGGTATCGACAATGAGATACTGGGCTTTTTTTAGCATTCTTGAATCTCTCGGTATTCAGGGAAAATATCTTGACGTTGGTGCGGGAACTGGAAATCTTGCTGCTATCATTGCATCAAATAATCCTGATGTTGAGATTATGGCTCTTGAAATTTCTGCAGATATGGTGGCTGTTGGTGAAGAATACATTAGAAAAATAGGACTTAGAGAGCAAATAAAATTCATAAAAGGCGATGCAGTTGATAAAGAGACGATAAATAAGTTAGGCGAGTTTGATCTAATTTACTGCACATATTCTTTTCATCATTGGGAGAATCCTGGAAAAGTGATTGACAACCTTATATCCAGTCTGAGTGACAATGGCGTTCTATATNTATTTGACCTTAGAAGAGTGTGGTGGCTGTACTGGATACCAATTCGTAATGGCTTCTTTAATTCCATCAGAGCANCATAAGTGCGGAGGGAGATCAAAGAGATGCTAACAGGCTTTCGCTCTGAGTGTTATGAGATAAGATATGAGTTTCCCTTTATGCAATCTGTTATCATCAGGAAATCATGTTAACCTAACGAATGTTTCGAGCTTTTCCAACGAAGAACAGGTTACCCCTGTGCAGGCTGCTCAGCTGCGCCGAGGGATTGGATGAGCATTTTCTGATTATTGGAAATGAGTGAAGGGTGTTTGGGGTTGCAAACGCTGAGAGTCTGAAACTTTCGTTCGTGTGCGTTTATCTGAATATTTCCGCTGATTTCCATACGGTGAATGGAGTGCTCTAGATAAAAAAAATGAAAAAAATACCAGAGCCCATTAATCTTTACTATTGGCAAATTCAAATAGAAAATACTTTGGAAAAAAGCAACCAATAAAAGGTCGCTTTTGGTATGGTTGAAACTTCCAATTCGAATGGGATTAGATGTGTTGAGCTTTGTAACCTTCAAGGGGATTCTTTTTTGGAGTACCCGGACGGCGGGGGTATTTTTCCGGTGTTGGTGTGACTTTACGAATGTGGATCAGTGTACGCTTACCCATACCATTTGGTAGCGTGATTGGGATTACCGAATCTATTTTTCCTCCCAAGATTCTTATCGCGTTATCTGCTTGATTGATTTCCAAATCTACATCGCTCCCTTTTTGTGCAAGCATACTTCCACCGATATGAACGAACGGTAGTAAGTATTCTGCCAATACAGGCAGAGGGGCAACCGCGCGTGCGACTGCCCACTCATAGCGCTCACGGAATTTCTTATCTTGCCCGATAGTTTCTGCGCGACCTGTAATCACTTGCGCATTAGTCAATCGCAGTTCTTCAATCGCGATCCGACAGAAGTCAGCTTTTTTGCTTACCGATTCAGACAGTGTGAGTTTAATGGATGGATTAATGATCTTAATGGGAATACCTGGAAAACCAGCGCCGGTACCAATATCAATGAGTGAAAATTCTTCCTGTGTGGGGATAACGCTTAGGCAGGTAAGCGAATCGAAGAAATGCTTAACGCGGATCATATCGTGCTCGGTAATTGCTGTGAGATTAAATTTTGTATTCCATTCTAATAATATTGCTTCATACGCAGCGAACATATTCACCTGTGCGGGAGTGAGTGCAATACCGAGAGCATCATCGACTAGTTGTAGGAATTTTTCCATTTCTCGAAATTATACAGTTTTCCAGTTATTCATCAAGTGATTATTAGAGCAATTCAATAATTGAGAATCTAATGAGAGTCTAAAAATATTTAAAAAGCATTGTTGAATCCTCTGAGGAAGACATGGAACGCACTATTTTTAATACCAAAGAATGGTCTTATTGCTATAATTCCTAAGGTTTTAAAGGCTAAATGATGAGCGAAAAAATTAATGCTGTGATTTTTGATATGGGCGGCGTGCTTCTGCGGACCATAAATTCGCAACCACGGGAAGCGATTGCGGAGCGATTCGGTGTGACGCGTGCGGAGTTGGAAACATTCATCTTTATGAGTAAGACCTCCCTCCGGTCGGAGGTGGGAGAATTAACAGACAAAGCGCACTGGGAAACAGTCCTGCGCCATTTCAACCAGCCGATGGGTGATTACCTAAAGGTTTATGACGAATATTTTTCCGGGGACGCGATTGATGAGGAACTGCTGGCATTCGCAGTTTCACTTAAACCGGACTATCAGTTAGGACTTTTGAGCAATGCATGGGTGAACGCACGGCCGCTGCTTAGCAGGCATTTTGACTTTATCAACGTGTTTGATGTGTGTGTCTTTTCATGTGAGGTTGGAATGCGCAAGCCTGATCCAGCTATCTTCAAGATGATGCTGGAAAAAATGGGCGTAGAAGCGAAGAATACGGTTTTTGTCGATGATATGCCATCTAATGTAGAGGGTGCGAAATCCGTTGGGTTGCACGCGATCCGATTCACGGATACACCAACTGCCATTGCATCAGTAAAAACTATGCTTAATAT
>JGI24724J26744_10000426_pt1 | contig 31172 bp, 28 predicted proteins | sample Cruoilmetagenom7_FD_26744 | JGI IMG/M metagenome (IMG submission 26744) | reverse complement strand
GAGCCTTGCGCACTGCCACCGTGATGCAGGCCGAGCACCACGCCTGGGAGGCATTTTCGGCGCGCTTTCCCTATCAGGAAACCGACGACCAGCTTTCAGCAATTGAGGATGTTTTGGCGGATATGGCGTCNGGTCATCCGATGGACCGGCTGGTTTGCGGGGACGTGGGCTTTGGCAAAACCGAGGTCGCGATGCGGGCGGCTTTTGTCGCGGCAATGTCCGGCCAACAGGTCGCGGTGATCGCGCCAACCACATTGCTGGCCCGCCAACATTTCAAATCATTTTCTGAACGGTTTCGCGGCTTTCCAATCACCGTTGGTCAATTGTCACGTTTCGTCAGCACCCGTGACGCCAACATAACCCGCGAGGGCATGACCAAAGGCACCGTGGACATCGTGATTGGCACTCATGCTTTGTTGGCGAAATCTGTGAAGTTTGACAATCTCGGCTTGCTGGTGATCGACGAGGAGCAACGTTTCGGGGTTGGCCACAAGGAGCGCCTAAAGGAAATGCGCAGTGATGTGCATGTTTTAACGCTGACTGCCACGCCGATCCCGCGCACGTTGCAAATGTCGCTGTCTGGTGTGCGTGATCTGTCGATCATCGGCACCCCGCCGGTCGACCGTCTGGCGATCCGCACTTACGTGTCGGAATTTGACGGTGTGACGTTGCGCGAGGGTTTGTTGCGCGAACATTATCGCGGCGGGCAATCCTTTTACGTGGTGCCACGCATCAAGGATCTGCCCGAGATCGAGGCCTTCCTTCAGGATCACGTGCCCGAAGTCAGTTACATCGTGGCGCATGGCCAAATGGCGGCGGGCGAATTAGATGACCGGATGAACGCTTATTACGATGGTAAATACGATGTGTTGCTGGCCACCACGATTGTGGAATCGGGTCTGGATATTCCGACTGCCAACACCATGATCGTGCATCGCGCCGATATGTTCGGGTTGGCGCAGCTTTATCAGATCAGGGGCAGGGTGGGGCGCTCAAAAACCCGCGCTTATGCCTATATGACCACCAAGCCACGCAGCCCTATCACTGCCACGGCGCAAAAACGCTTGCGGGTGCTGGCCAGTCTGGATTCGCTGGGAGCCGGCTTTACGCTGGCGTCGCAAGATCTGGATATTCGTGGCGCGGGCAACCTGTTGGGCGAGGAACAGTCCGGCCAAATGCGCGAAGTTGGCTATGAGCTGTACCAACAGATGCTGGAAGAGGCGATCGGCAAAATCAAATCGGGCGAGATCGGTCTGCCGGACGCAGGCGGCAAATGGGCACCTGTCATTAACCTCGGGGTGCCGGTGCTGATCCCTGACCAGTATGTGCCGGACCTTGATGTGCGGCTTGGCCTATANCGTCGATTGTCGACGCTGCATACCAAAGTCGAGTTGGAAGGATTTGCTGCCGAATTGATTGACCGTTTTGGAACATTGCCGAAAGAAGTTAACTCGCTGTTGCTGGTGGTGCGCATCAAGGGGATGTGCAAACGGGCAGGCATTGCACGATTGGACGCAGGGCCAAAAGGCGCGGTGATCCAGTTTCACAACGACAAATTTGCAGCGCCCGCCGGATTGGTCGAATTTATCAACGATCAACGCGGATTGGCCAAAGTGAAGGGCAATAAAATCGTCATTCAGCGCGATTGGACCAAGGCGGCGGACAAGGTCAAAGGTGCCTACGCGATTGCCACCGATCTGGCCCAAAAGGTGATTGCCGAGAAAAAGGCGAGGAAAGCCACCTAGGTTTAGAGGTTGATCTAGCTGGCGGGTTCATGCCGGATATACTGCATCAACCCTATCGCCATAACCATGCAACAAAACACCCCGAAAACCATCGGTAGCGGGGTGCCGTTAAAAGCCAAGCCGATTGGTGCGGCAATGGCCACCGCCAGCACGGTGGATAGAGCGCTGGAAACGGATGCCGCCATGCCCGCGACATGCCCCATTGGCTCAAGCGCAATTGCGTTCAGGTTGCCCAACGTCATTCCGACCATGTAGAAAACTGATGCCATCCAGATCAGGGAAACCGCAAAACTGGCCCATTCAGGCAGGGCATTTATCATCAATAACCCTATAAATGTGCCCGACAGGATGATCTGCACAAACAACGTGATACGGATCAGCATCCGCATCCCGACCCGCACCACGAGGGTTGCATTTACCAGACTGGCGGTGCCCGAAATCAAAGCAAGACCCCCAAACCATAGCGGGAAATTATCCCCCTGATCAAAAGTCACATCAAAAATTTGCTGCACCGAGGACAGCAAGGCAAACAAGCTCGCCAAGATCAGCGTTTGGACGATAATGGTGATGCGCATTACCTTGTTCGATAAAACCTCAGTAACGCCAGCCCACAACACCTTGGCACGAAAAGCGCGGCGTGATTGAGGCGCCAGCGTTTCGGGTTGGCGAATGGCAAACCATGCGCCATTGATTAGCGCAAAGACAACAAATGCACCAAACAGCCCGCGCCAGCCTACGAATGCAATGATTACAGCCCCGATGCTGGGTGCGAAGGCTGGCACCAATGTGAAAACCATCATCACAAAAGACATTAATTGCGCCATTTGCCGACCGGAGTATTGATCACGGATCATGGCCATCGCCACCACCCGCGGGCCTGCTGCGCCGATGCCTTGTAACAGGCGCGCCGCCAGCACCATTTCCAGTGATCCGGCTATCATCGCCAAAAGAGAGGCGATGATATAAAGCACAAACCCGCCCATCAAAACCCGCCGCCGCCCGAAGGCATCCGACAGCGGGCCGGTAAAAAATGTCCCGAACCCCATGCCCAGAACAAAGCTGGTCAGGATCAGTTGCGCACGGTTCAGATCACCGGGCGTCAAGGCGGCCCCGATTTCCGGTAGGGCAGGCAGCATCGCATCAATCGAGAATGCAATGGTGGCAATTGACATTGCCATAAGGGCAACGAATTCCGGTTTTTTAAGGGGAGTTGAAGGGGCTTCCATCAATTAACGCCTGTCGCAAAACAAAAGTGGTGACATCGATATTTATATATCAGGATTCGGGCTCGTTCTTTGCAGCAAGTTCGACAATCACCTGACCCCATGTTTCGGCCGGTTGCGCACCCGTCAGCACGGATTCGTTGTTCAGAATAAACGTCGGCACCCCGCGCACGCCCATTTCGCGGCTGTGAGCGTCGCGGTTGCGGATGTCTTCCAGATCGGCGTCAGTGGCCAGCAGGCGCTCAACCATATCCGCATCCATGCCGCTGTCGCCCGCGATGTTGCACAGCACCCCGTCGTTACCAATATCGCGGCCCTCGACAAAATAGGCTTTGAACAGGGCTGCGACCACAAAGGCTTGCCGCCCTTCAATGCCCGACCAATGGATAAGCCGATGCGCGTTAATGGTATTAGGGGTCGTTTTGATGGCCGCAAAATCAATATTCAGGCCGGCCTCTTCGGCCTTTTTAGCAATTTCACCATAGACCTTGATCGCGCCGTCCTGTCCGCCGAACTTCAGCTCCAGATACTCGCGCCGATCCATGCCACCGGCGGCCATTTCAGGGTTCAACTGATAGGGGTGCCACTCGATGGTGAACGGATGATCTGGGTGTGCGGCCAAGGCGCGGTCCAGATAGGATTTCCCGATATAACACCACGGGCAAACAGGGTCAGGATAATGTCGAGCTTGATCACGATTGGGCCTCATAGGTTTTGCGAATGGTGCGGCGCAACAGTTTACCGTTGGCACTTTTGGGGAGGGTTTCTATCCGCTGGAATATACGAGGTGTTTTGTAGCGCGCCAATCGGTTTTTTGCATAGTGCAAAATATCGGCTTCATCCAAATCATCCTTTGAGGTGTAAAATGCTGCGATTACAGTGGTATCGGCTTTGATGTTAACCTCGACAGCCGCGACCTCAAGGATATCGGGGTGAGTGGCAAGGACGGCCTCGACCTCAAGCGGCGAGACCCGAAAGCCGCCTGCGTTCATCATATCATCATTGCGCCCCAAATAGGTGATCGCCCCATCAGGGGCCATTCTACAAGTATCACCTGTTAGGAACCATTCGCCGATTTGTTTGGCAGCGGTTTCATCTGGCGCATCCAGATAGCCCAGCATCAGGCCGGGGTCCTCCTGATGGATCGCCAATATACCCGCAGTGTCATGCGGCACCGGGTTGCCATCGCTGTCCAGAATGGCAACACGGCGCCCAACCTGCGGATACCCCGAAGCCCCGTGTGGGGCGGGGTGGGTTGGGCTGCCTGAAATGAAGGTGGAACACTCGGACATGCCGAAGGCTTCGTAGATCATGGTGTCGGTGGCGGTGTTCCAGTGCTGGCGCACCCGTTCGGGCAGTTTTTCGCCCGCTGACAGGCCATGGCGCAGATCGGGCATCGGGGTCAGTTTGTTCTTTAGCATTTGCCTGTAAACACCTGGAGCTGCCGCAAAAATGCTGACTTTGTGCCGCGCCATCAGGTCGGATAATTGGGCAGGCGTCACATCGGGGGACGGGATCAAGGTGGTTGCGCCAATGGTCCATGGGTCCATCAATCCGGTGCCCAATGTGTAGGCCCAGTTAAAGGCACCTGCATGCAAGATGCGGTCATGCGCCGTCATGCCATTCCAGCCCGTGAACATCATCCGCCGCGCCCAGATTACGCGATGCGCATGGCATACGGCGCGCGATTGGCCCGAGGTGCCGGAGGTGTAGATGATATAGGCCAGCCGGTCCGGATCACCTTGGTCATAAAAGGCGGGCGGCAAACTGTGGAAACTGTGCAGGGTTTGCGCATCGAGGATCGGGCAGGGCGCGTGGCTTGGCAGGGCGACACCATCGGAGGCGACGATCAGATCGGGGGAAAGATCGTTGCAAATATTGTCGACCTCATGGCGGGTCAATTGGATTGAGGTGGGCACGGGCACCAAACCTGCGGTGATGGCGGCCAAAAACAGGATTGGAAATTCCGGCGTATTGCCAAGCCGCATCAGGATGCGCGCTTTGGGCTTTAGGCCCATTTGCAACAATCCGGTGGCACACCCACGCACGGCGGCCTCGATTTGGCTGTAGGACCAGTCCTGCGGGGTGTCGTTGCCAACCACCGAAAGCGCGCATTTATCACTAAGCGCAGGGGCGCAATTTAGCACGTATTGCGCCATGTTAAACGGTTGCGGGCAGGGGGGCGGTGGGCCTTGGTTGAAAATCGAGATCATCAATCTGTGCTATGGGTAAGCTGGGCGAGGAGCAAGCGGTTAGTCCATATCTTTGAACAGCATCGGCAGAATAATCGCCGCCACGCCGACGCCGATGATTTGCATAACGATAAACATCAGCACGTGGGACGGGTTGATGCCGGCAAATGTGTCGGACAGGCTGCGCGCGATGGTCACAGCGGGGTTGGCAAAACTGGTGGAGGAGGTGAACCAGTAGGCCCCCGTGATATAGAGGGCAACCAGCGTTGGCACCGTATCGGGTTTGTGTTTGATGCCGCCAAAGATCACGAACAGCAGACCGAAGGTGGCGAATATTTCGCTGCTCCAGAGCGCTATACCGGTGCGATCATGGGTGGAGGATTGCAGGATCGGCAGATCGAACATCAGGTGGCTGAGCCAGACGCCGATGATGCCGCCGGTGATTTGCACCACCATGTAGGGCAGGGCTTGGGCTGCGGGATGTTCTCCGTTGAGCGTAAAGGCCAGCGTGACGGCCGGATTGAAATGCGCGCCCGAAACGGGGCCAAGGGTGGTGATGATTACATAAAGCATGGCCCCCGTGGCAATCGCATTGGCCAACAGGGCCAGCCCGTCATTCCCGCCCGACATGTTCTGCGCCATGATACCCGAGCCAACCACGCCAATCAGCAGGAATGCGGTGCCAATAAACTCGGCCAGCAGTTTTTGTTTCATGTCGTGGTTCCGATTTCTGTGGCCGCAGCTTGTAGGGCTTCTGTGTCCATTTGTTTAAAGGGCAGAGCAAGCAATTTATCCGCCCGCCGTGCCAAAATGTCATAGGCGTTACGAAAGGCTTGGTCGCAATCCGTGCTGCAATCGGCAGGGTCCTCAACCCCCCAATGAACCCGCAACGGCACGCCGGGCCATATCGGGCAAGTCTCGGCGGCAGCCGAGCCACATACCGTAATTACCATATCCATCACAGGGGCGTCGGGNCTTGCAAATTCGTCCCAGNTTTTNGAGCGTGCGCTTGATTGGTCATGACCTAACTTTGACAGCAATTTCAGGGAGTTCGGATGCACCTTGCCTGTCGGGTTTGAGCCAGCCGAGAAGGCTTTGATGCGCCCGTTTGAGGTATGATTCAGGATCGATTCCAGCAGGATCGAACGGGCCGAATTGCCGGTGCAAAGAACGAGGATATTTAGGGCTGTCATTGTATTTCCTTATACCACCAGACATTGGGTAAAAAACCGATCCAGTCGCCATACATTGGCAGATGTTCGGATGGATAGTGCAGTTGCTTTTTGTGGGCGATGCGGGACGGGCCGGACGCCCAGAACGGGATCACGTAGCGGCCTGCGCTCAACACTCGATCCAACGCGTGCGCGGCGGCGCGAAAGCTGTCTTGGTCGCCTGCGTTTAACAGTTGGGTGATCATCGCCTCGGCGGCGGGGGAATTCATGCCCATCCAGTTGCGGGTGCCGGGCATGGTAACGCCATCGGCGCCCCAATAGAGCATCTGCTCGTTGCCAGGCGACAGCGACAGGCCACGGGTGTAATGGGCCATGTCGAAATCATAGGTGTTGGTGCGTTCTTTGTATTGGGCCTTGTCGATCACGGTGAGCAGGGGCTGGACGCCCAGCCGTTTCAGCGATTGCACATAGATGTCGACAATGGTCTGCACCTCGCTGCTCCCCTGTTTCAGCACAATTTCAAACTGCATCGGCTGGCCAGCAGCGTTTTGCATCACACCGTCCTGAACATCCCAACCCGCCTCTTTTAGCAATGCCATCGCCTTGCGGATATTTTTGCGGTTGCGTTCGCTGCCGTCGGAAACGGGCAGGGCATAGCCTTCAATCGTGCCGGGCAACAGATCATCAGCAAAGGGCGCAAGCAGATCGGCGACCTGCCCTGTGGCAGGCCCGGGGATCAGTCCCAGAACCGAATTTGAATAGTAGGAGCTGATCCGCGGTTGCGCTGTGCCGTTTACTGTCTGGCTGATGAATTCATAGTTGAACGCCAGTGTCAAAGCCTCGCGCACCCGCCAATCGGCCAATATCGGGTTGCGGGTGTTCATCACCAGCCCGTTGATGCCGGTGGGGCGCTGGTGCGGGATCGTGGATTTTACAACATCGCCGGATTGCATGGCGGGAAAATCATACCGTGTTTGCCATTTGGCGTTGTTGGCTTCGCGCATCACATCAATTTCACCGGCCTTGAAGGCTTCGAATAATACGCCGGAATCTGCGAAAAACTCCATCCGGATTTCATCCAGATTGTTGGTGCCACGGCGCAAGGGCAGATCTTTGCCCCAGTAATCTGGATTGCGTTTCAGCACCAGATAGCGGCCCGCCTCAAAGCTGTCTATCACATAGGGGGCGGTGCTGATCGGAGCCTCAAGGGACGAAGCGGCGAACTCCTTGCCCTCCCATTGCGCTTTTTTCAGGATTGGGCGCATACCGACAATCAGCGCCAATTCGCGGTCAGCGGTGTTGAAGGTGAACCGCACTTTGCGCGGCCCCGTGGCCTCGGCTTTGGCAATTTTGCGCCAGGCACCCAGATAGCGCGGATGCCCCTCGGTGCCCAATGTCTGGTAGGACCAAAGAACGTCTTCAACGGTTACGGGGCTGCCATCCGAGAATCGGGCTTCTTTACGAAGGGTGAATTCGACCCATGTGCGATTCGGGTCAGTCTCAATCGATTCGGCCAAAAGACCATAAAGCGAGAATGGCTCATCGTAATTTCGACCCATCAGACTCTCGTATCCGAGATAGCGCAACTGCCACGGCGCACGCCCTTTCAGGATGAGCGGATTGAGAGAATCAAAGCTGCCAGCCTCGCCCAAAACAATGCGCCCGCCTTTGGGGGCATCAGGGTTTGCATAAGGGAGCGACACAAAATCCTGTGGTAGGGTGGGGGTGCCATACATAGCTATGCCATGTTGGGGGGCTGCATTGGTTGCACCGCCATTGAGAATCGCAAAACCCACGGCCAGAATTAGACAGAATTGACGGAAAAAAACTGTTCGCATATACGGTATAATCCCCAAGTTATCTTATTTCTTAAAGGATTAACGTAACGGGGGAATTACACCAGTTCAAACTTTTAGCTTGGCGGTCCGGTAAAGATTGCGTATAAAGGTCTCACTGCTCGATAGGTTTCTTGCCTGTATGAAACCTGCCTCAATAACTTAACGCCAGCTTCGTGCTGGCGTTTTTTTTGGGCAGTACGACATTTTCACATGAAGGTTACCGTCAGCGCTCTATTGGGTGTTGCTCTGGGTCTTCTAACGGCAGCAGCGGTTGGTCTTCGTCTTTCATATTCGGGTAAACAAGCCCCGCCGAAATCACCAGTTTCATCGCATCCCCGACCGACATATCCAGCTCGATCAAATCGGATTGCGGCAGGAACAGTAAAAACCCCGACGTCGGGTTTGGTGTGGTTGGTAAAAACACCGAGATCATTTGCTCGTTCTCGGGGATCTTCTGGTTCACTTCGCCCTTTGTGGTGGTCGAAATAAAGGCAATCGCATAGATACCCCTGCGCGGGTATTCAATGATGCAGACCTTGTCGAAGGATGTTTCCGATTGGGCAAAGATGGTTTCAGCCAGCTGTTTCAACCCATTATAGATCGAGCGCACCACCGGCATCCGGTCAACCAGATCCTCGCCCAGTTTGAGCAAAGATTTCCCCATGATACCCTTAGTTAGCCAGCCGACGATAAAGGTGAAAATCAAAAAGATGATCACGCCGAGGCCGCGCAAATCAATGCCGATATAGGGTTTTAGGGTGAATGTGGTCGGTATAAACGGCAAAACCCAGCTGTCAATCTGGCCGGTAATGGTCCAGATCAGCCACAGCGTCATGCCGATCGGGGCCACAACAACCAGACCGGTCAGAAAGTTGGTTCTCAATCCCGCGAACCAGCGCCGCTTGCGAGGTTCGGCTATTGGGGGCAGATTTTTGGGTTTGGGCATAAAATACGAGCCAGCAGTTGTTTCAGGTGGAATGTAGGTGCGCGGAAATGATTTAACAATGCCTGTGCATGTTATTGTTTTACCGTTACATGCGGCCTGATGGGCAGATTTGTCGGTGTTTTCGGACCCCTAGATGGCGAGTGCAGTCATTTCCTTAGCAATTTCAGTTGCCAAACGGGCGTTGTTCATCACCAGCGCGATATTCGCGGTAAGGGATTTTCCGTCTGTCAGCTCGAATATACGTTGCAATAAAAACGGGGTGACGTTTTTTGCCGAAATGCCCTGTGCATTAGCTTCTTGTAGGGCTTGTTTGATCACAGGCACCAGTTCGGCTTGCGGGATTTCGTCGGCCAGCGGGATCGGATTCGCCACCAACTGCCCCCCCGGTAATCCCAATTGTGTGCGCATGATCTGGGCGCGGGCAATGTCGGCGGCGTTGTCCATACGCAGCGGGCTGGGTAGACCCGAGGAGCGCGACCAAAAGGCCGGAATATCATTTTGTTTGAAGGTGATAACGGGCACACCCAATGTTTCCAATACTTCAAGGGTTTTGGGCACATCCAGAATTGCCTTTGGTCCAGCTGCCACCACTGTGACGGGGGTCTGGGCCAACTCGTGCAGGTCTGCCGATATGTCGAAGGTTAATTCCGCACCGCGATGCACCCCGCCAATGCCACCGGTGGCAAACACCGAAATGCCCGCCTGATGCGCCGCGATCATTGTGGCCGCAACCGTGGTCGCCCCTGTGCCACCGGTCGCCAGACAGGCGGCAAAATCGGCGCGCGACAGTTTGGCGACATCTTTGGCTTGGCCCAATTGTTCCAGTTGCTGATCCGTCAACCCGATATGCAATTGTCCCTTTAGCACCGCGATGGTGGCAGGGGTTGCGCCGCCCTTGCGCACCACATCCTCGACGTGGCGGGCGGTCTCCACGTTTTGCGGATAAGGCATACCGTGGGTGATGATGGTGCTTTCCAGCGCTACAATCGCGCTGCCATCAGAACGGGCCTTGGCCACCTCAGGGGAAAACTGCATCTTAAGGCTCATAACGGGGTTTCTCCTGAAACATAGGTGGCGGCGGCCTCTAACGCCAAAGCAAGGGCGGCCTCGCTCGGCTCGCCACGGATTTCTGCGGCAATATGGGCCGCCATAAAGGTGTCGCCGGCACCTGTGATGCGGGTGACCATCACTTCGGGCGGGGTTTGGGTGATGATGCCGTCGGCATTGCCGAACGTCGCTGAATTACCGCCGTCTGTCACCATTACCCCATTCGCGCCACGTGCCACCAAGGCGGATGCGGCCTGTGCCGAGGACTGGAAGGTTGTTTGGCACAGCAGGCCGGCTTCCTCGATGTTGACGTAGAGCGTGGCGTTGGGGTGGGCCAGCATCGGTGTCAGTCGTTCGGCCTTGCCGGGTGAGGCAGGGGCCACCCGCAAATCGGCGCGGGCGAACAATGGGCTGGTGGCAATTTTCTCGATCAAACCCAGCGTCAGATTGCCGTCCAGTGCAATCACCCCGTCAAAGGGCTGATCTTTCGTGCCAAGCATGCCATTGGCCAGAGGGCGCAGAATTTTGTCGCCCGAAGCTTCCAATGANTGGGCATCCGCAATCGCGGCGATCAACCCGTTGGCACCCTCGACCGCCATGTAGCGGTCGGTGGGCAGATCTTCGGAGTGGTAAACATAGTCGCAATTCATGCCCATGCTTTTGCAGGCGGCCAGCAGTTCATACCCCTCTTCGTCCTTGCCGATGGTGGTCAGCAGGGCAGGGGTCAGCCCGAACCGGCGCAGGGTCATGGCAATGTTCATCGCCACCCCGCCCGGCAGGCGGGTGATACGGCCCGGCACATCAGAGCCTTGGCGCATATGACTGGCAGAACGCCCGATGACATCCCAAAGGACGCTGCCAATGCATAGTATTTCTGGTTTATTGCTCATAGGTGGGTTGTGACGCGAAGGGCACGCAATGACAAGACGGGGTTTAAGGCACGTGGAATGTGATTGAGGCCCAGAGCGTCTCCCAGACAACATTATTTTGGTCCGCGACAGTTTCATCTGGTTCGCGCAGGACAACCGCATCCAGCATATAGCTGTGCTGCGATTTTACGGGGATAATTGCATAGCCCTGATTATCGGTGTGCAGGGTGGTGATTTCAACAACCGCGTCGGAGCTGCGTTCAAACACCTCAATCTGGGCATTGATGCGCGGGCGGCCCTGATAAATCAGCTGCACCTTAAAGCTGTTTGCCAGATCATCAGTATAGGGGTTGGCCAAGGCGACAAATTCGGTCTCCATACCGGTTTCAACGTCATGGCCCACGCCCGACCCAATCCCGATCAGGGATTTGCAAAACCGCGTGTAAGTTTCGCTGAAACGCCCCTCGGGTAGGCCGCGCAATTTGTGGCGTTCCTCGGCATCTTTCAGATCCTTGTGCTTGGCAAATTCCAGGAATTTCCCCAGATTGCGGTATTGCACAGTGCTACGGGTGCTTTCGTAGGCCAGCACCATCAGGCCATCCCGCGAGGCCTGCATTGTCATTGCTGGGAAGTCACCAGCGCGGCTGATCACGGGCTTGCGGGTCTGGTTCTGGAGCCAGTCAAACATTTCGATGCGGGTATCAAAATAGCCGATTTCAATGCCTTTAAATTCTTGCCCGTTGCGCAGTTTGACCTGCAGCGTTGCACCAGTTTCGGGTTGATAATTCTGTGGCTCAAGCCAAAACTCGTGCGCAGCGGCGGGCAGGGCGATTCCCAGATAGGAAATCGCATAAAGGATCAGGGTAATGACAGGGTTTTTCATACAGGCAAGGCTGACGATTGCGATCCTATTGTCAAGCGCGATGTTGCTGTGTTTTACAGCCTTTGGGACATTGGCGCACGAGGTCAGCCCCACGATTGGCGACTTCACCACGGCGGATGGCAAGCTGGTATTGCGCTTGCGATTAAATCTGGAAACATTTTTGGCAGGCATTGATCTGGACGGGGTGGCTGACACCAACAATACTGAAAAATCAGCGGAATATGACAGTTTGCGCAACCTTGCGCCGCAGGTATTGGGGCAACTATTGCAGGCCGCGTGGCCGAAGTTACGCGACGGGTTTAACCTGCGGGCAGGGGGGGCGGCCGTGCCTTTGGTGCTGACCCAGACCAATGTGGGCGCGGTTGGCGATGTTGATCTGCCACGCGCCTCGTTTTTGACTTTGACGGCGGAATTGCCCGCCAATACCACCGCCATCAGTTTTGGCTGGGATAAACGGTATGGCACCATCGTGTTGCGTCAAAACGGGGTTGAGGACGGCTATACCGGTTATCTGACCGGAGGGCAGAGCAGTCTCGATATTGAGGTGGTTGGTGGGGTTAAACAATCTGCTTGGCAAGTGTTCACGCATTACATTCCGATCGGGTTTGATCACATCTTGCCCAAGGGACTGGATCATATCTTGTTTGTGCTAGGGTTATTTTTTCTATCCACCCGATTGAGGCCTTTGTTTTGGCAAATTAGCGCCTTCACGCTGGCCCATACCGTGACGCTGGCCTTGGGTGCGATGGGCTGGGTGACGGTGCCGTCCTCGTTGGTGGAGCCATTGATCGCGGCCTCGATCACCTATGTCGCGGTTGAAAATATCCTGACCTCACAGCTAAGCCGCTGGCGGCCATTCATCATATTCGGATTTGGATTGTTGCACGGATTGGGATTTGCCGTGGTATTGGGGGAATTNGGGATTCCCGATGATCAGTTCTTTGCGGCGTTGATTGGGTTNAATGTCGGGGTGGAGTTTGGTCAATTAACAGTGATTGCACTGGCGTTTTTGGCGGTCGGGGNCTGGTTCCGGAATACGGTGTGGTATCGCGCTCGCATCGCGATACCGGCCTCGATGATCATTGCTGCGGTCGGGGCATACTGGTTTGTCGAGCGGGTTTTCTTTTGATCAGGGGTTGCGCCGCCTGACGGCGTCGCCCCAGGCGTTTTCACCCTACGGGCAAAAACGCTGATGCCTGCGGCGCAGGTATTTGAGAAAAGAAGAAGTGGCAGGGGTAAAAAGGGCTTGTGAATAATCAAAAGGCTTTGTATACGCGCGAATTCAATCCCGCAGGTGGGGCTGGGCTGATCGGGGAGAAATCCCGAAAGGTCCGCCGGTTGAGCATATGCTCTATTACCCCGCCCTAGGTACAAACCGGAAAAACAAAGGATATAAGCATGGCGCTTCCTGAATTTACTATGCGACAGCTGCTCGAAGCTGGCGTACACTTTGGTCACCAGACACAACGCTGGAACCCTAAAATGGGCCCGTTCATCTACGGCGCTCGCAACGGCATTCACATTCTTGATCTGACGCAGACTGTTCCAATGCTGGATCAGGCGCTTCAGGCTGTACGTGATGTAGCTGCCAAAGGCGGCCGCATTCTGTTCGTCGGCACTAAACGTCAGGCCGCTGGCCCTGTTGCTGATGCTGCTGAAAAATGCGCTCAGTATTACATGAACCACCGTTGGCTGGGCGGCACGCTGACCAACTGGCAGACCATTTCAAAATCGATCAAACGTCTAAAAGACGCCGACGAGCTGCTGGAAAGCGGCGCCGAAGGTCTGACCAAGAAAGAGCGTCTGGGCGTTGAGCGCATGCAATCAAAATTGCAAGCCAGCCTTGGCGGTATTCGTGAAATGGGCAGCCAGCCTGATTTGATCTTTGTTGTTGATGTGCGCAAAGAAGATCTAGCGATTGCCGAAGCCAACAAACTGGGCATTCCTGTTGTGGCTGTGGTTGATTCCAACTGTAACCCTGATGGCATTGATTACATCATTCCAGGCAACGATGACGCGGCACGCGCCATTGCGCTTTATACTGATTTGGTCGCCCGTGCGGCGCTGGACGGCATGACAGCCCAAATGGGCGCGGCTGGCATTGATCTGGGTGCTATGGACGAAGCGCCAGTTGAAGAGGCTGTTGTTGAAGTCGCTCCGGTTGAAGCAGCGCCAGCAGAAGAAGCCAAGGCCTAATTCTGACGCTAAGGTAAAAGATCGGGTGCGGCATCGGTTGCACCCGTTTCACTAACATTCATTTCAGGAGATCCATGATGGCGATTACAGCTGCAATGGTAAAAGAACTGCGTGACAGCACAGGTGCTGGCATGATGGACGCGAAAAAAGCGCTGGTTGAAAACGACGGTGACATGGAAGCCGCTGTTGATTGGCTGCGCACCAAAGGGTTGGCCAAGGCCGCCAAGAAATCTGGCCGTACAGCGGCTGAAGGCCTGGTTGCCGTCAGCGTCGCCGGTGGCAAAGGCGTTGCTGTCGAGGTGAACTCGGAAACCGACTTTGTTGGTAAAAATGCCGATTTTCAGGAAATGGTTGGCGGCATCGCCACAGTTGCCTTGGGTGTTGACACGGTTGATGCGCTGAACGCGGCAGACATGGGCGGCAAATCAGTTGCCGAGGTTGTCACGGACAAGGTTGCGGTGATCGGCGAGAATATGTCGGTGCGTCGCATGACGGTGCTGACGGGCGATCAGGTTGTGTCTTATGTGCATAACTCTGTTACTGATGGCATGGGCAAAATTGGTGTGCTGGTTGCACTGAAAGGCGACGACGAGGCATTCGGTCGTCAAGTTGCGATGCACATCGCGGCGGTGAACCCTGCATCATTGGGCGAAGATGATCTGGATGCGGCCTTGGTTGAGCGTGAAAAAGCGATTTTGACCGAGCAAGCGCGCGAATCTGGCAAACCTGAGCAAGTGATCGAGAAGATGATCGTTGGCCGGATGAAAAAGTTCCTGTCCGAAGTTACGCTTTTGGGTCAGTCTTTTGTGATCAACCCAGACCTGACTGTTGCTGCAGCGGCAAAAGAAGCCGGCGTTGAAATCACTGGATTTGCGCGCCTTGAAGTGGGCGAGGGGATCGAGAAGGTTGAGGAAGATTTCGCGGCTGAAGTTGCAAAAATGAACAGCTAAATCTTTTTGCGATACGATTCGGCGGCCCTTGCGATGATACGCAGGGGCCGTTTTCGTTTGGAGGAGGCAACCTTACCAAAAATAAAAACGGTGCAGCCCGGGCAAGGGCCACACCGTTTTTGGTCTTTGCGCCCTCCAAATGGGGATGAGGACAGAGCGCGGTCATAAGGTGTCGGTCAGGCGAAGCACTATTCTTCCCCTGACCAACGCCGGTTTCCCGGACAAATCTGCTAGCCATGTAATCACATGGAGTCAAACCTGATAAAGTCCCCAGGCAAAAATGCCACCACTCACGGAACAACGTTAGATTGCACCTTAACGCTAGGGAAAGAAAGTAAGGGAATCCTTACCTGTCTAAAACGACAGGTTTTTGGGGCGTTAAACCTTCAAAATGAATATCTGGTTTTGATAAGACGCCTTGAGAACGGCTTGTGCTGTGGTTTCGACGTCCAGTGCCTCGCGGGCGAGCCGCAAGTGTTTTTCAATCGTGGCGACTGTCAGGCCGATAATTACGGCAATATCCTGCACGGTCTTACCATCTCCAACCCACTCCAGCACCTCGCGTTGCCGATTGGTCAGTGGTTTGCGCGTACCGCTATAGGGCAGTGAGAGGAATTTAAGGTGCGCAACATTGCAGATCACCAATATCTCTTGGCCATGTTTTTTCCAAACCTCATCCACATCCGCCTGCGACATGCCGGGTTTGCCGCTCAATGCGAGTGCGCCTTTGGTTCGGATGGTGCTGGATTTGAAACTGATGGTGTAACCGGCCGTGATCCCGAATGCGCGGTTCAGCGCAAGGACCTTGCGCTCGGACTCGGTAAAGGCATCCGTCTCAATCATGCCCTTCATCCAGCTCCAGCTGCACGCGCCAGNGTTTTCGATTGACCACCGTAGCATAGGGGCGTGAATGAATAATCCTTCTTCAATGTATTTTTCAACAAACACAGGGTCATAGTTGGTCAGAACTAGGGAATCCTTTACATTTCCCAGTGATGATCCGGACTTGAAACGGGTAAAGCCGTATAGCAGCCGATCAAATCCATAACCCGCCATGCGTTCGGTGAAAACGCCCCACAACTCATCGACCGTCTCGACATCACATATGCGTTCAAGACACGTAAGTGTCATGTCGCATTGCCCAGATGGGCCAGCATCGCATCTATCGCCAGCTCATAGCCTTTGGGGCCAAACCCACAGATTTGCCCGACAGCCACGGGGGCAATAAAGGATTTATGCCGNAATTCCTCGCGGGCATGGATGTTGGACAGATGCAACTCAACGCAGGGCACACTGACGGATGAAACGGCATCCATCAGTGCCACAGAGGTGTGCGTATAGGCACCAGCATTCAGAACAATGCCATCATGAACGCCACGCGCTGCCTGAATGGCGTCGACCAACTCGCCCTCGTGATTGGATTGCAGGCAGGTGACCTTGCAACCACAGGCTTTGGCCTTGTCAGCGCACATGGCTTCAATATCGGCCAAGGTGGTATTGCCATAAATTTCAGGTTGCCGCGTGCCAAGCAAATTAAGGTTTGGCCCATTCAGGATAAGGAGTGATTTCATTTTTTGCCCTTGAGTGTTCATAGCAGTCTAGGAAATGTGCATAGCGCAATCAAGCTATTGTATTGGCCATCGTTGCTTTCAAGTCCTTGTGTCACAAGAAAATCATACCGGCTGGTAGGCATTTGANGTGATCAATGTGCATTGGGGTATCTTTACGGCAGGAATTTTAGGCAAGTAATTACGATGATGTTAGATGAGATAAGTTCCTTAACACTCAGTAAATGCAATGTTTTATGTCTATTTGTGACCAGTGAGTTTCCGGTGGGTAGAGCATTTTCGAAATCGTGGCTGTAAACGTATGTAACGTAATGCGTTGTATACAATGGTATTATGAGAAAGCAGTTTATCATAATATTAACATAATACTGATTATGCGTATAATNCATGTGCGCGGGCGCGCGCTACCCCCAACTGCGACTNTTGTTAGAAAACAGTAGTTTATCTAGCAGGAGGAATCGGTATGGGAACCGTCTACAAGCAACTGAGTATCACAGNACGCCGCAGAACAGAGGCAGCCCAATTACGCATGTTTTTGAGCCCTTAGTCGCTCACATGCAGACCCAAATTNGGATAATCGGCGCAAACTCACATGATACAGTTGTCTCCAAGCCGACTTTCCTGCAATCTTGTAATCAGGCTTCACGTAAAGGACTATTCATGCAACAAACAGAGCAGAAAGCCACCGAGGTATTTATGGCGTTTCAGATTATTCCACGACTGAGAACTGGCAACAATTTTGAGGTTGTGGATCGCGCAATTGATGTTGTCAAAAGGGCTAATGTTCCTTTTCAGGTTGGGGCTATGGAGACAACGATGAAGGGCGAGCTTGACCAGCTCCTTGCCATTGTCAAAGAAGCACAGCAGGCTTGCCTAGATCACGGAGCCGTCGAAGTTATAACCAATATCAAAATACATATGACGACGCCAGAAGCCCATGACACGTTTTGTACATATAACCGAGGCGTCACTCCTGCTAACAGCATGTTCGCAACCTCTGACTAAATGCATGTGTTGCGTCGATCAGCCAAGACCACCCCTCCTGCTACCCCTCAAACCCAAGGTTTTGTGACAACACCTTAGCTTGCGCGATCACAACAACACTAACAGATGCGATCCGGTCGAGCGTCAGCCGCGCGGATGGGCCCGAGATTGACAGACCCGCGACGGTTTCGCCAAAACTGTTGAACACAGGCACAGCGACACAGCGCATGCCGATGCTCTTTTCCTCATCGTCAAAAGCATAACCCTGCTCCTTGATACGGTGCAATTCATTGCGCAACGCATCCGGATCACTGATGGTGTTCTCGGTGAACCGGCTCAGTTTCTTGCGCCGGATGTAGCGCTCGATCCTGTCCGTATCCGCATGGGCCAGCAGTGCTTTGCCAATCCCTGAGGCGTGCATCGGCGACCGCGCCCCGGGTGGAAAAAACGCACGGATATTCTCGTGGGTTTCGACTTGGGATAAAAACAGCACTTGGTCGTCATTCTCGACACCAAGATTGGCCGTTTCACCGGTTTCAACCATCAAACTGCGCATTATTGGCCGCGCCCGTTCCACCATGCCGCTGCGGCGCAAAAAGGCCGAGCCAATGCGAAAACTGCTGGGACCAATAAACCATTCTTGCGTGGCAGGATATATTTCCAGCGCCCCACGGGCGGCGAATGTTGTCAGGATGCGGTAGATCGTGGCCGGTGATTGCCCTAAATCATCGGCAATTTCGGTCAATGTCAGCCCACTGCCCGCCGCCACACACTCCAACACGTCTAGCGCACGATCCAGCGATTGAATCCGTGCCTCGCCGCTTTTGTCGGTAAAACTTTTAGGGCGACCACGTTGGCGTTTTGGGGGTTCCATGACGGGATATTCCTTATGGCCTGNATTTNAACTCTCACTTTGAAAAAAGATAANCCACTGAATAGCAAGATTTTTGCAACCACACCAGATAAATGAAATGCTTTTTCAAAAAAATAGACTTCCGTGGGAGATATTCGTATTTTTGGGTATCAACATCCAAAAGGCGCTCACATGAATATGCAAAACCCGATCTTCATTCCCGGCCCGACGAATATGCCCGAATCCCTGCGCCGTGCTGTCGATATGCCAACGATGGACCACCGCTCGGATGCGTTTAAGGATATTCTGCAGCCTGCGCTATCAGGCGTGAAACAAGTCCTTAAAACCACAACTGGCGAGGTCTTTATNTTTCCATCCACGGGGTCTGGTGGCTGGGAAACGGCGCTCAGCAATACGCTTTGTGCGGGCGACAAGGTATTGGCCGCCAATAACGGCATGTTCAGCCAGAAATGGATCGACATGTGCAACCGCCACGGGCTGGATGTAGAAGTGGTCAACGTACCGTGGGGCCAAGGCATTCCAGCAGCTCAATTTGCCGAAATTCTGGCGGCAGACACAGATCACACCATTAAGGTCGTGTTGGCAACACATAACGAAACCGCGACCGGTGTGGTCTCGGACATCGCCGCCGTTCGGGCCGCGATGGATGCCTCGAACCATCCGGCGATGCTGTTTGTTGACGGAGTTTCGTCCATCGGGTCGATGGATTTTCGCATGGATGACTGGGGGGTCGATGTGGCCATAACCGGCTCGCAAAAGGGCTTCATGTTGCCCGTTGGNNTGGCCATCACAGCCTTTAGCCCCAAAGCGCTGGCNGCGGTTGAGGCGGCCACCCTGCCCCGCTGGTTCTTTGATATCCGCGATATGCAAGCCGGATACGCCATCAACGGCTACCCTTACACGCCACCAGTCGGGTTGCTGAACGGGTTAAAAATCTCCTGCGAAATGTTGCTGGCCGAGGGGCTGGAGAATGTCTTCGCCCGTCACGCCCGCATTGCCGACGGGGTGCGCAAAGCGGTTTCGGCGTGGGGCCTGCCGCTCTATGCCGTCTCGCCCGATCTCTATTCAAATTCGGTCAGCGCGATCAAAACCCCAGACGGGTTTGACGCAGGGGCTCTGGTATCCCATGCCTCACAAAAATACGATGTGTCCTTTGGCGCAGGCTTAGGCTCTGTTGCGGGCAAGCTGTTTCGCATCGGTCATTTGGGCAGTCTGACCGATGTGATGGCTCTGTCAGGCATCGCCACCGCCGAAATGGCGATGGTCGATCTGGGGCTGGATGTGACGCTGGGTGCAGGTGTCGCCGCCGCCCAAGACCATTACCGCACCACTGNATAGGAAGGTTTTGCCATGTATATCCCGACCCTTGATGACATGTATCAGGCCCGCGCGCGCATCACGCCCTACATCCACCAGACGCCGGTTTTAACCTCGACTTACATGAATGAGTTGACGGGCGCCGAGCTGTTTTTTAAATGCGAGAACTTTCAAAAGGCGGGCGCATTTAAGGTGCGCGGGGCCTGCAACGCGGTGTTTGGCTTGCCTGATGAAATTCTGGAAAAGGGCGTCGCGACACACAGTTCGGGTAATCACGCCCTAAGCCTGTCTTATGCCGCAGGGCGCCGCAATATCCCCTGTCATGTGGTGATGCCCCGCACCGCCCCGCAGGCCAAAAAGGATGCGGTCATCGGTTATGGCGGTATTATTACCGAATGCGAGCCATCGACGTCTTCGCGCGAAGCAGTATTTGCCGAAGTCGAGGCCAAAACAGGGGCCGATTTTGTGCATCCCTATAATGATCCCCGCGTGATAGCTGGCCAAGCCACCTGTTCGGCTGAACTGATCGAACAGGTGGCTGATCTGGAGGCGGTGATCGCGCCAATTGGTGGTGGCGGGATGATCTCGGGCACCTGCCTGACCCTGTCCAATCTGGCCCCTGCTGTGAAAATCTATGCCGCTGAACCAGAGCAGGCCGATGACGCCGCCCGTAGTTTTCGCGCCGGTCACATCATTGCTGATGACGCGCCGGTGACGGTTGCGGATGGGCTAAAGGTGCCGCTGAAAGAGCTGACATGGCATTTTGTATCAAACCACGTCACCGATATTCTGACGGCCAGCGAGCAGGATATCATTGACGCGATGAAACTGATCTGGAAGCGGATGAAAATTGTCATGGAGCCCAGCAGCGCCGTGCCACTGGCGACCATCCTAAAAAACAAACAGCTGTTCGCGGGCAAGCGCGTTGGCATCATTATAACGGGCGGCAATGTCGATCTGGACGCGCTGCCTTGGACCTCAGGAGAGACCCTATGAGCAATATGAATTTTGACGACTATGATGTTGGCTATGACATCCCCGCCAAACCCGGCATGAATGAAACGGACATCCAGACCCCCTGTCTGGTGTTGGATCTGGACGCGCTGGATCGCAATGTCAAAAAGATGGGTGATCTATGCACTGAAATGGGTGTGCGCCACCGTGCGCATGGCAAAATGCATAAATCCGTTGATGTGGCGAAACTGCAGGAAACGCTGGGCGGCTCGGTTGGGGTTTGCTGTCAGAAGGTGTCCGAGGCCGAGGTATTCGTGCGCGGCGGCATAAAGGATGTGATGGTGTCCAATCAAGTGCGTGATCCGGCCAAACTCAAACGTCTGGCGCAAATGCCCAAACTGGGCGCACGTATTCTGGTCTGTGTCGACGACCCTGAAAATGTAGCCGAATTACAAGCTGCCGCAGCGGCTGAAGGCACCAAGTTGGAGTGTCTGGTTGAAATCGACTGTGGTGCGGGGCGTTGCGGGGTCAGCACCTCGCAGGATGTGGTCAACATCGCCAAGCTGATTGATGCCGGTGATAATCTGAAATTCGCCGGCATTCAGGCCTATCAGGGCGCGATGCAGCACATGGATTTATATCAGGATCGCAAAGAAAAGATCGACATTGCAATTGATATGGTCGCGGATGCAGTGACCGCGCTGAAATCTCAGGGACTGGAATGCGACATTGTTGGCGGCGCTGGCACAGGATCGTATTATTTTGAAGGAAATTCAGGCGTTTACAACGAAATGCAGTGTGGGTCTTATGCGTTTATGGATGCCGATTATGGCCGCATTCTCGACAAGCACGGCAAGCGGATTGACGATGGCGAGTGGGAAAACGCTCTGTTCCTCCTGACCTCGGTTATGAGCCACACAAAATCCGACAAAGCCATCGTTGACGCAGGGCTAAAAGCGCAATCCGTCGACAGCGGCCTACCCACGGTTTACGGGCGTGATGATGCGGTTGAATATCTGAAATGCTCGGACGAACACGGCGTGGTTGGCGACCCTGACGGGGTGCTGAACATCAACGACAAGCTGCGTTTGGTGCCGGGTCATTGCGACCCAACCTGCAACGTGCACGACTGGTATGTCGGGGTGCGAAACGGCAAGGTCGAAACAGTCTGGCCTGTGTCGGCCCGCGGAAAGGCTTACTGATGTATATTGTTCCTGAAAAAGTGATCGGCGGGCTGATGGATCGCGCTGCATCATTTGATGCGGTCGAAGCGGTGTTTGCGGCGATGGCCAGCAAAGACGCCTACAATTTTCCGGTGATCCGCGAGGCGATTGGCCATGCCGACGCGCTCTATGGTTTCAAATCCGGCTTTGATCGCAAGTCACTGGCGCTGGGGTTGAAATCGGGTGGTTACTGGCCGGGGAACGAGGCGCGTGGGCTGACCAATCACCAGTCTACCGTGATCCTGTTCGATGCGGATACCGGCAAGGTCAAAGCGCTGGTTGGGGGCAATCTGCTCACCGCCCTGCGCACGGCGGCGGCCTCGGCGGTGTCGATCAAACATCTGGCGCCAAAGGATGCCAAAGTGCTGGGCATGATCGGAGCGGGTCACCAGTCTACATTCCAGATGCGCGCGGCGGTCGAGCAGCGTGACTTTGAAAAAGTAATCGGTTGGAATTACCACCCCGAGATGTTGTCCCGTCTGGCGGATTTGGCCGCCGAACTGGGTTTGCCGTTCGAAGCGGTCGAACTGGACCAATTGGGTGCGCAAGCCGACGTGATCATCTCGATCACCTCGGCTTTTGCGCCCAGCTTGATGGATGCGCATGTCACTGGCCCGACCCACATCGCGTGTATGGGCACCGACACCAAAGGCAAGCAAGAGGTCGAGGCCGCATTGGTCGCCCGTGCTACCGTGTTCACGGATGAAGTTGCACAAGCCGTCAGCATTGGTGAATGCCAACATGCGATTGCGGATCGGTCGTTGAAAGAGGCCGATATCATCGAACTTGGAGCCGTGATCAACGGCACCCACGCGGGCCGCACATCGGATGATGAAATCACATTGTTTGATGGCACAGGCGTGGGTCTGCAAGATTTGGCTGTGGCGTCACGCGTGGTTGATTTGGCGATTGAAAAAGGTGTCGCAATCGAGGTCGATTTCTAGACCTGCCCTACTCACGGATACGACACTGAGAAAGCGGGCTTTGCGGCCCGCTTTTTTTTGCTGTTTATATAATCGCGCCGCGCACTTTGGCGGAAACCCATTCGGAATCACCACCGCCAGCAGGATCAGGCTGACCTGTGGCCACGCTAATGTGTTCAGCGCAACGCCTGCCAAAGCTGGCATAATTTGTGGCTGGATGCCGTAGTGAATTCACTGCGGCCAGCTTGACCCCGTGGCGCGCACCGAGTTGGCGATCGAGACAGCTATATAATCCTTATTGGCCACTCATATGTTAACAGTATTACAAGTGGGTAAAGTCTAATTCACTTGCAAACAACGTGGGCAAAGCATAAAAATTCTCACTTTTATTGCCTGAAAAGAGACAGCAGTGATTCAATTCATTCTAAACCTTGCTGGTGCTGCTGCACTTCTTTTGTGGTCCGTTCGGATCATACGAACCGGTGTGCAGCGCGCGTTCAAATCCGAATTGCGGACATGGCTCCGGCGATCCTCAAGTACCCCCCCATTGGCGGCTGGGACAGGTGTGCTGGCGGCAATTTTATTGCAAAGCTCGACGGCGGTGGCACTGCTGGTGACAAATTTCGCCACCAAAGGCACCTTAACTGTGGCCGTTGGGTTGGCAATTTTTCTCGGTGCTGATCTTGGTTCGGCGATTGTGACCCAGATTTTGCTGGTGCGCGCTGCATGGCTGGTGCCGCTTTTGTTGCTGGTCGGAGTAGCCTTGTTCCTGAAGGGCGAAAAATCTAGAACCCGGCAAGTTGGGCGCATCCTGATCGGTTTAGCGCTGGTGCTGGTATCGCTCGATATGATCCGCGCCGCAACAGACCCGATCCGCGACAGTGCGGCCATCGCACCAATTGCTGGCTATCTAACCCATGATTTGTTTTCTGCCTTTGTCGTGGGCGCGTTGCTAGCCTGGGCAATGCATTCCAGCGTCGCCGCAGTGTTGATGTTTGTGACCTTTACCGCCCAAGGGCTGCTGCCTGTCGAGGCTGCTATAGCGATGGTGCTGGGGGCCAATCTGGGTGGCTCGTTCATACCGTTCACGCTGACCTTCGGGGCCAAGGCCTCAGCCCGTATCATTGTGGTCGGCAATCTGGTGTTGCGCGGTGGCGGTGCGGTGATTGCCTTGTTGTTTCTGGTCAATGCGGCACTGCCTTTGGAATATTTGGGGACAACGGGTGCCCGCCAAGCCATCAACCTTCATTTGACCTATAACCTTACCATATTGCTAGCGGGCCTGTTGCTGATCAAACCGGTCACAAAATTACTGGACGGGATGATAAGCGATCCGATCTCGGATCAGGCTGTTGCGGTTGAGCGGATCAGTGCGCTGGACGAAACTGCGCTCCAGGTGCCCGAACGTGCGCTGGCCTGTGCGTCACGTGAAGTATTGCGCATTGGCGAAACCATCGAAGCGATGCTGTCGCCTGTGATGACGCTATATGCAGATTGGGACGAAACCGTTGCCAAAAACGTTCAGATGAATGAGGCCAACGTAAACGCCATGCATTTTGAGACCAAACTGTATCTGGCCAAACTGCACCAGAACAAACTGTCCAAGGCGGGTGCCAGCAACAGCATGGAGCTGTCCTCGGTTTCGATTAACCTTGAATCAGCTGGGGATGTGATCTCAAAAAATCTACTGGGAATGGCTCAGAAAATTTCTGCCAAGGGACTGCAGTTTTCCCCCGAGGGTTGGGAGGAACTGTGCGATTTTCACGACCGCGTTCTGTCGAACGTGCAACTTTCGCTGAATGTGCTGATGACCAGTAGCGTTGATTCCGCCCGCCAGCTAGTTGAAGAAAAAGAAACCATACGTGAAGTGGAACAGCGGCTGCAACGCCGTCATCTGGAGCGCTTGCGCAAAGGCGCGACCGACAGCATTGAAACCAGTAACATCCATCAGGAAACGTTGCGGGCGTTGAAACAAATCAATACGGCTGTGTCGATGGTGGCTTATTCGATCCTGCTGGACACCGGTGAATTGTTGCAAAGTCGCCTGACTGAGCCGAATGAAGAACACGGGTAAGGCAACGCGCCTGGAAAATTAATAAATTTTCCGACAAAAATTCTTTAAGAATTTTGCCCGCGGAACCCTGTCGCCACCACAAATTTCTCCGAGCTATTTGATCGGCTCGCAGGGGGTTTCACATGCGCGACCTTAGTGAATTTCTGTTTCAACAGCTTTTGCAATTCGCCCTCTGCCCCGCCGGCCAGAACCTTGGCAATGAATGTGCCGCCCTCTTCCAAGACATCAAAGGCAAAATAGGCCGCAGCTTCGCACAGCGCCATGATGCGCAAGTGGTCCGTCTGTTTGTGCCCTGACGCCGAAGCCGCCATATCCGACATCACCACGTCGGCCTTGCCGCCCAGCCATTCTTTGACCTTGGTATCAGCGTCGTCTTCCATGAAATCCAGCAAATAAATTTCAGTGCCTGCAATCGGCTCGACCTCTTGTATGTCAATGCCCAGCAATCGCCCGATGGCCTTGCTTTTGCGATCCCCCAGCGCGTTTACGCGTGGCACCGCCACTTGCANCCAGCCCCCAGGGGCGCAACCCAAATCCACCACTCGGGCGCCGGGCACCAAAAAGCGGTATTTGTCATCCAGCTCCAGAATTTTATAAGCCGCGCGGCCGCGATAGCCATCTGTCTGCGCGCGTTTTACATAAGGATCATTCAGTTGGCGCTCCAGCCACAGGGTCGAGCTGAGCTTACGTCCACGCGCCGTTTTCACCTTGGTTCGCAGATCGCGCAAGCCCCGTCCGCTGTTATTTCCAGTTGGTTTCTTGGTCATCAGATTGTTCCGTCCTGAAGCACCCCATCGGCGCTCATTTGTGCATATAGCAGACCTTCACGCAAACCGCGATCAGCAACTGACAAACGGTCTGTTGGCCAAACCCGCAGCAACGCCTGCAAAATTGCGGCCCCCGACATGATTAACGCTTGCCGGTCACGCCCGATGCGCGGGTCCGCCAGCCGCCCCGCTGGCCCCAGGGCCAGATATTCCCGCACCACCGCATCAATCTGATGTGACGACATCATCAGCCCGTCCACCTTGTTGCGATCATAACGCCGTAACCCAAGATGCGAGGCAGCAACTGTTGTCACCGTGCCAGAGGTACCGACGATCTGGAACCCCTCCAAGGTCTGTTCGTTCTCGAAGGGTGAAAATCCGGCCAGATTTTCCTCAAAGTGGCACGACATCAAGGCAAACCGGGCGGCGTCATCCTCAACGTCGTCGAAAATTTCGCGCAATGTTGCGACACCGAGCGGCACCGATATCCAGTCCACCACGCGGGCATTTGCCTCCGCACCCAGCGTATGGTCCTGCGAAAACCCCTTGTGAAGCCGCATGATCGATTTGGCGCGCTCGGCTTGCGGCACTTTGGATATGTCAATCCAAACCAGTTCGGTCGAGCCACCGCCAATATCGACCACCAACAGTTGATCGGTGCGTTTTGACACCAGCGGCGCGCAGGAAATCACCGCAAGACGGGCTTCTTCCTCGGGTTCTATGATCTCAAGAACCAGACCAGTTTCACGCTTTACCAGCCGATGGAAATCGGCCGAATTTTGGGCCCGCCGACAGGCCTCGGTGGCCACCAGACGCATCTTTGAAACATTGTGGTTTTGCAGCTTCTTTTTGCAAATACGCAAGGCTTGAACAGTGCGTTTTATCGAGGCACGGCTCAACCGACCCGTCGCCTCTAGCCCCGCTCCAAGTTGGACGGATTTCGAGAAGCTATCGACCACAGTGAACTGCCTGCCATTTGGTCTGGCAATCAGCATGCGGCAACTGTTTGTGCCAAGATCAAGAGCCGCATAAAGCGGAGCCTGATCTTGCGTTTTGGGCGCGGGGGTGTCGACCGCTTTGGGGAACGCGCCCGCACCGGACAGACGCTTGGGCGTCATAATCACGCCCTCCATTTCAAGTTACCTGCAAGGTAGTCGCGCAGGCCTTGTGGCGCAAGGTGTGATCTGGACCAAAATCGCAGGTTCATGATCATGATGAAAATTTTTCAGACGGATTCGACTGGCCTTTTGCGACACAAGCTGTGCAAACAGGCGTCGCAACGTCGCCTCGACGTGTCGAAAACGGGCGCCAATTTTTGCCCCTGTCCGCGTAATGCTGGAACAAGAAAAGGAATCAGCAAATGCCCGATGTGACCATAGTTTACTGGCGTGATATTCCAGCTCAGGTTATTGTGGGCAAAGGACGCCGCGCATCAAAAGTGCAACTGACCGAGCGGTTCGAGCAAGCAATTGATCGCGCAGCAATGAAGGTCGGGGCCGCTGGTACTGATGCTTACCTTGCCGAATGGCGCCGTGCTGCTGCTTATGCGATTGACGGGGATGCCGATCAGATCGCTGCGGATGAAGCTGCGCGACTTGAAGTCGAGTTTGACAAGGATCGCATCATTCAGCTGATTGAAAACGACGGATGGGCCTAGGTCCAGGACACTTTATGGAGGCCATATGATGGCGCTGTTGCAGTTCAAGAAAAAGACCGGGGCAGTCCCCCTGCCCGTCAACCCTGCTGTTGAGGCCTTGTTGCAGGATTATTCCATCGAGGTCATGCCACGCACCGCTGAGAAGGTCGAGGATTTCACCACTCTGCTGCCGCGCGGCACCCGTGTTTATATTGCCCATATCGAGGGCACGCCGATCGAGGATATGGTCGCCACCGCCAAACGGCTAGCCGCCGACGGGTATAATGTAATGCCGCATTTTCCGGCCCGCATCATTCAAGACAAGGCGATGCTTGGCGACTGGATTTCCCGCTATCAAGGCGAGGCCGGTGTTGATCAGGCTTTGTTGCTGGCCGGTGGCGTGAATAAACCATTGGGAGATTTTGAAAGCTCGATGCAGCTGATGGAAAGCGGCCTGTTTGATGCAGCCGGATTCAAACATCTGCATGTGGCAGGCCACCCTGAGGGCAACCGCGACATTGATCCGGATGGCTCGGACAAGAATGTGATGGAGGCGCTGCGCTGGAAGCAGGATTTCGCCAATCGCACGGATGCCAAGATGGCACTGGCCACCCAATTTGCGTTTGAGGCCAAGCCGCTGATTGCATGGGCGGATGCACTAAAGGAGGCTGGTGTCGACATTCCTGTCCACATCGGTATCGCCGGTCCTGCCAAACTGCAAACACTGGTGAAATTCGCTATCGCCTGTGGTGTTGGGGCATCCTTGAAGGTGCTGCAAAAGCGCGCCAAAGATGTGACCAAACTGTTGTTACCATTCGAGCCAACCGATCTGGTGACTGAACTGGCCACCCACAAAGCCGCCCACCCAGATTTCAACATCGAGCGGGTGCATTTCTTTCCGCTGGGTGGTATCAAAACAAATGCAAACTGGGCCATCAACCACGGTGGTAAATCGACCGTACCAGCCAATCCAATTGAACATTAAGGACCAAATATGACCCGCACTGTTGTCGAGAGTAAAACCAAAACCATCACCATCGGCTTTGATGAGCCGTTTTGCGTGATCGGTGAGCGGATCAACCCGACGGGCCGCAAGGCGTTGGCGCGAGAACTGGAAGCGGGTGATTTTTCCACCGTGGAAAAGGATGCGATCAATCAGGTGGCCTGCGGGGCAAGCATGCTCGATATCAATGCGGGCGTGGTTTACAATTCCAACCCCAACCCGAATGAAACCGAACCCCCCCTGATGACCAAAGTTATCCAGACAGTTCAGGGCCTTGTGGATATTCCTTTGTGTATNGACTCTTCGGTTGCGGGCGCTCTNGAGGCCGGTTTGATGGTCGCTGAAGGGCGTCCTTTGCTGAATTCGGTCACTGGAGAAGAGGAAAAGCTGGAGCTGATCCTGCCGCTGGTCAAGAAATACAATGTGCCGGTTGTGGCCATATCAAACGATGACACAGGCATTTCCGAAGACCCCGACGTGCGGTTTGCGGTTGCCAAAAAGATCGTTGAGCGGGCGGCGGATTTTGGCATTCCGGCCCATGACATTGTGGTCGATCCGCTGGTGATGCCGATCGGGGCAATGGCGGGGGCTGGGCAACAAGTGTTCACTCTTGTGCGCCGCCTTCGGGACGAATTGGGCGTCAACACCACCTGCGGGGCCTCCAACATCAGTTTTGGTTTGCCACACCGCCACGGGATTAATGCGGCGTTCCTGCCGATGGCAATCGCTGCGGGCATGACCAGCGCTATTATGAACCCGCTGCGCCCGGTCGAGATGGAAGCCATCAAGGCCGCCAATATGTTGATGAACCATGACCCTCACGGGGCCGAATGGATCAAATTTGCCCGTGTTCTGGATGCGGTCGAAGCAGGTAGCGGCTTTGCCGAGGCCTCAATCGAGGCCGCAGCAGCAGGCTCGGGACGTGGTGGCCGCCGCCGTCGCCGTGGATAGGGCTGCGGTATAAAAACCTCAACATCCTACTGATCCTGCCGTGTCTGGAATTTATTGCTGCCAAGTAGATGCCGACGTGATAGAGGTGTCGTTATAACAAACAGCCCCGACAAACGGGGCCAGCAGCAGTATAAAGAGGCAAATCATGGTTAAATCAAATACCCTTGCATCCCTGATGCTTGCCGGAATCTTAGGCCTTGCGGGCTGTTCCGGCACGCAGTGGACCACCAATTATGCCGATGTGATCGACCCCGCCGTGTCAAAACAATGGCGCGTCGTCGAGGTTGACGTTTCGGTGCCGCGCTCCCTGACCGTGTCCGAGGCCAATTCATTTGCACCCAATGTAGATATCGTCTGGCGCGAACTTCCCTATGGCGACCGCTATGATCAAGTCGACGCCATCATCACAACGGCGGCCAAACGCGGGGCCGCCAATCTACATGGCGCGCGGAATGTGAAACTGATTATCACGATGCAGCAATTNCATGCCNTGACNGAAAAAACCCGTTCCGTGCTACAAAACTCGGGCGTGCATGACATTACCTTCACTGCGCAAGTGTTTGATGCAAAAACGAATACGCCACTATCACCACCCGATAGAATCAAAGCCGATCTGATTGCTTTTGTCGGCGATCAGGCGGTGGCCGCCGAAAAACAGGGGCAGACCCAAAAGGTGCGCATCACCGCCCACGTGGCTGCTGTGATTTCTGGATGGTTGGGCACCGGCCCAGATGTGCGCGGCGACTTTAAGCGTAACGGTCGATAAAACGCAAAACGCCGCCCGCGTTAAACGGGCGGCGGACCAAAACAGCTCAATAAATCTAGTTCAGTGTGTTTGAAAAACCTGATGATATCGAGGGATGCANCCAGCTGATGGACCCGCACAAAAGCAACACTTTGGTGCGTTACATGGAGGCTGACCGCTGCGAATGGGGGTCCCACAGNCAGTAAACAACCAGTAAAGCCGACCTGATTAAGGTCATGGTCGAACTGGGCTTTCACCTGTAAGTATTGCGATGCAACATATACAGGAGTTCCCCATGTCCGCGCCCCTATCCGGTATCACTGTCATTGATCTGTCGCATGTTTTGGCAGGCCCCTATTGCTCGATGGTCCTATCCGACCTTGGCGCGCGGGTGATCAAGGTCGAGCAGCCCGAGGTTGGCGATGACACCCGCCATTTCCCGCCATTTCGCAGCGGCGAAAGCGCCTATTTCGCCGCCATCAACCGCGGCAAGGAATCGATCGCGCTAAACCTGAAGGATGATGCCGACCGCGCCCTGTTTGAACAAATGTTGCCAAAAGCCGATATTCTGGTCGAAAATTTTCGCCCCGGCGTGATGGAGCGACTGGGATACGGTTGGGAGAATTTGCACGCCAAATACCCGCGCCTGATTTATGGTGCGGTGTCGGGCTTTGGCCATACGGGTCCGGAGGCGGCGAAACCGGCCTATGACATGGTGGTGCAGGCCCGCAGCGGGCTGATGTCGATCACCGGCGAAGCGGGGCGCGAACCCGTTAGGGTCGGCGCGTCTGTCGGCGATATCGTCGGCGGGATGTTTTTGGCCCAAGGGGTGACAGCAGCGCTTTATGAACGGGTGCAATCGGGTCTGGGGCGCAAGGTCGATGTGGCGATGCTGGATGGGCAATTGGCGATTCTGGAACACGCTATTGCCATCACCCATGAAAGCGGTGTGTCCCCCAAACGTTCGGGTGCGCGGCACCCGTCGATCACCCCATTTGAAACCTTTCACGCCAAAAACGGGTTGTTTGTGATTGCGGCGGGCAATGATCAGCTGTTTGGCCGGATGTGCGCGGCCTTGGGGCTTGGACCGCT
>JGI24724J26744_10000412_pt1 | contig 31753 bp, 32 predicted proteins | sample Cruoilmetagenom7_FD_26744 | JGI IMG/M metagenome (IMG submission 26744) | reverse complement strand
GACGAAACCGATATCCCGACGCGGCCAGAAATGATCCGCAGGATTATTGCGGATTGGCTCGAGCAGAAATCGCAAGCCGAAGAATGAAGTTATCAAACAAAACTGTAATTAGTCAGCGACTGGAAATCGCGATCCACGGCTACCAATACAATGGGTCTGATCGAGTTCGAAATCTTGGCTCGAGAAATCTGTTGCGCGGAATAGAAACCACTTTGGGGTGATGACGTTGGCTCAGTGTTCTGGAAAGAGAAATTACAAAATTTCCGGGCATCTTTCAGACCAAAAATGCATGCGAAAACGCAGTGGTGAGCCAAGCATTTGTATGCTTCCTTGTTCTCCCCCCATTACTCCATAAAAAAGTATACGGATTGTTGAAAATAGTAACAAAAATATTGGGTCGATTTCTCAACATTTTCCGTTGCACCTTTCAACAATTTTCGTTGCAACTCTCAACAAAACTATTACCTTTTTAGTTTTTACTTGCAGTATCAAATGTTTAAGCGACCACACTATCAGTGGGCTATCAAGAATACTCTTCACTGGCAGATCGACGTCTCGTACCGCATGACCGCATACTCAAATTGGCGCCAACTCGCCGGCCCAGAGACGTCGCGCCAGGCGTTCTGCATCTCGTACATTCAGGCCGAGGGCGCGCAGATTGACCGTGTATCGCACGGCTGGCATGCCCCGAACCCGCAAGTACGCAAGGTTCATCTGGTGCTTCAGCCGTGACATCGTTGCTTCGATCCCGGCGCGCCAACGATAGGCCTCGCGGCAAGGATCGCGGCTTTCGTAAAGTCGTCGTTTCCGGTTTTTCGCCCGCGTTGGCGTGTATTGAAAGCGAGCGAATTATCGTCGTTCTGGACCAATCGCTCGTCCACTTTCAGCTATTTCTCACGCAGTTTGTAGTGGCGGTACGCCAGCATGAATATTATTTTTTCGCCATGACCTATAGCAAAGATTGAATGTATTAATACCTTTATAATTAAAGTGTTAGTAGGTGATTTACGTGTCAGTTCTAGTGAAGTGCGGAGGAATTTGCCTACGAGGCGCTTGCGTCCCAAGCGAGTATTTAAGCGCCAAACTATTTCGAAGAGGAGTAGCCCGCGACGTTCCATCGTCGCGGGCTTTTTCCAGTGGTCGAACTGCGTTCGGGTTTTCGTCTGTCAACGGCGGAGTAAAATTCGGCGGACGCCAATCTTGGCTTCTGTTTTCTGGTTCTCGAACCCACGAGCCTTCNGCTTGGGCCCGATAACGCCCCCCGGTCGAGGCGTACCGCCCCTCACGCGTGGATTTTGCCGTCGATTTCCTGAGGCCCTAGGGAGAGCCGAGAAGGTGGGAAGCGCCATGCAAGTGGTCTCCTTCCGGCCCGGAGCGGCCTTTCGTCGATTGCTCAAGATGCTGCGACCGCATCCCGCTTTGCGGACATTGGCTTTCGTGATCAGTGCTTCTATCATCTACCGCAGATTAAAGAGGTATTCAGATGGAACGCGAACCCAACCTTGTCATTTCCAGCGCCTCGCAGCGCATTGTTGAAGATGGGGTGCCATTCAAGGTGGACATCTACAAACTCGAAGGCGGGAACGGTTGGTCGCTGGAAGTTGTGACCGAAGACGGGACATCCCATTATCGGTCTGTTTAAGACCGGGGTCATCAATTTCCTCGGCCCCTGGAAATCGGTGAGCCAAGTCAAATGGGAAACCCTCAAAAGGGGTCGATTGGTACAACACCGAACACCTGCACAGCGCCATCGGCGCATCAGTTCAGTCAGTTTTGAACTCTCATTTACAAAACTGGCCTCGTTCAGGCTGTAGATCGAGTTTTATGAATCGGTTGCCTAACAAAATTTCCGATAGTCCGAGATGAGGGCGCCGAGATCATCATAGAAGTACAACTTGGCATCGTAGAGCAGAATGCCGCTGTCGCAATAATCACGAATGGTTTTTTCGGAATGTGATATCATGATGACGCGGGAGTCATGGATCTTGTCTTTCAAGGCCGCCTCGCTCTTTTTCTTGAAACGGTGGTCTCCTACGGCGGTGATCTCATCAATAAGATAGCAGTCGAAATTGATCGCCAGCGACAACCCGAATGCAAGCCGCGCTTTCATCCCGCTGGAATAAGTGGAGATAGGCAGCGCGAGAGACTCGCCGAGTTCGGCAAAAGACTGGACCTGTGCCAACACAGTTTCAGTATCTTCACCATAAATCCGGGCTACGAAACGGGTGTTTTCAACCCCCGTCATGGTGCCGTTGAACCCGGCGCTGAACCCCATCGGCCAGCTTACCTTTTCATCCCTGCGCACACGGCCCGATGTTGGAAGCTCAATCCCCGCCAACATCCGCATCAGTGTAGATTTTCCAGCGCCGTTATGCCCCATAATGGCGATATTGTGCTTGTCTTCAAAAGTGAACGTCACTCCATCGAGAATGAGCTTACGCACGTTTTTGGCGTTGTAGATTTTTGTCACCGTTTCAAAGTGGATCATGGCTCACACCCTTTGCTTGCGACTGATCCGCTCCCAAAACAAGCCAGCCAGCATCAACACCGCTGCTACGGCCAAGGGATAGCCAACGCTCAGAACTTCACTTTGATAATTTGCGAAATAGCCTTCGCGCGTCCATTCAACCAAATGTAAAATCGGATTCCAACGCAGGATGGCGACCGCTTCAGGAGGCAAAAGAGAGGGAATGTAGAATACACCCGATAGGAAAAAAAGCGGGCGGGCAAAGATCTTTTCCACATGCTGCCACGCCTGGCTGCGCTGATAAAGAATGGCATTGAGCGTTCCGATTCCGAACCCCAGAGCGCAAGTGCCCAGAAAGGCCATCACGATCTTTTCGGGATGGGCGGGAAGCGATGCCAATCCCAAAACGATCAATCCTCCGTAAAACAAAACGTTTATCACAATAAAGGTACAGGCAATGAGGAGAAGCCGGGCAAAGAGCGTGTCGGTCTCCTTGATCATTGGATAGGTAAGCAGGGACTTGTTGGAGGTAAACGCACGCATCAGCGAGACCGACAGCTTATTGTAACATTCCAGTGTCAAAATTGCGGTCGCAAAAAACAAGGCCAGCGATGTGCCATAGGGCGACTGTCGCCCGATAAGATAAAACAGGAATACCAGGAACGAAATCGAGACCAGCGGCTGGATGATGGCCCAGAGATAGCCAACATGCGAGGTACCGAAGGTCATTCGGGTTTCGCGCAGCGTCAATGCGGCAATGACCCGGATTTGCAGCCAGAGAAGCCGAATCATGCTGGCTCTGCCCCCTTCAACTCAGGTGATCGCGCACGGCATAGGTGACAAGTGTTGAGATCGCCCAAAGCGCGAAAGACCCCAGAATTGTCAGTATCACGTTGCGCAATGCCAGTGGATAGATGGCCTCTTCTGGCATGAACGGGCGGGCGAAGATCGCCAGGTATCGTTGCTGGCGGTCAGCGTCCATGCGCGCGTTTTCAAGCGATGAAAGCGCCGATGCATAACGCTGCTGCGCGAATGTCTGCTCAAGTTGCAGGGCCTCGAATTCAGCAAGGGTCTCCGCAGTTGCGGTGCCGGCCTCGCCAGCCTGATCGCCGATTGCGGCCCGCTTCGCCACGATCTGTGATCGCAGTGCCGCGGCCTGCTGGTTCAGCTGGCGTAACAAGGGCGTATCCGCGTCCATTGACGCCGACAGGGTTTTGATTCGCGCCTGTACATCGGCCAGTTGTGTCTCAAGCGTACCAATCAGCTCGGCATCCAGCTGCGCGTTCAATGTCGGGTTCACCGACCCTCGCTCGGAACGGAACTCACGGATGGCCTGTTGGGCTTCCGATAATCGCTCTTCGGCGCGGTCTACCTCGCTGGTGGCGAATTGCACGGAATCCCGACGCGCATTTTCAGAAAGGCGGTTCACCAGTTCGCTCGCCGCCAAAAGAACCTTGTCGGCAAGGGCAAGTGTGAAGTCGGGATCGAACCCCTGAACCTCGAACGTGACGATCCCGGTGGTGCTGTCATAGGTCGTCGATATCCGTCGTTCCCAGTATAAAACGAACTCTTCGAAAGGCTTATCCCCGTTAAACCGCGAAATCGGATCCACGCTGGAATCGGCATAGTGTTCACTCAGCGCCAGATCGGCCTGCAATACACGGATCAGGTCCGCGCTTTTCAGGTATCGGCGGATGATGTAGCTATCCGAGGTCGTCGATCCGGTCGATGTCAGCCCCGTAAAGGAACTGACCAGATCGGCAGATCCCGCCCCGGCATCGAGGCCCCGCACGACAAAGCTGGCGCTTGCCGCATAGCGATCCGAGGCGATCATGGTGTAATATACAGTTGTCAGAATGCTGGGTAAAACACACAGCAGCACGAAAGATATCGCCAGTATTCCGCGCCGACGCCGCGTGGACCCCACGCTAGATGCCTGTATACCCGTTGGACTGCCTTTGGGCGCATCGTCGGGTTTGGCATCAGGTTTTGCGGTTTTGTCAGCCATTATGTCCACCTTGCGCCAAGGCTAGGTCCGAAGAGTCATTCAGCAATGCAAGACAAGTCTCGCGGAAGGCTTCCCCCGGAGAGCGGCCATAATCCCCGAACGCATAGACGCGGATGTCTTCGCGTTTCGCCGCCAGCGGGTCATCACCCATCGCGGCCTCAAGCTGTGCAGGCAGGTTTTCCAGCGTAGCAGACACCTGATAACTGGCAGCAAGGGACGGGAACTTGGGCGCATCCGCAGCGTCGAAGGCGCGGGGCTGAACCACCAGAAACGGCTTGCCAGAATACAGGAAGTCGATCATCACCGACGAGATATCGGTAATCAACAGGTCCGCCTCGTTGTAGAGGTCAAAGGGCGATGTACCATCTTCACGGAACACACCCTGATTGCCGTTCGGACGCTTGCGGGTAAGGGCCGTGCGGATATCACGCTCGAACTGCGGCCAAAGCGGATCCTTGTAGGATAAGGGGTGCGGCTTGAAATGCAGCTCCAGCCGCTCGTTCGAGGCAAGAACATTCTCAATAATTTCGAATGCCCGGTCAAGCGATGAAAACTGCGTGTCCTCGAAAAAGCCGCGCCATGTCGGCATGTAGATGATTTTGCGCAGACTATCGGCTGCATCGCGGGGCATGTTGGAAATCGCGCGCACCTGCGGACGCCCGACGATACGGAACTTCTCTGCCGGGATATGAACGCCGTTTTGCGCGTAGCGATCTATCCCCATCTGTCCAGCGACGAAAACCAGATCGTAGTTCTGAGTGAGTGGCGAATATGACGGTGGTTTATCACTGTCACCATGCAATAGCTGGATATGAAGAACATCAGGATGAAAGGTCATCATTTTGCGGTTTTTCTGACCGTTGTTAGCATAGAAAACAACACGCGTTTGTGGCGGAAGGCAGGTCCCCAATGCCGTATCGTCAGTTACGATCATAGCCGTTGGAAGATTGGCCTCGTCAAACGCTTTCAGGTGATGGGATTCTCTGAGAATGACAAGCCAAGGAATGTTGAGTGCATTGATTTCCTCGGCCCATACTCTGACATGCTCCGGCTGCTCCAGATCAGGTGCAGAGAAATAAAACGCAATCCGAGCTTTGCGGATTTCTGGATGCGCGATTGCCTCGCGCAGACGCGCACGCATCGACACGCGGGCTGCTGCAAGCACCTGACCGGACAGCGTCGCACGCAACACCATGAAAAGCGCCAGAACCACGAGGCCACCAACCGGCGGCACCGGCCAGAAAAGGCCAGCCGCCAGTGCGATTAACGCGGCCACAAGCCCTCCTGCGGCCAACCATTTCCCAAGTGGCGGAGTGGCATAGTCTGTCTCGCTCAGGGTCGACACGCGGGTTTGCGCAATCTGGCGGGTTTCATAAATCCGCGCGGCCAGTTCGGTCAGCAAAACGAGGATTATGAGGAGGGCAAAGATCAGCATGACAATTTTGCCTCATTTCTCACCGCTTCCACGGGTATCGTCAATTTTTCGACAAGAGCCCGAAGATCGGAATAATGGGCTTGCTCCCCGGGGTCAGCGCCGGACAACTCCGCAGGCCCGCAGCATTCTTGCCAAGTTGCCTGCAATGCAGCGGAGAAATTGCCTGCTGTCTTTTCGATCGTTCGTATACCATTCGGTGCCGGGGCCGGGTCGAACCAGAGTAGCGGTTTTCCGGTACTACGCAATGCGTTCAGATCACTGGCCGACGTCGCGATGGGAAAATCGGCCGCATTCGCCGCGGCGGCAGGCGTGCCCGTTTTGAGCGTGACAAGGGATGGTTCTGCAATTCCTTCCTCGTCATAGGTCAGGCTCGAACGGATCGCCAATTCCACATCGCGATGGAGTGAGCGCAACACTGCACTGCCAGCGCCACTCGCAGGTAACGGAAACCAGATTTCCAGACGCGCCAGACCGGAGGCGACAACGGTTTCGACAAGGCGCAACAGCATGTTCCGCAACTTCTGAAGTTCCGTTTCGCCGGCATTTGGTTTGCGCCCCCAATCGCCCAAGTGAAGTGTCAGGACCGGGCACGCACTCGGATATACCTTTGCCGCGGTATACTCCGAATCGGTCGCGCCAACTCCACCGACGGTCACAATTCGGCGGGCCAGCTCCGGACTGGCGGCAGCGCGCCAAAGGTCGGCCTTCGCCGTGTCGGGCGCGATGATAACATCATACATGGCGCAGCTTCGCGGCAGACTATCCTTGGCGGCAAGTCCCCCGGTTGCCAGTAGAATATGCGAGAAGTCATTGAAGCGGACAAAGTGACCATTCTTCACCGCATCATTGACATAGAACACCGCACGCAAACCGGGCTGCGCCGCCGCGTCCAGAGTGTCAATCGTAGGGCACATCCACAGGTGGCGATGAGGGGCCTTGGACAGGATTTTCCGCGCACCGGCCTCCCGCACGATGATAACTGGCAGGATACCTTCCCTAGCCAATCGGGTGGCCAGTTTCGCCGGGGCGGTGTGCTTCGAATTGGCTGAGCCGGAGTAATACAATGCAACGTCGGACGGCGCGGAAAAAAGCCGCTCCGCGAGGGCCTGCGACGCCGTACCGGCGGCGCGCCGTGAAAGGGTTCTTTCGATGCGAATGCTGAACAGGGCCAACAATGCAACAACACAGATGGTCACGACAGATACGATCAGAAGCCATATCGCCGAATGCCCCGTTAAAAGATAGGCAAGTAGCCCCCAGAGTGAGGCAGCGGCAAGAAGGACACGTACCAAGTAGATACCACGAGTGCCAATGTCGCGCAGAGCTTTGGCCGAGAAACCCGGCACATGAGTGCCGAGCCGCGCAGACTTCGCAGAACAGGCAACAACCACACGCACTGCACCATAGCATGCGCCCAGCGCTATGGCGGTCACGATCCCGCTTGCAACAGGTACGAATTGCCCATTGCCCAAAAGGCTGATCGTTATCCAACTGGCCAGCACGATAACCGGGATTATCGCTTCGGGATAGCGCCCCAGCATTCCAGCAGGCTTCCCAAACAGGGCATTTTGCTTGGCAACAGGTAAAAATGCTGGTGCGTGGGAAAGAACTGCCAGCAACATCAAGGGCGCCTGACGAAGCGTTAGCACGCCTTCGGCCGCAAGAATGGCGACCATAAGAAACCCGATAAGGGAAATGTAGATTGCGTAACGCTTCATAAGGCGGCTTCTTTCCGGATTGCAGGCTCGCGCTTCCAGAACGGGTCTGATTGCACATAGTCAATCAACCAGTTACGGCGCGCATCGTGGGTCATCTCCGAAAGCTCCGGCGTCTGCCAGCCGAACACCAACCGTCGGTGCTGTTCGTCGATATCCCGGGCCTCGGCCAGATATCCCTCTACCGCCGCCTGACGGACCGATTGGGGCAGCAGGGCCTTCTTGCCATAGATTTTCCGCACCGCCAGCGGAAACTCCGCCGTTGGGCTCAATGTCATGCTTGCGACACGCTGCTTGAGGAAGATCGCCTCCATACCCGAGATGTCGCACAACCCCATGCGAATTGGAACCGAGCCCTCCTCCGTTTCGTCTATACGGTCCAGCCCGGACAGATGGGTGCGGCACAACAACCGAAGCGGCAGGCTGCTGTCACGCAGCGCCAAATGTACGGACGGCCCCTTGCCGATCAGGCGACGCACCCCGGCGATGAAATCCCAAAGAAGACGTGGCTTGAGCAGGCCCAGATACGGATGTGGCTTGATTATGATCTTTTGGGCACCGCTGGCCTTTGCGATCTCGGGCAGAAAGGAAAAGCCACGTTCTCGCGGAACCGAACTGTAGTTAACAGGGCCATTTCCATAACCTTCCCACGTTGGACAGTACAGCAGCGCACCGGCCTCACCCGGGTCCGCCGCTCGAATCCAGGGCAGCGTTTGGACAAAACTGTCGCCCATCATCACAAGTCGCCCCTGATCTGCATCTGCCGGCGTGAATATCCCGCTCTCAAGATAACGGTCGCGAGCCAAGGGGCCGGCAACGCATATGTAATCGTAAAGTCGCGCCGCCGGGCGGTTCGAGGCCAGTTTGTTACTTTCGCCATGAAGCGTCAGGACATGAGTAGCGCCACGGTTGGTAACGGCATTCATATTGGATTGAGAATTGAACGGATAGAATACGACCCCGCCTCGGGCAATCGGCAACTGCCCCACCTCCTTGCCATGCAACTGGCGCAGATTAATGCCCTCTGGGGGATGTGCGGCCATAAACTGCACCCGGGTCGCAGGTTTCACGCGCAAAAACAACGGTGTGTCCCGGGAATTGAAGATACCTGACCGATAGAACGGTTCGATCTGGCGCAGGGCTGACAGCACCGGGCTGTCGAGGTAGACGCCTTGGTTGGGCAACCCCTCACTTGTGGCGCAAACAGGTGCCGTATGTTTAGACGGAATAACCATGCCAGATGTGCCGAGGTTGTGCATCGTTGATCAGGTACGCACGACAATATTCTGGCTGTGCAGGAGTCGACCTACCTCGGACGTCATCAACTGCACAACGGCAGCAACTTGCTCAGGCTGCATGATCGTACTGGGGTCCTCCTCCGGGGCAAGCGTGCGACGCAAATCAGTGGCACAGCGACCCGGCGAAAGGCAGATAACGTCGATGCCCTGCGGGCGCAGTTCTTCGCGCATCACTTCAGACATATTGATCACCGCAGCCTTGGATGCAGAATAGCTGAGCCACCCGCTACGTCCGGAAATCCCGGCAGTCGAGGCAATGTTGAGAACCTGATTGATTGGATGTTCGCGCCGAAGCGCCATCTTGATGATCTGGAATGGCGTGAAAAGATTCACCTGCATCGTAAACTGGAAATCCGCCAATACGGTATCGATGATCGCCGCCGGATTGGTGTATCCGGCGTTGTTGATAATCGCCGTCAACCGCACGCCCAATGCGTCCAGTTCGTCGTAAATCTGCGCGACACACGCGACGTCCGCCAGATCCGCCTCGATGGTATGAATTTCACAATTGACGGCACTTTTGCGGACGTCCTTGATGGCTTTATCGAATCTCGCCGAAGGCCGGCCCACCATGACAACGCAATCAAAATCACCTTTGGCCGAGGCAAGCATCTTTGCTATATTCATTCCAATACCCCGAGATGCACCAGTTACAAGCACAGATTTCTTCATGTTTTCTCCTTTGCAATCACGACATCCGCGATAGAAAAATCCTCGGGTGTCGTGACCTTTAAGTTTCGAGAAGTCCCAGGCAGCGCCCGGACCGATTGACCGGTCATGTCCACAACCATCACCGCATCTTCCGTGTACTCTGCGCCTTGTGCATAAGCATACTCATGTGCTGACATCAACACGTTTCGGGCGAATTTCTGCGGAAGCTGTATGTTCAGGGTTGTCTCGCGCGGGACACCTTCGACCATTTGTTCTGTTGAAGGATCCACGCGGCACATCGAGAACGCAATCGGCTGACAGAAACCGGCATTCGCATCGACGCAGGCGATCAAAGTCTTCAGCATCGCGGCATCGACGAAGGGGCGCGCAGCCTCGTGTAAGACCAACGTGTCATAACGCGCCGCCTGCACCAATTTCCAGGAACTATCTTGCCGGGTTTTGCCGCCGGTGATGACCGTGACCGGTGTACCGCTGCAGTACTGCTCGGCGATTTTGCGGGTTCGGTCCTCGTATCCCGGTGGCGCGTTTATGACGATCTCACCAACTTCCTTCACAGCGGCGGCAGCCATCAAGGAATAAGCTATCATCGGATGTCCGGCCAGTTCGAAAAACTGCTTTGGCTCGTGATGTTTTGATCGAGCGCCAACACCCCCGGAAAACAGCAAAAAGGAAATGAGATTATCTTTTACCATTGCATTGGATACCTTGGTTACTGGATATTTTAGTTAGACAAATCTTGCGCGTTTTGCCCCGCTGCAAGGAATGGCGAGATGATCAAACGCAGGAACTTATTGAATTCCGCCACCGGTGCGGCAGCGACATAAATTATATCCCTGTCCTGTACGGTGAAGGACTGCGCAAGGAAAAAGGCATCGGGTGTACTGAAGTCCAACCGATAGATCATCGGAATGCCCTGGGCATAATCACGTGTCATAACCGTTCCCCCTGCCTTCCGCGCACGCTCTTCGGTTTCAAACCGAAAAACAAAAACCCCGCCCTTGTCTGCCAGATTTTCGCTAAGGCCGCCGACCTGTCCCAGCGCTTCGGCCAGACTGACCGTCTCGGTTTCGAACACATGCTGTTTACGCGCACTAACGGCACCAAATGCCGTAAAACTACGCGGTCTGTATACCATCTGGATAGTATCGCGCGGCATCAACCAGACATTGTTTCCGGCATGACGTACGACATCGTCAAGGCGCGCGGTTGCGATACGGCGGTTACGTAGCAGGCTAACTTCCATATCGAAGCTGGGTTTCGCGGCGCCGCCAGCCATCGCGACGCCATCCAGCAAACGCATCCCATTGGGTGAAATATTGAACTGGCCCGGACTGCGGGCATCTCCGACGACCGAAACCGTGTGTACCCCATTATCCTCCAGCACAACGGTAACTTCAGGATCGACAGCCTTGCCTTCCAATGCCGCCGCAATCCTGCCACGAACATTGGCGATATCCAGCCCAATCACCGACAACTTGCCAGCATAAGGAATATAGATCGTCCCGTCGTCGCTGACGACCACGGGAAATTCCGTACTTTTGCTACTCGGTGTAGCAAAGACCCCATCGGGCGACGATTCCCAAATTCGCACGATCATCTTGTCGCCGACACCGATCTTACGGATGCCCGGATTACGCCCTCCACTGCCGAAAACCTTGCCAATTGATCCGCGTGGCGCCGTACCGATACGGCGGATAACGGCGGGGGAAAGATCAACCACATTGAGATCCTGCGCCGCCGCATCTTCGTCTTCAGTCAACGCGATATCCATAGCGTTAGGCCCCTGCCCCGGAAGGTTCGAGCAGGCTCCAAGCAACAGGAAGACCAGAAGAAAAAACTTGAGGGGCATTCGACAGGACAACCAAACATTCTCGACACGCCAATCGACAAGTACCGCTTAACGGAACAGAAAATCTCTTGGCTTTACAAGCAGCGTTCCACATCAGAACACCAAGAACGAAACTTCTGTCATGTTAGTGTTACAAAAGCAAGGGAAGTGGTCCCAAAAAACCGGACAGTCAGCTAAGGTGTATCCCAAACCTTTGCAGGGATACGAGAATGGCGAAGCGCCGGAACTTTACAGACCAGTTTAAGGCCAAGATGGCGTTTGAAGCGCTACGTGGTGACAAGGCCGTGCAGGAGATTGCGGCAAAGCATCAACTGAATCCGAACCAAGTCAGCACATGGAAGCGACAAGCCATCGAAGGCATGGCCGCTGTGTTCTCTGGTGGTAAGCAGAGCGGCCGGACCGAAGCCGAGGTGAAAGAGTTGCAGGCCAAGATCGGGAGATTGCAGTGCCAAAGCTGTGACTCAACCTGCAACTACTATGTGGATAAAATAATGGATATCAGAACTCACGCAAGCCATAATACTATGATCTATATAGCTTTTGTTTCTTGACAATTCCCCCGCCGGAAGCATCCCGGCCTTGCCATGCGCGCGACGCTGCGCTCAGCGCGCCTTCGGCTTGACAATCAGGGACGCGCGCGCGACAGACGCGGCCATGATGACAAGCTTACTTCAGGTGGCGATTGGCGGTGCGCTCGGGGCCAGCCTGCGCTATGGTGCGACCCTTGCGTTTCTGCGCGTGACCGGGCCCGGCTTTCCCTTGGGCGTGATCACTGTCAATGTTCTGGGCTCTTTTCTGATGGGGTGTTTCATGGTCCTTTCCTTTCACCGCGATCTTGGTCATCTAAATCCGCTCGTGATGACCGGCATTCTGGGCGGTTTCACAACATTTTCCGCCTTTTCACTAGAGGCCTATACCCTGTTCGAGCGGGGACAGCTCGGCGCGGCGGCGGCCTATGTGCTGCTTTCGGTCGTGCTGTCTCTGGCGGCGCTTGTTCTCGGGGTCTGGCTGGCACGGATGGTATGGGCATGAGCAGCGTTCAGATATTGACGGTCGCGATTGACGATGGCGATCAGCGGCTGGATCGCTGGTTGCGGCGGATGTTCCCGCATCTGGGGCAGGTTCAGATCGAAAAGCTCTGTCGCAAGGGCGAATTTCGCGTCGATGGCGGGCGCGTCAAACCGGCCACGCGTCTTGTCGCGGGCCAGCAGGTGCGCATTCCGCCGCTGCCCCGGCCCGGCGACAAGCCCGAGGTTTATACCGCCAGGGTCAGTGCCGCCGACACGCGCATGATCCAGTCCTGTGTGATTTACCGCGACGATCACATCATCGCGCTGAACAAACCCCCCGGCCTGCCGGTGCAGGGTGGCAGCAAGCAATCGCGCCATGTCGATGGCATGGCCGAGGCGCTGACCTTCGGGTTGGAGAAAAAACCAAAGCTGGTGCATCGGCTCGACAAGGATACATCGGGCGTCCTGCTTTTGGCGCGCACCCGCGAGGCGGCGCGTGGGCTGACGGCGGCGTTCCGGCACCGTGCCACCCGCAAGATTTACTGGGCCGCTGTCGCCGGTGTGCCAAACCCGCGCATCGGCACGATCCGCTATGCCCTGGTCAAGGCGCCCGGTCATGGCGCCAAGGGCGAGGGCGAAAAGATGATCTGCCTGCATCCGCGCGATGTGGACGCGACCCCCGGCGCCAAGGCGGCCACCACCGACTACGCGGTGATCGAGGCGGCCGGCGGGCGCACCTCGTGGATGGCGCTTATTCCGGTCACCGGGCGCACCCATCAGCTGCGCGCGCATATGGCCGAGATCGGGCACCCGATCATCGGTGACGGCAAATACGGCGGCTCGGGGCAGGAAAACCTTGGCGATGGCTGGGGCGCGCAATTGGGTGGCGACATCAGCCGCAAACTGCATCTTCATGCGCGCTCGCTGACCATCGAGCACCCGGTGACCCGCGCCATCCTGCACCTTACCGCGCCCTTGCCCGATCATATGCAGCGCACCTGGGACATGTTCCAGTGGATCCCGAGCGAGGCCCCCGATGACCCGCTTGAGGATATGGCATGACCGCGCCGCTGCGCCTGATCATTTTCGATGTCGATGGCACTCTGGTCGATAGTCAGGGTGATATCGTGGCGGCCATGACCCACGCGTTCGAGCGCGCCGATCATCCGGCGCCGGATCATGCCGCGGTTCTGGGGATTGTCGGGCTGTCGCTTGATGTGGCGATCCCGCGTCTGGCGCCGCAGTTGCCCGAAACGACCCATGCCGTGATCGTTCAATCCTACAAGGACGCCTATATGGGGCTGCGGGCGCAATCGGGCGTGGCGACATCCTCGCCGCTTTACCCGCATGCGCGCGATACGCTTGAGGCGCTACATGCGGTGCCCGACAATCTGCTTGGGGTGGCCACGGGGAAATCAATGCGCGGGCTGGACAAGCTTTTGGACGGCCACGGCTTGCGGCATCTTTTTGTCACCCGACAGGTCAGCGACCATCACCCGTCGAAACCGCATCCCTCGATGATTGAAACCGCCCTTGCCGAGACCGGCGTTGCGCCGGAAAATGCGGTGATGATCGGTGACACCAGCTTTGACATGGAGATGGCGCGCGCCGCCGGTGTGCCGGGGATCGGTGTAAGCTGGGGCTATCATACCCCCGAGGCGCTTGGCGCGGCCCGCATGATCCTGACCGATTTTCGCGACTTGCCGGGTGCGCTTGACCAGCTTTGGGGGTAATGAGATGAGCGCATGGAAAGCCAAGCGGTTCTGGAAAACCGCAACCGTGACCGAGGCGCCGGGCGGCTTTGCCGTGCATCTTGACGCGCGCCCTGTGCGCACCCCGGCCAAGGCGCCGCTGGTGGTGCCGACCCGGGCCTTGGCCGGGGAAATTGCCCGCGAATGGGATGCCGTGGACGAAAAGATCGACCCGTCGAAAATGCCCTATACCCGCTCGGCCAATGCGGCGATCGACAAGGTCGCCCATCAGCANGCCGAAGTGGCCCGGATGATTGCCGATTANGGCGATGCCGANCTTGTCTGTTACCGNGCNGAAACACCGGTGGAATTGACCGCCCGACAGGCCGAGGCCTGGGATCCGCTTNTGGATTGGGCCGATTCGGTCCTTAAGGTTAAACTTTTCCCGGNTGTGGGCGTTGTACATTCTCCTCAGGATGCGCTTGCGCTTGCGCATCTACATCACATGGTTGAATCGTTGGATTCTTGGGCACTTACCGCTTTTCACGATCTCGTGAGCTTGAGCGGATCACTGGTGATCGGCTTTGCCGCCCTGCATGATTTGCATCCTGTTGAAACGCTCTGGGNGCTGTCGCGGATNGACGAAACCTGGCAGCAAGAGCAATGGGGTAGCGATGAAGAGGCGCAATTTATGGCGGCGCGGAAAGAATCTGACTTTCTGCACGCNAAGCGCTTTTACGATATTTCGCGAAACGNCGCGACGTGCCACCCGGCAAGCTTGACTTAAGGGAAACACTTGGTTTCACCAGTGTTTTTCGTGAACAATGACTTGACGTTTCGTGATGAATCCACACAAACTTGCGAGCACTGATGGGGCACTCACCCCGGTAACAGTATGACACCGGCCAATAAGGGCCGAACGAACCACCCATAAAGGGTGGACAATCAGGAAGAGGTAAAAATGAAAAAAACCGTATTTTTGGGCGCGCTGACTGTAGCTGGCCTTGCGGCTGGCGCTGCTGCTGCCGGTACGTTGGATGACGTGAAAGCGCGCGGCAAGTTGAACTGCGGCGTGACCACAGGTCTGGTTGGCTTTGCTGCGCCTGACGCAAATGGCGTTTGGGAAGGCTTTGACGTTGGCGTATGCCGCGCCGTTGCCGCCGCCGTTCTGGGCGATGCCACAGCCGTCGAATTCGTGCCGACCACCGGCAAGACCCGCTTTACCGCTCTGGCATCGGGCGAAATCGACCTGCTGGCGCGCAACACCACCTGGACCTTCTCGCGCGACACTGACCTCAAGTTCGATTTCGTTGGCGTGAACTATTACGATGGCCAGGGCTTTATGGTTCCCAAGGCGCTTGGCGTGACATCGGCCAAGGATCTGAACGGCGCGACCGTTTGTATCCAGACCGGNACCACCACCGAGCTTAACCTTGCGGANTTCTTCCGCAAGAACAACATGGAATACGAGCCCGTTCCGATCGAAACAAATGCCGAAGGCCAGCAGCAGTACCTTGCCGGTGCCTGCGATACCTACACCACGGANGCGTCGGGCCTTGCCTCGACCCGTGCGGCATTNGAAAACCCGACCGAGCACGTCATCCTGCCCGAAATCATCTCGAAAGAGCCGCTTGGCCCGCTTGTGCGCCACGGCGACAACGAATGGGGTGATATCGCGCGTTGGACGCTGAACGCTCTGATCGCGGCCGAAGAAATGGGCATCACAAGCGCGAACGTTGCTGAGCTTGGCGCCGCCGCAGGCGGCAGCCCGGAAGTGAACCGTATCCTTGGAACCGAGGGCAACCTTGGCGAGATGATCGGCCTTGACGCAAAGTGGGCCATGCGCGCGATTGCCGCTGGCGGCAACTATGGCGAGCTGTTCGAAAAGAACATCGGTGAGAAAACCCCGATCGGTCTGGCCCGTGGCCTGAACGCCCAGTGGACCGATGGCGGCATCCTCTACTCGCCGCCCTTCCGCTAAAACCTGACCAAGAGAGGGCGTGGACATTCCGCGCCCTCTCTCACTATGAGACCAGTTAAAAATCGGCCCACGGCATGATTTGCCGAAAAAAAATCCGGGTCGAACAACAGGGAAATCCCAGATGACAACGATGACCGACCCTCCAAAGGCGTCGTTTCAGCTCTCGATGCTGATCTACGACACCCGGTATCGCTCTTATACATTTCAATTTATCGCTCTTGCCCTCTTGATCGCGCTCATGGCCTTTTTGGGGATCAACCTGATCAAGAACCTTGCCGAGCAAGGCCAGGACATTTCATATTCGTTCCTGGGTGAGCCGGCGGGCTATGATATCAACCAGCGACCGATTGAATACGATAGCCAATCCAGCCATATGCGTGCCTCTGTGGTGGGGATGATCAATACGCTGATCGTGGCCTTTCTGGGGTGCATCACCGCGACGATCTTTGGGGTAACCGCAGGGATCCTGCGTTTGTCGCCCAACTGGCTCGTGCGCAAGCTGATGGCGATCTATGTCGAGGCGTTCCGCAATGTGCCGGTTCTGATCTGGATCCTGATTATTTTCACTATCATGACGGCGGTTCTGCCGGCCCCGAATGCGTTCCGGGGGGATAATGCGACATCAAGCATGTTCCTCAATTCGGTCGCCTTTACCAATCGCGGTGTCTATATCCCGACACCGATTTGGGGGCCCGGATCAATGGTGGTCGTACTGACCTTCCTGGCCTCGGTGTTTGGTGTGTTCTATTACCGCCATTATGCCACCAAGTTGTTGTATGACACCGGGAAGCTTTTGCCGACAGGCTGGCCGTCGCTGGCCATTCTTGTGGTGCCGACGCTGCTGATGTTCTTCATTCTGGGGCGGCCCATCACGCTGGATTATCCCGCGCTCAAGGGCTTTAACTTTCAAGGTGGCTTGCATATTCGCGGTTCACTGATTGCGCTTTGGTTCGCTCTGGCGATCTATACCGGCGCTTTTATCGCGGAAAACGTGCGCGCCGGCATTCAGGCCGTGTCAAAAGGTCAGACCGAGGCGGCGGCGTCGCTGGGTCTTCGGCCCAAGCGGATCATGAACCTTGTGATTCTGCCTCAGGCACTTCGAGTGATCATCCCGCCGCTGATTTCCCAATACCTGAACCTGACCAAAAACTCGTCGCTGGCCATTGCCGTTGGCTATATGGACCTGACCGGCACGCTGGGGGGGATCACCCTCAATCAGACCGGGCGCGCGATCGAGGCGATCCTGCTTTTGATGTTGTTCTATCTCACCATCAGCCTTGCGATTTCGGCGGTGATGAATGTGTACAACAACAGTATGAAACTGAAGGAGCGCTGAGCCATGGTACAGGAACATTTTGCCTTCGTGCGCAGCGACATGCTCCCCGAGGCACCGCCGCCGGCGGCCGAAACCGGCATCGTCAAATGGCTACGCGAAAACCTTTTCTCGTCTACCGCAAACGGCATTTTGACGGTGGTGTCGGTTTTGGTCGTCTATCAGATCGTCACCTCTGCGGCGCCGTGGTTCTATAATGGTGTCTGGGACAGTCCTAGCCTTACGGCCTGCCGTGAGATCCTTGACGGCAAGACCGGCGGCTGTTTCGCGGTGCTGAGCGAACGTTGGAATCAACTGCTGTTTGGCTTCAAATACCCGTCCGAGCTTTACTGGCGTCCGGGTCTGGCCTTTGTGCTTTTGTTCATTGCGGCGGCACCGCTTTTGTTCGGCAATATCTTCCCGCGCAAGATGCTGATCTTTACCGGACTTTACCCGTTCATCGCCTTCTGGCTGATCTGGGGCGGGCCTGTGTCGACGCCGGTCTTTGCCCTGCTGGGGGTTCTGTTCGGGGCTTTCGTCTATACCAAGATGGTCAAGACCAGTGCCGGTATCGCGGTGGTCGTATCCTTCGTGGCCGCTTTGGTGTTCTGGATCGTGTCGGGCTATCTCTCGGGACCGTTCGCNAACGTCATGGCGCTTGAGGCGATCCCCTCGCGGGATATGGGCGGCTTTATGATCAACCTGATGNTGGGTGTGATCTGTGTGTCGCTGTCGATCCCTCTGGGNATTNTGCTGGCGCTTGGGCGTCAGTCGTCGATGCCGATCATCAAATGGATATGCGTGGTCTTCATCGANTTCATCCGCGGTGTGCCTTTGATCACGCTGCTGTTTGTTGCGAATGTCGTGCTGGCGTATTTCCTGCCGCCGGGCACGAATTTTGACCTGATCCTGCGGGTGATCATCATGATCACCATGTTCTCGTCGGCCTATATCGCCGAGGTGATCCGGGGCGGTCTCGCGGCCCTGCCGCGTGGCCAATACGAGGCGGGCGACAGCCTTGGGCTTGATTATGCGCAGTCCATGCAGCTTATCATTCTGCCTCAGGCGCTCAAGATTTCGATCCCCGGNATCGTCAACGTGGCGGTGGGCCTGTTCAAGGATACGACGCTTGTTTCGGTNATCTCNATGTTCGACATCGTCGGGATGATCCGCGGCCCGATCCTGTCGTCGGCCGAGTGGAACGGGGTCTATTGGGAACTGTTCGGCTTTGCCGTCGTCCTGTTCTTCATCACCTGCTACGGCATCTCGCAATATTCTCAGTGGTTGGAGCGCCAGCTTCAGACCGAACACCGTTAAGGAGGCCCAGTATCATGGCCGCAGTAAAACAGTCGAACGTCTCCGACGAGGTCGCCGTCGAGATCAACAACATGAACAAGTGGTACGGATCCTTTCACGTGCTGCGCGATATCGACCTGACCGTCTATCAGGGCGAACGGATCGTGATTGCCGGGCCGTCAGGCTCGGGTAAATCGACGCTGATCCGTTGTATNAACGCACTGGAAGAGCATCAGAAGGGGTCGATCACGGTGGATGGCACGATCCTGTCCAANGACCTCAAGAATATCGACAAGATCCGCTCCGAGGTTGGCATGGTGTTTCAGCACTTCAACCTGTTNCCGCATCTGACGATCCTCGAAAACTGTACCCTGGCCCCGATCTGGGTGCGTAANACACCCAAGAAAGANGCCGAGGAAATCGCCATGCATTTCCTTGAAAAGGTCAAGATCCCCGAGCAGGCCGACAAGTTTCCCGGTCAGCTTTCGGGCGGTCAGCAACAGCGTGTGGCGATTGCCCGCTCGCTTTGTATGCGCCCGCGTATCATGCTGTTTGACGAACCGACCTCTGCGCTTGATCCCGAGATGATCTCGGAGGTGCTCGACACCATGATCGAACTGGCCGAGGANGGCATGACCATGCTCTGCGTGACCCATGAAATGGGCTTTGCCCGCAAGGTGGCCAATCGCGTGATCTTTATGGATCAGGGCCAGATCGTGGAGCAGAACGAGCCCGAGGAGTTTTTCAACAACCCGCAATCCGAGCGGACCAAGTTGTTCCTGAGCCAGATTTTGGGGCACTGAGACAAAACCCGAGCGCCGTTTGGCAAGCCGGGATTGAGTATTTTTGCCAAGAAGAAACAGGGGACCGGTTTATTGCCGGTCCCTTTTTCTATGCCTGTTGCTCGTGTTTGACTTACCGGCGCTGCCCGTGATCGTTTGGCCCGCTGGGGCGGTGCCGATTAAACCCACNTTTTCTGCCGCGCCTTGAGNCGCGCGATTTGGGGGCGCAAATCCTGGTCTATCGCGCCGTNGCGCGGGGTATCGCGCAGGGTGTCCAACAGGTGATCCCCTGGCACCNTTGGTTGCCGTGTCCAGCNAAGTGCGGCCAGCACCGCGCGGGCGGGTTCGGGCAGGCGTGCGGGTATTTCATGACCGTTCAGCGTGGCCCAGACCCCGGCCCAGAGCCGCCCCACCGTCCAGGGGTTATAGCCGCCGCCACCGAGCACCAGAAAGCGGGGACTCATGGCGTGGAGCGCGGCTACCGTGGCCCAATGGGCGTTGTTGGACAGCTCGAGCCGCGCCAGCGGATCCTCAGTGACAGCATCGGCCCCGCATTGCAGCACAATCGCCTCTGGTCGCATCGCCTGAAGCGCGGGCAGGATCACCTCGTTGAGGGCCATGGCAAAGCCGCTGTCGTTGGTGCCGCGCGCCAGCGGCAGGTTGATCGCCTGACCGCCTGCGCGGTCCTCAAGGGTGCCGGTAAAGGGCCAGCGGCGCGCCTCGTGGGTCGAAATCATCAGAACCTGCGGCTCGCCGTGAAATGCCGCCGCCACGCCGTCACAGTGATGCGCGTCGATATCGACATAGGCCACGCGCGTCAGCCCCTGTGCGAGGAAGGCCTTGATCGCCAGAACCGGGTCATTGAGATAGCAAAACCCACCTGCGTGATCGGCCATGCCGTGATGGGTGCCGCCGCCGGGGTTATAGACCGCGCCGCCCTGCGCCAAAAGCGTGGCGGCCAGAAGCGAGCCGCCCGCAGCGGTCGCCGGGCGGCGAAACATTTCGCCAAAGACCGGGTTTGACAGGGTGCCAAGGTGGTGGCGCGCGCGGGTGTCTGCATCGACCGCGCCGGTGGTTTCGGCGGCTTGCAGGGCCGCGATATAGCGTGGGGTGTGAAAGGCCGTCAGGGCGGCGGGCCTGGCGCGGGGGCTATTGATATACTGCGCCTGCGTGAGCCACCCCATCGCCCGGCTCAGGTCGATCACAGTGGGCACGCGCGGAATGCTGAGCGGATGCAACGCGCCATAGCTTGAGCCGCGATAAATCTCGGAACCGATGAAAAGCGGGGCCTGCATCGCGCGCGGTATCTCAGGTCAGGTCGCGGGGGACCACGAAATCCTCGACCTGTCCGGTGCCGGGCCTGAGGTCGCGCCAATCGGCGATGTCAAACCGCGCCAGAAGGGTTGCGCCGGTGGGGAAGTCAGAAAAGCGGTCATACTCGGGCGGGATGGTTACAATATCTCCGGCAAACTCGGCGATGCCAGGATTATGGGCGAGCATCAGAACGGTCTTGCCGGTTGCGCCTTGCAGGACGGCAAGCATTTCGTGCGGTTCGGCCAAGTAAAGCGCTTTCAGGTGTGTCGGCGCGGTCGCCAACCCCAACAGTGCACAGGTCTCTTGCGTGCGCCGCGCGGAGGAACACAGGATCTCATCTGGGATCGCGCCGCGTGCCTGCAACCAACGCCCAAGCGCCTTGGCAGAGGCCCTACCGCGCGCATTCAGGGGACGGTCGTGATCGCGCTGCCCGGCGCTTCCCCAGTCGGATTTCGCATGCCGCATCAGGATCAGGTGGCGTGTCATCGAAAGGCCCTCATGTGAAAGGCGGATTGCGCCACCTGCCGCCCATAGCTCTGGCTAAGCGGGCAGGCGCGGCGCACCGCNCACCCCTTTGTCATACAGTCATTTTCGGCGCGGTCCAGATCGGCCTTGCAGCGNGGCACATCATAATGATCGCCTTGCAGCGCGCCCACGGGACAGGCATCCCGGCAGGGTTGCGTCGCGCAGGTGTCACAGGGCGAAGGGGCGGCGGANGGTAGCGGCAAGCGCTCGGCAAAGGCCAGAGCCCCGCGATATGACAGCATCANCCCGGCGCGGTCGTGNACCAACAGCCCCACGGGCGACAGATGCGCGCGCCCGCTGCGCCTGGCCCAGTCGGTGAACGGGGCATAGGGTGGGCCGCCGAAGGGAAACACGGCCTGCGCGCCGAGCGTCTCCGCTAGATCGCCGATCACCCGCTCTGACCAGCGGTTCATCGGGTCCGGCGCGCCATCGTTGTATTCGGGCGAGGCGGTGAAATGCGCCCAGAACCCCGGCTCGTCGGGGCCAAGCAGAATCAGGCTTTGCATGCCGGGCACTTCGCCGGGCCGAAGGTGCAGCACGCCGAAGGGCGCAAGCCGAAGGTCGGCGGCAAGGGCGCGCAGCCTCTCTAGCATCATTTGCGCCGAAACGGCAGGGCCAATGTCCAGCCAAGCCGCGAGGGGCGATCATCCTGCCATTGCAAGCCGATGGTCATCTCGTCATGGCCCTTGCCCGGTTGGGCAATATAGGTGCCGAACATCTGATCCCAGATCGACAGGGAAAACCCGTAATTGCTGTCGTGTTCGGCGCGGATATCGGAATGGTGGACGCGGTGCATATCCGGCGTGACCAGCACCCGGCGCATCATTGCATCAAGCCAGAGCGGCAGGCGGATATTGGCGTGGTTGAACATGGCTGTGCCGTTCAGGATGATCTCGAACAGGATGATGCCGAGGGCGGGCGGCCCCAAAAGATAAACCAGACCGATCTTGAGCAGCATGGAAAAGGCGATCTCGACCGGGTGAAAGCGGATCGCGGTGGTCACGTCGATATCGCGGTCGGCATGGTGGACCCGGTGAAACCGCCAGAGGAACGGGATCTTATGGGTAATCAGATGCTGCGCCCAGATGGCGAAATCAAAGATCAGCACCGTCGTCACCACCGTCAGCCAGAGCGGCAGATCAAGCGCGTTCATCACGCCCCAGCCCTGGGTTTGCGCGTCCACTGCGGCCCCCACGGCAAGGAAGGGCAGGGCAAGCGCCAACAGGCGCAAAGTGAGGGTGTCAAGAATGGTGATCGCCCAATTGGTGATCCAGCGGGTGCTGCGCGGTTGGGTNCGGGCGCGGCGCGGTAGAAGGGTCTCAATCACCGCGAAAAGGGTGAATAGACCGGCAAAGACCGACAGGCGAATGAGGGCTTCGTTTTCCATGACGCAAAACCTAACGCAATTCCTCGGTCGCACAAGGCCGGGGCGTGCAATGCCGCAAAAGTGACCGCCCTATGGGCGAATCAACGAGCCGGCACCATGTTCGGTAAACAGTTCGAGCAGCGTGGCATTGGGCGCGCGCCCATCAAGGATCACCACGGCGCGCACGCCGCCCTCTATCGCGGCAAGCGCGGTTTCGGTCTTGGGGATCATGCCCCCGGCGATCACACCATCGGCAGTCATCTGGCGAATCTGTCCCGGTGTAAGCTCGGTCACGACGCTCCCCGAGGCGTCGCGCACCCCGTCGATATCGGTCAAAAGCAAGAGCCGATCCGCCTTGAGAGCGGCGGCAATCGCGCCCGCGGCGGTGTCGCCGTTGATATTATAGGTCTCGCCGCCCCGCCCCGCGCCAAGTGGTGCAATCACCGGAATGGCATCATCGTTGAACAGGGTATGCAAGAAATCGACATTGATCTCGGTCGGGTCCCCCACAAGCCCGAGATCGGGGCTGGCGGGGTCGCAGGTGATCATATTGGCATCCTTGCCCGACAGGCCAACCGCCTTGCCGCCCTGGGCGTTGATCGCCTGGACGATGCGTTTATTGACCCGACCGGACAGCACCATTTCGACCACTTCCATGGTCGCCTCGTCGGTGACGCGCTTGCCGTTGACGAAATCGGACTTGATGTTCAGCTTGTCCAGCATCTGGTTGATCATCGGCCCGCCGCCATGCACGATCACCGGGTTCACCCCGACCTGTTGCATCAGCACGACGTCGCGCGCGAAGGTATCCATCGCCTCGTCGCTGCCCATGGCGTGACCGCCAAGCTTGATGACGACAATCGCATCCGTATAGCGTTGCAGATAGGGCAAGGCCTCTGACAGAGTGCGGGCGGTGGCGATCCAATCGCGGTTCATATCTCTGGTCTTCATTTCTGTTGTCCCTCGTTGCCTGCGGTTATTCCCCGAAGCCGGGTCGCACGCAAGGGCCGCGTGAGAGGGTCATTCAAGGGTGGCGATGGTGGCGCGCAGGGTGGCGATCCCCTCGCCCTTTTCGCTGGAGGTCAGGATAAGTTCGGGAAAGGCCGCCGGATGCGGGGCAAGGCGGCTTCGAACCTGGGCCAAAAGCGCCTCGCGGTCACGCTCTTTAATCTTGTCGGTCTTGGTCAGCACGCATTGAAAGGTCACTGCGGCGCTGTCAAGCAGGCTCATGATTTCTTCGTCCACGGGTTTGATGCCGTGACGCGCATCGACAAGCACAAAGGCGCGGCGCAGGGTCTGGCGCCCCGAGAGATACTGCTTGAGCAGGGCCTGCCATTTCTGCACGACGGCGACCGGCGCATTGGCAAAGCCATAGCCCGGCAAATCGACAAGATAATGGCTGTCGGCCATGGTGAAATAGTTGATTTCCTGGGTCCGGCCGGGGGTGTTTGAGGCCCGCGCAAGCGCCTTGCGCCCGGTCAGCGCATTGATCAATGTCGATTTGCCGACATTCGAGCGCCCGGCAAAACAGACCTCAAGCCGGTCTGCGGGGGGCAGGCCGGACATGTCGACCACGCCCTTGAGAAAGTCGATCTCGCCGGCAAACATCTTGCGGCCAAGTTCCGAGGTGGTGTGATCGGGCTCGTCCGCGATCGGGAAAGGAAGCTGCTGCATCATAGCACCTGCACTGTGTCGCCAAGGGTGATCTGGCCCGTGGTTGTGACCTCGGCATAAATGCCAAAGTTCTGATGATCCCAATGCGCGTTCAGCGCCGCCAGCGTATCGAGATCCCGCAGGCCGGTTTTGGGGTTTGCGGTGGTGGCAAGACAGCGCTTGATCGGCTCTTTGACCGTAAGCTCTGCGGTGCCGATCCTGATGGTTTTCCCGATCCAGTCAAATTCCTGCCAGGGGGCAAGCCCCTCAAGATGCAGGTTGGCGCGCCAGCGCAGGGCAGAGATGTCATCCTGTCCCATTTTTCGCGCCAAATCGGCGTTGGAGGCGAGGTTCAGAAGGCTGACAGAGGGGTAATCGGTATCGGTCAGTCCGCGCCCGTCCAGCCGAGGAATGCGGGTCGGTTGGGCGCGGTTTTCGTCCATCAAGGGGCGCACCCAGTCCAGGAACCTGTCCTGTTCGCTGTCGGGGCGAAAGGTCAGGTCGGGGCGGTCCGGGTGGCTCAGGGTCACCGTTTCGGTTGCGTCATCGCAGCTGGCATTGATCGCCATCAGCGCGGCGGTTTTCGCGCCGCGCGAGAAGTTGACGCAAGGCCCCCAATGGCCAGGCTCTACCTTGGCGCCGTCATGCGCCACGGCCCATCGCCTGTCCCATGGCATCGCCTGCCCTCTGGTCAGGGTCACGGCGGTCAGCGCCTCACGCCCATGCGATTTGATGGGGTGACGCCAAAGGGCGCTGAGTGTTGCCATTACTTCTTCTTGTCCGCTTCTGTCTTGGCTTCACCGCGCTTGAAACCAGCGATGATATTGCCAAACACATCCGGCTTATAACCCTGGCTGCGCATGATCAGGTATTGCTGGGTGAAGGTGATCACGTTGTTGGCGATCCAGTAAACCACCAGCCCGCTGGCAAAGCTGCCGAGCATGAACATGAAGACCCAAGGCATCCAGGCAAAGATCATTTTTTGGGTCGGATCCGTCGGCGACGGGTTCAGCTTTTGCTGAAGCCACATCGACACCCCAAGACAGAGCGGCAGGATGCCGATAAAGATCAGTGCCAGCACCGAGCCGGGCTCGGGTGCGCCCCAGGGCAGAATGCCCCAGAGGTTATAAAGCGACGAGGGGTCGGGCGCGGACAAATCGTTGATCCAGCCGATCCACGGCGCGTGACGCAACTCCAGCGTGACGAAGATCACCTTGTAGAGCGAGAAAAAGATCGGGATCTGCAACAGGATCGGCAAACAGCCCGAGGCGGGGTTCACCTTTTCCTTTTTGTAGAGCGTCATCATCTCTTTTTGCAGGGCCTGACGGTCGTCGCCGGCGTTTTCCTTGATCTTCTCCATTTGCGGCTGAAGTTCTTTCATCTTCGCCATCGAGACATAGGATTTATAGGCCAGCGGCAGCACAAGCGCCTTGATCAGCAGCGTCAGACCGATAATCGCCCAGCCCATGTTGCCGATCACGGCATTGAGCCAGTGCAGCACGGCAAAGATCGGCTTGGTCAGGAAAAAGAACCAGCCCCAATCAATCGAATCAAGGAAGCGGTCAACGCCTTCCTCGTCCTGATATTGCTTGATCGTCGCCCATTCCTTTGCACCGGCAAACAGGCGGCTGTCGGCACTTGCGGTTTCGCCCGGTGCAACGGTCTGGGTCGCGAGCACGGTTTCAGTCTGGTAAATCCCGCGCTGCGGGTCGAATTTGGTCACCGCCTTATAGGGCATGCCGGGGGCGGGAATGAGCGTGGTCATCCAGTAATGATCGGTAAAGCCGATCCAGCCGCCTTCGGCGACCTGCGTCACATCGGCGGGCGCGCCCTCGCGCGGATTAAAGGCATATTCTTCGACGTCGCTGTAATCGGTTTCGCTCAACTCGCCATCCGACATCGCAATCAGGCCTTCATGCAGGATGAAGAATTTCTTGATATCACCGGGAATGCCGTGGCGCGCCAGAATGCCATAGGGCGCAAGGCTGACCGGGGCGCTGCCGGTGTTTTCAACCGATTGATGCACCGAGAACATGAAATCCTTGTCGACGCTCAGCTCGCGGCGAAACTTGAGGCCCGCGCCATTGTCCCAGGTCAGGATGATCGGGCTGTCGGGCGCAAGGGTCTCGCCGCTCTCAACACTCCAGATGGTGTTGGCGCCGGGCACGCTATCGCCGGTCAGCCCCGCGCCGGGGGCCCAGCCATAAAGCGCGTAATAGGGCTCATCGGCACCCACGGGGGCCAGCAGGCTGACGATGTCAGAGTCCGGCTCGATGGTTTCGTGATAGTTTTTCAGGAACAGCTCGTCGATACGCCCGCCCTGAAGGGAAATCGAGCCCTTAAGGCTTGGCGTGTCGATGGTCAGGCGCGGCGCACTGGCCTCGGCGACAACGGTTTCGCCGCTGGCCGGTTCGGGTGTGGTTGCCGCGCCGACATCGGCCACGGGCGCAGGGGTGCCTTCGCTGGCGGTGGGGACCGGCGCATTCGGATCAACCGCCGGTGCTTCGGGCGGGGGAAACACCACGAACCACACCAGAATAACGATGAAACTTAGCGCAGTCGCAAGGATTAGGTTCTTGTTTTGATCATCCATGTCCATTGACCACTTCTTTGTTGCATGTCAGGGGCGGTTCAACAGAGTGCGGATCAAAAGGTCAAGCGGATTCCGGATTTCGGGCGGATTGCGCGGGGATTCATCGCGGGGATCAGCCGGTAATTCGACCAATTACCGGCGGGGCGTGAACTTTGGCCTGATGGGTGGTGATCCAATCCGCCGTTTCATCAAGCGGCATCGGGCGGGCAATACCATAGCCCTGAACATGGCCACACCCAAGCTGCGCAAGGATGGTGTGTTCTCCGGCGCTCTCAACGCCCTCGGCCAGGGTTTCCAGCCCCAAACGCTCGGCCATCGAGAGGATCGCCGAGATCATGCGCTGTTGTTCGACGTCGCGATCGACGTTCATTACAAAGGACCGGTCGATCTTGAGGCGGTGAACGGCAAAGCGGCGCACCGACGATATCGAGGCATGGCCGGTGCCGAAATCATCCAGATCAATCATACAGCCCATTTCGGTCAGGGCATTGATATTGCGTGTGATCGTATCATCGTGCGATGTGGCCACCACGGTTTCCAGGATCTCGACGGCCAGACGTTTGGGCGCAACGTTGCAGCGGTCAAGTTCCCATTCGATCTTTTCGGCCAGATACGGATTGCGAAGCTCGTCGGGCGAAAAATTCACGCCGACATGGGGGATGTCAAAGCCGATATTGTCCCAGGTCTGGATCGCCTTGAGAGCGTGGCGCAACAACGCGTCGCCAAGCTGTTCCAGCCGCCCGGTCGAGGCAAGCACCGGCAGGAATTCCGCTGGCATCATCAGGCCCGCGCGCGGATGAACCCAGCGTGCCAGGGCCTCAAAGCCGCTGATCTGCCCGGTGTCGGTGGAAATCTGCGGTTGAAACCAACTGACGAACTGGCCGCTTTCAAGGGCTTTTTCCAATTCATCCGCAATCCGGTGCGGCGCGGTGCCGCGCATGCCGCGGCTATAGGCGCGCACTGTCGAGGGGCCGTGGCGGCACGCGTCACCCAGGGCGGCAATGGTGGCGTCGAACAGCGATTTGCCACTGCTGTTGGGCGCATGCCCATCAAGGCAAAGACCGACGGAAGCCGAGATATAGGCCGTTGTCGAGTTTAGGGAAATGGGCTCTCCGACGGTGGATTGCAGGCGTTCGGCCAGTTCCAGAGCGGGTTCAAGCCCGAACTGGCGCACCGGGGCAAGGAGAATGCCGATCTGNCCATTTGACAGGTTGAACAACTGGTCTGAACTTCGCAATGCNCGCGCCAGCCTGTCAAGGCATCTGGATGTGATCATGTCGGCGGTGGCGCGGCCATAGCGGTTCAAAAGCGTCTCGAAATCGTCAATCTGAATCGCCAGACAGGCGGTTTGAAAGGATTTCTTGCGCGCATGGGCCAGAACGCGATCAAGCTCGCCGCGCATCAGGTTGATGTCGCCATCGTCGCGCGCCCTGAGGTCGACCGTGTCGCCAACCGTGCGTTGGCTGGGGTAAAAGGCCAGCAGAATCAACGGAATGGCCAGAAGGATTGCCGCCGCCCCAAGCCAATAGGCGGCCAGAACAGAGGCAGCCAGGAACGCCACCGATTGTGGCCCGCGAGAGGCTTGCAAAAGCGCAGGTTTGGCGTTTCGCAACAGGGCTTTTAGGTGAGTTTGCATCGCGGATCCTGAGCTTTTGCAGATCAGGCTAGCGCGTATCGGTTAACGAAGNTTTGGCATCGCCTCGGGATTTGCGTCAAGTTTTACCGAGTTGGNTTNAAGCGCCGTAAAATCAAACAGCGTCGGATCCAGAAGATGCGANGGTCGCGCATTCATCAGGGCGCGAAACATCACNTGGCGACGGCCGGGTGAATTTGCCTCCCAGCCATCGAGAATTTGCTTGACCTGCTGGCGTTGCAACCCGTCCTGCGACCCGCAGAGGTCGCAGGGAATGATCGGATAATTCATCGCGCGGGCAAAGCGGTCGCAATCGGCCTCGGCCACATGCGCCAGCGGGCGATAGAGAAACAGATCACCCTCTTCATTGACCAGTTTCGGCGGCATGGTCGCCAGCCGCCCGCCGTGAAAAAGGTTCATGAAGAACGTCTCGAGGATGTCATCGCGATGATGGCCCAAGACCACCGCCGAACAGCCCTCTTCGCGGGCAATCCGATAAAGGTTTCCGCGCCTTAGCCGGGAACAAAGCGCGCAAAAGGTGCGCCCCTGCGGCACCTTGTCCATGACGATGGAATAGGTGTCCTGATATTCGATCCGGTGCGGCACNCCGCGCGCCNTGAGGAACTCTGGCANGACCGTAGCGGGAAAGCCGGGCTGGCCCTGATCGAGNTTGCAGGCCAATAGATCAACCGGCAAAAGACCGCGCCATTTCAGCTCATAAAGCACGGCCAGAAGGGTATAGCTGTCCTTGCCACCCGANAGGCAGACCAACCATTTGGANCCCGGCTCGATCATGCCATATTGTTCGATCGCCTCGCGCGTATGCCGCACGATCCGCTTGCGCAGCTTCTTGAATTCGGTGCTTGCGGGGGCACCGGCAAAAAGCGGATGGATATCGTCATGATCATCAAGCATGGTGAGGCTTTAGAGGCTTTGGACCCACCGGGCAAGGGGCGTTTCGGGTGGCATTCTTTCTCGCCTCGATGCGTAGGGTGGGTGAAACCCACGCGTCTTTTGACAGCTGCGGATTGCTGAGCCGCCAGGCCTTAGCTGGCCCCGGCACCCTCTATAAGGGCCTGAATAATCGCCTTGGCGCTCTCGGAATCCCAATGCGCGTCGCCTTGCAGGCGGGCAATCTCGCGGCCTTCGGGGTCGATGATCAGGGTGATGGGCAGGCCGAAGATGCCCATCTGCCGGGCAAGCGCACTTTTGGGGTCGCGGTGCAGCGGCAGGTTATCGACGCCGATTTCGCCAAAGAATTTCGACATGGCGGTCGGCGCGTTGCGCCCAGTGGCGATGGTCACGACCTGGAAATCATCGCCGCCCATGGCGGTTTGCAGATTGGACAGCGTCGGCATTTCCTCCCGGCAGGGCGCGCACCATGTTGCCCAGAAATTGAGCAGGACATATTGCCCGCGATAATCGGCCAGCGTGCCGGTGCCGCCCTCACCGCGTTCAAACGCGGTGTCGGGGGTCGCTTTGGGCGCGCTGTGGAAGTTCAGCTTTTTCATATCGCCATAGCGCAGGGCCTCTAGCGATGCGGTTGCCGGGGTCTCGGCAAAGGCGGCATTTGCACCAAGGGCGAGGGCCATATAAAGGACGATCTGACGAAAGAGTTTCATTAATCCCTCCGAAGGGCAAAAGACATGACTGACAAGACCTCGAACCAGATGTGGGGCGGCCGCTTTGCCGCCGGACCGGATGCGATCATGGAAGCAATTAATGCCTCGATCGGATTCGACAAGCGGATGGCGGCACAGGATATCGCCGGCTCAAGGGCCCATGCCGCAATGTTGGCGGCCACGGGTATTGTCAGTGATAGTGATGCAAGCGCCATGAGGGAAGGCCTTCTCACGGTCTTGTCAGAGATCGAGGGCGGAACGTTTGAATTTTCCACCGCGCTTGAAGATATTCACATGAACGTCGAGGCGCGTCTGAAAGACATCATTGGCGCCCCGGCGGGACGCTTGCACACAGGCCGGTCGCGCAATGATCAGGTGGCGACCGATTTCAAACTCTGGGTGCGCGATCAGCTTGATGCGGTAGCCGGCGCGCTTGAGGCGCTGATCCGGGCGCTTTTGACACAGGCCGAGGCCGGTGCCGATTGGGTCATGCCGGGGTTCACCCATTTGCAGGTGGCCCAGCCGGTGACATGGGGGCATCACATGATGGCCTATGTCGAGATGTTTGGCCGTGACCTTGGCCGCATTCGCGATGCGCGCGCGCGGATGAACGAATGCCCGCTTGGCGCCGCCGCCCTGGCGGGCACCAGCTTTCCGATTGATCGCGAGATGACGGCGCGCGAGCTTGGTTTTGACGCGCCCTCGGCGAATTCNCTTGATGCGGTAAGTGATCGCGATTTCGCGCTCGAATTTCTGGGCGCGGCCAGCATCTGTGCNATGCACCTGAGCCGGATGGCCGAGGAACTGGTGATCTGGTCCAGCGCACAGTTTCGCTTTGTGATGCTGTCGGATCGGTTCTCGACTGGCTCAAGCATCATGCCGCAAAAGAAAAACCCCGATGCAGCAGAGTTGATTCGCGCCAAGGTGGGCCGGGTTTTCGGCGCCAATGTCGCCTTGATGATGGTGATGAAGGGCCTGCCGCTGGCCTATTCCAAGGATATGCAGGAAGATAAAGAACAGGTATTTGACGCCGCCGACAACCTGATGCTGGCGCTCGCCGCGATGGAGGGCATGGTCAAGGATATGGCCGCCAACCGCCCCAGCCTTGAAGTGGCGGCGGCCAGCGGATTCAGCACCGCCACCGATCTTGCCGATTGGCTTGTGCGGGTGCTGGATATGCCGTTTCGCGACGCCCATCACGTCACCGGAAGCCTTGTGGCGATGGCCGAGGCCAGGGGCTGTGATCTTCCGGACCTGAGCCTTGAGGATATGCAATCGGTGCATGGCGAAATCAACGCATCGGTCTATGATGTGCTTGGGGTTCACAATTCGGTGGCCTCGCGGCAAAGCTATGGCGGAACCGCGCCTGTGCGGGTGCGCGAGCAGATCGCACGCTGGAAGGAGAAGTTGGGATGACAAGGCACATACTGGCGGCGCTTGCGCTTTTGATAGTGGCGGGCTGTGGCGTTGACGGCGNGCCGGTGCGGCCATCGCTTGGAACCACAATCGGTGTCGGCAGCCGCGGCGTACA
>JGI24724J26744_10000409_pt1 | contig 31872 bp, 30 predicted proteins | sample Cruoilmetagenom7_FD_26744 | JGI IMG/M metagenome (IMG submission 26744) | reverse complement strand
GGAAGAATTTACGCATGAGATGGTAGATTTTTTTAAAGAATATNCCCCCCCGCCATTAAATCTGGCTGGACCGGCTTATCCCCTCATGTCTCGAATGGAGTATATGTGGGAGTTCACATTTAAAGCCAGTGATAATCCAGACTTTATGCGAGTCTTATTTTCAGCGTTTTGGCCATATATTCGTTTCGGTATGTATAAAATGCTCAGGGAGCACCTTGGCGACCTTTATGTTTCAGTACATCCTTTGATTAATATACCCTTCTTGCGTGCAATGCGAAAAAGAGAAGACACTACCCCTTACATGATCGTTGTTACTGACCTCGTATCCAGCCATACCGCCTGGTTCGCGAAAGAAGCCGATCTGATAAGTATCCCTACTGAGCAGGCCCGCAAACCCGCAGAATATGCTGGAATTAATCCGCAAAAATTAAAGGTTATTGGACTTCCTGTTGCGGATCGTTTTTGTAAACCACCCGGCGATAAAAAAATTCTGAGAAAAAAATTAGGATGGCCAAAAGATAAAACTATGATCCTCCTGATTGGCGGTGGAGAAGGAATGGGGCCGCTCGGCGCCGTTTCCAAAGAAATCAACCAGGCAAAACCTGACGCCGGCTTAGTTATCATTACTGGAAGGAACAAGAAACTAAAAGATGAGCTGGAGGCGATGGATTGGAATATTCCCACTTATGTATACGGCTTTGTTACCAATATGCCAGACCTTATGCGTGCCGCAGATATTCTGGTCACCAAAGCAGGTCCAGGAACAATTAGTGAAGCTATGATCGCCAATCTTCCCATTATTCTTTATCACCGCATACCGGGGCAGGAAGAAGGCAATGTAGCATATGTAATAGATGAAGGTGCGGGTGTTTGGGCGCCAGATATTAAAGATATTATTAATACGCTGGATGATTGGCTGAACAACCCGGAGAAAAGAATGAAGGCCGTTGAAAACGCCAAACGATTGGCAAGGCCAAATGCCTCCCGTCAAATCGCACGAACAATCGCAGAAATGATCAATAATAATTAATTGAAGTTTATTATGCCTATCCTCGACCCTAATTCCTTTGAATTTATCAGCCGCAGCGCAGATCAAACGCGCCGAATCGGAATCCGATTGGGCAGAATAATTCAACCGCATGATGTTATCTGCCTGAGCGGCGAACTTGGAGCAGGAAAAACAACCCTTACTCAAGGCATCGCTAATGGATGGGGATCATTAGATCGGGCAACAAGCCCTACATTTGTGCTGGTCAAGAATTACAGACGCGTGGATGGATCAGAAATGTACCATTTAGACGCATACCGGCTGCAAAGTGCTCTTGAAGCAGAAGACCTGGATATAGATCGAATGATCAATTACGGCCCCTTTATCGTTGAATGGCCTGAACGCATCCTTGCAGCACTGCCAGACACTTATTTATGGATTAACTTGACCTGGATGGATGATGAGCAGCGCGGGCTGACCATGAAACCAAAGGGCAACCGATATAAAATAATGGTGGAAAATATTAAGAAAGAAATGATAAAGAGCTTCATATGATCCTTGCAATAGATACATCAACCCAATGGATAGGAATCTCTCTCTTTGATGGCTGCCTGGTCCTTTACGAAAAAGTATGGAAGACAAACCGCAGGCACACCGTTGAATTATCTCCCTCGATTAAAAATGCACTGCTGGACACCGACACAGATAGAAAAGATTTAATAGGAGTTGCGGTTGCTCTCGGGCCAGGATCATTCACCAGCCTTAGGATAGGGCTGGCAGCAGCAAAAGGGCTTTCCTTATCCCTCCACATTCCCTTGATTGGTGTTCCTTCCCTCGATATTTTAGCGCGCGGAATACCAGTGCAGGAAATAGATCTGGTCTGCTTGCTTCGAGCTGGCAGAGAGCGGTTCGCCGCCATGAAATACACAAGTGTTGAAGGAAAATGGGCAAGTAGTGGTGAGCTTTCAGTCGTGTCCGCCTATGAATTAGAGAAAAATATCAACTCGCGCACGCTGGTTTGTGGAGAAATGGGCACCCATGAGAAAAAGATCCTTGCGCGACGTTGGCGGAACATTCAATTTGCAGACCCTCCCCAAAACATCCGCCGCCCTTCTATCCTCGCGAACATTGCTTATGAACGTTTTATAGTTGAAGATTTTAATGATGCTGCTTCAACAGCTCCAATATACCTCCGCACAGTCAAAAACATTGACAGCGCATTACCAGTATAATTCTGGGGTGATTCAGTTACGGAAGGAAAATTCTTGATTATTAAAGGAGACCTTGTGGATGCAGAAAACACCTTAGCAAAAATCGCGGAAAATATTCAGCGCTGCCAAAATTGTGAATTAGCACATTCACGGAAAAACGCTGTCCCTGGAGCTGGCCCCGCAAATGCGGAGATCATGGGAATCGGTGAGGGGCCTGGTTTTCACGAAAACGAACAGGGGTTACCCTTTGTTGGTGCTTCTGGAAAATTCCTCACACAACTCCTTAGTAACGCAGGAATACCCCGGGAAACCGTATTCATTACCAATGTGGTTAAATGCCGCCCCCCAAACAACCGTGATCCACAGGAACAGGAGTTGATGGCATGCGGCGCTTTTCTGGATAAACAGATCGAGACCATTAACCCTTTGATCATCATCACATTGGGAAGAATTTCTATGGCGCGTTACTTTGAAAACGCACGCATCAGCAAGATTCACGGAAAAGCTGTTTGGCGCGATGGACGGTTGATTGTCCCCATGTACCATCCCGCCGCCGCTCTGCATCAGCCAAAACTGCGTTCGGTGATCATGCATGATTTTGCCCAATTAAAAGACCTGATATCAAAAGAAAAGGAAAGATTAGCGGCAGCAGCACCCGACGACAAAGAAGATGACACTACTCAGCTAAGTTTTTTCTAAAAGGATTATTAGATGAACTATACACAAGACTTAATAAATAAATTCAATGGAAAATCAGCCCACATCGCCATCTTAGGGTTAGGATATGTCGGGCTTCCGCTGGCAGTCGTTTTCGCAGAAAGCGGCTTTAAGGTTACAGGGATTGACCCAATCACATCGAAAGTAGATTCATTGAACAGTGGAAAAAGTTATGTACTTGATGTTAGTGATAAACAAATCAGCGATCTGGTAAAAGCTAAGCGCTTAACCGCGACTACTGATTATTCCATACTTTCCAAAGTGGATGCTGTCAGTATTTGCGTGCCCACGCCGCTTAGAAAAACTGGCGATCCTGACCTCTCATTCATTCTATCTGTGGCAGAAACCCTCCAAAAATATATTCACCCAGGTATAGCCATCGTACTTGAATCCACCACCTATCCCGGCACGACTCGCGAACTGATTTTACAAAGGCTGTGTGAAGAAAGCGGACTTAAAGTAGGAAAAGAATTTTTCCTAGCATTTTCCCCAGAACGAGTTGACCCGGGAAGGAAAGATTGGACAACAATTAATACACCGAAAGTGATCGGTGGTATTACGGAAAACTGCCTGGCAGTTACACAGGCCTGGTACAGCCAAGCATTGGACAAGGTAGTTCCTGTTTCTTCGGCAGAGGTGGCAGAAATGACGAAACTATTAGAAAACACATTCCGAATGATCAATATCGGTATGGTGAATGAACTCGCGATAATGTGTGATCGCCTCGGTGTGGATGTATGGGAAGTTATCGAGGCGGCTGCCACCAAACCTTTTGGATTTATGAAGTTCCTCCCCGGACCCGGATTAGGCGGGCACTGCATCCCTATCGATCCGCTGTACCTTTCTTGGAAATTAAAATCACTGAATTATTCTGCTCGATTTATCGAACTGGCATCCGAAATTAACACAGGCATGCCGCGCTTCGCTGTCAGTAAGATCCAGGATTCACTCAACCTTCAGAAAAAATCATTGAATGGTTCCAAAGTACTTATTCTCGGTGCCGCATATAAACCAGATATAGACGACTTACGAGAATCACCCGCGTTGGATGTGATCCTTTATCTTAAACAAAAGGGAGCACAAGTCAGTTATCATGACCCTTACATCACCTCCATTCATCACGAAGAGATCGAATTGGAAAGCATAGCCAACCTTGATGAGGGTGTAAAGGCTGCGGACTGCGTCGCTATCATTACAAATCATTCTTCTTACGATTATGAGCAAATCCTCGAAAATGCAAATTTGATCGTAGATACACGCAATGCGCTGGGAGAAAAAGGAAAAAATAACCCTAAAGTCACGAGGTTGTAATGGGAAAATATATTGTCACTGGCGCAGCCGGGTTTATTGCTTCCAGAGTATGTGAAGACTTGCTAAATGATGGACACTCGGTCATCGGAATTGACAATTTTGATCCCGTTTACGACCTGAGAATCAAAGAATGGCGCTTGAAAAATTTCTCTGTACATCCAAATTTCATTTTTTATCGCGACAGCATCTGTGATCGTGAAAAACTAAAAACAATAATCCAGACCCATCCTAAAATAGACGGAGTAATCAATCTTGCGGCGAAAGCAGGCGTTCGGGATTCCCTGATTGACCCCTGGTCATATTATGAGACCAACCTGACCGGAACACTCAACTTATTAGAGATGTGCCGCAATAATAATATTAAAAAATTTATCCTGGCTTCCACATCCAGCATCTATGGTGAAAACGCGCCATATCCCACACCTGAAGAAGCCGATTCCAGCCACCCCTTACAGCCATATGCTGCCAGTAAAAAAGCTGCGGAGACTCTGTGCCACAGCTACCATTTCCTCTACGGGATTGATGTAACCGTCGTGCGGTATTTTACCGTGTATGGTCCAGCAGGGCGGCCAAGTATGTCTATGTACCGATTCAACAAGTGGATCACCGAAGGGAAAACCGTTCATGTCTTTGGCGATGGCACTCAGACCCGTGGTTTTACTTATTTAGAGGATATTTCCCGTGGAACTATCCTCGCTTTGAATCCAGTAGGGTTCGAAATAATCAATTTAGGAGGGCATGAATCTGTCAGCATTAACGACCTGATCAAAAAATTTGAAGCTGCTATTGGCAAACCTGCCCAAATCGAATTTTCACCGGCTCATCCGGCAGACATGAGTGCGAGTTGGGCAAACGTCGAAAAAGCCAAACGCCTGTTAGGATGGAGCCCGAAACACACTCTCGATGAAGGGATTCTGCAAGTAGTTAAATGGTATCAGCAGGAATATGAATGGGCAAGCCAGGTAAGTATCGAATGAACCTGCTTTCATCCATGTGGAAGATCCTCAAGAAAGACAAATTGCTGCAAAAGATCATCCGCAATTCAGGATATCTATTGAGCAGCAATGTACTCGGTATGGGATTGAGCATTGCTCAAAGTATTCTCGCTGGGCGATTATTGGGTGTAGCTGGTTTTGGAGTGATCGGCACAATCACCGTTTTTGCCACTACATTGAATAAGATCTTTTCTTTTCGAATGAACGAGCTGGTTGTCAAATACTTCGGAGAAGCAATTGTCCGCGAAGAAAGAGAAAAAGCCGCAGCTATTGTTAAAGCCGCGGGAATTGGTGAAATAATTAGTGCAGCCCTCTCTTTCATAATCCTTGTCCTTNTCGCCCCATTTGCCGCNGAGAGATTTGCGCATGATCCNNCAACCGCACCTCTTTTCATCCTGTACGGCACAATAATTCTGGCAAATTTCACTTATGAAACAGCGATTGGTATCATCCAGGTGCAAAATCATTTTCGTAATCAAGCCATTATCAATTTGATCAGCAAGATCACAACCGCATCAATTATTGCCTGGGCATATTTCACCCAGAAAGGACTGCTTGAAATACTATCAGCATACACTTTAGGTAAATTCATCCTAGGGCTTGGTACCACTGTCTTAGGATGGCACGAAATGGATAAAGCAGTTGGTAAAGATTGGTGGAAAACCAACTTTAGTTCACTTCCACCATTTAAAGAACTATTTAGCTTTGCTTTCAGCACCAACATCAGCAATACAGTCATTCATCTTGTCAGAGATAATGAAGCATTATGGATCGCATGGTTCCTCACTCCCGTTGAGGTAGGGTACACTAAGACAGCATTGGCAATCATCAATCTAGTACAGGTGCCCATCACACCTTTCATTTCCACGTCCTATCCTGAAATCAACAATGCTGTGATCAATAAGGACTGGAAATTATTACGCCGAATATTAAAACGCATCACATTGATCTCTGGAACGTGGACAGGGTTAAGCGCGATCGGGTTAGTTCTCTTCGGCAGGTGGTTATTGTCGTTTTACGGCGTTGAGTTCCTGCCCGCCTACATTCCCCTGCTGTTGTTCTTGATCGGTTTGGGATACGCAAACATCCTTTTCTGGAATCGCCCCCTGCTGCTATCACTCGGATTACCAATGGTTCCTTATCGCATTAGTTTATACTGCGGGATTGCAAAGATCGGGTTAGCTTTCTTGTTGGTGCCCCGATACGGCCTTAATGTTGAGGCTTTGCTGTTATCCGCTTTCTTCGTTGTTTCAGTAACAATGATCGTTTTACGCGGCTTGAAAGAAGTGCGAATTCGTGAAAAGAACCTGCAGGAGACCTCTACCGTATGAGAATTGGATGTATCACCACCTCAATCATACCTTCGAAAACCGCAAACAGTATTCAAGCGGTGAAAGTATGCCATGCGCTGAAACAAATAGGGCATGATATTCACCTTTGGGTGCCAGAATTCCAGCAGGCACATTGGGATGAGATCGCAGAAATATATGGCATCACTGATCAATTTGAAATTTCCTGGCTGCCTTTCTCAAAAAGGTTAAAACAATATGATTTTTCATGGATGTCTGTCCGTTCAGCAATTAATTGGAAAGCCGATGTGGTTTACACTTGGGCGCTGCAAGCAGCATTTTTCGCGAATCTGCAAAAAGTTCCTATTGCAATGGAATTTCATGATTTTCCAATGGGGTTCATGGGCCCAAAGCTTTTCCAAATGCTGATGCGGCTGAGAACTGAAAAATTGATCATGACCACCACCAGAGCATTAGCAGAAGGCATCGAGGAAAGATACGGCCTCCGCTTTAATCCAGACAATCTTCAAATAGCACCCAACGGTACCGACCCGGAAAGATACATCGACCTGCCAAATCCTGATAAAGCACGTAAATCTCTGGGGTTGAAAAACGGATTTACAGTGGGCTATACCGGCCATTTCTATCCAGGAAGAGGGATGAACCTGCTGACAGCGATAGCCAAATCAATGCCAAAAATCAACTTTCTCTGGGTAGGCGGACAGGAAAAAGACATCGCGCCATGGCAGTCAGAATTAAACGCTCATTCCATTCACAATGTAACTATCACGGGATTCATATCCAACAGCCGCCTTCCAGTGTACCAGGCAGCCGCGGATATCTTGGTGATGCCGTATGGCAAGAAAATCGAGGGTTCCAGCGGCGGTAATATCGCACGCGTGATCAATCCGATGAAAATGTTCGACTATTTATCAACCGGAAGAGCAATTATTGCTAGTAATATCCCCGTATTTCATGAAGTTCTCAATGAGAAAATCGCGGTCTTTTGTGATCCAGGCAATGTGGCAGAATGGATATCAGCCATTAAAAAACTTTCAACAAATGATAAACTTCGTGTATCCATGCAAAAANCTGCCCTTGAGACAGCAAAATCCTATAGCTGGAAAAATAGAGCTGCGGCTTCAGTCGACAAGTTTAATAAATTATTAAAATAACAACAGTATCACTATGAAAAATCAATCCAAAAAAATGGCTTTTATCAATATAATTAGCGGTTTGATCACCGGATTTCTCGTTGCCGTTATTAATCCTGGGACAAGCCCATTCAATGGATTTCTTACAGCAGGTGTAATCACCACCGCCTGTCTTTTCTTAATCCAATTTATTATCGGGAAATTGAACGGGAACCGCCAGTTAACCATGGCTGTTTTTATTGCTTTTTTTCTTCGCTTATTGATTGGAATATTGTTATTTACTCTGCTCCCATCATTCGGGTACGATGAACCGTATAATAATACTGGTTATCTATATCTTGATGCATACCGTAGAGACACAGATGCCTGGCAATTAGCCCAATCTGATGCACCAATCACCTCTGCTTTTCAGGAAGAATTCAGCACCGATCAATATGGCGGGCTTCTGACTCTCAGCGCGGGAGTATACCGTTATCTCAGCCCAGATGGCCATCGGCCTTTATTGATTTTAATTCTTACCTCATTCTTTTATGCTGCAGGTCTGCCATTTTTCTGGAACGCGGTTAGGCATCGATGGAATGAAAAGACTGCCAATGCCAGTACGTGGATCTATGCGTTATATCCAGAAAGCATCATTTTAGGCGCTTCTCAAATGCGGGAACCAATATTAATAGGCCTTTCCGCGATCGCTTTCTGGGGAGTTACAGTATGGAACAACTCAAAGAAAAATTCATTACTTGCAATTGCCATCAGCTTGACAGCAATGGTTTTCATCTCATCCAAAGCAACTGTTGCAATTCTATTTGCTATCGCGTTGTGGTTCTGGCTGGATCATCTACTTGAAAAATCAAGTAAATTGATTCGCATATTAAGTTGGGTTTTTTTGATTGTGATGATCTGTGCGGCAGTTCTTTTAAGCTGGAATTGGTTAGTTGACAGTTCAAAATGGGATCTATATTTGATGGAAAGCGTTTCCGGAAGGATCCAATGGGAACTCGAATTGGTTGGTGAGCAATACAGGGTACCATTTATTATCACCTATGGGCTCGCACAGCCAGTTCTTCCAGCAACGATCATTTATCCGGGAATCCCGCTAACCAGAGCAATTGCTATATTTCGAGCAGTCGGATGGTACCTTTTAATCCCTTTGATGGTTTCAGGATTCCTGTTGTTTTGGAAGCAGCCAAACAAAAAAAACAAGCGTNTTATGCTGTTTTTCTTCATTTTGATCATANCTTGGACGCTCATTTCTTCAGCGCGTGCCGGAGGAGATCAGTGGGATAATCCGCGATATCGCTCTATTTTCCTTNCCTGGATGGCTTTTACGGCAGGATGGGCATGGGTGGAAACAATCNCCAAGCACTCTTTCTGGTTNTGGCGCCTGCTGTTGGTAGAAATTATTTATACAAGTTTCTTTATCCAATGGTATTTAAGCAGATATTACGGCATATTTAAACGTATGGATTTTTGGCCGATGATAAAATTGCTGCTGGTAATTGGTGCAGTGATCATCGTAGGCGGATTGGTCTTTGATATTGGCGCTGCCAAATTCAAAGAAAAGGACCAATGAACGGGGAATAGATTGCTACCCTTGTTTAAAAAATTTTTACTATAATAATAGGTAAGGATGAGCAAGCGGAATGCTTGGTAAGGATAAGCGCGTATACCTGCGCTTTTTTCATAATGAAAAAATAATTATGGGAGTGTGTGATGAAAGTATCCATCATTGTTCCGGTATATAACGAAGAAGAGAGTATCGGATTGCTTTATAAAGCAGTCGAAAAATCCATAAAAACCATGGGGGTTCCCTGGGAACTAATCCTGGTTGATGATGGCAGCCGGGATGATAGCCCGGAGAAAATCAGGGGGATCGTAAAAAAACATCCCGAGCACGTTAGTGCGGTGATCTTGCGGAGAAACTTTGGGCAAACAGCAGCTATCGCGGCAGGAATCGATCATTCGGAAGGTGATATCATCGTCCTGCTTGACGCCGATCTTCAAAATGACCCCGCTGACATCCCGGTTATGGTTAATAAACTCAATGAAGGATATGACTTGGTCAGTGGATGGCGTTTTAATCGGCAGGATAAATTTCTCACCAGAACTCTCCCTTCTCGCATAGCAAATTCGCTAATCTCCGCAGTCACCGGCGTTAAACTGCATGATTACGGCTGCTCCCTGAAAGCATATCGGCGTGAGGTGCTGACTGGTTTCCGATTATACGGCGAGATGCACCGCTTTATCCCAGTGTATGCAAATTCTATTGGAGCAAAGATCGTAGAAGTCAAAGTACACCACCATGCACGCAAATTCGGAAAAGCGAAATACGGGTTAGAAAGAATTTTCAAGGTTATTCTAGACTTATTCACCGTTAAATTCCTGACATCCTATTCAAGCAAACCAATATATGTATTTGGCGGCACCGGACTAGTGCTGATCACTTTCAGCTTCGCCTTATTATTATTTTTAGGCATCCGGCGCATCCTTACAAAAATCTCACCTTTTTCTTCACCTCTTTTCACAATCGCAATTATGATCGCAATTATGGGATTTCAATCTATATTGATGGGTTTGATCGCAGAATTATTAGTACGCACCTACCATGAATCACAGAACAAACCAGTGTACACTGTTCGTGAAGTAATCCAATAGACTTTAATCTTAATGGAAAACATTCCAAAAATAAAAATCCTTGTTATATCCCATGAATATCCTCCCATAGGCGGCGGCGGAGGGAAGGTCATTCAGGACCTTTGCAAGGGAATCGCATCCGAAGGTTACAACTTTNATGTACTTACTGCCCACTGGGACGATCTTCCAAAATATGAGGAATCAGAAAATCTCATCATCGAAAGAATTAGATCACACCGTACTCAAGCATACCGTGCAGATCTACTCGCCATGGCTTGTTTTGTATGTAAAAGCTTTTGGCGGGCACTACAGATCATTAGAAAATGGCATCCTGATATTATTCACGCGCATTTTGCAGTTCCTGGAGGAGCATCCGCTGCAGCAGCTTCCCTTTTAACACGTACACCTTATATGATCACCGCACACGGTGGTGATGTCCCGGGCGGCGCTCCGGAAAAAACGAAAAAGTGGTTTCGTTTTCTCCTCCCTTTCACCCGATTCATATGGAAGAAAGCCGAAAAGATCATCACGGTAAGTCAGCAAACCCGCCAATTAGCACACGCCCAATACCCCGTTAAAATTGACGTTATCCCAAACGGGATAGATACAGCCCGTTTTCTTCACACATCATTAGAGATCCATGATCCACCATGCATCATGTACATTGGCCGTTTTTCTCCAGAAAAGAACGCGCTGTTAGTTCCAATTATCCTTTCCCATCTTGGCGACCTCAGATGGAAATGCGTGATGGTAGGTGATGGCCCTCAAATGACTCGCGTTCAATCGCTGATCATCGAAAATCATCTAGAGGACCGAGTGGAACTCCCCGGATGGATCAANCCACATGAAGTTGATGAAGCATTATTGAAATGTGANATTTTATTAATGCCCTCATTGCGNGAAGGCATGCCAATGGCAGGTCTCCAGGGCTTAGCATCTGGGTTAGCGCTTGTGATGAGTGACATAGGAGCTTGTCCGGACATGATCAATTTTGGGAAAAATGGATTCCTTTTAGAAGCAGGAGATGAAAAAGGATACGCGAACGCCCTGCGGATATTGCTATCGAATCCTGATAAATTGCTTAGCTATAAAAAAAGCAGTTTAGAAAAAGCAAGGGAATTTGATATCAAGAAAGTATTTGATGCCTATAAAAATGTATATCAAACCATCTTGAAAGGAAAGATTTAACACTATGCGCATCGCATACATATCGCTGCACTGGCCGAGATCTCTCTCCAGCAGCGTAGGGAAAAAGATTGGAAAGCAGATCAGAGTATGGAGAAATTTTGGACATACCGTTCAATTCTTTTCGCACCTCCACTCCGCACATGCAAATGAGAAGCTCGTCGAGGGACAGCGCTTTTATTATAAAAACAATAAGTGGCTCTTTTCGAGCGAATGGGATAGGATTGCTGCGGCCAGGAAACTTATTGAAAGTGTTCGTATTTACCAACCCGATGTGGTTTATTTTCGCTGGGGTATGTACGTACATCCTATGAAGAGAGTCTTTAAAACAGCACCTACCATCATTGAAATAAACACCAATGATTATGAAGAACATAAACTGCTTGGATTTCCAAGAGATCAATACAACCAGGTAACTCGTTCTGTTTTATTAGGAAATGCAGATGGACACGTGTTCACATCAAGAGAACTGGCTAAAGATCCTGTGTTTACAAAGTTCAATAAACCTTATACTGTAATCACTAATGGAATTGATCTTGAAAATACTCCGTTTTATCCAGCACCAAACAACACTCCTCCTCATTTGATCTTCATTGGAACACCTGGGATGGCATGGCATGGCGTGGAAAAATTAATCATATTCGCACAGCGCTTTCCTGATATATATATTGATGTTGTTGGTTATAAATCCTTCAGCAGCACTTCAGAAAACCCATCAAACATAATCTTCCATGGATATCAACGGGAGAGCCAATATGAAAAATTGTTATCCTCGGCAGATGCAGCCGTCGGCACACTTTCACTCCACCTCAAAGGTATGCAGGAAGCATCTCCATTAAAAATTCGGGACTGTGCCGCTCGCGGAATCCCATGCATCCTGCCATATGAGGATACAGATTTGTATGATCTGGATTGCCGCGAATTATTGAACATACCAAATACACCCGATAACATCACTACTTATGGAGCGGAAATCCACGATTTTATTGAAAAAATGCAGGGTAAACGATTGGAACGTTCCTTAGTTGAAAGTCGAATTAATATTACTCAGAAAGAAAAATTGCGTTTAGATTTTCTCAATTCTATTTTTCATAAAAACAAGGGTTGATCCCGTATATAAAATCTTCACGCTAACTGTGCTATACTGAAAAAATCATGCGAAAGGTAATCTAATTATTTTCAATGGAAGAGATTATTTGCCCGCAGTGCGGACGCCCAAACCTAATTGAAGCAGAAAAGTGCTGGTACTGCCAAACCATCTTGAAAAAGAACACAGGTGAGAATCAAGAAGGAGTTTCTACCATATCCACAGAAACTGATGATCAGGTGGAAAAAAAGACAGTCCCAGGGGATGAGAAGCGACCTGACCAAGATATTCCCGAGTGGTTAAAACGCGTACGAGATTTGAAGGAATCAGACCAGCCTCCTGAAGAAAAAGACCCGAACTGGCAGCAGCAGAACCTATTTACATCAGAAAAGAAACAGAAAAAGCAAAAAACCCAAGGGAAAAAGCGGACTCCAACAAAAGAAAAAGCCGTACCTCACAACACTAAAAATAAAAAAACAAATGATCCATTATTAAGAACTGAGGAACAAAAACACATCAAGCAAAAACCCGATGCTGGTGTCCAAGAGAAACATACCCTGGAAAAACAAAATAAGGACTCAGATACATTGTCGGATGAGTTGCCAAAAGGATTCACAAAATTATAATAAACAGATAAAGTTTGACTCTATTTAAACGATTATAAAGAGGAAATATGGAAAACATTCCAAGTGACGAGACCATCAAAGAAATCCTTGAAGAGGATCATGCAGAGATAAAGAATGGCGGGAAGAAAAAAAGCTGTTTGGTGCGCGCTCTAATTTTAATCATTCTGCTAATAGTTATATTTTTTAGCTTCGTTTATGTTCAACAATATCTTTTAGACTTGGAAGCGGAAGCCATTGTTCGTGCTGCTCAGACNACAACGACATTGGCGAATGAGCCATTAACCAAAAATAGTCCGGTTTCTGATGAAGCCCAACCTGACATTTTAAACTCAGTTGAACAACCCACACCAACACCTGATCTTGAGATGGAACGTACTGCAACGGTTTCCACCCAATTGACCAGCGTAGCTGAATTCCAAAAGACAGTAACCAGCGAACCTTGATATAAAAAAACACCATATTTGGAGCAATCACCGGAGATATAATCGGATCACCGTATGAATTCGCGCCTAACAAAAATATGGTTTTTCTCCTGTTCTGTTCACGTTCAGAGTTTACCGACGACACAATTCTCACCATTGTGATCGCGGATGTCCTACTACATGATCTGGACATTATTGATACTTTAAAGGAGTATTCAAGAAAATACCCGGTTGGCAGTTATGGCAGATCATACAAACGCCGGGTATTATCCGATTCTAGAGAACCCTACAATACATGGGGTAACTGTTCAGCCATGCGCACCAGCCCGATTGGTTTCTTTTGCTATAAAGAAAGTGATGTTTCAGAAGCTGCCAAAATGTGTGCACAGGTAACTCATAACCGCCCCAAAAGTATTAGCGGAGATCAATCTACCACTCTCCGCATATTTCTCGCACGGCAGAAAGCATCAAAAAATGAAATTTAAAAAGAAATATCCAAAAGGTTCAAATATAACTTGAGCAAAACCATTGATGAGATTCGCCTAAAATATTTCTTTGACATATTCTGCCAGGGTTCAGTTTCGCAATCGATCACAGCTTTTTTAGAGTCAAATAATTACGAAGATGCGGTACGCAAAGCAGTATCTTTGGGTGGTGATGCCGTCACGATGGCATGTATCGCCAGGGGAATCGCTGAAATTTTTATGGACCCATCCCAGAAGACATTTCATTGGAAGCAAGAAAGAGGCTGCCAAAATAAATTCGGAAGATCACAGATAAATTCTATGAAGTAATTCGGGAATAAGAAAACCCCTGCTCACAAGAGCAAGGGAGGGTTATCTAAGTAACACTTTCTGCNATAGATTCACCGAAAGTTAATAAAGCCTGCACCATTTCTTCTGAAGACCCTTCTGCATACACACGCAGCACAGGTTCTGTTCCAGATGGTCGAATTAATAGCCATGAATTATCCTCCAGGATATATTTCACTCCATCCTTTGCGCTCACCTCAGAAACTTTCACGCCGCCAATCTCCTTTGGGGCATTTGAGATCAGTTTGTTTACCATTTTTCCTTTTGCAACCGGCCGATTGAGGCGTTGGTCTCGGCGAGTATAATGNGCAGGGCCAACATCCGCCAACAGATCAGCTACCAATTCAGATAGCGGTTTCCCAGCTTCCGCAATAATCTCAACCAGCAACAACCCCATAATGATNCCATCTCCTTCAGGAATATGCCCGAGGAACGAGATTCCACCAGATTCTTCTCCGCCAATCAATACTTGTTCAGAAAGCATGTAATCTGCAATATGGTTAAATCCTACCGGTGTTTCGTGTACAGTGAAGCCATACCGTTCTGCTAGAAGATCTATCATTCGCGTTGTTGAAACAGTGCGCACAATCGATCCCTTTAATTTGCGTTTTTCAGCCAAGTAACGCAGGGAGAGTGCCATGATCTTATGGGGATCGACAAATACACCACGTTCATCCATCGCTCCNAGACGATCTGCGTCACCATCGGTAGCCAACCCAATACTTCCCTTCCCCATACAAATCGCGCCCGATAAAGCGCCCAGGTAATGACCAATTGGCTCAGGATGNACACCACCAAAACCCGGGTTCATTTCATGCCGAATNTCATGGACTTCACACCCCGTTCCCTCTAATAANCCTTTTATCACACCNCGCCCTGATCCATACATGGAGTCCACCACAACGTATTGCGGNTTTTCTGCGATCACATCAAAATCTATCAGTTTTCGAATATGGTCTTGATATGCAGGAAGGGGATTAAACCGCGTGATNAACCCTTTCTCACGGGCGACATCATAATCGATCAGGTTCGGACCACGACCCTGCGACTCATTGTCATTTAGATATACTTCTACTTTTCGGCACAATTCAGGAAGGGCAGACCCACCATAAGCCGCTTTCAATTTCATCCCGTTATATCGGGGAGCATTATGAGAAGCGGTGATCACAATCCCCCCAATCGCGTTCATATTCTTCACAGCATATGAAATGACGGGAGTTGGTGAATCTGACTGGCACAACAACACATGAAAACCATTGGCAGCTAAAACCCGCGCGGCTTCCTTNGCATATCTATCTGACAAGAAACGTGTGTCAAACCCGACGACCATTTTTTTAGGATCCGGTTCTGGNTCAATCTTGATTCCATTTAACCACCCTTCTGAAGCAACCGCATCCGCGATTGCCTGGGTAACCATTCGCAAGTTATGGAATGTAAAAGTTTCCGAAATCACTGCNCGCCAGCCATCCGTCCCAAAATTTATCGGCATAATACTTACTCCTCNTNAGCAAATTGTTATTAAAAGAAAAACCACAGGAAACTATCCTGGGATAAGTGTTAAAAAATAATTAATCTCGTTAAAAATTGCTCTATACATGAGCAAATACATGCCCGCTATTATAACCTATTGATAATCATGGAGTAAAATTACGCCCATGTCTTATTCTCAGCTATTTTCAAAAAGACTATTCACGACACTCGTTGTGTTGTCTTTTTCAGCAGCTCTATTCGGATGCAGCAGAAATCAACCCGACNCTGTTGAAACACAGGAAACNATCCCGGCAACAGCAACCCCCATTCCAACCCCCGCTCCAGATAGGGCAGTTCTGGCTGCACCAGATGATCCTTCTTCTATTGAATTAGCAGAAGCACAAATTTTGATCGCTGAATTGGCTGCTGGATCCGGATTAGAATTTGAGACACGCTCAGAAATATTTGCGAACGAGATCACATCAGATATAAAAATCGTTGTATTCCTTGAGCAGCCTGACAACCTGGGCAGCTTAGCAGCCAACGCACCGGAGACACAATTCGTAGCAATCAGCAGTAAAAATTGGACCCCTCCCGCTAACGGAAGTATTATTCTTAAGAATGAAGACCATGTGGCATTNCTATCCGGCTATTTGAGCGCTCTTTTAGCACCAAATTTCCGCGTTGGCGGTCTCCTGGTTTCAGAAAACACTCAATTCAACCAGGCGTTTAACAATGGTGTGAGTTACTATTGTGGATTTTGTGCTGCAGTTATTTACCCGCTCAACACNTATCCGGTCATTTCTCAGCAGCCAGCAAACAGTTCTCCAGCCAACTGGCAGGCAGCGTTTAATGAAATCAATACGAANAAGATTAACGTGTTATTTCTCCCGGATGATGCTGCTTCCGCTGAATTAGGGACCTATCTAACTGGTATGGATGTGGCAGTTATCGGTAATCAGGCACCCCCCGAAGAGTTGCGCTCCCGCTGGGTCGCAACGATTTCTTCCGATGGATTGTCTCCTCTGCGAGAGATCTGGGATAATTTATTAAAAGGGCAGGGTGGAGAAGTAGTGAACGCAAATTTAAAGATATCTGAAGTAAATTTTATATCTGTTGCCGATGGATTAGTATGGCTTAGTCAAGGAAAAATGGATCTTCTAAANAAAGTGATCACGTTGCTCCGAAAAGATCAGATTTATCCATATTCAGTCATTCAGTAATTTACTTCTCGGTGTTTCCCATGAACTCATCCATTGTTGCCCGGCCAGGTTGAGATACACCTTCGCCTTTAATTACTTTCCAAACGGTNTGTAAAATAATTTTAATATCCAGACAAAATGTCCAATGATCAACGTACCATATATCCAGGCGGAATTTTTCCTCCCAGGAAATCGTGTTGCGTCCATTAATCTGAGCCCATCCCGTGATACCNGGCAGCACTTCATGCCTTCTGGCTTGTTCGCCTGAGTAACGCTCAAGATACTGCATCAGAAGCGGCCGTGGACCAACTATACTCATCTTTCCTTCCAGAACATTGAATAACTCCGGTAATTCATCAATACTTGTTCTTCGCAGGAAATTACCGAATTTTGTGATCCTTTCATCATCTGTGGACAATTCAATTTTTTGGTCCCGTGCTTTTTTCATTGATCGAAACTTATGCAGTTTAAAAGGAACACTATTTTTTCCGGGTCTAATCTGAGTAAAGAACACTGGAAAACCATCGGAAATGACAATCACTATCGACACCACCATAAACACCGGAAACAGCAAAACCACTGCGATCAATGCAAAAATAATATCGAAAATTCTTTTAATCAATGATGTAGTTTTTCCTTCTCGTTTCATTCTATATTGATTTTACCAAAACGAATAATTAAAACCACACTGGTTGGTAGGATATAATTGATAAAATATTAGCAGGAAGTAGAGTGGAAAATCCGGTCACCATTGAATATTGCGCCCCCTGCGGTTTCGAAAAACAGGCAACGCAGTTAGCTGAAGAAATCAAAGATCAATTTGGTGGGAAGATCTCACAAGTCATCTTGGAGCCAACCCAATCCATTGGCAACTTTGAAATTTTTCTAGGAAAAGAACTTGTATTCTCCAAGAAAAATACCGGGAATCTTCCATACCCGGGAGAAATTAGAAAATTAATCTTGATGAGGTTATATCAATAATTATGAATAAAAAAGGACGTGTTTTTTCAGGCGCTCGCCCGACAGGCAGCCAGCATCTAGGGAATTACCTGGGGGCGATCCAGAATTACGTAGCGCTTCAGAAAGACTACGATTGTATATACTGCATCGTTGATCTGCATGCATTAACCACAATAGATACTACATCAAATTTAAAACAGAATACTCTGGAAATGGCTTTAGATTGGTTGGCAGCGGGTATTAACCCAGAAAAATCCATCATATTTATTCAATCCCATGTTCCCGAACTTACCGAACTTCACACCATTCTTTCCATGGTCACACCACTTGGAAAACTTACCGCTTTGCCTACTTTTAAAGATAAGATCCGGGAACAGCCAGATAACATAAACTATGGGCTGGTCGGTTACCCTGTATTAATGACCGCAGATATTGTTTTATATAAAGCAAACCTGGTTCCAGTGGGAATTGATCAAGCGCCGCATCTTGAATTTGCAAGAGAGATTGTGCGGTCCTTCAATTTCCGCTATAAAACCGATGTGCTTATTGAACCAGAGATGAAAATTACCAAAATTCCCAAAGTGCTGGGAATTGACGGCCAGAAAAAGATGAGCAAGAGCCTGGATAATCATATTGAATTAGCTGCGTCTCCGGAAGAAACATTAAAACGTGTGATGATGATGGTGACAGATCCCGCACGTAAACGACGCTCTGATCCGGGTAATCCAGACGTCTGCAACGTTTTTTCTATGCATAAGATCTTTTCCAAACCTGAGGAAGTGGAAATGATCAATCAGGAATGCCGCATAGCTGGGATTGGCTGTGTGGACTGTAAAAAGATCTTCGCAAAAAATCTGAATGCAGATTTTGAACCTTTCCGCGAAAAACGCGCGCAAATTGGCAAAGACCCCAAAAAGGTTTTTGATATTCTGCATGAGGGCGGGCGACGGGCAAAAATGATCGCTGAAGAAACAATGCGGGAAGTCCGCAGTGCAGTTGGATTGCCATAATCCATTAATACAATAGCCATGCGCTCAGTCATCCAACGGGTAAGTAAAAGTCGGGTTATCATAGACAAAGCTATCAAAGCGGAAATTGGGCAAGGATTGGTGATCCTCCTTGGGATAGAAAAAGGAGATAACCAGGAGAAAGCAGACTGCCTGGCTAAAAAAATTTCAAACATGCGGATATTTGAAGATAAAGAGGGAAAGATGAATCTGTCTCTCATAGATATCGGTGGGGAAGCAATTGTCGTTTCTCAATTCACGCTGATGGCTAATACACATAAAGGCAACCGTCCTTCATTTACACACGCCGCACCTCCAGATATTGCGAGTCCACTGGTGGATTATTTTATTCAGAAGATGAAATCCTGTGGAGTGGACACACAGAGCGGGGAATTTGCCGCACATATGCTTGTTGAAATCCACAACGATGGTCCCGTTACTATCGTATTGGACTTCTAAACACTACCACAACATTAAATGTAATTATCCGTATATGTATTAACATATTAATGCATTCTTACAATATCCATGTGAAAATAAGAATCAGAAAACAATTGGAGGAGAAATGAGAATTACAGATCTAGTTACTGGTTTATCCGCCCTGCTTTGGGCAGCGGTTCTCGGTTTAATCGTACTCATTACTGTACAAACTTCCCGCGGACAGAAAATGAAAAATGGGCGCACAATAATAATCATCTTACTTACCAGCGCTTTGGTTCTAACAACCTTAAGTGCGGGATTGGTATTCGTGGAACCGCACGAACGTTGTGTGGTAATCTCGGCAATTGCCCCTAAAGGGTACCGAGAATCAGCCCTGCAGCCAGGATTGAGATGGATAGCACCTTTCGTTGAAAGAGTTGAGCGGTACCCCGTATCACGCCAAACATACACCATGTCCATTGCCGCGTTTGAAGGTGATATTCAGGGTGACGATTCAATCACAGCCCGCACAGCGGACGGACAAGAGATCTTCGTAGATGCTTCTGTAATCTACCAAGTCAACCCAGATAAGGTCGTAGATGTGCATATCCTCTGGCAGAACAGATATTCCTCTGACCTGGTCCGTGCTCAATCACGTGGCATCATTCGCGATGCTGTATCCCAATTTAACGTTGAGCAGGTAATAAGTAATAAGCGCTTTGAATTGGTTACATATATCAACCAGGAGTTGGGAAAAAAGTTTGACGAGAATGGATTGACCTTAGTCGATTTTGTACTCCGCAACATCACTTTCTCTCCAGAATACGCTGCCTCCGTTGAACAAAANCAGATCGCAGAGCAGGAAGCTAAGCAGGCCGCNTTTGTCGTCGAACAAAAAATTGAAGAAGCCAAGCAGGTGGTAGAAACTGCAAGAGGTGATTCGCAGGCAACCATAATTGCGGCTGAAGGACGTGCTGAAGCACGGTTAATTGAAGCAAAGGCAGAAGCAGATGCCTTAATATTGATACAGGAAGCCATTGCAAACAATCCTGAGCTTCTAACTTACCAGTACATCACCAAATTGGCCCCAAATATCAGCGCTATGCTTCTTCCGAGCGAATCACCATTTGTATTCCAGATTCCAGAAGCAACTCCATAATTGAGTTGGCGGATAATTAGTCCTGATACGCAGATTCATACCTGCGCATCAGGACACTATAACATCCTATCTTCTATTGACTGCGTTTATACAGCATGCTAATATAATAAGTGTCATTTTTATTATAAAAAATGTAAAGAAAGATAATTTAGAGGAGAAGAGATCATGAAGCATAGAAATCTTGTAATCATTACTGCCCTGATTATTTTTAGCAGTGTCATCGCGTCCTGTACACGATCTGCATCTGACGGCCCAACTGATATCACAGCGGAGGATTCAGAATTACCCAATCCGGTTTCCACCCAATCCCAACTGATGAAGGATATTATTTCCGGAACACAAACTGCGATGGCTGTCCCTCTGGACGCTACTGCTGAAACACCAGCTGAGGATGCCGAGGTAGAAACTGAAGACGCAGGTACAACAGAAACCACTCCTGAACCAGAAGAAGATGAAGAAGAGATTATTCTCCCCACTTCGACCGCCGGTCCCCCACCAATTGTGGAATTGGCGTATAACTCAAATGTCTGCCAGCCCGGCTACTATATTTGCCAAGTAAGTTATGTAAAAGATCAGACAGTGACCATGCAATCCTCCCACCCCTACCTATACGGAGATGAGGAACTTACTTTTACAATGGGGGCAGAAGGCGAGTACGATTACAGCAAATATATCGTTGTCGGTACTGTAAAATATCAACCGGATTCTTCAAAAGGTTTAAATTTTCAGGTAACCCTTACTGTACCTGACAGCTTGAGAAGTATGGGACAGATCGTTGTTCGTATGGAAACCATTGATCCAAACAGGTACGGCATGTTCTATTATGATAACAATTAACCTGATTGATAACATCTAAAACCCGCGCAATAATGCGCGGGTTTTTTCATGCTACACTACATGGCGAGGTACACGGTGAAACATTCAATCATTTTCAGAAAAAACGTTTTTATCGGTCACGCTTTCAATGTTCAGGAATTGTATGTCTCTCTTCCAGATGGACGGAAAAGAAATTATGATATCGTTGATCATCCAGATTCAGTAACTATCATCCCGATAGATGAAAACGGGGAAATCTGGTTCGTTGAACAATTTCGTATGGGCAGCGAAAATTATTTAATCGAACTTCCAGCAGGAGTTATTGATGAAAATGAGAGCCCAAAAGCGTGCGCCGCACGTGAGACGAGGGAGGAGATTGGCATGGCTGCCGGCCAACTAATACATATCGAATCAATTTACTTAGTTCCCGGATATTCTAACGAGCTCAGTCANNTTTTTCTTGCCAAGGATCTCAAACCAGCCCCCCTTCAACAGGATGATGATGAGTTTCTTTCAGTTAAGAAATATTCGAGCGAAGAATTAAATAATTTAATTCAAGAAGGTACACTTAAGGACAGTAAAAGCCTCGCTGCTCTGTATTTATACGAACAAAATTATTAGTAAATTACTCATTAAAGTACAATTTTTTTTCAAATTTAAAAAGTGGTATGATTAGGTTGGTTTTATAAAAAACTATTAATTTTTACTTGTCTTTTGTCGGGAAAATTAGAAATACCATTTCACATAAGGAGTTTATTAATGAAACGTCAACAGATCATGATGGATGGCAATGAGGCGGTTGCTTACACAGCTTACCGCCTTAACGAAGTAGTTGCTATTTATCCAATCACACCTTCCTCGCCAATGGGAGAACATGCGGACGCGTGGGCTGCCAAAGGTATCCCCAACATTTGGGGAACAGTACCATTGGTAATAGAAATGCAGGCCGAAGGCGGCGCCGCAGGTGCTGTCCATGGCGCGCTTACCACTGGTTCATTAACAACCACTTTCACGGCTTCACAGGGGTTGTTGCTGATGGTTCCAAACATGTATAAAATAGCGGGTGAATTAACATCGTCCGTTTTTCATGTCGCAGCTCGTTCTATAGCCGCGCAGGCACTATCAATCTTTGGTGACCACAGCGATGTAACCGCTGCTCGCGCAACTGGCTTTGCCATGCTGGCTTCCCGGTCAATCCAGGAAGCACATGATATGGCACTCATCGCTCAGTCAGCAAGCCTGGAATCAAGAGTACCTTTCCTACATTTCTTTGACGGATTCCGCACCTCTCACGAGGTGAACAAAATTGAACTAATAGACGAAAAAGTAATGAAAGAGATGATTGAGGACAAATATGTCTTTGAACACCGTTCGCGGGGTCTCTCTCCAGATCACCCTTCTATCAGAGGAACCGCACAGAATCCTGATGTATTTTTCCAGGCTCGCGAATCAGTCAATCCATTCTATGATAAATGCGCCGCAATTACTCAAAAAGCGATGGATAAATTCGCCAAACTGACAGGCCGAGAGTACCACATCTTTGATTATGCGGGTGCGCCAGATGCAGACCGTGTAATAGTTCTAATGGCTTCCGGCGCTGAAACAGCTGAGGAAACCGCAAAATTCATGGCCTCACAAGGTGAGAAAGTTGCTGTCATCACTGTGCGTTTATACCGCCCATTTGATGTTGAGAGTTTCTTGAAAGCACTTCCAGAGACTGTCAAAGCGATTGCTGTATTAGACCGCACCAAAGAGCCTGGAGCTGATGGTGAACCTCTCTACAAAGATGTTGCCACAACCGTTTTGGAAAGCATAAAGAACGGCACTGCTCCTTTCAGCAGCCAGCCAGTTGTGGTTGGCGGGCGATTTGGGCTTTCTTCCAAAGAATTTACACCTGGCATGGTTAAAGGCGTTTTTGACGAGTTGAAAAAAGACCAGCCGATGAACTCATTTACCGTGGGCATCAAAGATGATCTCACACACAAGAGTCTCAGCTATGATCCTGGCTATGAGATCGAGGGCGATGATATCATACGCTGTGTATTCTTTGGATTGGGTTCTGACGGTACTGTTGGCGCTAACAAGAACTCCACCAAGATCATAGGTGAAGAGACCAACAACTTTTCACAGGGTTATTTTGTATATGACTCAAAGAGAGCCGGAGCAATGACCATCTCACACCTTCGTTTCGGCCCCAAACCAATCAAGTATCCTTATCTGATTGGTAATGATAAAGCAAACTTCGTTGCCTGCCATCAATTCTCCTTCCTTGAGAAATATGACATGCTTAAATACGCCAAAACCAATAGTGTCTTTCTCCTCAACAGTATGTTTGGAAAAGATGAGGTATGGGATCATCTTCCTGTCGAAGTACAGACCGGCATCATTGAGAAAAATTTGAAATTCTATATCATTGATGCCTACGATGTCGCCGAAAAGACCGGGATGGGCATCCGCATCAATACCATTATGCAAACCTGTTTCTTCGCCATCAGCGGTGTTCTGCCGAAAGATGAAGCCATCAAAGAGATTAAGAAATCTATCAAAAAAACCTATAGTAAGCGGGGCGACACAGTCGTCAAGCAGAATTATGCCGCAGTTGATTCTTCCTTGGAGAACTTGTTTGAGGTCAAAGTACCGGAGAAGGCAACCAGCACTACAAAACGCATTTCACCAGTTCCAGAAAACGCTCCTGCTTTCGTAACAGACGTGTTAGGACCAATCATCGGTAAAAATGGAGATGATCTACCAGTAAGTAAGCTGCCAAACGACGGCACATACCCAACCGGTACTACTCAATGGGAAAAACGAAATATCGCACTTGAAATACCAGTTTGGGAACCTGACCTCTGCATACAGTGCGGAAAATGTGCGTTCGTCTGTCCGCATGCAGTTATTCGCACCAAAGTTTATGACGCGGAATTGTTAAAGGATGCACCAGTAACGTTCAAATCAATGGATGCAAAATTCAAGGAATTTCCTGGAACAAAATTCACGGTCCAGGTGTCTCCTGAAGACTGCACTGGTTGCGGGTTGTGTGTAGAAAACTGCCCGGCAATTGACAAGACTAACCCTGAGCGTAAATCTATTAACATGGCTCCTCAACCCCCACTGCGTGAAAAGGAAAGCGATAACTGGGGATTCTTCTTAGGTCTACCAGACCCTAACCGAACCAAATTCACCCCAAATACAATCAAGAATTCACAATTATTGCGGCCGTTATTTGAATTCTCCGGCGCTTGCGCAGGCTGCGGTGAAACACCATATGTTAAATTGCTGACCCAGTTATTTGGTGATCGTACTGTTATTGCTAATGCTACCGGATGTTCATCAATTTATGGTGGCAACCTCCCAACAACACCATACACCTATAATAATGAGGGGCGTGGACCTGCCTGGTCAAACTCTCTCTTTGAAGACAATGCGGAATTTGGCTTAGGTATGCGCCTCACAACGGACAAACAAACCGGATTCGCTAAAGAATTAGTCAAACGATTGTCAACTTCACTTGGCAGTCAATTGACCGAGGAACTTCTTTCTGCAGATCAATCAGATGAAACTGGAATCCAAGCCCAGCGTGCCAGGGTTGTGCAGTTGAAAAAGAAATTAAGTGAAATTAATGATCCTGCCTCAAAGCAACTATTAAGCATAGCGGATATGCTGGTACGTAAAAGTGTCTGGATCGTCGGTGGTGATGGATGGGCATATGATATCGGTTTCGGAGGCCTGGACCATGTGTTAGCCTCTGGATACAATATCAATGTGCTTGTTCTTGATACAGGAGTGTATTCAAACACAGGCGGCCAATCATCCAAAGCAACCCCCCGCGGTGCAGTCGCAAAATTTGCCGCCAATGGAAAAGGCCTCCCACGGAAAGACCTGGGCATGATCGCCATGACTTACGGATATATTTACACCGCACAGGTGGCAATGGGAGCCAGTGATATTCAAACTCTGCGCGCTTTCCGTGAAGCGGACGCATATGATGGTCCATCACTGATCATCGCATATACTCACTGCATTGCCCACGGCTATGATATGAAATATGGTCTCAACCAGCAGAAATTAGCAGTAAAATCCGGTGTTTGGCCAATCTACCGATACAATCCGGAAAATGTCAAAGAAGGCAAAAACCCGTTGAAACTAGATTTCAAGGAACCCAGCGTTCCTGTGAAAGATTTCGCTTATAACGAAACCCGTTATCGTATGCTGCTGCAATCTAATGAAAAACGAGCTGAAGAACTAATCAAGCTGGCGCAGGGGGATGCAGATGCCAGATGGATGAAATACAACCAGATGGCAGCCGTTGACTACAGTCAGATGAAAAGCGGCGAATAAAACACCAAACGCGAAGGTGCATACACCTTCGCGTTTTTTATTTATTATTGAAAGGTAAAAATGACCGACTTAAAAACTAAATATCTTGGATTGGAATTGAAAAACCCCCTGATCGCCTCTTCATCCACCTTATCAAAGGAGTTGTCCAATATTAAAAAGATGGAAGATGCGGGAATTGCAGGGGTGGTCCTCTATTCATTATTTGAGGAGGAGATCACTCATGAATCATTAGCGCTGAATTATTTTCTTTCTCGGGGAACTGAATCCTTTGCGGAAGCACTCACTTATTTTCCAGATCTTAGTGACTATAACACGGGGCCTGATAAATATCTGAGCTTAATCTCTCAAGCAAAAGAAAGTGTCCAAATCCCCGTTATTGCCAGCCTGAATGGTATTTCCAGCAGTGGGTGGATTGAGTACGCAAAACTGATCGAACAAGCAGGCGCGGACGCGCTGGAATTGAATCTCTACTACGTTTCTGCAGACCAGGATATAACCGGGGATGAATTAGAAAAAGCATATGTTCAACTGGTTGAAGATATCCGAAAAGAAATTGGCATTCCAATAGCTGTAAAATTGAGCCCTTTCTTCTCAAGTTTTACGAACATTTGCTCTGAGCTGGTAGGTGCAGGAGCGAATGGTCTGGTATTATTCAATCGGTTTTACCAGCCCGACCTGAACATTGAAGATATGCGAGTGGAACCGACCCTTAAGTTGTCTACCTCTTCCGACTTGTTGCTGCCGCTCAGATGGACAGCAATTCTTCACAAAAAAGTGAGTGCAGACCTTGCCTTAACAAGCGGTGTGCATAGTGGAGAGGATATTGTGAAAGCGCTGATGGCAGGTGCATCAGTCGTAATGAGCGCGTCTGAATTAGTGGAAAATGGTATTGGTCGAGCTAAATCAATGCTGCAGGAATTTTCTAACTGGATGGATACACATGAATATGAATCTGCCGATAATCTCCGCGGTGTCCTTAGCCAACGCTCAATAACACAATCAGCTGCTTTTGAACGTGCAAATTACATGAAAGCACTTACACTATTCGACAATAGATTCTAATAGAATCACTCTAACAATTACAAACACAAACTGCCATCAATATATAGATGGTAGCTTGTGTTTTTGTCATCATACCTCACGAGATCATACCCTTTGAAAAATGGTAAACTTTCCGTTAGCTTTAAATCAGGGTAAATTGCCAAAAGACCAAGACTACCGAAATCAAAATGAATTATAACTTCAAATTATTTTTTATTACCTTATATAAATCTTTTTTTCAAACCAAAGGTACGCATGCTCAATTAACACATAAACGGATTAATTTTCTTCTGCTTTTTTATCTTGTTTGGCCAGTATGGGGCATCTTCGTTTGGGTCAGTTTTCTTCTGGATGACTTGCTTTTCCCGGGACACAAAAACCATCTTGCAGAAAAGCCCCTGTTCATTTTAGGTAATTTCCGTAGCGGCTCCACGTATTTACAGCGCCTGATTGCAAAAGATAAAGATCAATTTGCATCTGCCAGAACCTGGGATATCTTTTTATCCCCTTCAGTGACACTGACCAAGTTATTTTCGGTTCTGCTTTCTATTGACAAAATCTTTGGCAGCCCACTAAAAAAGTTGTTTGTAAAGTTCGATGCACGCACATTGGGGAGAGTTGATATTCACAAGATCAGTTTCTTTGACCCGGAAGAAGATGAAAACTTCTTGCTGCATAAATGGTCTTCTTTTTTTGCAGGTGTAATGTTCCCATTTATAGATGATTTCCTTCCTTATATATATTTTGACGATCGTTTAACACCCGAAGAAAAAGCATCCATCATGGCTTTCTACCAAAAAATTGTTCAACGTTTTCTCTTTACCAGGCCTGAACACTTACATTTCCTGTCAAAAAACCCATCTTTCAGCCCAAAAATTGCTTCGATTCTCCAATATTTTCCCAGCGCAAAGATCATTTATCTGGTTCGTAATCCACTGGAAATGGTTCCTTCAACTATTAGCTGGTTAGGTTATACATGGCGTGTATTCAGTGACCCTCTCGAGAAATATCCGTTTATATCTGAGATTCTTGAATTCACTAAGCACTGGTACGATTATCCATTAGAAATACTCTCAAAAACAGATCCGGCCAATTATCTGATCATTAAATATGATGACCTTATTCAAAGACCAGAAGAAACCGTTCATCATATCTACAAACATTTTGGCTACACCATGCGAGATGCTTTCCGCCAAACCTTAAAACAAACCGTTGCTGAAGCACAGAAATTCAGCAACAATCATGCCTATTCCTTAGAGGAGATGGGAATCACACGCCAGCAAATTTTAAATACATATTCGGATATTTTTAAACGCTTTGGCTTTGATACTCATATAGGACAAAAAGCCGCCCAAGTTATCCCTAATGAAACTACATTGAGTTAGAGCAACGGAATTGATGCAAATCCAAATATTTTCTACTTCTCTAATGAAGATTTTAATTCTATCGAAATAAAGCACCAGGGTTTTTTATTCTTCAGATAAATTATCCGCTGATTTCGAAAGAGTGTAGGTATCTGGTCCCTCAGGGATGAATGGTATCCGAATCACCCTTAGTTTATCCAACATCAGAATGGTGCCAATAATCGCCATTAGAACCGCAACCAGTCGCGTGAAACTGAAATCTGTTCCCGGTATGCGTGGTTGATCAGGGCGCCATATTTCAATAATCACTCTCCCAATCCCCGAAAGTACAAGCCAAGCGTAAAATATCACGCCAGGTTTAATTTTATCCTCATATTGCCTTGCAATTAATAACAGCATTTCTGCTGCAAATAAGTTCCATAATATTTCATAGGCAAATGTTGGATGAAAACCAGTAGTTTCCACCGGGAAAGTGATAATATCATTCCAGGGTGCCAACCGGTGAGCAGCATCAATCTTAATCCCCCAGGGAAGAGTTGTGGGAGGTCCATATAATTCCTGATTAATAAAATTTGCGGGACGTGCAACTGCTTGCCCAATAAGTACAGTTGGTGCTACCGAATCGAGGAAAAGCCACGGGTCCACTTTATATTTCCGTGTATAAAGGATCAATGCGATTGCACCAAACAATAAACCACCGTAGAAATGCAGCCCACCCTGGGTTGTATTTAGTATCTGGATCGGATTTTCAATATAATATCTGCTTCCTCCCAGAGTAGCATTCGCAACATACCATAATCTAGCTCCTAACATACCAGCGGGAATCATCCAAACAAGCGCATCCCATATATGATCGGGGTTCTCATTTCGGTGTTTGAATTCCATGGAAGTGATCCAGGTGGCAACAAGTACACCTGTCATCACAAGCACTCCGTACCAGCGCAATGCGATAGTAAAGGTTCCGATATTGAAGCTAATAATTACAGGATCGATCATGAAAACCTCCGATGAAAAATTCAAGACAGATTTCCTCTGTCTTGAGCGAATTATATCATTCCAAAAAATATTGGGATATCAGAAAACAGGCAAACGCACACTAATTAGTTCATATATAACAGGTTGTTCCTGTGATGAAATAATAAAACACCTCCAGTAATATTGCCTGGAGGCGTTGATTTTCTCTATTTCTTTTCAGTATTTTGAATACGAGGTTTTTTCTGGCGATACGTAATTCTCGCGCGCGTTAGATCGTAGGGGGATATTTCTAATTTTACACGGTCACCTAGCAGAATGCGAATGTAATAACGGCGCATCTTGCCAGCCAAATAAGCCAGGACCTCATGGTCATTATCCAATTTAACGCGGAATTGCGTACCAGGCAGCGCTTCTATTACCGTGCCTTCTACTTGGATCTTCTCTTCTTTTCCCATGAAAACTCCTTTCTTTTCTAATTAAGTTCCTGTGACAGAAACATACAACAATATATGATCTCTTTTATTTCATTCTTTGTAAGGTTTCTACCGAAGAAAAAAACCCGACTGATTCATACCCTTCAGTCGAGTTCCAATTCTGAGGTAAACCAGTATGTATTTGGGGCTATTGCTTAATAATATCTCCCATCACATTTTTTATCCTTACGGATTGTTAACAGTACTTATTATAAAGGGAAGAAATAGCATTGTCAAATTCAATAATCTCTAAAAACAGTGGAAATATTGATTATTCTCAGATATTCATTACCTACTGTTCTAAACAGTTTTCCCTAACTTTATGCAGCAGCAGCATACTCAATAATGCGAAAACACCCCCGAGAATAAAGAGGCCAATATATCCCAGGTATCGCCCTGGGAATGCATTATTTATCACATCAATTGGAATTCCNCCTAATTTACTAATAGCACTAGCGCCAGCAGTCGCCAAATTTGTTAAACCAAGGAACTTTCCCGCCTCCTCTTTCGGTGCTAACCGGCTTGCCAGCGCCCAATTTGAAGAAAGATAAAGCCCAATCCCACCACCGAGGATACCAGCAAAAGTAGTTAGAGAAGAAATATCCGTTGCAAATACCAGCAAGAAGGCACCAATCGCAGTTATTAAACTTGCTAAATAAATTACAAGACGTGCGCCAATTTGATCTGTCAGCCAGCCGCCAATTAAAGAACAAATCACCAACGCGACGGCTAGAGAAGTCATTAGATCCCCAGTTGCTTTTACCGGATTAACTACCTGCATCACATCTTTTATATAATACTGAGCAAAGGTTTGGATACCATAAATTCCCACTAAAAAGAGAAACCGCGAAACTATCAGCCAAAAAAATGAAGTGTTCACTTTCATATCGATCTTAAAAACCTGCTTAAGATGTATCATACTTCCATTTCGTATTTTCTCGCTGGTTGGTTCCTCTTTCACGAAAAAGAATGTGACAGAAGCGGAAATTAGTAATATCCCTATTACAACAACCATTATCCTTGTCGGATAGCGGTCGTCCGGAGAAAGCAAGGCGCTGACTGCTAAAGAAGCACAAACTAAACCAGCCATGTCAAAAAGATTCTTCAATCCACTTGCAAATCCTAATTGTTCATTTGGAACCAGATCGGGGATGATTCCTTGCATTGGTCCATGCGCAATATTTGATGTTATCTGCAAACCTACATATCCAAGGAATACAACCAATAAATTACCAGACCATNCCAAAAGTACCAGAAAAATCAAATCAAGACCCACTCCGACAATTGCCAGCGGTTTGCGGCGCCCCCACCGTGACCGCCATCCATCACTGACTGCGCCAGATATCGGTTGGATGATTAAAGCCAAAAGCAAACCACTAAATGTGAGAATTCCGAGATATGAATTTTTCAGATGGGCTGGGACAATATGCAAAAGGACAGATGGGAGAATTATTGGGTGAATGCTGTTCCACATAAAGGACAAGCCAAACCAATATACATTGATCGTGAACAATGTATGAAATTTCACTTTATTCATTGCGAATCCTGCCATTTTCCAATAATCGATTACAGGAAACGATACCTGTTAATGATTTGCAGCTAAATATGTTGTTACTATATCAGAGTATTCATATTTTCAATCGGGATCCAATGTGTTTTCTACACATAAGACCTCACTTATCTGCCAAAATTAACATTAATACTTCAGTAGCTTTCTTCTTGATTCATTGCATATACCCTCACACGAATAATTTGGAGGGAAGTGTATCATACAGGTTAAAAGAGATTTTCGTAATATTGTTAAACAAAAAAAGTCTTTTGGCAATGACCTACTCTCCCGGGGGGTCACCCCCCAAGTACCATCGGCGCTGACGGCCTTAACTGCCGGGTTCGGTATGTTACCGGGTGTACCACCATCGCTCCAATCACCAAAAGACTTTTAGTTTCGTGAATAGTATGTAAATATGATGTTAAAGATTGCCGAGTTCTCCGCACCACGTCAGAGAAGCGCTCGATCATTAGTACGGCTTAGCTGAACGCATTGCTGCGCTTACACACGCCGCCTATCAAGCAGGTGGTCTTCCTGCGATCTTACTTCTTTACAGAATCAGGGATCTCATCTTGAGGCAAGTTTCCCACTTAGATGCTTTCAGCGGTTATCTCTGCCAGACGTTGGCTACCCAGCGATGCCGTTGGCACGACAACTGGCACACCAGAGG
>JGI24724J26744_10000407_pt1 | contig 31902 bp, 31 predicted proteins | sample Cruoilmetagenom7_FD_26744 | JGI IMG/M metagenome (IMG submission 26744) | reverse complement strand
CGTTCCTCGGTAAGGGCCACCGTGATCGAGCCACAGCGCCGGAACCCCGTCGCCAAGCCGGTTTCCGCCTCAAGCGAGCCGTACAACTCCTGTGAATATTTCGCGAGTTTGGTCATATTCGCGGTGGCGCGCAGCTGCGCAATCAACCCCGCCGCGTGCCACGTCGTGCCACTGGTCAGCGATTTGCGCTCTAACAGCACCACGTCTTTCCAGCCCAGTTTCGCCAGATGATAAGCAACTGAGCAGCCAATTATACCGCCACCGATGATGACCACGCGGGCTTGTTTAGGAATAGTCATATTACATCTTCCGATCTATTTATGTGCCTTTATCTCAGACAATCCTGTGCCCAGCCGCCGTTAAACGGCGGGCAAGTTCGGTGATATGGGCAGGCCCGACTTCGCAACAGCCGCCGACAATGGTGGCCCCTTGCCCAACCCAGCCCAGCGCGTAATCGGCATAGGTTTCCGGCCCCAAATCACGCCGAGCACTCAGGGCATCAACTGTGGGTTTGTCGGCGAGAAATTCTTTGGTGATCCGCTCAAACCCGTTGGCGTAGGCTCCAAACGGCAACCCGCATTTCGACAATTCGTTCAACGCCGCGGTCATCGCTTCAGGAGCCGAGCAGTTCGCCAAAACAGCAGATACGCCAGCCTCCGTTGCAATTGCGCATATCTCCGCAACCGGCTCGCCCGAGCGCAGCAAGGTTCCGTCCTCGTCATCGACCGTAACCGCCAACCAAACGGGTTTGCCCACCGCCACCGCGCCCTCGACAACGGCCCTTGCGTGGGGCAATGAGGCAACCGTTTCGCAAATGATGAAATCCACATCCTGCGCCATAAGGGCGGCAATCTCGGTATATTTTGCAACGGCCTCACTATGGGGCGGGTGCAAGTCCGGCCGGTAAGACGCCCCAAGCGGGCCTATTGATCCGGCAACTTTTGCGCCTGCCTTGGTTTTCGCTGCTGCCTTTGCCTCAGCCATCGCAAGGCCAAAGAATTCCTCAAACCGATCTTCCAGCCCAGTACCCGCGAACCTGTCGTGGTGAATCGCATAGGTGTTGGTTGTCGCCACTGTAGAGCCTGCATCAAAGTAGTCCTGATGAATGGCCTGAACCATGCCGGGGTGGTCCAGCATGACTTGTGTAGCCCAAAGCGGTGTTGGCGCTTCTGGCGCGCGGCTGACCAGCTCCTGTCCCATCCCACCGTCAAGCAATGTGATCGCGCTCATGCCCGTATCCTCGCGTTTTGGGCATCCCATAGCGGTTGGTCTTTTTGCACCACCGCCCGATGTCGCGTACCGAATATTTCGACCTCAAGCGCGGTGCCCGCAACCGCCAGATCAGCCCGCACCATGCCCAGCGCAATGCTGGCCTCAACACGGTATCCCCAACCGCCCGACGTGGTTTCGCCAACCACTTTGCCGTCATACCAAAGCGTTGACATATAGGGGGCGTCCGCATCAACTGCATCCACGATCAGGGTGACAAAGCGTTTGGCAACACCAGCTTGTTTTTCCATCAGCAATGCCGCCTTGCCAGGGAAATCCTGCGGTTTGTCCAGCTTCACGAACCGCTCCAACCCGCCCTCAAGCAGTGAGTAATCCGTTGACAGATCGCCTTTCCACGCGCGGTAGCCTTTTTCCAGCCGCAACCGGTCCAGCGCGTACATGCCAAAGGGCTTGGCTCCTGCCGCTGTCACCGCGTCCCAGATCGCGGGCGCATCGGCAATATCGCAATGCACCTCCCAACCCAGTTCACCCGCGAACGAAACGCGCAACAGATAACAAGGCTTGCCCGCAACCGTGGCCTCTTGATAGGTCAACCAGCCTTTGGCCAGATCAGCGTCCGAAATCCCCGTCAAAACATCGCGCGCTTGCGGGCCTGTGATCAACAGACATTCCTTTTGGTCAGACAGGTCCGTCACGGTGATCCCGTCTGGCGTCTGACGCGATAACAGCTCGCCATCATGCCACTGGGCCGTGGCCGCCGTGATCAACCAGACCTCCTCGTCCGAGCGCGGTATCACCGACATTTCCGTTACAATCCGCCCACGGGTGTCGCCAAAATAGGCCAAACCCACACGCCCAACCGATGGCAGCCGTGACGCCGTCAATCCATCCAGCCAATCACGCGCCCTCGCGCCCACAACCTTCAACCGCGTGAAACCCGAGATCGCCAAAATACCGCAGGTATCACGCACCGCTTCGCATTCCTCACGGATGCGGGCCTCCCATGGGCCATCGCGCAGCCATGTTTGCGTCGCCTCATGCGAGGTGTCGTCGCCCGCTTTGGCAAACCAGTTGGCCCGCTCCCAGCCGTTATAGGCACCCATCACGGCTCCCGCATCTAACAGGCGTGACTGTAGCGGTGACAAACGCCTATCACGCGCGGCTTCCCATTCGTGGTGCGGGAAGTGCATGGCGTATTCATTGCCATAAACCTCCATGCCCTTCTTAACGCAATAGTCCTCATCGGCGTATGCCGTGAACCGACGCGGATCGCACGACCACATGTCCCATTCGGTTTCCCCCTCGGTAATCCATTCGGCCAACACTTTGCCTGCGCCCCCAGCTTGCGCAATCCCGAAAGTAAACACACAAGCCTCAAAAGCATTCTTTACCCCAGGCATCGGCCCGATCAATGGCAGCCCATCCGGTGCATAGGGGATTGGGCCGTTGATCACTTTGTTCACGCCTGCCGTGCCAAGTATTGGCACCCGCGCCATGGCGTCCTCTATATACCACTCCAGCCGCTCCAGATCGTCGGGATACAGCTGGAACGAGAAATCCTCGGGCATCGGATCAGACGGCTTCACCCAATGGGCTTTGCAATTGCGCTCATATGGGCCCAAATTCAGCCCGTATTTTTCCTGCCGCAGATAATAGGAACTATCGACATCGCGCAGCAACGGCAGCTTGTCACCAGCCTCGCGGCTCCATGCCTCAAGTTCTGGAATTTCGTCGGTCAGCATATACTGATGGCTCATCACCATCATCGGCACTTGGCGGCCACCATAGGGGCGGAACCACTCGCCAACACGCTGGGCATAATATCCAGCGGCGTTGACCACAAATTCACAGCGGATTTCACCTTTTTCAGTCTCGACAATCCAGTCGTCACCGTCACGACGCACGCCTGTTGCGGGGGTAAAGCGCAAAATCTTGGCCCCCAGATCACGCGCACCTTTGGCGAAGGCTTGCGTCATCTGGGATGGATCAATATCGCCGTCATAGGGGTCATATAATGCCCCTTCCAGATCATGGGTTTCAAGGAACGGATAGCGCGGCTTAATCTCATCGACACCCAGCATTTCCATATCCATGCCCTGATACTTGCCCATGCCGCAGGCCCGCTCAAACTCTTGCATCCGCTCATTGGAATGGGCCAGGCGCACCGACCCGGTGACGTGGTAGTTCATTGGATAGTCCACCGCCTCGCCCAACCCGCGATACAACTCGGTTGAATACCGTTGCATGTTCATAATGGACCACGAGGTGCTGAACGTCGGCACGTTGCCCGCCGCGTGCCAGGTGCTGCCTGCGGTCAATTCGTTCTTTTCCAGCAGAACGCAATCTGACCAGCCCGCCTTGGCCAAATGATATAGTGACGACGCGCCAACCGCGCCGCCCCCAATAATTACGACCCGCGCTGTGGTTGGAAAATCTGCCATCTCATTCACTCCCAATGCTGATGCTGCGGCAGACCATCAGAGATCACATAGTAATCTCCTTTGCCCGCCACAAATATGTGCTTCTCTAACGTGATACCCGTCGGCCCATCCAATGAGCCAAGACTAAACGACGTGGTGTCCTCTGCCGTCATTTTCCAAAACAGAAAGGTGCCACAAGTGCCGCAAAACCCACGCTTGGCCACATCACTTGAGGCATACCATTTCAACCCCTGATCCTGCGTGATCGCGAGTGCCGCATCTGGCACATGAGCCGAAGCCCAGACATGGCCTGATTGCTTGCGACACTGGCCACAATGGCACACGGATGACCCCTGTGGCGCGCCCGTGACCTCATATTGAACCGCCCCGCAATTGCATGATCCCTTCTGCATCAGCCCCTCCCTAAATCCGGCACGCTGCTGCTGCCCAAAACCACGCCGTATATGATAAACGCCACCGCCATCACGCGGCGAAACAGCTTGTTAAACACTGCCCCCATGGCGGCCCGTCCAAGGCCCGCGCCAAGCGCCGTATAGCCGGTGTAACTGAGCGCCGTGATCACCAGCGCGGTTGGCATGATCACCTGCATTTGCTGCCAGACCGGCACATCGGGCTGCACAAACTGGCTAAAGGCTGCCAAATACCCCGCCACGCTTTTGATATTGATCGTAGCAATGGCAAGGGCCTTGGAGTAAACGTGGCGGCCGGACACATGCATCGCCGTGACCGGCTTGCTGGAGCTTAACCAGCTGCGCACCCCCAAAAAGATCAACACACCCGCGCCAAACAATTTGACCCAGAAAAACGCGGTTGGCGAGGCGATGATCAACGCCGTCACCCCCAACGCCGACAGTACCAAAAACAGGCAAGCTTGGGTCAATATCGCCAACACCCCCCACAGGGCAGGTCGAAATCCCAGCGCCATGCCGTTGCTGATGCAGTTCACCGCATTCGGGCCTGGCGTGGTGACAAACACCAGCCAAAAAAGCGCGAATATGTTCCATGCTTCGAATGACATCCAAATCCCCCTAATAGACCGGCGGCGCGATCACCCAGATCGCAACCGCAGCGGCTTCATATGGATTGGACCATGTGAATGGTTCGTTCCGGATGCGAAAACTGTCCCCCGGATGGATGGTAAAGCGATGCCCGCCAATCGACAGGTCCAGCTGACCCGAAATCAAATACCCCACCTCTTGGGTCGGGCGCGTTACGGGGGTGGTGATTTCCGAATGCGGCTGAAATGTCGAATGGACCATTTCAAAATCATCCGTGAGGTCGGGCGATAGCAACTCCTCGACCAATCCTGTGATGTTTGCGCCGATATGACGACGCGCCCCAACGCGCACCACATAACCAGCCTTGTCAGCAGGGGCCGCCGCATGGGAAAACAGCATCGACACCGAGACATCCAGCGCCGTAGCGATCAGGCGCAAATCGGTCACTGATGGCTCCGAGATATCGCGCTCAACCTGTGACAACCAGCCAACGGAGCGATCCAACGCCTGTGCCAATTCAATCAACGTCAGCCCGCGGGATTTGCGAATAGCCCGTAAATCGGCCCCAAGGGATTTGGTCTGTGCCGGCGTGGCGTGCAACATGATATGAAATAATCCGTGAAATTTTCACCCGTAATTTCATTCGTGCCCGCAAAACTGATTCCATACAAGAAAATTCTTGTCTCTCCCCTGCGCCTCAGGTCTGGCCAAACACCGCAGCTAGGATCAAAGCCAGCGCATCCGCGTCCCGCGCCTCAAACGCGTCTGGCTGATTGCTATCAATGTCAAACACCCCCAACAACGCGCCGCCTCCGTCCCAAACCGGCAAAACCAGCTCACTGCGGGTTGAGGAGGCACAGGCAATATGCCCCTCAAACGCCTCGACATCCGCCACCAGCTGTACCTCTCCTGTCCGCGCCGCTGCGCCGCATACACCACGCGAAAAAGGGATTACCAAACAGCCATGCCCACCCTGATAAGGGCCTATTTTTAGCATCTCGCCGCCGACATTGCGGTAAAACCCGGTCCAGTCAAACCGCGCGTCCGAATGATGCACTTCGCAGGCCAGCGTCGCCATCAAGGCCACCACATCGTCCTCGCCTTCGGTCAGGGACGCGACGGTTTTGGCCAATGTGGCGTAATCAACCCGCATCAGACCAGTTCAATCGCAATCGCCGTACCTTCGCCACCGCCAATGCAGATCGCCGCAACGCCGCGTTTTAACCCGCGTTTTTCCAACGCATTCAACAGTGTCACAATGATCCGCGTGCCGGATGCGCCAATGGGATGGCCCAGCGCGCAGGCCCCGCCATTCACATTCACAATGTCGCGCGAAATGCCCATTTCATGCATGAAGGCCATTGGCACCACAGCAAAGGCCTCGTTGATTTCCCACAGATCTACATCTGCAACCGACCAGCCAATATTGGCCAGCAGCTTTTGCGCGGCAGGCACCGGAGCAGTGGTGAACCAACCCGGTGCTTGGGCGTGGCTGGCGTGGCCCAAAATGCGGGCGCGCACGGTCAATCCTTTGTCCTTGGCCGCTTCCTCCGAGGCCATCACCAGAGCCGCCGCACCGTCCGAAATTGACGATGCGTTGGCCGCCGTTACGGTGCCGTCTTTGCTAAAGGCCGGACGCAATTCTGGAATTTTCTCGGGCCGTGCTTTGGCAGGTTGCTCGTCAGCGGCAACCACGCTCTCGCCGCGGCGTGTTTTCAAGGTAACGGCGGCAATTTCGCCGTCAAATGCGCCGGATTGTTCCGCCGCCAATGCGTTAGACAATGATTTCAGCGCATACGCGTCTTGCGCCTCGCGGGTAAACTGGAATTTCTCGGCGCAATCCTCAGCGAACGTACCCATCAAACGGCCCTTGTCATAGGCATCTTCCAGCCCGTCCAAAAACATGCTGTCTTGGACGTTTTGATGGCCAATCCGCGCCCCGCCGCGCATTTTTGGCAATAGGTATGGCGCTTTGGTCATGCTCTCCATGCCGCCTGCCACCATAACATCAGTGCCGCCCAGCGCGATCTGATCGAACGCCACCATCGCCGTTTTCATGCCCGAGCCACACATCTTGTTCAGCGTGGTTGCAGGGACTTCCTCACCCAGCCCAGCCGCAAATCCGGCTTGGCGCGCAGGGGCCTGACCCATTCCGGCCGGCAACACACAGCCCATCAAAATTTCCTCGATTTGGTCCGGTTTTGCCCCCGCCCCCTTAATCGCGGCGCTGATTGCAGCGCCCCCCAACACAGGCGCGTCGACATCGGCAAACACCCCCTGAAATCCACCCATTGGCGTGCGTGCTGCACCTGCGATGACGACGTTCTTCATGGCTCTATCCTTAAATTTTCCGGCTTGCATACCTATTGGTAACGATTGCCCGCTACGTTACCCCTAACGAACTACGACGGAGTGTAAGATGCAACTAGAAACCACCACACGAAATGACGCCCTGGTCGTCACCGCCATGATGCCGCGCATTGATGCCGCCATCGCCATCCAATTCAAGGATGATATGCGTGACGCCTGCGATGGCGGCCCCGCCCGCGTGGTTCTTGACCTTGGCGGCGTTGATTTCATCGACAGCAGCGGCCTTGGTGCCATTGTTGCCACCATGAAACTGCTTGCCCCTGATCAAAAACTTGAGCTGGCAACCCTGAGTGAGAATGTCGACAAGGTATTTCGGTTGACTCGCATGGACAGCGTGTTCGCCATCCATCCCACCACTGATGCCGCGTTCGACGATATCATTCATGCATCTTGACCTTATCAAACCGACAACACATCGAGCATTCGAATTGCCCAAAAAATCCCCAAAGCATAAAGAAAAACTGAAATTTGCCATTCCGAGCACCGAAATCGCCGTGCGAAAGGGATTGCTTGACATAATAGCTGCCTTGCGGGCACTGGATTTATCATTCGAAGAATACGGCTCGATCGAGTTGGTGCTGGCCGAGGTGATGAATAATATTGTCGAACACGCCTATGCCGACGCACCGGATGGGGTAATCAAGCTGGTCATCCAGCCTAAAGAGCGCGGATTATACTGTACATTCAGTGACGATGGTCAGCCAATGCCGGATGGTGCAGCCCCATTGGGCAATTTGGCGACGCTAAATTGCGAACTCGACGATCTGCCAGAGGGTGGTTTCGGCTGGTTTTTGATTCGTGATCTGGCACGGGATCTGGAATACTCGCGCAAAAGTGGCAAAAACATACTGACCTTTAGAATGGCCGTCGTGCTGCCGCATTTGCCTGCGTCTTAGCGCTACATTATCCACGCATAGCAACCGCACGGGTGCGCTGCGGCTCCTTTTAGTATACAACTTTACGCAAGCGCGCCCGAGGCAGATAAAATGCCCCAGAATTGCCCCAAACGCTCCTCACCTCGAACAGATTGCTGGGCGATATTATAAGGGTAGCTGCATATAGCTTCCCTCGGCGTCGTGTTTCATAGCCCCCACCCAGTTCATGACGTCGAGGCTTACTCCCTTTCTTAAATTCAAATTGGAATTGCGCCGTAATCGGCCTAGGCTCCCGCATATAGTTCAAGGGAGATACCGATGCGCGATTACCACCTACCGGGCCGTTCAGCCGTTTATGCCAGCAACGCAATGTGCGCCACATCGCACCCATTAGCCGCAAAAGTTGCGATTCAGATGCTAGAGGCTGGCGGCAATGCCGTAGATGCCGCCATCGCAGCGGCAGTTTTGCTGGGCATTTGCGAACCGCAAAGCACCGGCATCGGCGGGGATTGTTTCGTTCTGCTGAAACCCGCTGATTCTGACGACGTGGTCGCCCTGAACGGCTCTGGTCGCGCCCCTGCCGGACTATCCGCCGAAAAAATGCGCAATGACGGCCATGAAACCGTCCCGCTAGGGGGGGTGGAATCGGTCACAATCCCCGGCGCAATTGATGCATTTTGCCACCTGTCCAAAGACTGGGGCAAAATGAGCCTAAAGGCCGCCCTCGCCCCCGCCATCCATTACGCCGAAGCCGGTGTTCCAGCAGCCCCGCGTGCCTCGTTCGACTGGGCCGCCAACGCCAAACGCCTGCAAGGGGCGGCCCGCAAATTCTACCTAAACAACAGTGAACCTCTGGCCGCTGGCCAATTGTTCCGCGCCCCGCAACAGGCCGAAGTGTTGCGCCGAATCGCAATCGAGGGCCGCAATGGATTCTATGAGGGCGAAGTGGCCGAAGACATGGTCACCTCCTTGCAAGCCATGGGCGGCAGTCACACGTTGGACGATTTCGCTGCCACCGCCTGCGAATACACCACCCCCGTTGCAGGCCTCTACAAAGGCTATGAACTGGTTGAACATCCACCAAACGGCCAAGGCGCAACCGCCATTTTGATGAACAACATCCTGTCTCGATTCGAGCTCTCCGCGATGGAGCCCTTTGGGGCCGCGCGCGCCCACATTGAAGCCGAGGCCGCCAAACTGGCCTATGACGCCCGCAACCGTTTCATTGCAGATGCCTCAATGACCACACGGCTGGACCACATGTTGGCGGACGATACCGCCAGTAAACTGGCCGCCCTGATCGACCCCAAACGCGCCATGGACTCCCCTGCAAAACTGGCCGAAAATGTGCATAAAGATACGGTTTACATCACGGTGGTCGACAAGGATCAGATGGCGGTCTCGCTGATCTATTCGACCTATTACGCCTTTGGCTCAGGCCTTGCATCCGACAAATTCGGGATCTTGTTCCAAAACCGTGGCGCTGGCTTCAACCTAACAGCAGGCCATCCGAACGAGGCCGCAGGCGGCAAGCGCCCAATGCACACCATCATCCCAGGTATGTTGAAACAGGATGGCAAAGTGATCATGCCATTTGGCGTGATGGGCGGGGCGTATCAACCCAATGGCCACGCACGGTTCCTGACCAATATGGTTGATTTCGGCCTACACCCACAAGCCGCGATTGATGCGCCCCGCAGCTTTGACTTTGAGGGCGAGATGTCTGTGGAACGTGGATATTCTGATGCCGTGCGACAGGAATTGGCCGATATGGGGCACAATGTCATCACCCCCGCAGGCGCAATCGGCGGAGCCCAGGCGATCCGGATTGACCATAAAGACGGCGTCTTGATCGGCGCGTCTGATCCGCGCAAAGATGGCTGTGCTTTGGGGTATTAGCGCAGAAAGCCGCAAGGCTTGATGAGCGGCCCTAGTTCAGCTGAAACTGGAGCGGATACTGGCCATCCTCAAAGTCGCCGAACAGGTCGGTCAGATCTGGATGGCTGATTGGCTCGCCGGTATAATCCGCAATAAGGTTCTGCTCGGACACATAAGCCACATAATAGCTTTGGTCATTTTCCGCCAAAAGGTGGTAAAATGGCTGATCCTTGTTGGGACGCACTTCCTCGGGAATGGCCTCATACCAATCTTCTGTATTGGCAAACATTGCATCCACGTCAAACACCACACCCCGAAAAGGATGCTTGCGATGGCGCACGACCTGCCCCAAGTGGTATTTCGCGTGTGATTTTAACATTGCCTTTTGGCCCCCATGTAACGTTACTAATGCCTTAATCAGTGTGTTGTCCATGCGATTTGACACAAAATAAGGAAACAGTCTGTGAACCTATTTCTAACAGTGCTTGAAATCGTAACGCCCGTGTTCCTGCTGGGGGCGATTGGATTTACCTGGGTCAAGATGGGGTTTGAGTATCGGGTGCAGTTCGTCACCCGACTGGCAATGACCTTGGCTGTACCTTGCCTGATCTTCACATCCCTAATGCGCACCCAGATCGACCCCTCAGCACTCGCCACTTTGTCATTGGCAGCGCTTGCCGCATATGGCGCGGTCACGCTGACCTCTTATTTGATGCTTAAAATCAGCAGATTAGACAATCGTACCTACCTGGCACCCGTGATATTCGGCAACACCGGAAATCTGGGGCTGCCATTGGCCCTATTTGCCTTTGGCGAGGTGGGATTGGGCTATGCGGTTGTTGTGTTCGCCATTATGGCGGTCCTGTCCTTCACCTTCGGGGTCTGGCTGGTTTCAGGCGGCGGATCCCCCATGAAAGCCCTAAAAGAGCCTATCGTTGCCGCGACCCTGTTGGGGGCTCTATTCATGTGGATGGGCTGGGAAACCCCAAAACCCCTGACCAACACGCTGGAATTGATCGGGCAGATGGCGATTCCAATCATGTTGCTGACGCTGGGCGTCGCCGTTGCCCGCTTGAAACCGGGTCGAATGGGGCGGGCGGTTTGGTTGTCACTGGCCAAGGTGGTGATTTGCATCGGGGCCGCCGCGGGCATCGGGCTTTGGCTGGCGCTGCCGGCGATCCCGTTTGCGGTGCTGGTGTTACAAGTCTCGACCCCGGTGGCCGTGACATCCTACATGCTGGCCGAAAAATACGGCGCGGATTCGGATGCTGTGGCGGGGCTGGTGGTGGTGTCCACGGTCCTGGCCGTCATCACAATTCCGCTGACATTGGCGTTTCTGTTGTAAAAGGGCGATTTCACGTTTTACCGCGTTGAAAAAATGGGCTATGCTGTTGCCAATAATATAAAAAGAGCGAGAGGCATATGAGCAGACTTCTTCGCGCGACAGTATTGACGATCCTTGTGGCCTCTTGCGGGGGCAGTGGAAACTATTCCGCGCCGCGCAATCTGGATGACGCCTGTAGTATCCTCAATCAGCGCCCCACATTCCTAAAAGCAATGCGCAAATCCGAACGCCGTTGGGGTATTCCGGTGCATGTGCAGATGGCAACCATCTATCAGGAAAGCAAATTCATCGGTAACGCCCGTACCCCGTTTAAGTATGTTCTTGGGGTCATTCCGATGGGTCGCCAATCCTCGGCCTATGGCTATTCTCAAGCGTTGGACGCAACGTGGAAGGAGTATAAAAGAGGCCCCGGCAGCTCGAACGCCAAACGCGACGACATTGGCGACGCTACCGATTTCATGGGCTGGTACATGGCACAATCACACGAACGGCTTGGCATTGGCAAAACGGATGCCCGCAACCAGTATCTGGCCTATCATGACGGGCGCTCCGGGTATGCCCGCGGCAGCTATAACAGCAAACCTTGGCTGGTCAGGATCGCTGGAGAAATTGGCGAACGTTCAAACACATACCGCGGTCAGTTGCAGGCCTGTGGCAAATCCTAGAGCAAAACCAATCTAACCTGAGTTAGATTTTCATCCGTCACCCCGAGGCAGCGTTAACGAAAGTGAGCGTGTTCGGGGTGACGGATGAATGCAGGCTGGATTGGGTTTGCTCTGGTCTCTAGGGCTTGAGCCCGCGGGCCTCGGCCTCACGATCGATACTGAACAGGCGCGCGGGCAACGACATGCCCTTGGTCAGTTCATTCAGGGTCAGCGTGGTTTCCCCGCCAGTATCGTTCACGATCACCCATTGGCGCAATTCCACCGGGTTTGACGTAAACATCATGCGGATTTTGCCATATTCGGGGTGCTTTGGATCTTGGGCAACAACGGTTGTAACTTTGCCATCCGAGGTATGACCAACCACCATCTTGGCGGCTGCCAAATTGACGTTCTTTTGCAAAACGATGCTAAGCGGCGTACGCTTTAGTGGATATTGTTCGGGCGGCTGGTTGGATTTTCCGTCAAAGATAGCAACCGTACCACCGCCTGCCAGAACAACGCTTTTGTCAGGCGGGTTATACTCAAAACGGATGCGGCCCGGACGTCTGATATAGATCGTGCCGGTCGAAATGGTCCCGTCCCCGTTGATCTGTGTAAACCCGCCTTTGGCCGTGGTGAATTTGTTCAAATAGGCCGAAATCGAGTTCAACGACAGCTTTTGGGCCGACACGGGCAGGGCGAGGGCAACCCACAAAAGGGGCATGATCAATACGCGTAAATGTTTCATAGGTCCTATTTAACCATCAGTCGGGGGTTTTCCACCCCTAACTCACCCCTTCGTGAATGCGGGCGCGAATCTCGGCAGCTTAATGCTGCTCGGGGATCAGGATTTCACGTTTGCCGACGTGGTTTGCCTGACTGACCAGACCAGCATCTTCCATCTGCTCGACAAGACGCGCGGCTTTGTTGTAACCGATCGCCAATTTGCGCTGGATATAGCTGGTCGAGCATTTACGATCTTTAACCACAATCGCCACTGCCGTGTCATATAGCGCATCTTCACCATCGGTATTGCCGCCCAGACCCAGAACCTGATCAATACTGCTTTCGCTGTCGCCATCTGGCCCGTCAACCACGCCTGAAATATATTCAGGCATGCCAAAACTCTTCAGATGATTGACAATTTCCTCAACCTCTTCGTCACTGACAAACGGGCCGTGAACACGGGTGATTTTGGCACCACCAGCCATATACAGCATGTCACCCATGCCCAGCAGCTGCTCGGCACCCTGTTCACCCAAAATGGTGCGGCTGTCGATTTTGCTGGTAACTTGGAATGATATACGCGTCGGGAAGTTGGCCTTGATCGTGCCGGTAATGACATCCACCGACGGACGCTGCGTGGCCATGATCAGGTGAATACCCGAGGCCCGCGCCATTTGCGCAAGGCGCTGGATACAGGCCTCGATTTCTTTGCCGGCGACCATCATCAGATCGGCCATCTCGTCAACCACCACCACGATATAGGGGATGGTTTCGGGGGCAAATTCTTCGGTCTCAAAGATCGGATCACCCGTTTCATCATCGAACCCGGTCTGCACGGTGCGGCTGAACATCTCGTTTTCGGCTTGGGCGGCGCGTACACGGCTGTTATAGCCCTCGATGTTGCGAACCCCCATTTTCGACATCTTGCGATAGCGCTCTTCCATCTCGCCAACGGTCCACTTCAAGGCAACAACAGCCTTTTTCGGGTCCGTCACAACAGGGGACAACAAATGCGGGATGCCGTCATAAACCGACAGTTCCAGCATTTTGGGGTCAATCATAATCATCCGGCATTCTTCTGGAGTCAGCTTATAAAGCAGGCTCAGGATCATGGTGTTGATCGCCACCGATTTACCCGACCCCGTGGTCCCCGCAATCAATAGATGCGGCATCTTTGCCAGATTGGCGACGACAGGATCGCCACCGATATCCTTGCCCAAAGCCAGCGGCAGACGTAGATTGCTATCGCCAAAATCACGGGCCGACAGAATCTCGCGCAGCATCACCTTCTCGCGGTGCTCATTTGGCAACTCGATACCGATAACCGTGCGACCAGGCACAGTAGATACCCGCGCCGACAGCGCCGACATCGAGCGGGCAATATCATCGGCCAAGCCAATGACGCGGCTGGCTTTCAAACCGGGGGCGGGTTCAAGTTCATACATCGTCACCACAGGGCCAGGACGCACACTGACGATATCGCCCTTGACGCCGTAATCATCCAGCACCGTTTCCAGCATCCGTGCGTTTTGCTCTAACGATTCATCCGACAACTGGTGACGCTGGATCTCAACGTGGTTTTCCAGCAGCGACAACGGCGGGTGTTCATAGGCAGAGTGGTTGTCTTCAAATTGCAACGCCGGTTGCGCCTCAGCTTTGGCTTGGCGCGATGCAGGTGCAGACTTGCGCGTGTTGTGCTGCACCACGGCTTTGGGCACTTCGGCCACTTGCACCACGGGGGCGGCTGTGGCTTTTGGCTCGTACATCATTGGGCCAGCGGCCTGCTGGGCAACACCTTCCGCCTGCATCTGCGCGCCCATCGGCGGCTCGGTGTTCAAAATCAACGGCTGTGGGCCGCTGCGTCGCGTCACTTGTGGCTCGGCCCGCGCAGCGGTCAGTGTCGGCACTTGGCGCACACGTTGTTTGATCGCATCCGAAATCCGCGCCTTAATGCGATCCTCGCCAATTTCCTCGGTCACATCGGGGGCCAGCATTGGCTCAATCAGTTCAGGCTCCGGATCGGGGCCGCGCTTCATCAATGACGCCAGCAATCCTTGCTTGGCGGGCTGCTCCGGTTGCTCATACTCTTGTTCATAGGCAGGTGACCGACCCGTGACGGCCGGTTCTGCCCGCACAATCGCCGCAGGGCGATGTATCGGTTCAGGCACAGCCGCATAGGCGGCGGCCTCGGCAGCTGCATCTTCAGCCTCGCCGCGTAGACGTTCCTTACGCACGGCGTGTTTTTCCTGTGCAGCACGTGCTGCAATCGCAGCGCCACGTGCAGATTTACCCATCACGGTCATGATGCCAGCGTAGGTCATCACGATGCCAACCAACAGGAACCGGCCAAAGCGCTTCAGCTCTGGCATGGTAAAGCCCAATACAAACAATGACATAGAAATCATCAACACGCCCATCAAAAGCGCCACGAATTTCAGTCCAAACGCTGCACTGACAGGCACCATGCCCAGCACCGCGCCCAAAACCATATCGCCAAATAGACCGCCCAGACCAAAGCTGTGTACCCAGCCAGAGGACGGCACATGGGTCGAGGCATAAACAGACAGCAACGCAATCGAAATGGGGGCAAAAATCAGACGGCCAAGGGCGCGTTCCGTGCCATTATGGGTGGCAAACCGCGCGCCCCATACCAACAAGATAATCGCAATCGCCCATGATCCCCAGCCAACAATCACGAACAAAGGTGCCGCAATTGATGCCCCAATCCGGCCCAGCCAGTTTTGCACAGGCGCTTGGGATGCCGCCAGCCAGTTGGGGTCTGACGGTGTATAGGACGCCAGCATCATCACCACCAAAACACCCAGCACAACCATGCCGATGCCAATCAATTCCTTGCTGCGCCTCTCTATTGCCGCTTGCAATTTGGAATCCAACAATGGGTCGCGTTGTTTTGCAGTATAAGATGCCATATCAGCCTCGTCCTTAACTATATAAACAGCGTTTCAGGCGTGTCAGCCCGTGCCGTATTTCTGTTTTTGGGGCCACCATCGCCACACGAATGTAGCCATGACCCGGGTTTTTTCCATCTGCATCGCGGCTCAGATAGGCACCGGGTAAAACCCGAACACCCGTCTGTTGCCAAACCTTCAATGCCGCCGCTTCGCCATCTGCAACCGGCAACCACAAGAATATCCCGGCCTTGGGGCTCAGGTAGCCCTCAACATCGCCGAATATTTCATCAGCAATGTCGAATTTCTCACGGTACAGATCGCGGTTCTTTTCCACATGGATCTCGTCCGCCCAGACTTTCTCCGCCACCCGCTGTAACGGTAATGGCAACGGCGCTCCTGAAAAATCGCGCAGCTTTTTGATCCGTGCAATCGATTTTGGCCCTCCCGCAACAAACCCCGACCGTAATCCCGGCAGGTTTGAGCGTTTGGAGAGCGAGTGAAAAATCAACACCCGTTCAGGGTCGATCGCCATATCGCGGGCCACCTCAAGCGCGCCAATCGGCGGCGTGTCGCGGTAAATCTCGCTGTAGCATTCATCTGCGAAAATCTGGAAATCGTATTTTTCGGCCAACCCGATCAATTCGCGCCAATATTCAACCGACGCCACCGCGCCCTGCGGGTTGGACGGCGAGCAAACATAGGCAATCGCAGTGCGGCTTAACACATCCTCAGGCAGACCAGCGTAGTCCGGCATAAACCCGGTCTCGGCGGTCGCCGCGACGTAAACCGGCTCGGCCCCCACCGAAAGCGCGGCCACGGCGTAAACCTGATAAAACGGGTTTGGCGTCAGAACGATTGGCACTTGCCCATCTTTGGTCTCGGGGCAAAGCGCCATCGCCGCGTTGTACAATCCCTCGCGGGTGCCGTTCACCACGGAAATTTCGGTTGCCGCTTCCAACACCACGCCAAACCGGCGCTTGATCCACGCCGCAATCGCGGACAGCAATTCGGGCGTGCCCGCATTTGGGGGATATTTGCGAAATTCGTGGTTATGTCTGGCGATGATTTCCAGAACCCAGTCGGGAAAATCATGCAACGGTTCGCCAATCGTCATATGCACCACATCGCCACCCGCCGCATGTGCGTCGAGAAGACCGCGCAGACGCGGAAAAGCATACTCTGGTAGGTCCGAGAACCGCTCAGGAAAAGTCATATCTGCCTCAAATGTCGGAGTCATTGCGCCCCGTTTAAGATGAATCTAGACCAGTCCTTGGCTTGGGTCCAGAAAAACCCAAGGAAAATATGTAGTTGGATCGCGTGGTTGTGGCATTTAGGCCAATGCGGCCTCGGCAGCGGCTCCAAGGCGTAATAGGCGTTCTTCGCTCATTGGGGGGGCGAGGAACATGATACCACAAGATGCTGTGCCCGTTGGCAGCGACAGCCCCGCGGACCCCATCAAATTTCCGATCCGCGTATTGCGCAATGCGTGCAAGTTTTCGGTAACATAATAGTCATGATCAGTTGCCAAACGGTGCTGATTGGGTGGCAGAATTTGCGATGTCGGCATGATAACTGCATCGTAACAGGCCACGCGGGCATGATACGCTTCGCGCAATTCGCGCAACTTCATCCAACCCTCAACAAACTCGACCCCCGAGAACGTGGCCCCCGCCCGAAACCGCTCCAGAATTTCACTAAACATCTTGTCAGGTGCCGCCTCAATTTCTGTGTGCCACTGGGCATAAGCCTCGGTTGTAAACAACACAGCCGACAATTCCAGCGCTTGCGTCACTTCTGGCGCGACCCCGTCCTCAACAATGGCTCCCGCAGCTTTCAACTTTTCAACCGCTGCCATAAACCCTGCCAAGGGTTCGGCTCGCACGCCCTGCATGGCCTCAGATTGCAAGATCATCAGCCGCTTGCCCTGCAGTGTCGCTCCCGCCAAATCCGCAGGATTTCCACCCTCAAGCGCTGCCAACATCAGCGCCGCATCCTCGACTGTGCGGCACAATGGGCCGACCGTATCAAAGCTCTCGCACAAGGGTACAACCCCCTTGAGCGACAAGCGCCCGGAAGTGGTTTTCAACCCAACCAAATCGTTCCACGCCGACGGAATGCGCACCGACCCGCCAGTATCTGACCCGATCCCGCAAGCCGCCAAATCAAACGCCACAGACGTCGCCGCCCCTGACGAAGAGCCGCCCGAAACCGCCTCAGGATCGTTGATGCTGGGCGGACTTTCGGTCACAGGATTATACCCCAGCCCCGAAAACGCCAGTTCCGACATATGGGTTTTGCCCAAACACACCAAGCCCGCCTCAGTTGCATTTTTCAGCACCTCGGCGTCTTCATTCGGCACACGGCCCTTCAACAAATCGGACCCTGCCTCAGTCACCACGCCTGCCGTGTCAAACAGATCTTTCCACGAAATCGGCACCCCGTCCAACAGCCCACGACGCACGCCATCACGGGCCCGTTTGGCCGCAGCCGCAGCTTCCGCCAAGGCGCGCGTTTCAGTCAGTCGCGCGTAAATACGGTGTTGCAACGGATGTGCCTTGATCGCGTCCAGATAGGTCTGCGCCAAGGCCACAGGGTCAATCTGACCCGCGCCAATCCCGCGCCCTAAATCGCCTGCGCTCATTTTCAACCATTGCTGTGACATATCTCATCTCTCCCGACGTTTATTTGAAGGCTAACGGGGATGCTACGCATGGACAATCCCGAAAGCCACGCCATATTACAGGGTATGGAATTCGACTCAGACATTTTGATCATCGGAGGGGGGCTGAACGGACCTGCCTTGGCGCTGGCCTTGGCAGATGGTGGGTTGTCCGTCACCATCATCGACGCCCTGCCTGCGGATGCGCGGGGCGACGAGGGGTTCGATGGGCGCGGCTATGCGCTGGCGCTGGCCTCGCAACGCCTGCTTGCGGCAGTTGGGGTCTGGAATGACGTGGCCGCCCACAGCCAGCCGATCCATGAGGTCAAAATCACCGATGGTCGGGCCGGTGAAGGGCCGTCGCCTTGGATGCTGCATTTCAACAGTGACGAGTTGGCCGAAGGACCGATGGGCTATATGGTCGAGGATCGGCATCTTTATCGGGCCTTCCAATCGGCACTGGCGCGTCACCCGCGGATCACCCAAATCAACGGCGAAACCGTGGTCAGCCAGACCACAGGTGTGGCCCACGCCAGCGTGCAAACCGCCAGCGGCAAGGTCCTGACGGGGCGCATTGTGGTTGGCTCGGACGGGCGCAAAAGCGGCACCGCGCAGCGGGCTGGCATCAAACGTCGCGGCCATGACTATAACCAAACCGCGCTGGTTTGTGCGATTGAACATGATCTACCGCACCACGGCATTGCGCATCAATTTTTCATGCCGCCCGGGCCGCTGGCGATCTTGCCGCTGACGGGCAATCGGGCCTCGATTGTCTGGAGCGAAGAAACCGCCGAGGCCGCGCGGATCAATGCGTTGTCTGACGCGGATTACCTCGCCTATTTACGGCCGCGCTTTGGCAGCTTCCTTGGCGAAATTAGGCTGGCGGGGGCGCGGTTCACCTATCCGCTGAACCTGACACTGGCCAACAGCTTTATCGCGCCGCGTCTGGCGCTGATTGGTGATGCGGCCCACGGGGTACACCCGATTGCGGGCCAAGGTCTGAACCTTGGACTGCGCGATGTCGGGGCCTTGGCCGAGGTGTTGATAATGGCCAAACGACGCGGCGAAGATATTGGTGCCGTGGATGTGCTGGAGCGCTATCAAGCCTGGCGCGGGTTTGACACCACCACATTGGCACTCGCGACGGACGGCTTTAACAAACTGTTTTCCAACGACAATTCAATTTTGCGTGCCGGTCGTGACATTGGACTTGGCATCGTAAATGCTTTGCCATCCTTGCGACAACGCTTCATCCGCGAGGCGGCGGGGTTGACGGGCGATGTACCAAAACTGCTGCAAGGGCGACAGATTTAGCCGACCAGATCAGTCCAGTTTGCGCGCCTCATCAACCAGCATCACCGGAATTCCGTCGCGGATTGGAAACGCCAAATGCGCGGTTTTTGAAACCAGTTCTTGTGTCTTTGCATCATAGCTCAGACGCGTATGTGTCACCGGACAGACCATCGCCTCCAGCATCTTGGCATCAAACTTCACAGCATCACTCATTGCATAACCCCTCCCCCGTCGCCGCGTCGCAGCGCGAATTCCATCAATGTCACCAGCGTTTCGCGGCGCGTTGCAAGTGTGCTGGCTTCCAGCAACGCCTGTTTGTCCTCTGGCGAAAATGGTGCCATCATTGACAGCGAATTCACCAGCATTTCGGTCTCGGCCTTGTTCAGATTTTCCCAATCCGTGTCCAGTTCTTCAACCTCAAAGAACCGTTCCAACAGCTTCAAAAACCCGTCCCGGTCAAACGCGCTATCATGTTCGGCCCCGCCCAGATCGCGCTGGAATTCCCGCCAATCGATTTTGGCCTGCAAATAGGGCAAAAAACCCTCGACTTTGCTCTCAAACCGGAACCGCGACACACCAGTCAGCGATATCATATAGCGTCCATCGTCGGTTTCGGTAAAGCTGGTGACGCGCCCTGCACACCCTACAGCATGCATCTGCCCCTCGGGTTCTTTATCCATCGGCTGGATCATCCCGATCAACCGTTCGCGGGTTTTCAAAACATCCTCGAACATCGACAGATAGCGCGGCTCGAATATATTCAGCGGCAATCGTGCGCGTGGCAAAAGGATCGCCCCCGACAGCGGGAACAACGGCAGTACGTCTGGCAAGTTAGCAGCAGGGATCATCGCCTCGCTCGCATTACATGAAAATCATCGAAGTCAGTTTGCGTCGCCCGTTCAGCACAATAGGGTCTTCCGGCTTGAGCGCGTCAAACACAGTGAACAACTGGGCCTTGGCCGCCCCGTCATTCCACTCACGATCACGGCGGAACAGTTCCAGCAGCTCATTCACCGCCGCCTCGGGATCCCCCGATGCGTGCAGTGCCGTCGCCAGATCCAACCGCGCTTGATGGTTATCGGCATCCGCCTCAACGAGGCTGCGCAATTCGGCTACAGGCCCCGCATCGGCGGCCTGTTTGGCCAGTTCGATTTGTGCATGTGCCGTGTCCAGCTCGGGTGTTTCGGAAATCTCGGCCGGTGCGCCGTTTAACGTGGCTTCGGCCTGTTCCAGATCATCCAGCGCCAAATAAGAACGGATCAACCCACCATAGGCTGCCGCGTTCACGGCGTCCTCTTCCAGAATAGCCGCAAATGTTTCTTTGGCGTCTTCTGCCTCGCCCTCGGCCAGCATCGCTTCGGCGGCCTCGATGGCATCGGCCAGCCCACCGTCTCCTTCCGGACCCAACAGCGCAACCTTGTCAACGAAGGTTTTGATTTCCGACGGCGGCACAGCCCCCTGAAACCCGTCTACAGGCTTGCCATCGACAAAGGCATAAACCGTCGGGATCGACTGAATTTGCAATTGCGAGGCGATCTGCTGGTTCTCGTCAATGTTAACCTTGACCATCCGCACCTTGCCACCCGCAGCCTTCACTTCGGCCTCAAGGGCTGGTCCCAATGTTTTACAAGGCCCACACCACGGTGCCCAGAAATCAACGATCACCGGCACCTCTTTGCTGATCTCGACCACGTCGGCCATAAACGTGGCCTCGGAAGTGTCTTTGATCAGATCGGCAGTGGCAGCATCGTTGCCTTGTCCTAGTTCAAGCATGTCTAAATTCCATTAATTGGTTTGGTTACTGCCTATATAGGGCCTGTGCCCTAGAGATCAAAGGTGGCAAATAGCGGCGCGTGGTCGCTGGGTTTTTCCCAACCGCGCACATCACGGGCCACTCGACTGGAGTGAGCCGCCGCAGCAATGTCCGCCGTCGCCCAAACATGGTCCAATCGGCGCCCTTTGTCGGCCACGTCCCAATCGCGGGCGCGATATGACCACCAGCTGTAGAGCTTGCCGTCGGGAATATCGGCGCGGGTCACATCCACCCAGTTGCCAGAGTCTTGAACCTCGGCCAGCGCCTCGACTTCAACCGGCGTGTGGGAAACCACCTTTAACAACTTTTTGTGGTCCCAAACGTCATCCTCACGGGGCGCAATGTTCAAATCCCCCACCAAGATAGAGCGGGTTGGCATATTGGCGCGAAAATCGTCCCGCATGTCGGATAGGTAATCCAGCTTTTGACCGAATTTCTCATTGATCTCGCGGTCGGGTTTATCCCCACCCGCTGGGACATAGTGGTTATGAATGATCACCCCGTTGTCCAGCTGCGCCGCCACATGGCGGGCATGGCCAAGATTCGCGAAATCATGGCGCGCGACTTCCTTGATCGGCAAGCGCGACAAGATCATCACACCATTATAGCCCTTTTGCCCACTGGCCACCATGTGGGTATAGCCAAGCGCAGCAAAGCCCTCGGTAGGAATTAATTCGACCGGAGATTTGCATTCTTGCAAGCACAAAACATCCGGTGCCTCGTCAGCCAGCAGTTTCAAAACAATAGGCTCGCGCAAACGAACCGAGTTGATATTCCAGGTGGCAAGGGTGAATGACATTGTCGCGCTCCAGTTTGACTTTCCCCTACATTAGTCAGACGGTGCCCCATTGACCATCCGATAAGAGGTGCAAAATTGATGTTACTGACCGCAAACCGAAACTATCGACTGTTGTTTACCGCCAGTGCTGTGTCCAATCTGGGCGATGGTATCTCGGCGCTGGCCTTTCCGTGGCTGGCCACCTTGATCACCCGTGACCCTGTGCTGATCGCGCTGGTCGCCGCCGCCACGCGGCTGCCGTGGTTCCTGTTTGCGATTCCCGCGGGGGTGATCACGGATCGCTTCAATCGCCAGCGCCTGATGGTGCAGGCCGATATTTTGCGCCTGTTGCTGACACTGGGCGTTGTGGGGTTGATTCTGTCTGGCCCCGCTTTGCCCCTGCCCGAAAACGCAGATCAGGCATTCACTCTGATCCTTGGTCTTTGCGCCGCTGCCTTTTTGCTGGGCTCGGCCGAAGTGATCCGCGACAACGCCGCCCAAACCGCCCTGCCCTCGATCGTGAACAAGGTGGATCTGGAAGCCGCCAACGGTCAGATGTGGAGCGTCGAGCAAATCATGGGCCAATTCGTCGGGCCACCATTGGCGGGCCTTCTCATCGCGCTGGCCGTGCCGTTGCCCTTTGCGGTGGACGCCGTGACCTTCGCGATTGCCGCGTGGTGTGTCTGGCTGATCGCCATGCCGCCACGCACGGCGCCGAAAATGCCCAACGGATTCTGGCCGCAAATGAAGGAGGGGGTTGTCTGGATTTATGCCCACAAGCTGATCCTGCGCCTTGCCATAATGTTGGGCCTTTTGAACATGTTAAATATGATCGGTCTAACCGTTCTGGTGCTGTTCAGCCAAGAGGTTCTAGGGTTAGGCGCGGCTGGCCACGGGTTGTTGCTCACGGCGGGCGCGGCGGGTGGCGTAATCGGCGGCTTGATCGCCCCGCGCATTGTGGCGCGCATTGGTTCCGATACCAGCGTCAAAATCGCTCTACTAATCTTTCCGTTGCCCTACATCGTCATTTCTATGACCTCTAACCCTTACGTGGTCGCCGCAGCCTTGTTCACTGAAATGCTGGCGGCGTTGCTCTGGAATGTGGTCACCGTTTCCTTGCGTCAACGCACCATCCCAGATGCACTGCTGGGCCGCGTCAACAGCATCTACCGTTTCTTTGGCTGGGGCACGATGCCGATTGGGGCGCTGATCGGTGGGGTGTTGGTGGCGGTGTTTGAACCCGATCTGGGTCGCCAAGCCGCCCTGAGGCTGCCATTTTTGGTCGGTGGGCTGGGGGCGGTGGCGCTGTTTATTTATGGTCTGACGCGATTGAAATTGGAATAGCGAGGATTAATCATGCGCCGCATTACCATCCTTTTCGCACTCATTTTGGCAACAACGCAGACCTTCGCGCGTCCGCTTACACCATCAGAACAAATCTCTCTCGGTGCTGCAGTTGAGAAATACGGCACCGACATGAAACAGCTGAATTTCGGCGCTATTATCGACGTAATGCCGGGCAGAATTGCCAACCACTATTCCGGAATAATGGAAACGAGCCCAGAGCAAGTCCGTAGGATAATGTCCGAGCAAACATACAAGATAATGAGAAGAACCATTATCCAGATTTTTAAGGCAGACCTGTCCGAGTTGGACATCACGGACGCGCAAAATGCTGACGGAACTGCAGCCTCTTATGCCGTGATTCCATACGACATGTTGATGTATATCAACGGGGAAACGCACAATGAGATATCGACCCTTTTGGCCCTTTATGAAGCCAATCAGTGGTGGTTGCTCAAATTCGATCCCCGCAATCCCGACATACTGATCGAGCTTTATCCGTTTCTGAAAGACGTGAATTTTTAAGGTTTAACAAAAAAAGACCCGGCACAAAGGCCGGGCCAGTCCAACAGGGAGGTGTATGTCATTACCCCGACATACAGGGGAACTCTTATCTCTTGTGTAGCACGCAATGGTTAATTTTGCGTTTCACGCCACCAATCTATAGCCACCAGATTCGGTCACAAGAAGGCGCGCATTTGACGGATCTGGTTCTATTTTTTGACGAAGGCGGTAAATATGTGTCTCTAATGTGTGCGTGGTCACCCCCGCATTATAGCCCCAAACCTCGTGCAACAGCACATCGCGGGCCACCACACCCTCGGTGGCGCGGTATAAAAACTTCAGGATATTGGTCTCTTTTTCGGTCAGGCGGATTTTACGCTCGTCCTCGGTGATCAGCATCTTCATCGCTGGTTTGAACGTATATGGCCCCAGCGTGAAAACCGCATCCTCGGATTGCTCATGTTGGCGCAGTTGCGCGCGGATACGGGCCAGCAACACGGGGAACTTGAACGGTTTGGTCACGTAATCATTGGCCCCCGCATCCAACCCCAAAATGGTATCGGCATCGCTGTCATGGCCGGTCAGCATCAACACAGGGCATTTCACCCCCTGTTTGCGCATCAAACGGCACAGCTCGCGCCCATCGGTATCAGGCAGACCAACATCCAGAATGACCAGATCATACAGCGCCTCTTTGGCACGCTCCATCGCCTCTGCCCCGTTTCCGGCCTCAAAGACGTCGAAATCTTCGGTGGTAACCAGTTGTTCGGACAAGGCTTCGCGCAGGTCATCATCATCGTCAACCAAGAGTATCTTTTTAACACTGTTGTTCATCAAACCGCTCCTTGCGCATATCTGGTACTATATTTGTGCCCGATCAAGGGTTTCAACAAGGCCCCAAGCGCTGTTTCTCACGCATCCGTGTCCATTCTCACGCATCCGTGTCGTATCTGGGCTATATGTTTCATATTTGCGCGAATGTCGTTACATAATCCACAGATATTGTAACACGAAAGATGAGCCATGCCCCGCAGCCCCACTGATCTGGTCCTGACCAAACAGGGTGTCCGGTTTCATAACAGGCTAATCCCTTGTTCCATTGGGCGTGGTGGCATCTCTGGCGATAAACGCGAAGGCGACGGCGCAACGCCTGTAGGTCGCCACCCGATCATGGGGCTGTATTATCGCCCCGACCGGTTGCGCCCACCCGCCGCTTGGGCCATGCCAATTTTGCCGGGTGATTTGTGGTCTGATGATGTGGCTGATCCGGCCTACAACCATCTGGTGCGCGCACCGCACGCCTATAGCCATGAAAGGATGCGCCGCGCAGATCCCCTATACGATATGGTGTTGATCACCGGTTGGAACTGGCCCATCGCCACCCCGCACAAAGGCTCGGCCATCTTTCTGCATGTCTGGCGCAAACCACATCATCCGACCGAGGGCTGCGTGGCGTTTTCCAAGCCAAATCTTATGTGGATTATTGAACGCCTGTCGCCAGATAGCGCCTTGGTTATCAAAGCCCCCTAGCAAAGCGAGCCGTCAGGCATGAGGGGTGGCATAGGCCCGTTCTCCAAAAATCGCCGAGCCAACCCGCACATGGCTGGCCCCCATCGCCACGGCCCGCTCAAAATCACCGCTCATGCCCATGGACAGGCCAGCAACGCCATTTCGCTCGGCAATCTTGCGCAGCAGGGCAAAATGCAGGCTGGGTTCCTCACCCGCGGGCGGAATGCACATCAACCCGACGATAGGCAAATCCAGCGCCCGACATTCGGCGATAAACCCGTCCGCATCAGCTGGCATTACGCCCGCCTTTTGCGCCTCTTCGCCAGTGTTGACCTGAATAAACAATTCCGGGCAGTGCCCCAATTCCTGTGCCAAGCGCGCCAGAACTTTGGCCAGTTTGGGCCGGTCCAGTGAATGGATCGCTTCAAACAACTCCATCGCCTGACGGGCTTTGTTGGTTTGTAACGGGCCCAGCAAATGCACCTCAACCCCGTCGAACTGGGCGCGAAACGCCGGCCACTTGCCTGCGGCCTCCTGCACCTTGTTTTCACCAAACAACCGATGCCCCTCGTTCAACACGGCTTCAACCCGTTCATTCGGCTGCACCTTGGACACAGCAATCAGGTGGGTTGACCCCACTTCGCGGCCAACACGGCGTTCTTCACTATGAATTCTGTCTGTAATATCTGTCAGGGACATTTCGCGTGGGTCCGTTATCTGTTGATCGATAACCCCCTTGTCCAAGAGCGCTTCGAATTATGTTTGCAACAACTTTCACTGCCTCTCGCCAAGGCTCGAACGCGAAAGATGTTACATTATGGCTCAAAGTAAATTCGAAACGCTGAAAAAGAAATGGGGGCACGCAACAGCGCACCCCCAAATATCTTTGGTATATCAAATCAACTTAGAAGCTGAAGCGAACACCAGCTGTTGCGCGCTTAACACCAACTTCTGAGTTGGAATAACCACCAACCAGAGTAGCGCCGCCCAGATCGTATGTTACGCCCAGACCCCAAGGGTTGTCTGTCGCAAGAACCGAGTTTTCGTCGCCAATGAATGCCGATACAGTTGTGGCACCCGTTGTGTAAGAACCGTTCAAAACAACTTTATCAGTGCCGTTGTTGTCAGCATATGACAGACCAACACCGAAGTCGCCCAGTTTACCCTGAACAGTCAGAACAGTTTTGTCGACGGCAGCAACGCTGCTGTCTTGAACAGCGACTGCAGCAGTCCAGTCACCGAAGGTGTAAGCCAAGTAGATGGCACCAATGTTCGGAGAGGCAGTGAAAGAGTTCACGGACGCGTATGAAACATGTGCCGAGAAATCACCAACAGAGTATTCTAGTTCAACACCGTTAGCGCCATTGCCACGGGATGAATAGGCTGACCAGCCCCAGTAACCAAACGCGCCATTTGCAGCAGTGTTAGTTGCAAGACCGCTATAGCCGTTGCCGTCAAGGCCAACGACTGGTGTGTACAGACCAGGCATACACTCGATCGCGCCACAGATGTTACCAACAGTCAGCTTCAGGCCGCCTGATTTAACATAAACGCTTGCGCCGTTAACCGCTGTGTTTGTTGGATTGCCGATAGCGGAGACAGGAACCGACAAAAGGCCACCTTCGTCTGAACGGATACGGATACGACCACCAAATTCCAGGCCGCCGTCTGTTTCAGTAGACGCATCGATGTTGATGGTCATACGTTTTTCCAGCGATGTGCTGCTAACACCAATTGGTGCGTTGTCGATGTATTTCAGACCAAAGCGGGCTGAACCCGACAGTGATACTTCGGCAGATGCAACGCCAGTGAAGGCAACCATTGCAGCTGTTGCTAAGAGAACTTTTTTCATTTCGTTTTCCCTATTTGTTAAAAATGCACCTCAATTCAGGGAATCCGAATTGAGTATGATGTTGTTTCGCTGTTTGCGCAGACCATTGCAAGTTCCCCGAAACCGCAAAACTCATTGCACCTGTTCGTGGTGCAGCTTTGCCACAGTATTACCACATCGTCGGCAGAACTTTGCCATCTGCTGTAATACTAGACTTATATTGTAAGCTCAAAAAGCCTTGCCCGCCTTATATCGGTTGGTTACTAGGGTGTAACAACGAAATTTGGGGTATCTCGGATGACAATAGGGCAGAAATTCACAGGTTTATTGGCGATTCTCGCTATTACTGGGTTGGCGGCTTGTGGCGGCGGGTCCGGTGGATCGCTTCGTTCTGGCGGATTTTCAGCTGGCGGCGGCGGTAAAGCCAGTCCTAATAACGGATTTCGCACGGATATTGACTCCGAGCAAATCAGAGCGGGTGAAAGCAAACCAAAAAATGGTCTGTTAGAATTGTTTTCCAATAATGCAGACCCCAATGTCACAGTTGAGGTGAACAAATACATCTGGAATGCCTCACTTGAGGTACTTAATTTCCTACCGATTCAGGCCGCAGACCCGTTTACGGGAATTATTTCCACGGGTTACGGTACCCCGCCCGGCGGTGGTCGCGCTTATAAAGCCACGATTTATGTACAGGATCCGGCCCTTGATGCCCGCTCCTTGAACATATCCCTACGGACCCGCAGCGGTGTGGCCAGCGCCGACACGGTTCGCGCCATTGAGGACGCCATTCTCACCCGTGCCCGCCAACTGCGGATACGTGACGGCAAACTCTAAACAAACGCCCAACCATCTAACACAGTAACGCCGGGCCTTATCGTCCGGCGTTTTCACTTTAAGGATACGATCATTATGTCCGGCTACATCGCGAACGAAATCGAAGCAAAATGGCAGGCCGCCTGGGACACGTCCGAGGTGTTCAAAGCCACCCGCGACGAATCAAAGCCGAAATACTACGTGCTAGAGATGTTCCCCTATCCATCGGGCCGCATCCACATGGGCCACGTTCGCAACTACACCATGGGCGACGTGATCGCGCGCTATAAGATGTCAACGGGGCACAACATCCTGCACCCGATGGGCTGGGACGCCTTTGGCATGCCAGCCGAAAACGCCGCGATGGCCATCGGCGGGCACCCCAAAACATGGACCTATGATAATATCGCCGACATGCGTGCCCAGATGAAGCCGCTGGGCCTGTCCATCGACTGGTCCCGTGAATTTGCCACTTGCGATCCTGAATACTATGGCCAGCAACAGGCGATGTTCATCGATATGCTGGGCAAGGAGCTGATTTACCGCAAGAAAGCCACCGTAAACTGGGATCCGGTCGATATGACCGTTTTGGCCAATGAGCAGGTGATTGACGGCAAGGGCTGGCGTTCAAACGCCCCTGTCGAGCGGCGTGAGCTGACACAATGGTTCTTTAAAATATCGGATTTTTCAGAGGAATTGCTGAGTGCACTGGACGGGCTGGAAAACTGGCCCGAAAAGGTCCGCACGATGCAGGCCAACTGGATCGGCAAATCCCGCGGGCTGCAATTTGCCTTTGATCTAACCACACCCACGGCTGGATTCGATAACATCGAGGTCTTCACCACCCGCCCCGACACCCTGAACGGGGCCAATTTCGTCGGCATTTCGCCCGATCACCCGCTGGCCAAGGCGCTTGAGGCCGAAAACCCCGAGGTCGCCGCCTTTGTTGATGAATGCCGTCGTATGGAAACCACCGAAGCGGCAATGGAAAAAGCCGAGAAAAAGGGCTTTGATACCGGCCTGACCGTGCAGCACCCGATCTACCCTGATCAAACCCTGCCAGTCTGGATCGCCAATTTCATCCTGATGGGGTACGGCACCGGCGCGATCTTTGCCTGTCCAGCCCATGATCAGCGCGATCTGGATTTTTCACGCAAATACGGGTTGCCCGTTGTTGATACCTTCTTTGCGTTGGGCAACGAGACAGCCGTTGAAAATGACGCCTTCGTGCCGCCAAAAAACGAATCCGTAAAATGGGTCGACCATTTTGCTGGATTGGACGTGGCCACCGGCCAAGACGCCATCGACACCACCATCGACTGGTGCGAATCCAAAGGCATCGGCAAGGGCGTCACCCAGTTTCGCCTGCGCGACTGGGGCCTGTCCCGCCAACGCTATTGGGGCTGCCCGATCCCGGTTGTGCATTGCGATGCTTGCGGCGTGGTCCCCGAGGCCAAAGAAAACCTGCCCATTGAGCTGCCCGATGATGTCACCTTTGACAAACCCGGCAACCCGCTGGACCACCACCCGACATGGCGCAATTGCGCCTGCCCGTCGTGCGGTGCGCCCGCCACCCGCGAAACCGACACCATGGATACGTTTGTGGATTCGTCATGGTATTTCGCCCGCTTCACATCCCCCCACGCCAAAACCCCGACCGATATGGCGGAAGCGGAATACTGGATGAACGTCGATCAATACATCGGCGGCGTTGAACACGCGATTCTGCACCTTTTGTATTCGCGCTTCTTCGCCCGCGCCATGAACATCACAGGCCACCTGCCCGCCAAAGCGATTGAACCCTTTGACGCCCTGTTCACCCAAGGCATGGTGACGCATGAAATTTATCAAACCGCCGACGACAAAGGCCGCCCCGTCTATCACCTGCCCGAAGACGTCGACCTTGACGCAAAAACCGTCAAAGCCACCAATGAGCCGCTGACCATCATCCCGTCAGCGAAAATGTCGAAGTCCAAGAAAAACGTGGTCGATCCGGTGTCGATCATCGAATCTTACGGTGCCGACACCGCCCGCTGGTTTGTGCTGTCCGACAGCCCGCCCGAACGCGACGTGGAATGGACCGCCTCCGGTGCCGAAGCCTCGCATAAATTCCTGACCCGGATTTGGGGCCTGTGCGACCGCATCAGCAAAATGACGGGTGGTAAAACCAGCGCGGACGACGCCCTGCTGCGCGCCATGCACCACGCCATAAACGATGTGACTGCCGGCATTGAGGGCTTTGCCTTCAACACTTCAATCGCCAAAATCTATGGCTTCGCCAATGCGATCTCAAGATCAGACGCGAGCCAACCGACGCAAAAGCTGGCCATCAAAACGCTTGCCCAGTTGATCTCCCCCTTCACCCCGCATCTGGCCGAGGCCATCTGGGCGCATCAAGGCGGCGAAGGTCTGATCACGCTTGCGCCCTGGCCTGTGGCCGACCCCGCCATGCTGGTTAATGACACCGTCACCCTGCCGATCCAGATCAACGGCAAACGCCGCGCTGAAATCAACGTGCCTGTGGATATGCCAAAGGAAGAGGTTGAAAAAATCGCGCTGGCGGATCAAGCTGTGGTCAAGGCGCTCAACGGTGGGTCGCCCAAAAAGGTAATCGTCGTGCCAGGCCGGATTGTGAATGTTGTCATATAAACGCAGAACCTTAATTCTATCCCTGCTGGCGCTCGGTGCCTGCGGGTTTCAACCCGCCTACGGGCCAACGGGCCCCGCCGCCAACCTTCAAGGCTCCATTGAGGTTGACACCCCCAACACCCGCGACGGCTTTAACCTTGTGCGCCGCCTTGAGGAACGCCTTGGCCAACCCCAAGCCACACAATTTACGCTCTCATACACGCTGACCATTGAAGAGGACGGCCTTGGCATCACCCCCGCCCAAGCCATCACCCGATATAATGTGCTGGGCGCGATTGACTACGCGGTGCGCGAGACTGGCAGCGGCACGGTTGTGCACTCCGGTCAGGTCGATGCCTTCACCAGCTATTCTGCCACCGGCACCACCGTCAGCACCCAAACCGCCAAACGCTCGGCCTATGCGCGACTGATGATCATCCTTGCTGACCAGATCACCAACCGATTGATCGCCACCTCAGGGGCTTGGTCCAAATGAAACTATCCCCGCGTGATGCGACCGGATACTTCGCCAAACCCGACCCAAAACGCACGGGCCTGTTGATCTACGGCGGTGATGCCATGCGCGTGGCCCTGAAACGCCAACAGGTGATCAAGGCCCTCGTCGGTGAGGCGGGCGAAGAAGAAATGCGCCTGACCCGTATTCCAGCCTCTGATCTGCGCTCGGACCCTGCCCTATTGATGGACGCCATCACCTCTCAAGGCTTCTTTCCCGGCCCCCGCGTCGCCTTTGTCGAGGACGCTACCGACGGATTGGCCAAAGTGATCACAGCTGCCTTGCAAGATTGGCGCACAGGCGACGCCCAAATTATCGTCACCGCCAAACAGTTGACGGCCCGCTCGGCCCTGCGCAAAGCATTCGAGGCCCACAACAACGCCTATGCGGTCGGCATCTACGACGATCCGATCTCAAAACCCGAGATCGAGGCAGACCTCGCCAAAGGTGGCTTACGCGATGTCCCCGCTGACGCGATGGGCGCGCTGGTGGCCTTGTCCCGCGACATTGGGCCTGGCGATTTTCGCCAAACCGTCGAAAAAATCAGCCTCTACAAACTGAACGACACTACCCCGCTAACGGTCGAAGACATCAGCGCCTGCGCCCCCACCTCGACCGAGGCGGCGCTGGATGATGTGCTGAACATCGTCGCCGAGGCCCGCACCGGCGAGATCGGCCCCGTAATGCGCAAGCTGAAAAGCCAAGGCGTGCAACCTGTCGGGTTATGCATCGGTGCCACCCGCCATTTTCGCACACTTTACGCAGCGGTTAATAACCCTCAAGGCATCGGCGGC
>JGI24724J26744_10000395_pt1 | contig 32417 bp, 34 predicted proteins | sample Cruoilmetagenom7_FD_26744 | JGI IMG/M metagenome (IMG submission 26744) | reverse complement strand
TTAGAGCAGATGTTAACACAATATAGTCTTGAAAATTCTATGCTATTAGAAGAGGATAAAAAAAGCACTTATGTAGCATGGACTGGCGATATTGTTTGTAGGTTAGATAGTTAAGAAAATATGGAAGAGTTATTACAAGTAAAAGGACAAATAAAAGTTTTTGTTCAAGAAATAGATGATACAAAAAGTTTAGAACTTCTTGACCTTTTGGCACAAGGAAAAATGTTACGAAGTAAGTTAATACTTAAAATTGCAGGTGTATCAAAGCAAAGTATTGAACTATGTGCAGTTGTGGAGATGATACACGCGGCATCACTTCTCCATGATGATGTAATAGATGAATCAGATATGAGAAGAGGAAAACCTTCTATCAATGCACTTTTTGATAATAAAACTGCCATTATGTTTGGAGATATACTTTACTCAAAAGCATTTACACAATTAACAACTATGGATACAAAGATTGCATATTGTGTATCAAATGCAGTAACTCTTTTAAGTGTTGGTGAGATGATAGATGTTGATTTAACNGATACTTTTAATACCTCTTATAACAAATATTTTGATATGATTTATAAAAAAACAGCTTCTTTAATAGAAGCAAGTGCAAAAGCAGCAGCTATTTTAAGTAAAAAAGATGAAGAAGCTTTTGCTTTATATGGTAAAAATTTGGGACTTGCTTTTCAAATGATAGATGATATTTTAGATATAACACAAGATAGTCAAACACTTGGAAAACCTGCTATGCTAGACTTTGTCGAGGGAAAAGTAACTATCCCTTATCTTTTATTACATGAAAGAATTAATGATAAATATAAGTTAGAAAAACTTTATAAAAAACCGTTGAGTAAAGAAGAAACACAATGGATAAAAGAAAAAATGGTAGAAACAAAAGCACTAGAAGATAGTGTAAAACAAGCTCAGAATCTTGGACTAGAAGCTATAGAAGCTATTAAAGATTACAATAATAAAGATTTAGAAAATATTATGGGTGATATGATTAATAGAAGTTTTTAAATTGTAAAATTAAATTTTAAAGCTGATTTACAATATTTTTAAGGATAATATTTTTGGATTGTTCAATGTAACTTTCATCTAATAAAATATCATATTTTTCAAACATTTGTTGATATTCTTTGAGACATTATAGATACTATTTATAAGTCTCTCTTATAGGTTCTACAATAATAGATATTTTATTTAATAATACTTTTCTATTAGTTCAGTTAATTCGGATTGATTAATGTTTAGATTTGCTGTAAGTAAGTTTATAGTAAAATGTCTACTTTAAATACTATTAGGATTAACAAATAATGAAATTTTCAAACTGTTTTATACCAACAACAAAAGAAACACCAAGTGATGCAACACTTCCATCTCACCAATTTTTAGTAAGAGCTGGGTTTATCAACCAACAAGGAAGCGGGCTTTATAACTATATGCCTTTAGGAAAAATAGTACTTGATAAAATAAGAGCAATTGTAAAAGAAGAACTTGATAATGCTGGTTGTAATGAGGTGCAACTAGGTTTTGTAACACCTATGGAACTTTGGGAAAAAAGTGGACGAGCTAGTAAAATGGGCTTAGAGATGCTTAGAATAAAAGATAGAAAAAATAATAGTTTTGTATTGAGTCCTACAAATGAAGAAGCAATGGTTGAGTTAGTAAAAAATAGAGTTACTAGCTACAAAGATTTACCACTAAACTTATATCAAATCAATACAAAATTTAGAGATGAAGCACGACCAAGATTTGGACTTATGAGAGGACGAGAGTTTTTGATGAAAGATGGATACTCTTTTCATGAATCTGTTGGAGATATGCAAAGAGAATTTGCACTTATGGAAGAAACATATAAAAAAATATTTATAAGACTTGGTATTGATTTTAGAGTAGTTGACGCAGATAGTGGGGCTATTGGGGGAACTGGAAGTAAAGAGTTTCATGTATTAGCAAATAGTGGAGAAGATACAATTGTAGTATGTGACAATTGTGAGTATGGAGCGAATATTGAAGCAGCAGTACGAAGCCCTAGAGTAATAGATACTGTAAAACTAGATATGAATGGAAAAGTGGAAACGCCAAATCTTAAAACTATTGATGAGGTGAGTTCTTTTTTAAAAGTTAAACCATCTCAAACAATTAAAGCAGTTATCAAAAAAGCTATTTATGAAGAGGAATCTAGGATAGTAGTATTTTTCGTAAGAGGTGATGATGAACTAGAAGAGACAAAAGCTTGTAATAGTGTGAATGCTTTAGAGCTTGAAGATACCTCAGAAGAAGATATAAAAGCTGTTGGTTTAGTAGCTGGATATGTTGGTTTAGTAGAAATGCCTGAAAATATTATCTATAAAATTGATAATGAATTAAAAGATACACATGATATGGTATGTGGAGCAAATGAAGAAAACTATCATTTATGTGGTGTTGATATTTGTTGTAAATCAGAAGATATTTATGCTGATTTAAATGCTGTACAAGAGGGAAATATCTGTAACTGTTGTGGTGGGACTTTAGGATATACTAAAGGGATTGAAGCTGGACATATTTTTCAATTAGGAGACACTTATAGTAAAGCCTTAGAAGCAAACTTTTTAGATAACAATGGAAAATCACAAAGCTTTCAAATGGGAACATATGGTATTGGAATAAGTCGTTTAATAGCAGCAGTAGTGGAACAAAGTCACGATGAAAAAGGGTGTATCTGGACAAAAGAAACTGCCCCATATATTGTAGATGTGATTGTATCAAATGGAAAAAAAGAGGACGAACTTCAAATTGGTCTTGATATTTATGAATCACTAAAAAGAGTAGGCATTGATACTATTATAGATGATAGAAAAAAAGAACGATTTGGATTTAAAATGGGTGATTTTGAACTTATTGGTTTCCCATATGCTGTTGTAATTGGTAAAAAATTAGCTGATGGTGAAGTTGAAATTATTGAAAGAGCAACTGGAAAAAAACATGAAGTTAAAATAGAGGATGTTGTAAAAACAATTCAAAATTTACTAGCGTAGTAAAAAAAGGGAAAGAGATTTTACTAAAACTCATTTCCCTCTATAGTTCTATAATCTAAAGCAATAATCTCTAAATTTTCAACACCATAAGTGATATCTATAGGTCTGCAACACACTTCACAATCATCAATAATATTGTAAATACCTTCAACTCCTGTATCTAAAAGTATAGAGATATTTTCATGACAATAAGGACATACAATAAATTTTTCTTCCATAAGAAACCTTTGTATTGTTTTTTAAATTGTATCGTAAGTTGTTAAAAAGATAAGTTATAATTAAGCCCACAAGATATACAATTACAAAAATATATATATGCAACTAAGTTGCAATAAATAAATACAAAAGTGATAATATGCCTATAATAGAGATAAAAAACCTCACCTTTGCTTACCACAAACAAATTATTTTAGAAGATATAAATCTCAATGTAGAAAAGAATGATTTTTTAGCAATCATTGGACCTAATGGTGGTGGAAAATCTACTCTACTAAAACTTATTTTAGGAATTGAAAACTATAAAAATGGAATGATAAAAATATTAGAACAAGAACCTTCTAAAAATTTGTCAAAAGTAGGATATGTACCACAAAATACAAATATTAATATAGATTTTCCTATTAAAGTTATTGAAGTAGTGATGATGGGTCATGTGGGACACAAGAGACCACTTTTTGGATATAAAAAAGAAGAGATATCTTGTGCTATGGGTGCTTTAGCACAAGTAGGTATGGAAAAATTTGCTCAAAATAAGATAGGTTCTCTCTCAGGTGGTCAGCGACAAAGAGTTATGATAGCACGAGCTTTATGTACTCATCCAGAGATACTTATACTTGATGAACCAACTGCAAGCATAGATGTTGCAGGACAAAAACAGATATATGATTTACTTAAACTTTTAAATAAAACAATCACTATTCTTGTGGTAAGTCATGATATTTCTGTGATACTTGGTTATGCTTCAAAAGTAGCTCATATCAATAAAAATATCTCTTATCATGATTTAAGTAATACAAAAACAAATTTTGATAATAAAGATGAACATTTTTGTGAGGTGGAGTTATTGCAAATGTTAAATCAAGGAAGTGATAAAAGTACAAAAAAAGGGTGTTCATGTTAGATATGTTGCAATATGAGTTTATCCAAAATGCTATCATAGCTGGTGTGTTAGTAAGTTTTGCCTCTGGAATAATTGGTTCACTGATAGTTGTAAATCGTATGGTATTTTTAGCAGGTGGAATTGCTCATACCTCGTATGGTGGAATTGGACTTGCAGTATATTTTGGATTTCCTATATTTTTAGGAGCTTCTATTTTTGCGTGTGGGGCTGCACTTTTGATGGCATTTATTACACTTAAAAATAGAAATAGAATAGATACTTTTATAGGACTTATTTGGGCAATAGGGATGGCAATAGGTATAATTCTTATTGACTTAACTCCTGGTTACAATGTAGATTTGATGAGTTATCTTTTTGGTTCAATACTTGCAGTTAGTGATGAAGATTTGTATTTTATGGGTGGATTGCTTTTTGTTATAGTGGTTATTATGAGTGTTTGGTATAGAGATATTTTGGCTGTTTCTTATGATAGTGAGTATGCAAATCTTCGCTCTATTAATGTACCGTTTTTTTATACACTTATTTTAGTTCTCTCAGCATTAACGGTGGTTGTTGCTATAAAAGTTGTAGGACTTATACTTGTGATTGCATTACTAACTATCCCTATTTACATAGCAGAAAAGCTTTCAAATACACTAGCTTCTATGATGGTGTATTCAGGAATTATCTCAACTTTTTTCACACTTTTAGGTTTACTATTGTCATATAATTATGACTTAACAAGTGGGGCAACTATAATTATGGTAAGTGGTATTGGATTGATACTATTTTTTATAGTACAACAACTTGTGCAATATAAAAATAGTGTACAGTAAGTTAGTTATTATTTTTTAAAACAAGTAGGGCATCTTTGTAGATAGGTTCATCTATAAAGCCGTACTTGTCATCACTAAAACCTGTGATACCTAATGTTTGTTCTTTTTCAAATACCTTTTTGATATATTTCGCTTTTTGTATAGTATCACTACTTGTTGCAAAAACTTCATTGACTATATCTACTTGACTTGGACTTGTACATCCTTTTGAGGTAAATCCCATAGCTTTTTCTTTGATACACCATTTTTTAAATGTATCTAAGTCTTTGTACTCTTGATAGATAAAAGAGACTGGATGTAATCCTGCTGTTTTACTCTCTACGAGAAACTTACTCAAAATATACTCTATGGTAGGGTTATTAAGTTGTAGTAAATTTTGAGGTAATTGCAGTGATTCTAAAAGGTCTAAAATACCTAAAAAAACTGTAGTAACTCTTTTATCAATTTGTAGCTGTGGTAGAAGTGCAAAAGCCTCTTTTGTTTCAATAGTAAGATGTACTTGTATATCTGTATCGATAAGTTTTAAAGCTAACTTTACATCATCAAGTGACATAATTTTTGGTATTCGTATTGCATAAGGTTTTATACTATTTATCATCTCTATATCTTTTGCACCACAACTATCGAAGCTGTTTACTCTTACGACTATATCTTTGTTGTTTCTATTTTTTAGTTTTTTGACAACTAATTGCCTTGCAAAATCTTTATCATGTACTGCATCTTCAAGGTTTACTGTAGCAAAATCTGTTTGTAACATATCTAGTTTCGATAGATGTTTCTCTTTGTCTCCTGCTACCATTAGATATGATCTATTTAGCTTCATAGGTATCCTTATTTTTGAGATAAAAAAAGATTGATTTTAACTCTTCTGGAGTTAAAAAGTATGTTGGCATACTGTTTCCATAGGTGAGTTTATCACATACTTGGGTGTTATCAAATTTCTTTTTTGGTTTTTCAAGTTTTGGGTCAAGTGTTTGTAGAAAATTTTCATAGGTTACATTTGTAATATCTTTTGTTCGTATGGTACAGATGTATTCTTTCTTTTTTACTTTATGTGTAAAAGTTACTATGATTTTCCCTTTTGCATTGTCCCCATGACATTTGCTACAGCTTATACCTCTTGGATTTTTATAAAGCATTTTCCCATATTCATATTGTGTGATAAAAGAGTCTTCAAATGTTGATTGAGAAAAGAGTAAAGTTGCAAATAATAAAATAAATAGTTTAATCATGGGTGCAATTTTACCAATATATTACTTTATGTGTGATTTCTAATTTGGTTAGAGTGATATATAAAAATTGAGGAATAAAATAGCACATAATTATTGTGTAATAAATCCTTATATGATACAATATAAAAAATAATTCAAAAGGTATGATAAAAAATCAATATCTAGAGCAGTTTGATAAGATTCGAGAAAATTTAGTATCAAAACTTTAATTTTAGAGCAATATTTAAGGGAATAAAAGAATTATTGAATTTTAATTTTAGAGAATATTATTTTGGTTTTATACAAAAAATTAGATACAATAACCAAATAAACAAAGGAATTTTAAATGATACAATTATCAATTACAGAACCAAAGATTGAACAGTTTTTTCATCATTCTAAAGATGAAGTTATCAAAGCTTTGAATTTTTTAGTGGATAATGATATAAAAGAATTTCAAAATGATAGTGATAGTTTAAATCTAACTACTACTCAAAAAAAAGAGTTAGATACAAGAGTTGCATCATTTCACAAAGATCGTAGTATTGGTCGCTCTTGGGATGAAATTAAAAGTGAAATCTTAAAATAGTTATGCAAATTCAACTTCATCCAAAAGCTCAAGTAGATTTGGATGAAGCGTTGTGTTACTATTCTAAAATAGATACAAATTTAGAAAAAAAGTTTATTACTTATCTTGATAAAAGCTTTGAAAAAATATTAAAATTTCCAAACCTCTACCAATATGAAACAAAAACAACACAAAAAGTTTTGATGGATATATTTCCTTATATGATCATATATGAACAATACCAAGATATTGTTATGATTTTAGCAATATTTCACATAAGCAGAAATCCTATAAAACTAGATGATAGAAAATTTTACTTTTAATGAAATCCATGAGGATAATATTTAGCATCGTGAGTTAATACTTGTTTGTAATATTGTACATTTTTATAATAATTCATGATATTTACTACTATAAATGCAATAATCCCCATAATCCAATAAAAAATCCATTGACTTATCATCCCTATAAATCCATCTTCATAGATATAATCAATCACTTGAAAAAAAAGAAAAAACAAAGCTGTAGATTGAAAAGTAAGGTTACTGTTTTTATTGAAATCTATAATCTCTACAGAGTGTAATTTTCTTTTATAATGCCATAATGGAAGTAATAATACTAAAGCTATAAAGATATACATAGAGGTATCCAAAAAGAGCAATATTATTTTTACTTTTCCTAAAAAAATAGAGTATGTAATAAGTATAGCTATAAAAGAAGCTAAAAAAAGTTGTCCTATTTGTTTGTTTGTCATATTCACCTACAGTTAAAAATTGTGAAACTATATAAAATTTTTCCTTAATTTTTATAAAAATCCTCTTCATATTCATTATCATTTGTTGTAAATTCATTGAATTCGATAGTTTCTTCATATGTAAGATAATCTTTCTCAAGTTCACCATAATGGTTTATATAGTGACAAAAATTTATATCTTCCACTTCTACTATTTGATATTAATACATTTTAAACTCCTTATGTTTTGTAATGTTATATATTGATAATTGCAAAAGGTATGCCATATAGTTTTGATAGGAAAAAGAACAGATAATATCGCTTTATATAAGCTGTTTAAAGTCTTTTTGCTTTATTATTTAAGTGTTAAGTAGGGAAAATTGATGTTACAATTTTGTAACTAAAATATTTCTTGTCACAAAATTGTAGGTAGTTTTTAGTTGTTATATGAGTAAATAGAGACGATAATAGCTTGTAATGCTAAAAGAGTCCAGATGATATGACCTCTATGGTTATCGTAGATGTAGTCAATCTTTTCTTTTAGATTCATTACTCATCACTCTTTGGAAATATTTTTTTGACAAACAGGTATATACCAATAGGTGCAACTACAAAAAGTAGAAGAAAAGATAGAGTATCTATCTCAAACGAGATAGATAGAGTCATAACAATAGCATATAAAAGCAATAAAAGAATTTTCATAGTAACTTACCTATCTACTCTCAATCTTTCATGAAATGNTGTTTTCTCTTTTTCGATCAATTTTTCTTTAAAATATTCAAAAACTATATATAAAGGTACTATTGAAAAAAGACTAATGNGTAATAATTCTAGCATTGATACTTACCTCCACCTCTTGTAATTGATCATAAAGTCCGTTTTTATAATCACCATTTTTGATTACTGATATTATATCTTTTTGGTCTTGAAGATGTTGTTTAAATTCGTTTAAAAAGTTCTTCTCTTTTTGAACATAATAGTACACCATATCATTGACCCAATTAGACGCATCTACTCTTCCTTTTCTATATTTATCACTTACATCTAAGTTTTTACTAAATTGATAGACTGTACTATCACCATAACANTTTTGACTAATATCTTCTAATATTTTTATTGATTTTTCCATGATTGAATTATAATGTTCCAATTTTCTTTATACTTTTTTATTTTGAATATTTAACTTGTCTTTACTTTTTATAGTTTTATTCATATCATTGTTAAGTTTTCTTTCTACTTTTTTAACATCTTCTTGTGGAGGAATATTTTCGGGGACAATACCTCTTGATAATAGAGTATCTCTAACTGCCTTGTTGTTAGTAATATGTTCACTTGAAATTTCTGATTCTGTATTATTCATCTGCCTATCTTTTGAATTATAAATAGTAATTTCAGTTGCAAAATCTTTTGCTTTTAAAAGAATAGTAGGCATAAAATCAGCCAATGGCTTTGACTTATTTATATTCCATTTTTCTTTCATCTCTTGAGTTGTATGATTAAAAAGTGCCTTATCTCCGTTACTTCTAATAAATGCAAAGTTTTCATTTTTACCTGTTTGTTCATATATTACTTTTGATAGTTCTTTTTCTGTTTGAGATAATTTTTTTCTAGCTTGAACTCTTTCTTGTTCTAAAATCCTTTGCTCGATTAGTTCAGCTTTTCTTGTCTGTACTGCAAAATAAGTTTGTGCAAAAGCTATTTGCTCTTTTTTACTATCTCCATTTTGAGCAATAAGATAACAAGCATATCTAGTAAGCATAATATCTTCAATCTCTTTTGTCGCATTTTTAGGCATCTGTATCGTTTTCCCGATGTCGGCAAAATGATTATCAACATCTTGTTTAGAAATTTCACATGATGTTTTTGCTTTAAATATGACATTTTTAAAATTATCCCATTTTGAATAGCCTAAAAGTTGTTGTAAATCTCGTGCAAACCAAAAAGGGATACCATCTTCTGTTTTATGAGATACTGATTCAAAATTGTTTGTTAAAGAAGTAATAATTTCTATTTCCATTTAAAAACTCCTCTGTTTTTTGTATAGTAACATAATAAAATATATTTATTTAAAAAGATTGCATATTGCAATATTTAAATCACTTGACAACTTTTTTCAAGTCACAGTTTAGTTATAGCTATCATCTCATCATAATCTCTTGTAAAAAGCACTTCTTTTTAAAATTAATATCTATACTATCTCCAATTGTAGACAATGTATATTTTTCATTANATACTTTTATTTTTTGCCACTGTTNAATATTGAAAGATAAACTGTTTGTGTTTGGATTAAACTCTATTTTGTTAGAAAATTTGTCAAAATCTATCTCTATATTTATATTATGATTTTTTGCTTCTTTAGAAATTTTTGATGAAAAATAGTGAATTAGTTTTTCTTTATTAATCTCATTTGTTGTTTCACTATATTTATTTAATAATTGAAAAGTGTCAACTAATGTAGATTTTCCAGAACCATTAGTTCCATAAATTACTATATTTTTTGAAATATTTTCTTTAACCTTTAAAGAAAAATCAAAACTTTGTAATGATGATAAATTATTAACTTTTATATTTTTTATACTCATTTCATCCCTTTTTTTACATTCTACAACTCACTTAATATTCTCCAACCTACCCAAAACATCAAAACTATCAACATCAAACTTAGAAAAAGCAAACCACTTCTTCCCCAAGTCTTTTAAGCTAGCTCCAATATGATAAATATTCACGTCATCGATTATCATAAATCTATCATGTGAAGATTTAAAACTTTTTATCTCTATATCTTTATATTGAGAGTTGTATTTTTCAAGATCAAGGGTGAGTTGCTTTGAGATAGTTTGTGTATAGATTATCACATCTACATTTTGATTTTTACTAAAAAGAGTTAGGACACTATCATCTACATAATTATCTATCAAAATGATTTTATTTTTTGCACTTCTTATCAAGTCTGATACAAAATTATAAGCATCGAACATTTGACCATCGTAAAATATCCCTTGATTTGATTGAATATCTTTTGATTCAATAGCATCAAATATTTTGTTAATATTATCATCATGCAAAGATAATCTTTTCTCAACTCGTTCAAATCTTTGAAGCATAGAATTATTTGATACAACAAGTTTTCTTATCTTGGCAAATATTCTTATAATAGATACTGTTATTTGTGAAGCAGTTTTACTTTTTAGAATAGTTGCCAACATATAAATACCTTGCTCTGTAAAAACTTTTGGATTGATTCTAGTTTTAGAAAAATNTGCGGTCAAATTATTTGACCGCAAAATATTAAACTCATCATCCGTTAACTGAAAGAAAAAATCATCTTGAAACTTATCTTGATTATTTTTAACAGCTTGATTTATATGTTTCGTCTCTACTCCGTAAAGTTCTGCTAAACCTCTATCAAGCATAACAGATAAACCTCTTATCGTATAGATTTTGTTTTCTATATTTTCTTCATTTATTGATATTAATTCATTCATATTTACAACTCCACAACCCGCTCAAACATCTCTTTTATCTCCATCTCATGAGNTGATNAAAAATATCTGTCGATATTGCTCTTTGATAGTATGAAAAGCTTCTAGTATCTCCATACGCCTTGACTCATCTTGACTTCCAAACACTTCATCAAAAGCTAAAAACTCAACTTGAGAACCACCACTTAGTTCAGTAAGAGTTTTGGATATAGCGATTCTAAGAACCAAGTTTGCCAAGTCTATCTCTCCACCTGAAAATCTCTCTATTGGGTACTTTTTACCCTCATCATAGATAAAAAAGTCAAAGTCATTTGATACCTCTATATGTTGGTATTTCCCTTTGGTGATTTGGGCGTACATATTTGAGGCGATGTCTGATATTCTTGGGGCTACTTTTGAGTTGAGTTTTGTTTTAAATTCACTAAGACTTATTTTGATTTTATCATAGTCTATAAGGTCATCTTTTTTTGTTTGTACTTTTAGTAGTTGTTTATCATTTTCATCTAAACTTGACTGAATAGTGTTGATTTTTCCATCTATTGTCGCTATTTGTACTTGGAGAGTATTGAGTACTGTTGATTGCAACTCTTTTTGTTTTAGAAGTTCATCATACTCTTTTTGTTTGGTTTCATGTGAAGTTGGGATATAGTTGATTTGCTTGTAGTCTATCTCTTTTGTATCATAACTATTTTTTAACACTAGTATTTTTTTTGTTAAGTGTTCCAGTTCTTGTTTCACATTTGGGTATCTTTTGAGTGTGGTTTCTAGGGAATTTAGAGTTTTGTATTTTGGTTCTATTTCATTGAGATTTTTTTCTAGTTTAGTATGAATATTTGCATCATAGTTATAAATTTCAAGTTTAGTTATCTCCTCATTGTTTGTTTTCCCTTTTTGTTCTATAGTTTTAAAATATGTTTGTTGTGAAGCTAAATCTTTTTGTTTACTTGAGATAAGAGTAAGTTTATTTGATAACTCTTGTAGCTCTTTTTGAGTTGTGTTTATCTGCAACTCTAGTGCTTTTTTATTTTGCTCTATTGTGGCTAACTCTTTTTGTAGTGATAAGATTTTATTTTGTTGTATATCTTGGATGATACTATTAAGAGACAGTATCACATTGTCATACTCTTCCAAAAGTGGTCTTGTACAAGTTGGACAGTTTGAGTTTTTTCCTAAGTTTTGGATCTTTTGTATTTTTGATGTTGTGTCGTTTATCACTCTTTGTTCAGCAAATAGTGAAGCGTTCAGCTCTTTCTCTTTTTGTGAGAGTTGTTGTAAATTAGTTTGTAAGTTTGTGAGTTGTGTTTGTGTTGTAATCTCTTTTTGTTTTAAAGATTCGTACTCTTTACACTCTTGTTGAAGTTCTTCTATATCTTGTTTTGTTTTTTTGTATTGAACTCTTAACTGCTCTTGCTCTTTTTGAAGTCCCTCTTTTTTGAGATAAAACTCTTTTAGTTTTATTTGCTCTTTTAAGTTTATTTGTAGCTCTTCATACTCTTTTTTTATTGGTAATAATGTTTGATACTCTTTTTGTTTGTTATCTAAATCTTTGAGTTCTGTTGTAAGTTTTGTTTGATTTTCTAAAGAGGAGTTTATAGTATTATTGAGAAGTTCAAGTTCATTCCAAGCTTTTTGTTTAAGGTCTTTTTGTTTTATAAATAGCTCTAGCTCTTTTTTGATAGAGTTCTCATTGAGTTTTAAGTTATCTAACTCTTTTATCTGTTTTGTTATATCTATTTGGAGATTCTTTTTATTTTCTTGATTGTTTTTGATTTGCTCTTTTTTTATTTTTATATCTTCACTGCTTAGTAAAAATTCTGCAAAAGAAGTTATATCACGCTTGAGTTCTCTACTTTTTTCAACTAGCTCTTTTTCGATGAAATCAATCTTTTCTAATCCTAGAAGTTTTCTAATCATCTTTTTTCTATCTTCTGGCTTGCTATTACTTAGACTTGTTAGCTCTTTTTGACTTGCAAAAAGTGTGTGAAGAAAAGCTTCTTTATTCATACGGGTTAGTTTGATTATACTTTGTGTGACCTCTTTTGCACCACTAGATATTAGTTCACTATTTTTATAGAGTTTTGCATTTGCACTGAGTACTTTTCCTCTAAATTCTCTTATTATAGTATAAGTGATATTATCAAATTCAAATTCTAACTCAACTACTACAGCATCTTTTGTTGATGCATTTGCATTTCGTATAATCTCTTTGTACCCTTTTGTTTTAAGTTCACCGTACAATGCAAATAAAATTGCTTCAAATATAGTAGATTTCCCACTACCATTTTTACCAATAATTCCTATAAGACCTTCTTCAAAGTTTATCTCATAAGTGATGTATCGTTTGAAATTTTTAAGCTTTAGTTTACAAAGTATCATCTTGAACCTCTTCATAACTTGCAAATAGCTCTTGAATTTTTGGTTTTAATCTATCAAATTCTTCATCAACACTCTGCTCTTTTATATGATCTAAAAAATATTCTTCAATAGATAATGCTTCCACATCTAAAGTTGATGAGTTGTGTTTGTTTTTTTTGAATTCTCTTTTTACTGTCACATTCATAGCTTCGCAGAAAAGGTTTTTTATATCACTGTTTTGAATATCTATAGATTGTATGGTAGTTAAATTTTGTAGTTTTACTTCTACTATTGCATCTTTTGTATCGGTTGTATCAAGAAGTTCTATAGAGCTTTCGTACTCATCACAATCTATCTCTTTTGTAACTATTGGACGGATATTTATCTCTTTATACTCTACATTGAGAGTATCATTTAGTGTTGCAACTATAAACCCTTTTGAGTTTCTTTTATCATTAAGACTTGTTCGTTCTGTTGAACCGCTGTAATATACATTTTCATATTTACCAACTTTTCCAAAACCATGCCAATGTCCAAGTGCTACATAATCCATCTTTTCAAATATATATTCTTTGTTAGTTGGATATACCCACTCCCCAAACTCTTGCATCAAATACCAAGCACCAACACTACAATGCATCATCATAATATTTTTCCTATCTTTGTTGATATTATCTTCACAAAGTTCTATTTGCTCTAAAGCTTTTGTATCATCATTCATATGTGGTAGGGTATGAAATATAATATTATCAAATTCTATTTTTTTATAGTTTTGTTCATAGGTTACATAGATATTTTCAAAATCTTCAAATATTTTTAGAATAGGGGAGCTTAAATTTGTTCGTGGTGTCGAATGATTTCCAGCTATCATGATTACTGGAATATTCAATTCATTGAGTCGTTTAAACTCTTTAAGTGCAAAAGTAATAGCTCTATTACTAGGGCTACTTCTATGAAACAAATCACCTGTATGTATCACATAATCTGGTTTTATTTTTTCGATATTATTAATTACTTGAGAAAAAGCATCATAAAAGTCTGCTTCCCTTTGGTTGATATTATTTTCATTTATGATATCTAAGTCATTGTATCCAAGGTGCGTATCACTAAAATGTATTATTCTCATTAACTTTATACCTATTGTTTAATTTGTTAGTACATCTTGCACCATTATATAGTAATAAGTATACCATAAAAATTGAGTAGCAATGTTACTTAGTTTTAGGTTTAATTAAGTTTGTGTTCTTGATTTATGAAGTAGTCTATCATCTTTTTTAGATTCATAGTTTAAAGAGATTCATAGTAAATTTTGGGTAAAATCGCAATTATTATACATATAACTAAAATTAAATTAGGAGTAAGTTTGATCACTTTAAAAGAAGCTTTAACTTTGGATGAGCAACAGATAACATCACTCAAAGAAAATTTGAAAAAATCAATCGAGGAAAACAAGCAAATAGGTGCTTATGTTGAACAATTTACTTCAGCAGATATACTAAGTTCAGGTAGTGGAATCCCAATTGCTATAAAAGATAATATCAATGTAAAAGGTTGGGAGCTTACTTGTGGGAGTAATATCTTAAAAAACTATATAGCTCCTTACAATGCTACAGTTATACAAAATTTAGAAAAAAATGGATTATGTGCATTTGGACGAGCAAACATGGATGAGTTTGCTATGGGAAGTAGTACAGAAACAAGTTGTTATGGGAAAACTTTAAATCCCGTTGATAATTCAAAAGTACCTGGAGGAAGTAGTGGTGGAAGTGCAGCTGCAGTAGCTTCTGGACTTGCTATCGCTGCACTGGGGACTGATACAGGTGGAAGTATTCGTCAGCCAGCTGCTTATTGTGGTTGTGTTGGTATGAAACCAACTTATGGAAGAGTAAGTAGATATGGGATTGCTGCGTATAGTTCTAGTCTTGATCAATGTGGACCTATCACACAAAATGTTGAAGATGCTGCTATTTTGTATGATATTATCTCTGGATATGACCCAAAAGACTCAACTAGTGCAAATGTAGAATATACACCAGTTACCCCAAATCTAGATAGTTCAAAAAAACTTACCATCGCTGTGATTGATAACTTTGTTGAAGAAGCAAGTAGTGAGATAAAAGAGGCTATGAATAAATCTATCAAAACACTTGAAGAAGCAGGACACAAAATAGTACACAAAAGAATGATGGATACTAAAAATATCCTTTCATCTTACTATATAGTTGCAACTGCAGAAGCTAGTGCAAATTTAAGCAGATATGATGGTATTAGATATGGAAATAGAGTAGATGCAACAAATCTAAAAGATACCTACACTAAAACAAAAACTCAAGGTTTTGGAGAAGAGGTACAAAAGAGAATTATGTTGGGTTCGTTTGTACTAAGTTCAGGTTACTATGATGCGTATTATATAAAAGCTCAAAAAGTAAGACATCTTATTAAAGATGAATTTGACAAAATTTTTGATGATGCAGATTTGATTTTAAATCCAGTAGCACCTACAACTGCTCCAAAATTTGGTGCATTTGCTAGTTCTTTAGAGATGTATTTAAGTGATATATATACAATTTCTGTGAACTTAGCTGGACTTCCTGCTATTTCAGTTCCTGCATCAAAAGATAGTGATGGGATGCCTATAGGGTTACAACTAATTGCAAATGCATATGATGAACAAACTTTATTTGATGGTGCTTTAAGTTTAGAGCAAAATATTAATTATATACACAACTCATAATGAGTTTTGATTTACTAAAATAAAAAGGAGATATAAATGAGAATAAGAAAAAGAGCATTAACATTTGAAGATGTACTATTAGTACCTGCAAAATCTGAAGTTTTACCAAAAGAGGTTAGTTTAAAAACAAAACTAACAAAAAATATCTCTTTAAATATCCCTTTTGTAAGTGCAGCTATGGATACAGTTACTGAATATCAAGCAGCTATTGCTATGGCAAGACTTGGTGGGATTGGTATAATTCATAAAAATATGGATATTAAAACACAAGCTTTACAAGTATTAAAAGTGAAAAAAAGTACAAGTGGTATGATAATTGATCCTATCTCTGTAAATCCTGAACAAACATTACAAGATGCAGAAAATCTAATGAATGAGTTTAAAATATCAGGAGTTCCAGTTGTTGATAAAAATAATGTACTAGTGGGTATTTTAACAAATAGAGATATGAGATTTATCAAAGATTTTTCTCAACTTTGTGGTAATATTATGACTAAAATGCCACTAATTACTGGTAAAAAAGGGACAACTCTTGAAGCAGCAGCGGAAGTTATGCACCAAAATAAAATAGAAAAATTACCAATAGTAAATGAAGATGGGACACTAAAAGGTCTTATTACAATAAAAGATATCAATAAAGTGATTGAGTATCCAAGTGCTATAAAAGATGAGCATGGTAGATTACTTGTTGGTGCTGCTATTGGTGTTGGACAAATGGATAGAGCAAAAGCTTTAGTTGAAGCTGGTGTTGATGTACTTGTACTTGATTCTGCTCATGGACACTCAAAAGGTATTTTAGATACAGTTAAAGCTATCAAAGACGCACTTGATGTAGATGTAATAGCTGGAAATGTTGCTACAGCTGAAGCTACAGAAGATTTGATCAAATGTGGAGCTGATGCTGTTAAAGTAGGAATTGGACCTGGTTCTATTTGTACTACAAGAATTGTTGCTGGTGTTGGTGTACCTCAAATATCAGCAATAGATGAGTGTTCTGCAATGGGTGCAAAATATGGAGTACCTATTATCGCTGATGGTGGTATTAAATATTCTGGAGATGTAGCAAAAGCTCTTGCTGTTGGTGCTGGTTCTGTTATGATGGGAAGTGCCTTAGCTGGTACTGAAGAATCTCCTGGAGAAGTTATCTTATCTCATGGTAGAAAATTCAAATCATATAGAGGTATGGGAAGTATTGGAGCTATGTCAAAAGGGAGTACTGATAGATATTTCCAAGAAGGAACTGCTGCTGATAAACTTGTACCTGAGGGTATTGAGGGTATGGTTCCTTACAAAGGATACATGGCTGAAATTATCCACCAATTTATTGGAGGACTTAGAAGTTCTATGGGATATTTAGGAAGCAAAGATATTCCAACATTTCATGCAACTGCTGAGTTTGTTGAGATTACAAGTGCAGGACTTAAAGAGAGTCACGTTCACGACGTAACTATTACCAACGAAGCACCTAACTACCACATCTAAAAAAAGAGGTTTATAACAAGCCTCTTTTTTCAAATTTCTGCGTTTCTCGCAAAATTTATTCAGTCACGTACTTTAGTACGCTCCTTTCATAAATTTTACTCTAGCCTTGAACTTTAAAAAAATAGACTATTCTAAATCTCTTTTGGGTAATATATAAATTGAAAAATATGAATTAGATAATTGAAAGATTAAATTATATTTATATTATACTATAGGCAAGATAGCTAAATTATAACCTCACCCTTAGCAGTTTCTCTAACTTTATCTATCTTAAAACAAGCGTTTGCAATATTTCTAATTGAGGTGTCACTATATTTTTCTAAAACAGTATCAATAAGCATTATCTCTTTTTTTGTTAATATAGAACTATCAAAATCTTCTTCACATTTTATAAATTGTAGTTCTATAAAGTTGTGTTTTTTTACTATTTCAATATCTACAAAGTCAAGTAGCTCTTGTATGAGATAAAGTCTTTCATCATCTTCTTCTAGGTCTTCTTGGTTTGCTATGATTTCAAAAAGTTCTGTTAAAATTTTTGGTTCAGGGTTTCTTGCTTTTTTGATATACTCTTCCCCAAATATTTTTACACCATCTTCTTGAAGTGATTTAAAATCTATTAAAAAAAGTAAAATTGAGAGCTTTTTATCATTGATATGTAATACTTTGTTTTCTATCATATAGAGTATGAGATTTGCTACTTTTGTTATATCCATAATTTGTTTATTCCTTTTTAATTATTATAGTTAATTAAATATGGTAAAAAGAATATTATTACACATAAAAAAGCAATAATAACACCATAATAAAATTGAGTAATAGCACTTTTATCAGCATTATTTTTCATCTCTTTATAACTATTGTGTTCACTGTATGCTTTATTGAAAGCTTGTACTGTTTTTAGTACACCAAATACAAGTACAAGCCAAGTTATCAAAGTCATTGAGTTGTAACTATATACTATTGCTATTTTGATATCTTCAAATGAATTCATATACTATTGTCCCTTTATTATTGTTATTTGTTTAAAATCTGTTACCATTTTGGAGGATAACTTTATCTCTTCCTTGGTTTTTTGCTTCATAAAGAAGTTGATCTGCTTTATTGATAGTTTCAAGTGGAGATTTATTATCTTTTCTAAAAGCAATTCCCCCACTAAATTTTACATCTATACTATAATTTTTGTATTTAAATTCTCGATGTTCTATAAGCTCTTTAATTCTTTTAATATATTTTTTTATCTCATTTGTATCATCATAATTTAAAATTATTATAAATTCTTCTCCACCATATCTAGCTAAAACATCCATATCTCGACTAAGTTTATCTAAAAGAGTTGCAAATGTTTTTAATACATTATCTCCACATTCATGACCATATTTATCATTTATTTTTTTGAAATGATCTATATCATAAAGTGCGATAGCATAGTTACTATTAAAAATATTGTACTTTTTTTCTATTTTTTCTAGTTCTACATCAAAAGCTCTTCTATTGTATATATTTGTTAAATAATCAATATTTTTTTCACTTTGTGCAACTTTAAGTTGTTCTTGAAGCTCAACACATCTTTCTTCTATCTCTTCAAGGTTTTCTTTTTCTTGAAGAAGTGAATATCTATGATCTTCTACAGCTTTTTCAAGATTGTATATAGTATCTATGAGTTTTACTTGAAGAGCATCAAATTCTCTAGAAGAAGATTTTGATATGTTTAATTCTTCAATCTCCTCTTTAATATCTAAAAATGTATGTGAAGAGTTATCACTAGTTAAGATCATTTTTTGATATTGTTTTGATAAAAGTTGTGTAAGTTTTATAATATCATTCGTTTTATTTTTAACTACTTGTCTATCTCTTCCTACTCTTGTTGAAGTAATAGTTTTCATTGTATTAATAGCATTAAGTTCAAATAAGTCTGCTGGCTTTTTAGATATATCTAAAATAAATTCTTCAATTTCTTCTTTTATAATACAGTCAATAGAAGGAGTGAGCATTCCTTCTAAATCATTAATAAATATTTTTAATTTTTCTTCATTTATACTAACTGAAAGTTGTTCTTCTAGAATAATATCACGTTTTTTTGCTTGTATAAAAAATTCACTTGTATAATTTTTTGGAGTAGCATCTAAATTTTTCTTTTTAAGAGCTAGCAGTGTTTTTTTTATTATTTGCGTAGCATGTTCCACTATTTAATACCTCTTTATTCGGACGACAATTTATCTAAAATATATCGTTCAAGGTCAGCATGTTTAACCTCTTCTTTTAAAGCTTGTTCATAAATATCAGCCACCTCAGTACTAAATTCATCAAAGGGAAAGTGTGGAAAATGCAAAGTCCACATCTGCTTGATTCGTTGTTTTGTTACACAATCTCTTGTCCACTCTTTAAAAAAGTTAAAAAGACCAAATAATAATGCTGTAAAAAATATAGCAAGAATGATAGAAGCATGGCAATCAAGTACTTTAAATAATTCATGTGCAATAGCTGCAAGTGGAATAATAACTAAATGTGCTAACATTAAAAATACTATATAAGCACGACCAACTTTGAGTCTAAATCCTAATTTTGTACCATCTAGTTTCATCCCTTCATGAAACAATAAATTTGCATCTAAAAGCTTATCTAATTTTATAGGTTGTTTTGACACCTTGTATATATAAGAGATAATTTTTAATCCTAAACTTTCAAACATTGTAAACCTTTATTTTTAACGTGACACATAATATTTATTGCACTAACCCAGCTTCTATTAAAAATGGACTATGAATAAAATCTAATTTCTTTATTCTATCGTAAGTTGCATAACTTAAATATAAAATATCTTTTGCTCTTGTTACTGCAACATAAAAAAGCCGTCGTTCTTCTTCTAAACTTCCACCTTTACTCATTAAAGTTCTATTTGGAAATCTTCCATCCATTAAGTCAACGACATACACCTCGTTGAACTCTAACCCTTTACTTGCATGAACAGAGAGTAAGTTTACTCCACCTCCTTCACTCATCTCTCCACCACCTAATATCATCGCATTGATGAAGTTATTTAGATTGTTGTGGCGACTTGAAAGTTGTTTAAGTGTTTCTACTCGTCTATTTGCTTTAAATGAGGCACTTTGTTTCAATGTTTCATTGATAGTTCCATCTTTTTGTTTAGCTCTGGCTGTTGTAATAGTATCTAAAACTGTTTTAAAAAACTTATGTTCTTGGATATGTTTAATCATATTGTTTGGATTGTGTATCCTTTTTAACTCTTTAAGCAAACAATAAAAATCGTATAAAAATATTCCACCTTCTAAAGTTAATTTTGGATGTTTTAAAATAGAATTATTTAAAAATTTTGTTTCCCAACCCAAATCTTTAAATTTTGCAGTACTTCCCATCTCTATAAAATCATCAAAAAGTCCAAGCTGAACATTTGTGGTCTTAGTACTTTTATATGGTTTGATAATGGTATTGTCTGGATTTAAAAGTCCATGAAAAATATTTCCATGACCTATTCGTAATAATGCTTCAAAAATATCTTTTGCTATCGCTTTTCCAATGTTTTTACCATATTCTACTAAATGTATAAAAGCCATCATATCATTTTGTTTGACTATTAAAACTATAAGGTCAAGTATCACTTTTATCTCTCTTGAATCAAAAAAACTATGTCCACCTTTTCTTTTACAATCTATCCCCATATCTCTTAAATTTGCTTCAATACCATCAGCACTAGAATTATTTCTATAAATTATTGCTATATCATCTTTTGCATTTGTACTTTTAAGTATCTGTTTTGAGATAAATTCATATTGGATATAGAGTTCATCAAATTTTAAAAGTTGAGGAATATGTTGATTTGGTGGATTTCGTACAACTTGCAAAGATTTTTCATATATTCTTGGATTGTGTTCAATAACTCTATTTGCAAGATTTAAAATATTTGCGGTTGATCGGTAGTTTTTATTGAGTGTGTAGATAGAAGCATTTGGATATCTTTCATCAAATGATGAGATAATATTGATATCACTTCCATTAAAAGCATAAATACTTTGATCATAATCTCCTACACAAAATAAACTTTGGGGTTTAAATCCATCTAATATTTTCCCTTGTAGAGGATTTGTATCTTGATATTCATCCACAAGTATCTCACGAAAATCAAACTGTTCTTCTTTTTGTAATTCTAACATCTCTAAAAGTAAATCATCAAAGTTTACATACCCATATTTTTTTTTTAAATGGTTAAATTCATCAACAACATCTTGATAAATTATGGTATATTTTTTTTGATCTTCATTTTTGTTTCCAATCCAAGTTTCAAAATCTTCCCCATAGCTACTATTCAGATATAAACTATACATATCATACAAATAACCACCATCATACGGTTTTACATCATCTTGATCTACAAATACTCTTTTTTCATAGATAGACTTAAATAGTGTTTTTAATTCATTTGGTTGTTTGAGTGTGATATTTTTTTCATGTTGTTTGAGTAGTTTATAACTTACACTATGAAATGTTCCTGATACTATTGCTTTAGCAATTGTGTCATCGAAAAAATTAGCAACTCTACTTATCATTTCAGAAGCTGCTTTATTTGTGAAAGTTAAGAGAAGTATTTGAGAAGGATTTGTGCCATTATGAAGAAGATGCCCAATGCGTCCTACTATTGTAGAAGTTTTTCCCGTCCCTGCACTAGCTATTGTTAGATTGTGTCCAATATTGCATGTGGCAGAAGAAAGTTGTTCTTGATTTAGGTTTGATAAGGGCATTGAATAGAAAGTTTCCTCTAATGTTTTAGGCTAAATAAAAATTAATATCTGATTGGAAATTAACTGGTGGAATTGTATCATAATGTATATATAAATCAATTTAAGATAATATTATATATAAAACACTTTCTTGGATAAGTTTAGTTTGTGGAGTGTATTAAAATTATTAAAGGAATTGTATGAATATTTCAGATGAAACCATCGAAAAAATAAGAAAAACAAGTTGTCAAACAGATGAGACTTTTTTTCAAGCGGTAGAGGAGGTATTAGAAAGTTTAACACCAGTATTAGAAAGTGATCCTATATATAAAAGACACGCTATACTAGATAGATTAACAACTCCAGATAGAGAATTTAAGTTTAAAGTAGTTTGGATGGATGACAACCAAAATATCCAAGTAAATATTGGATATAGAGTTCAATTTAATAATGCTTTAGGACCATATAAAGGTGGTTTAAGATTCCATCCAAGTGTAAATAGTGGGATATTAAAATTTTTAGGATTTGAACAAATTTTAAAAAATTCTCTTACCGGTCTTCCAATAGGTGGTGCAAAGGGTGGAAGTGATTTTGATCCAAAAGGAAAATCTGACTTTGAAGTGATGAAATTTTGTAATGCTTTTATGACAGAACTTCATAAACATATTGGTCCTAGAATTGATGTACCAGCTGGTGATATTGGAGTGGGAGCACGTGAGATTGGATATTTATTTGGAGAATATAAAAAGATTACTTCTTCTTATGAAGGGGTATTAACTGGAAAACCATATATTTTTGGTGGAAGTCATATGAGACCAGAAGCTACAGGATATGGCTGTGTTTATTTTACAGATGAAATGCTAAAATTTGCAGGTAAAGATGGCTTTGAGGGGAGGATTTGTGCAGTAAGTGGTGCAGGAAATGTGGCAATTCATACAATTGAAAAACTTTATAAACTAGGTGCAAAACCAGTTACTTGTAGTGATAGTAGAGGAACTATTTATGATTCAAGAGGAATTGATCTTGAATCATTAAAAGAGATTAAACTTCAAAGACGAGCTTCATTAGAAGAATATTGTATCAATCACTCAGATGCTATTTATACTAAAGTTGAAGACTATCCAGATGGTGGTCATGAAGTTTGGCAGATACCATGTGAGTGTGCATTTCCTTGTGCAACACAAAATGAACTTACAGAACTCGATGCAAAAACTTTAGTTGAAAATGGTTGTATCTCTGTAACTGAGGGTGCAAATATGCCATCAACTCCTGATGCTATAGAAGTATTTAAGAAAAATGATATTTTATTTGCACCAGCAAAAGCTGCAAATGCAGGTGGCGTTGCAGTAAGTGAGTTTGAGATGGCACAAAATGCTTCAATGACAAAATGGTCTTATGAAAAAGTAGATTTAACACTTGAACAAACGATGAGAAGTATTTGTAAAAGAGTTCATCTTACAGCAAAAGATTATGGAGTTGAAGGAAACTATATAGATGGAGCGAATATCGCTGGATTTAAGAGAGTAGCTGATGCGATGATAGCTGAAGGAGTATAACCCTTAGTTATTTAAAAAAGAAGCAACAGTTTTACTACTTCCATGTTGTAAATATTTTCTTAAAATTTTAGAGTTTTTTAGAAACTCTTCTCTATCAAGGTTTTTATATTCATTTAATAAATTTTCAAAAGTAACATTCTCTTGCACATACTCTTTATGAATTGGCTCTTTCCCCATTTTTTCAAAAAAGATATTTGCAAGCCCTATAAAATTGATTTTGACTAAATTATTTCCTATAAAATAATCTAATTTTTTAGCAATATAGTTTAAAACAAAAGGGGTTCCAATAAGTGCTGCTTCAAGTGTTGCTGTACCACTACAAATAAAAGCAAAATCTACTTCTTCTAAAGTTTTATGAGTATCTTTTGAAATTGTAAATTCAGAGATATCTCCATATATTTCTTTAATATACTCATCATTAAAATGTGGAGGAATTATCAAAATAGGTTCCTCTTTTATTTGTGTAATTATCTTTTTATATACTGGCATTAGTTTTGTGATCTCACCACATCTGCTTCCTGGCATGAAAGCTACTTTATTATTATGTGAAATCTCATCTTTAAAATAGTTAATCTCATCTAAAAGAGGATGCCCAACATAGTGTATCATATCTTTTTTATTGTAATAGTCTTTTTCAAATGGGAGAATTGAACATAGAGTATCACAGTATTGTTCTATTTTAGGGATTCTCTTTTTCTTCCAAGCCCAAGCTTGAGGGAGAATATAATATATAATCTCTTTGTGAGGATATTTTTTTTTGATTTTTTTAGCAAGNGGAAGATTGAAACCAGATGAGTCCATTAATAAAACTTTATCTACATTTTCAGCAAGTTTNACCATCTCGTTGTTTAGTTTAAGAAAGAATGGAAGTTTTTTAAAAACATCAATAAATCCCATAACTGCCATATCACTTATATCATAGTTTGGATTACCTATTTTTTTATCAAAAATTCCAATAAGTTCAACATCATCATTAAGCTCTTTTTTAAGAGCTCTTAGATGTATATTTGAAGATGTTTCAAGAGCACAAACGAGTATTTTCATATATTTACTTTATATCATATTCATAGAATTTATTATACTCTATCATTTTAGCAAGTAGCTTAGTATAACCTTCTTTTTTTTCAGAATAAGATACCAAAAATTGTACCAAATGGTAAGGGTCATCTGTAAATGTTCTTTGTTCTCTAAATTTAACATATGCCCAATTCCTTGCAAGATTTTTATAATAGTCAGTTACAGCAGCTTTATAAGTTTTGTATTTTTTTAGAAATATTTTTGTATCACCTCTTGTTGCATTTGCTTCAATTCTAGGTTCTTCATTGTTAAAAGACCATACACCAAAGATATTATTTGCTTTAATTGTAAAACGAGACGTAAGCCATGCACTTTCAATAGCTGCTTGTGCAAGTGTTATACTTATGGGGTGAGGTTTTAGAGCATGAAGAAGTTCTTCATTATTTTTTGCTTTATATTCAATTTTTAATTTTTCAATAAATTCTTCATTTTTCCCTAATTCTATATCTCTTTTTACATTGCTATATTGTTTTTGTAATGTAGTATAAACTTCAGTTATAATAGGTACTAAAATATCTTTGAAACGTTGTTTTTTTTGTTCCACCGTAAAGTTTGTTTTTTTCTTTTTTTTCTTTGCAATGATAACTTTTTTAACTTCCGGTAATTTTGTGATAAGTTTCTGGTTTTCAATAGTACCAAGCTTTGTTTTAAAGAAACTTTTTTTTACAATTTTTACATTTTCTTCTTGAGTACATCCAGTGAATAAAAATATAATGGTTAAAATTAAAAAAAAAGAAAATTTAGACATCTTGGATATTCTTTACATACTCTTTTGTAACTTTACCTTGAAAGTATAAGTTACCAGTATCTTTTGATAAAGTTAATTGTTCATCGCTTTTAGGATATACATGAACACTATTTGGTACAAGATTTAATTTATTTACTACTAAGAATGCAGCTGTCATACCAGTCCCACAAGCAAGAGTTTCATCTTCAACGCCTCTTTCGTAAGTACGTACTTTTAAAGAACCATTATCTATTTGTACGAAATTTACATTTGCATTGTATTTATTTCTCATTTTTCGGCACAGTTCAATATTGAATTGTTCTAAATTATCTGTTATGGTAACCAAATGAGGAACCCCCGTATCTAGAAGAAACCATCTTAAACCTTCTTCTTCAAAGTCTTCTTTGATAAATTTTGGTTTTGGCATAGTTGTTTTAACGATATCTTCGTTCACTTCACAAGTAATCTCTCCAGCTCCTGTTAAAAACTTCAGATATGTACCACACAATTGGTTTGTATAAGCATAATGAGCAACTGCTCTTGTACCATTTCCACACATTGAAGCAGTACTTCCATCACTATTATAAAAAAGCCACTCAAAATCATATACCAAATGTGGCACAACAACTATCATACCATCTGTATTTTCTTGTTTACATAATTGTACTGCAAGCTGGCTATAGTCTTCTCTTTCATTTGTGTGAAATATTACAAAAGTATTCCCACTTGCATCATATCTTGAAACTGTCATACCCATCCTAAAATAATTTAATAGTATTATTATATCATATATAGATTTATAACTGCTTTTTAAAAGTCTCTTTAAAGTCTCTTTTCAGTATAATAACTGAATTAATCATACTAAATAGAGGATTTTTATGTTAAATAAGCTTCGTGTTTCAACAAAAATAATTTTACCAATAATTATTATTCTAACTTTGGGTAATATCATTACAAACTATATTACAACTAAAAACATGCATGCATTATCAAAAGAGAGTGCAAAAGAATCTTTGGCAATGTTGACAGATTCTTTATTTTTAACATTGCGTAATGCTATGAATACAGGTGATCCAGTTGTTATTCAAAAAGCAGAAGATGACAGTAGAAAAAGTATTAAAGGATTAACAAACTTAACTGTTGCAAAAAGTAAAGAAACTATAGAGATGTATTCTCCTCAATCAAAGTTTACAACTGATGAAGAGGTATTAAAAACATTCAGTAGTAAAAAAGAACAGGTTCGTGAAGAGTATACAAAGGGTTCTCATTATTTAAGAGTTTTACGACCTATGATTGCTACAAGTGAATGTATGATATGTCATGTAAATCAAAAAGAGGGAGATGTAGTTGGTGTTATTGATTTAACATTTTCTTTAGATAGTGCCGATGATGCTATTAATGATACAATACTGTCTATAGTGACTTTATCTATTATTATTATATTATTGACTTTGATAGTTGTTTGGTTCGTGGCAAAAAAAGCAACTGATCCATTAAAAGAACTTCAAGAAGGGTTGAAATTATTTTTTTTATTTTTAGCAAATGGGAGAAAAACGATAGAACCATTTAAAGTTCATAGTGAAGATGAAATTGGACAAATGGTAATTTCAATTAATGAAAATATTGAAAAAACTATTCAAGGTTTAAATAAAGATGCTACTGTAATGAAAGAAGTTTCAAAAGTGTGTCAAGAAGTTTCATTAGGGAATCTTAATGTAAAAATTGACATGAAAGCAAATAATCCAGAAATTAATAATCTTACTGATATAGTAAATAATTTAATATTTTCATTAAATACGAATATTTCAAAAATCTTAGATGTTTTAGAAAAATATTCTCAAGATCACTATTCTTATAAAGTTGAATCAACAGAAAATACTATAGCACAGATTAAACAACTTTTTGAACAAGTAGATTATTTAGGAGATACACTGACACAACTAAGTGGTCAAAATCTTAAAAATGGAAAAGCATTGCAACAAACATCAGCAGTTTTATCAGCAAATATTAGCAAATTAGCACAAGCTTCTCAAGAAGAGACGAGTTCACTAAATGAGGCTTCAGAATCACTAAATGAAGTTACACAAAATCTTGCAAATATTTCAAAAAATTCTCAAGATATGGAAAACTTAGCAAATAAAGTAAGAAGCTCTTCAAGTCAAGGACACAACTTAGCAAATAAGACAGTAGAATCAATAACAAATATTAATGAAAAAGTCACAGCAATAACGGAAGCTATAATAATAATAGATCAAATAGCATTTCAAACAAATATACTTTCTTTAAATGCAGCAGTAGAAGCAGCAACTGCAGGTGAAGCTGGAAAAGGATTTGCAGTTGTAGCTCAAGAGGTCAGAAATTTAGCTTCAAGAAGTGCTGATGCTGCAAATGAGATTAAAAAACTTGTAGAAGTAGCCACCTCAGAATCTAATATTGGAAGTTCAATTGCAAATGATATGATAGAAGGGTATAAAAATTTGAATGAAAATATCGCTTCAACTACAACTTTAATTGATAAAGTTTCAAAAGATACAGCAATACAACAAGAAAAAATTTCACAAATCAATAATACAATTTCATATATTGATAAATCAGTAGAAGAAAATGCAAAAATAGCAGATGAAACAAATCTTGTATCAAAACAAGCAAGTATAATTGCTCAAAAAATAGTTGATGATGCAACACAAAAAGAATTTAGTGGTAAGAATGATATAAAAATGAGAAAAGAAATACTAGACCCTATTTATGAAGGTTTTGAAAGACGCGAAGTAGAAAGAGATATAAAAAATAGAAAAAAATAAATTAAATTTTTCTAATAAGACTTATTTTATCTTATTTAAGTTACACTTGCAAAATTAATAATTAGGTGGCTAAACGATGGAAGTATATTTAGATAATAACTCAACAACACAAGTAGACCCAAAAGTACAAAAAGTGTACTGTGATAGTATAGAGAAATTTGGAAATGTAAATGTAATATATAATAAAGGTATAGAGGTAAGAAAATTACTAAATGATGCTTATGATACCTTATATGAAGGAATAGGTGCAGATGATGCAGATGATATTATAGTAACCTCTTCTACAACAGAGGGAAATAATACTGTAATAAAAACATATTTACATAACTTCCTAAAAGGTGATACAAAAAATCATATCATCTCAACAGTTGCAGAACATTCATCTATAAAATCACCTCTAAAATACTGTAAAGAGATGGGTATGGAAGTTACTTATATAGGAACAGATGTAAATGGTCTTGTAAAATTAGATGAACTAGAAAAAGCAATCACTCCAAATACTTGCCTTATCTCAGTTCTTATAGCTTCAAATGAAACAGGTGCTATACAAGATATTAAAAAAATATCTGAAATAGCAAAAAAATATAATGTGTTCTTTCATAGTGATGGTGCTCAAGCTATTGGTAAAATGAAAGTAGATGTAAGAGATTTAGGAGTAGATTACTTTACCTGTTCAGCTCATAAATTTCATGGACCAAAAGGTGTAGGTCTTATGTACATAAAAGCAGGTGCTCCATTTACAACACTAATTCATGGTGCAAAAAATGTAATGGGTGGAAAAAGAGCAGGGAGCTTGTATAATAATGGAGTAGCAGCTATGGCTAAAGCACTAGAATTATCAAATATAAACCTTTCTTTCCTAGATCATACAACTCAAAGCCTAAGAAATAAATTAGAAGATGAACTTCTTAAAATAGCAGATACAAAATCGTATGTACCAAGAGTAAAAAGATTAAAAAATTTAGTTGCAATATCTTTTAGAGGTGTTGAAGGTGAAGCGATGCTTTGGGATATGAATGAAAAAGGTATCTATATCTCTACAGGTTCAAGCTGTTCAAGTGAAGATTTAGAATCAAGTGCAGTTGTTGAAGCCTTAGGTGAGAAAGTAGAAATAGCAAATGCAACAGTTATGTTTGCACTGAGTAAATTTACAACAGAATCCCAGATAGATTATGTTGTTGAACAAGTAAAAATAGCTGTGGCAAGAATTAGAGATATATCTATGACATATGCTAAACAAGAAGCATTCTCTGTTCATTTACACGATTAGAAGATTTTAATTCTTCAATATTGCACTCTAAGTTCTTCGAGGTACTAGCGTACATCTTTAGAACTTATCGCACAATCTTGAAGTTTAAAATCTCCTACTCATATAAATGGGCTTAGTTAGTTTAAATAAAAAAAATAAAAAAAGAATATATATAAAGGATAATATTATGGCTAGAGATGAATTAGTAACAGGAAATGTTTGGGAACAATATAGTAAAAAAGTACAAGATAGAATGAATACCCCAAGAGCATTGGGTGAGTTTACACAAGAAGATGCTACTAAAGCAAATGCAAGATTAATTGTTGCAGATTTTGGTGCTGAGTCTTGTGGTGATGCAGTTAGATTATACTGGCTTGTAGATGAAAAAACAGATACTATTATTGATAGTAAATTTAGAAGTTTTGGTTGTGGTACAGCTATTGCTTCAAGTGATGCTATGGCAGAGTTGTGTATTGGTAAAAAAGTAGATGATGCTATTCATATTACAAATACAGAAGTGGAAGCATTTTTAAGAGATGATCCAAATATTCCAGCAGTTCCACCTCAAAAGATGCATTGTAGTGTTATGGCTTATGATGTTATACTTGAAGCAGCAGCACAATATAAAGGGGTAGAACGTTCTGATATTGAAAATCAAGATATCGTTTGTGAATGTGCAAGAAAAACAAGAAAAGATATTGTAGATGCAATTAGAGAATATAATCTTAAAACAGTAGAAGAGATAGTGGAAAAAACAAAAGCAGGAAGCTATTGTAAATCATGTGTAAGACCAGGTGGACATGAACCAAAAGATGTTTACTTAGTAGATATACTTGCAGAAGTAAAAGCTTCAATGGACGCAGAGAAACTTACATCAGCTGCAGATACAACACAAACAGGTGAAAATTCATTTGATAAAATGACAATAGTACAAAGAATAAAAGCAGTAGATGCAGTAATAGATGAATATATAAGACCAATGTTAGTTATGGATGGTGGAGATATGGAAATTATAGATATAAAAGAAAATACACCATACTATGATATCTATATTAGATACTTGGGTGCTTGTGGAAGTTGTGCTTCAGGTTCTACAGGAACATTATATGCTATTGAATCTACATTGAAACAAAAAGTGGATGAAAATATTAGGGTTTTACCAGTTTAATAAATAGTCAAAATACTTCAAAAGGGATAGCTTTGGCTATCCCTTTTTTATTGTAATTGAACTTATTAATACCATTTTTAGTATAATGATAGCTTCAAAAAAAGGAATATAATGGAAAACTTAACAGAGATCTTATCTTCATACGCAATAAATATTGTAATTGCTATAGCAATTTTTATAATTGGTAAAAGAGTTGCCAAAATAGCATCAAATTATTCAAAAAAACTTTTAATAAAATCAGGTGCCGATGATACATTAGCAGTATTTTTAGGAAATGTAATTTATGGAATATTATTAGTTGTAGTTGTATTAGCAGCACTTAGTCAATTAGGTATTGAAACTACATCATTTATTGCTATTTTAGGGGCTGTTGGTTTAGCTGTTGGATTAGCATTTCAAAGTACATTATCAAATATAAGTGCGGGTGTTATGATCGTTATTTTTAGACCTTTTAATCTTGGTGATTTTATTGAAGCAGGGGGAGTTGCTGGTACTGTTGAAGAGTTAAATTTATTTAATACTGTATTTAAAACACCTGATAATAAAGTAATCATAGTAGCAAATTCAAATATCATTGGTGGAAATATAATTAACTATTCTAAAAAAGATACAAGAAGAGTTGATTTTGTATTTGGTATAGGTTATGATGATGATTTAAAATTAGCAAAATCAACATTATTAGATATTATTACTGAAGATTCAAGAGTATTAAAAGACCCAGAACCTTTTGTAGCAGTTGGTGAACTAGCTGATAGTAGTGTAAACTTTACAGTAAGAATTTGGGTAAAAAATGAGGATTATTGGGATGTTCATTTTGATACAATTGAAAAAGTAAAATTAACATTTGATGAGAAGAATATTAGTATACCTTACCCTCAAATGGATATACATACAAATAAAATATAATATAGGAAACTTATGCCAAATAAACAGATTTTAAAAAATACAAATGCAAAACTATTAGATCAATTCAATGCTTCGGTTATGTTTGATAAAGAACTTTATGCTCAAGATATAACAGGGAGTATCGCTCATAGTAAAATGTTAGCTTTACAAGGTATTATCACTATTGAAGACCAAGAGAAAATAGAAGCTGGACTTTTACGTATTAAAAGTGAGATAGAAGCTGGTGAGTTTGAGTGGAAAATAGAGCATGAAGATGTACATATGGCTATTGAATCAAAACTTACAGAGTATATTGGTGATGCAGGTGGAAGACTTCACACAGCACGTAGTAGAAATGACCAAGTAGCAACTGACTTTGCATTGTATGTTCAAGATAAAAGTATCGTGATAAAAGATAAGTTGGAAAATTTGATTAAAACTTTAGTAGATATTGCTTCAAAACATACTCAAACTTTAATTCCTGGTATGACACATCTACAACATGCGCAGCCTGTAAATTTTGGCTTTCATATGTTAGCCTATGCAAATATGTTTAAAAGAGATTATGAAAGGTTTGAGAGTAGCTATGAGAGAAATAACAACTGTCCACTAGGAAGTGCAGCACTTGCTGGAACGCCACATAATATTGATAGATTTAAAACAAGTGAATTGCTAGGTTTTGATGCACCAACAGCTTGTGC
>JGI24724J26744_10000389_pt1 | contig 32698 bp, 35 predicted proteins | sample Cruoilmetagenom7_FD_26744 | JGI IMG/M metagenome (IMG submission 26744) | reverse complement strand
TTCTGGGTGGCAGTCGCAAGGGCGAGCTGAGCGCGACCGTGACAACGTCGCTGGGCGGGCCGGACGTGGCTGTGCGTGGCGGCAAACCTCTGGATCGTGACTTCATCACGACCTTGGGGCAGATTGCAGGGCAATATAATCTGCCGCGGCTTAGCTGGGATGGTGAGGTGATCGTCACCCGTGAAGCCCCGGTGCAGCCCTTTGGCCCGGCCCATGTCACACCCCCGCCCGGCGCATTTCTGCAAGCCACACCTGATGGCGAGGCCGCGTTGTTGAAAGCGGTGCGCGAGGCCGTGCAGGGGGCAAAGAAGGTCGTCGATCTGTTTGCGGGTTGCGGCACGTTTTCATTGCCTTTGGCGGAAGGTGCCGAAGTGCATGCCGTGGAGGGAGAGGGCGACATGTTGACGGCCCTGGATCAGGGCTGGCGTCGGGCGCCGGGGCTGAAACAGGTGTCGACCGAGGTGCGGGATTTGTTCCGTCGCCCGATGTTGCCTGATGAACTGAACCGATTTGACGCCGTGGTCATCGACCCGCCCCGCGCCGGGGCCGAGGCGCAGGCGATCGAAATCGCTGCATCGGACGTGACACGGGTGGCGATGGTCAGCTGCAATCCCGTCAGCTTTGCCCGCGACATCGAAATTCTGACCCGCGCCGGGTTCGCTTTGGATTGGGTTCAGGTGGTTGATCAGTTCCGCTGGTCACCGCATGTCGAGGTCGCCGCACAGCTGTCACGCTGAAATGTGATCGGCGCAGGGCTTTCTGATCGGTCCAAAATGCGGTATAAGACCCGAAAAAATAAGCAGACGGGCAGTGTTCATGCGTATCATCATGTTGGTTATGGCCGTGGTCAGCCTTGTCGGGCTGAGCGGTTGTTATTCGAAACAATCGGGCCTGAAGGCCTATAACGGGCCGGAAGTCACCCGCGTCATCATCCTGAAGGGTGATCGCAGGATGCACCTGATGCACGGCAAAAAAGCGTTGAAATCCTATGACATCGACCTGGGTTTTGCGCCGGAAGGCCACAAACAGTTCGAAGGCGATGGGCGCACGCCCGAGGGGCGGTATTTCGTTGATCGCCGCAATCCCAACAGCGCGTTTCACCTGAGCCTTGGTATCTCCTATCCCAACGCGCAGGACCGGGCACGGGCCGCAGCCGCCGGAACAAACCCAGGTGGTGATATCTTCATCCACGGTGGGCCGCGTCGGATGGACCCCCAAGGCGGGGATTGGACCGCTGGATGTGTTTCAGTGTCTGACAACGAGATTGAAAACGTCTTTGCGATGGTGCGCACGGGCACGCCGGTGGATATTTATCGTTGAGCGGCCTTATCCGCCCAGCAGCAATGTCCACCAGATCTTGCCATTCTGTTCCTGATGCCATGCAAACCCCAGATTGATCGCGCGCGGATCAAGGATCACGGCGCGCGTGTCGGGCTGCGCCATCCAGGCGGAGAGGGTCTCAAGCTCAGTCTCGAATGTTTCCGAGATGTTTTCGCCCAGCATGGCGCCGGGGTATCCAACACGAACCACACGATCCAGCGGCGAAGAGCCGTCCGAACCGAAGTGCCATGGGCGGTTCTGAACGGCCATGTCGCGTGAATGCGTGGCTGCGGCGGCGTTCAGCTTGCTGTCCAGTTGCACCGCAGGGGCGCCAGCAGCCAGGCGAAGTTCGTTCACCGAATCCAACATGCGATATTGCAGCTTGGCTTTGCCCCCGGCCGGAATGCGGTACAGGCGCGGCAAGGGTTTGCCATCTGTGCCCAATCGGACGCCGTCATCGGTTTCGCACGCTGTCAGCGCCAGCATCGCAGCGAAAAGGACAAACAGAATCTTCTTCATCGGTGGCCACCCTACAGGAACAATTGTCGCAACCCCTACAGGCTGTTGCGTGTCCAATCAAACCCATGGCGCCGCATTTTGGCAAGATGACGCTTGTTTGATTTGCGACTGAGGCTTTCGGGCCATATATATCACAGCATTGCAATTTGACCGGTAACCGGAGTGCCCGATGTCGCAGGACAGCCTTGATAAACTGAACCGCCGTACCTTTTTGGGGACAAGCCTTGCTGCATCCAGCCTGTTGGCCGCCCCCGCGCTGGCCCAGACCGATGCAGAAACGACCGAAATCGAAGAGGAAGTGACCGAGACAGTCCGCCGCAACATTTCGAGTTTCCGGTCGTTGCAGTGGCAGCCGTATTTCTCGTCGTTGAAGAAGGGCGCGGTCCTGGTCGATACGACCTCGCGGGCGCTGCATTTCTGGAGCGAAGATCAGACGGTCTATAAACTGTACCCGACTTCGGTGCCATTGACCGATGACCTGACCCGCTTGGGCCGCACCAGCGTTATTCGTAAGGTCGAAGGGCCCAGCTGGGCGCCGACCCCATCGATGAAGGTTCGCAACCCCGAATGGCCGGACTTTATTCCGCCGGGCCCGGCAAACCCGCTGGGCACCCATGCGCTGTATCTGTCGTGGAAATATTACCGTATTCACGGCACGCATGACACACGCAAGATTGGGCGGCGNTCGTCGAANGGCTGTATCGGGCTGTACAATGAACACATTGCCGAACTGTTCGAACTGACCAAGAACGGCACACAAGTGTTGCTGATCTGACAGCATCGCTGATCGAATCATCTTAGAAACTTGTAAAACCCGGCCCAAATTGGTTTGAGGGCAAGTATTGATATGAAACTGGCCCTGCCATGTGCGCTCGGCCCCGTTCGGAGAATGAACATGAAAAAACTGTCCATCGCTGCTGCAATCGCCCTGTCCGCCACTGCTGCCAATGCTGGCGCCCTGGTTGACCCGATTGTTGAACCTGAAATCATCATCGAAGAAGCTGCGACCAGCTCCTCGAGCGGTCTGTTGATCCCGCTGCTGCTGCTGATCATGATCGGTGCTGCTGTTTCGGGTGGTGGCTCCTCCGCNTCCGAAGTCATCAACTAATCGGCATCAGCCGGTAACAAANAAAAACCCCGCTCAGCTGAGCGGGGTTTTTTTGTGCCTGAATGACAGGTTGGATCAGATGCTTTCGTCGATCCAGCTTTGCAGCGCGGCCTTGGGGGCGGCNCCGATTTTATTCGACACAACCTGACCATCCTTGAACAGGAACAGCGCCGGAATACCGCGCACGCCCATCTGGGCCGGAGAGTTCGGGTTTTCGTCGACGTTCACTTTGACGATTTTCACCTTGTCACCGTATTCCGTCGCCAGCTCTTCCAGAGCCGGGCCGATCTGTTTGCAGGGGCCGCACCATTCGGCCCAGAAATCCACCACAACGGGGACAGTTGAGTTGCGGACTTCTTCGTCAAAGGTTGCGTCTGTGACTGCGACAGTTGTCATGTGTTTGCTCCTGGGGTGTTTCAGTGTTGGGTGCGAACCTATGAACCGCCGCCCTTGGCGTCAAGGCGACCAAATGCGCGCATCACAAGATCGTTTGGCAAAGGCATGAGATTTGCGCTGCGAGTCCACAGGATCGCGGTGTCGACCTGACGGTCCGGGAAAATCTGCAACACCATCGCGCGATAGGCCCCCATTTGGCGCAACAGCCCCTCGGGCGTGTCCTCAGGCCGTTGCGGCACCAGGGTGTTGGTCTTGAAATCGACGGCCAGAACCCGTTTTGGCTCGATGATCAACCGGTCGATGGCACCGTGCAGGCGTATGTTGTCGACATCGGGGATGGCAGCGCTCAGGTCGACTTCGGCCAGGGTGCCGGGTGTGAACAACGGGGCCAAAGCGGGGGTTTTCAGGACCTTGCTGGCCTCGTCGATCAGGTCCTGCAATGCATCACCTTCGGCTGCCAGATCACCGGTTCCCAGGATGTCGGGCGCAACTTGTGGCCAGTCGCCGGGCGGATGGGCCGGCAGGTGTTCCAACAGGCAATGTACCTGACTACCACGCGTCATGGCGGCGTCGGTGTCGCCGGACCCTTGTGCCCCGGCCATGACCTTGGCACCGCCCAGCTCAGATGGGGCCAGGGTTTTGACACGATCCTCTGTTGGTGGCGCGGCGCGGTCTGTGGCCCAGTTCGGCAGGCTTAGAGCCTGTTTCGGCGTCTCAACGGTCCCGATTTCAGGCTTTTCCAGCCAGGTTCCAGTTTCATAGCGCAGGCCCTGACCGGTGGGAAAGTCAGCCTTGGCCGCGCCGACCAACGTCAGCCCACCAAAGGTCAGGCTATGCCAACTGTCCTCTCCTTCGCCCACGTCCCCTGCGGCGGCGACGATCAACCACTGTTCAGCGCGGGTCATCGCCACATACAGCAGCCGCGTCCATTCCTCGCGGTCGCGTGCTTTCACATCATCCAATGCGGCGCGCAGCAGGTCCGGGGTCGTTGCTGCCGGTGGTTTCCAGATGACACCGCCATTTTTCAGCGTCAAAAGTTCGCCGCGCATGCCCAGCCGCGGTTTGGTCGTGTCCGGAAGATAGACGATCGGCGCCTCTAGCCCCTTTGACCCATGCACGGTCATCACCCGGATTTGGTTCGAGGCACTGTCAATTTGCCGCTTGATCGTCACCTCCTCGGCCTCAAGCCACATCAGAAACCCGGTCAGGCTGGGCACCTGCATGCGTTCATAGGCCAGCGCCTGAGACAGCAGCGCGTCAATGCCGTCTTCGGCCTCGGGCCCCAGGCGTGCCAACAGGTTCCGCCGCCCGTCATGCCGCGTCAGGATCAGCTCCAACAGATCATAGGGCCGCAGGAAATCCGCCGCATCGCGCAGGGCGCGCAGGGTTTCGTGGGTTTTGGGATGCGCGTCGGAATGCGTTTCCAACGCGCGCCACAGGAATTTTTCGCTACGCCCATGGGCCAGACGGAACAGGGCGTCCTCGCTCCATCCGAACAAAGGGGAGCGCAGCGCAGCTGCCAGGGACAGGCTGTCCTCGGGCGTGGCCAGGAACGCCAAAAGGGCAACCAGATCGCGCACCGCCAGTTCGCCACCAATCCGCAGCAGATCGGCGCCGGCAATCGGTAGGTCACGTTCCTTGCAGGCGCGAATGATTTCAAAGAATAACGCACTGCGACGGCGCACCAGGACCATGACATCACGCGGCTGAACCGCCCGGGCGGTGCCATTTTCTGATGGAATAGAGCCTGTTTTCAGTTTGTCCGCGATATCGTCGGCGATGGCACGGGCCAGCACGACGTTGTGGTCCTGTGGCGTGGGTTGGTCGACCGGATCGTGCCAGTCACGGTCTTCCTTATGGTCCGCTTTTTCCACGGCAGGCCACAAGTCCACGCGCCCCGGCTTGTCATCGAAAAACGCGCGGTGCTTAAACGCTTCTCCCAGCCCGCCCTGAGTGTCCAGTGTGGTGTCGACCAGACCAAGTACGGCGGGCGAGGATCGGAATGAATATTCCAGCTGAAGACTTTGGAAGGGCTGTTGCACCTGTTGCAGCCCGGCCTGGAATTGGTCGCGCATGCGGGTAAATTCGGCGGGGTCGGCACCCTGAAAGGAATAGATTGACTGTTTCGGATCGCCGACAACAAAGATCGTGCGTTCGATATCGGATTTTGCCCCTTCACCGGATGTAAATTCGGCGGCCAGGCGTTCGATGACCTGCCATTGCGCCGGGCTGGTGTCCTGGGCTTCGTCCACCAGGATGTGATCAATGCCACCGTCCAGGCGATACAGAACCCATCCGGCGACGGCGGGATCGGACAACAGCGCGCCGGCCTTTTGGATCAGATCGTCGAAATCCAGCCAGCCGTGATCCAGCTTGCGGGCTTCATAGAGGGTGACGAACTGGTGGGCAAATCTGTGCAAAGCCAGCGTCTTTTGGGCGGAATAGAGACTGGTTCGGAAGGGTCGGGCAGCTTCAACACGTGCCATAAANCCTTCGAGGGCTGGCATCANCCCGGCGGCGGCTCCGGTCTGCATGCCCTTGGTCGGAAAGCTGCCGATCTTGGCACCGAACGGGGTTTTTGCTGTGGCCCCAAACAGGAAGACGCTTTCAAGAACCGTAAGGGACGCGGGGGTCAGATCGCGCGTGTCAACCGCGCGCAATTTCGCCGCGGCCTTCATTTCTGAGGCAGAACCGGAGGCGAGAAGCGGCACGAGGTCGCGCAAAAGCTGCCCATCCCCGGGCGCAAAGGCCATGGCAGTCANGGCGCCGTCGTCAAACCCATCAGGCAGCTCCAGCCAACGCCAGATATCGGCGACATTGGTCGGCTCCTGGAACGCCTGCCTTCGGTTGGCGATCTGCGCCGTCAATCCGGCAAAATCTTCGCCGGTATAAAAGCGGGCCAGGTCTTCGACCAAGGGNCGGTCGGGACCGTCGGCCAAGCTGTCGACCACTTCGGCTTGCAAGATCGCGGCAGTGCGTTCGTCCATTTCCGTGAACTGCGGCGACACCCCTGATTCCAGCGGAAAGCGCCGCAGAAGGGACGAACAAAAGCTGTGAATGGTCTGAATTTTCAGCCCGCCCGGCGTTTCAATCGCACGGGCAAACAGGCGCCTGGCACGGGGCAGGTCGTCGATCTGTTCGACACCGAGTTCTGACAGTGCATCGCGCAACTTAGCGTCGCTCTTCATCGCCCATTCACCCAGACGGGCGAACAGACGGTTCTGCATCTCGGAGGCTGCGGCCTTGGTATAGGTCAGGCACAGGATGTTCTGCGGTGACACGCCACCCAGCAACAGGCGCGCGACCCGATCGGTCAGCACGCGGGTCTTGCCCGACCCGGCATTGGCGGCCAACCAGGTGGAACTGTGCGGTTCCGCCGCGTCGATCTGGCGTTGGGTGGCGTCGTTGCGGTCCATCAGTCGCCTACTTTCTGCGGATCGGGGTCATGGCTGTCGTCCCATTCGCCATAGCGCGCCAGATGGTCGTGATCACCGCCAAAGCGCAGCTGATGCACGGCGCGGCGCGAGGTATAGCCCTGATTGGGGTCCTGATAGGCCCGGATCAGATCCTGAAACTCTTCGGACGCGGCCTGAATTTCTGCGTGTTCCAGTGGAATAGAGACGTTTTTCGGGGTTGCTCCCAGTCCGATATAGGCAACCTGTGATACGGTTTCGAGTTTCAGGTCGTCAAAGCCGCCTTCTTCGGCCATCACGGCCTCGAGCAACAATTGTTTGTCGAAGTGCTTTTGCATCTCGGCGCTGGGCGGGGTGCCGGTCTTATAGTCATAGATCACTAACGTACCGTCGTTGGCGCGATCAATCCGGTCCGCCGTGCCGGTCAGGGTAAAGCCAACATCGGCGAACAGGTGCTTGCCCTTTACTTCGTTCGCTAGGTTCTGTGACCAGGTGCGGCGGTCGTCTTCGTGATCCAGGAACCAATCAACAACCCGTTCGAATTTCGCCAACCACAGCGCGCGGGTGGCGGGCCAGGGGGCTTCGGCCTCCAGCACCACGTGGGCGATGTGCATCAAAAGCGCGCGGGCGGCAGGGCGGTCGCGACTGCCGCGTTCGTCGATGAACCGTTCCAGCACACGGTGCAGAACGGTGCCGCGCAGGGGGGCATCAGGCTGTTGGTGCAGCGGGTCCAGGGGGCGCAGATTCAGCACGCGTTCGGCATAGATCGAATAGGGATCGCGGATGAGTTTTGCGATGCGCGTGACCGAAAGCTGGTTCGGGCGGGCGGTCAATGGTGGGCGCGGAGAGGGGCGCAATGCGGGTGCAACGGGGGCCAATGGTGCCTCGACTGCGGCGGTAAGGTCCAACCAATGCTTACCGCGCGTAAGCATGGTTTCCAGCGCGGATTTCCCATCGTCAGACATGCCGTCCAAAAGGTTGGTCAGCCGGTTCACCCAGCGGGACGGCACGGTCTGTGCTTCGGCATTTCGAATGGCGCGGGTCAGGATGACGTGGTCAGCTGCAATCGCCTGTTGGAAATCATGCGCTGACAGGCCAACACGCCGTTCTGGCAGCAATAGACCCGCATCGTGGCGCATTTTGCGGTTCATCCAGGGGTCGGCGGTGGGCATTTCCGGCCAGGTCCCGTCGTTCAGCCCGGCCAGGATCACCAGATCGGCACCCTGTACGCGGGCCTCGAGGGTGCCCCAGATCATGATGTTGGGATGTGCGGTGATCGGGTCGCGGGCCTCGCCCCCATTCAGCACGGCCAGAAACAGGTCGCGGTAATCACGCGGCGTAAAATCCCCGCCATGTTCCGCCTCGCGTTGCAATTGCGAGGTGACAGACAGGGCGGCGCGCCCGGCTTCCTTCTCCCACAGCTCACCGGTGCCCTCGCCGTTGGGGCCAGCGGCCAAGGCAGTCGCAAGGCGCAGGTGGTCGGTCAGGTGATCAGACAGCGCGCGTTTCACCGCCACCTCGTGACCGCAAATCATCGTGCCGACCCAATCGGCCCAAGCCCGGCGCGGCGCGTCGTCCTTGTGTTTGTCGTCGGCCCAGCCCGTCAGATCCTCGGGCACTGGAAAGGGCAGACCACGGCGCAGCAGTTGCAGCTCAAGATCGCGGGTCCACAACAGATGATTGCCGCGCTCACCGCTGCCAGTATTGGTCAGTGGATGTTTCAGCAGGGTCAGCAGTGCGGGTGCGGTCAGGCGCTGGCCAAACAGGTCGGCGACATGGCGCAGAAAGCGGCCCGGCGCGGTCAGGGGCAGGGGCCGTCCGGCGCTGTCATCGGGCACAATGGCCCAGCGATCCAGCGCGGCGGTGACTTGTCGCGTTAGCATGCGATCGGGGGTGATCAGGGCGGCGCGCTTGCCGTCCTCGGCCGCCTTGCGCAGGGCCAGCGCGATGGCGCCGGCCTCGGCGCGGGGCGATGGGGCCTCGATCAATGTCATCCGTGCGGTTGCGTCGTCAACGCCCTTAAAGGCCGGACCTTCGACCTGCCATTGGTCGGTCACTGGCGCGGGCCGCATCGCAAGCGAGATCAGCCGATTGCGGGCCGGGCTGGGCGGCGGTGTATCGATCCACGGTTGCACATCCGACGGCCCGACACCCAGCTGTTTCATCAGGTGGGCATAGCGGTATTGCGGGTGGTCTTCGCTGGACAATGCGTCGTCCAGGGCGGTCCATAACGGCGCGGGCAGATCAAAGTCGAACCCGGGCAGGATCAGCGCACCCTGGGGCAGGTTTGCCACGGTTCGCATGAACAATCCCGTCGCCCCGCGCGACCCGGTGGACCCCGCGACGATGATNGGATGGTCGGGGGGCGTGTCGGCCCAGCGCTGAGCCAAGCGTTCGACCACCATGCGTTGGCGGGCCTCGCCGTCNGGGGCTTCATCGCTGTCCACGCCAAAATACCGTTCGACCAGTGANACGAAGGTCAAGCTGCGGGCCCAGTGGCCGGATTGGTCGCTGACGTCCAGCGCGTGAATGGCTGATGGTGGCACGCCTTCGCCCTGCATTTCGTCCATTAGATTGGCCAGGCTGTCGGCCAGATCATAGATGGCGGCGCGCGGTGCCAGATCGGGTTGCGCGTCCAACAACTGGCTGATCCATTCGGCCAATTCCAGGCGGCGGCGCAGGGGCGAAACGGCGGGCGGGATGTCTGCGGCGATGACATCGCTGGCCAGGTCGGTGACCAGACGGATGCGGGGCAGCAACAGGGCGGGGCCTGCGTCGAACAGATCGCGCACGCGGCGTTGCATGCGGCGGGTGTTGACGTAGAGTTCAACCCGCGCAAGGGCCTCGGGCGGCTGACCTGCGAACCGTGTGATCAGGCCTTGAACCAACGCGGCGGGGAAATCGACGCCGGGGGCTTGGGCGAACAGGCGCGGGGTGGGCGATGGCTCAAACATCGGCCAGCATCTGTTCGGCGGTGTGAATGCCGTCGGGGCGGCCCACGTCACACCACATGCCGTCATGGGTTATGCCAAACAGGCGGTTGTTTTGCGCCATGAGGGTCCAAAGCAGGTTCAAGGAAAACGCCTTTTCGTCTATCGAATGCAACAGGTCGGTCTTGATAATCTGCGCGCCAGAGTAGACCAGCCCGGCGCCCCGTTCCAGCCGTCCGTTTGCGTCGGGCACAAAATCGCCCGCGCCGGTGTGGCCCAGCGCATTATCGCGCGGGATCAGCATCAAAAGCGCGTCCATGTCGTCGGGGTTCCAGGCGGTGGCCAGGCNTTTCAACGGGTTCATGCCGGTCCATACCGCATCGGAATTCAGCGTGAACACAGGATCATTTCCCAACAGGGNCAGGGCAGNNCGCAAGCCGCCTCCGGTTTCCAGAATGTCGGGTTCAAAGGACAGGTGCACGCCTTTCGGCGACAGGTGCGCATCCAGCTGGTCGGGCAGGTAATGCGTATTTGCCACCACCGTATCCAGATGCGNCGTCAGGTCCAGCGCGTGGTCGATCAGCGCACGGCCTGCGACCCGGATCAACGGTTTCGGCGTGGTCGCCGTCAGCGCACCCATACGCGTGCCGAAGCCCGCGGCGAAGATCATTACAGCGTCGGGATTGTGGCGCATTTGTCCCTCAGGGTTTGCAGGTTTTCCGGGGTTGGCGCGGGCAGGATGCAGGCGTCGCGCAGCGCGGCCAGGCGCGGGTGGGACAGATCACGTTGCAACAAGTCCCAGACACGCGGGATCAGGTCGACATATCCCGGTTTGCCGAAGTGCAGCGACAGGCGGGCAAAGACACCCAGAATGCGCAGGTTGCGCTGGGCGGCGCAGGTGGCGGCGGCCAGGTGGAAGGCGTCGGGGTCCTGTCCGGTTTGCGCGATATAGTGGTCGATCATGTCCCGCGCCAGCGCCGGGTCAACATCGCGCCGCGCGTCTTCGGCCAGTGACATCAGATCATAGGCCGGATGCCCTGCACCTGCGTCTTGAAAATCCAGCTGGCCAACGCGGGCCACGCCATCGCGATCCGGCAGCCACAGCAGGTTTTCGGCGTGATAATCGCGCAGAACCAACACGGGGTNGCAGGCGGTTTCGTCCAGCAGCTTGCCCAGTTCGNCCAGCGCCGTGTCGCGCCCCTCGGTCGTGCTGGTGATGCCTTTGGCGTACCAATCCCANGCCAGACCTGCGACCTGGGTCATGGTTTTGGGGCCATAATCCGGCACCCAATCAGGGGCGGGCTGGGCGTGCAGTTTGATCAGCGCGTCAACGGCGGCAATATACAGCGCGCGTTCCTGGCTGGGATCCTGGTCCATCAGGCGGGCGAACAGCCCGTCGCCCAGATCTTCGAGCAGAAGAAAGCCGTGATCGACGTCCTGCGCCATGATCTGCGGCGCGGACAGACCCAGCGCGGACAGGTGTTGGGCGATGGCGACAAAGGGGCGGATGTCTTCGCCTTTTTCCGGCGGGGCGTCCATCAAAACGGCGGGCGCGCCGTCCAGGGTTACCCGTTCATAGCGGCGGTTCGACGCGTCGCCTGCCAATGGCGCGCGCGTGGCGTTGCCCCAACCGGCAGACGTCAGAAAGGCGGTAAGGGCGGTTTGGCGATCAGGCATTCAGGGTCTCACTCAACAGGGTCAGCCAACGGTCGGGACCGGTGGCGGTCATGGTGCGGGTGCCGGGGGTGTCGGTGGCGGCGAATTCCAGCGACAGGGCGTTCTCGGGGGTCAGATCGCCCAGACGGTCGGGCCATTCAACCAGACAGATTGCGTCCGAAAAGGCGTCGATCAAGCCCAGTTCTTCGACCTCGTCGGGATGGGTCAGGCGATACAGATCGGCATGCCAGATCTCGCCGTGCCCATCGTCATAGGTCTGGACCAGGGTGAAGGTGGGTGAAGGCACGTCTTCGTGCAGCCCGGCGGCGGCNAGGCGGGCCTGGATCAGGCTGCGGGCGAAATGGGTTTTTCCGGCGCCAATCGGGCCTGACAGCAAGATCACATCGCCGGGCGACAGGCGCGGCGCAAGGGCGCGCGCGAAGGCCGTCGTNTCATCGGGCGAGGGAAAGCTGTGGCGTGTGGTCATGGGGGGAGTTTTACTGCTCCCACCCGGACCCGCAAGTCAGATCAGGCTTTGACGGCCAGAAGGGGGCGGTTCTCTTCGGGGACTGTGTCGAGCACACGGAAGGCCGCCATGGTCGCGCCACGGGTCATGGGGGCAAAGCGACAGTCCAGCGCGCGGCCATCTTTCAGCGGCACCATGGCGGTCCATTCGCTGCGTTCGCCTTGGTGGGCGACGAATTTGCGCAGGCGGTCCCAGACCGGGGTGGGCGCGCTTTGACGTTGCCAGATGGTTGTGGCGTCGGTGACGGTCACATCTTCGATCATCGTGGTCGGATCGTCGCCCCACAGGTCGCCATAGGCGGCGTTGGACATGGCCAGCACGCCTGATCCGGGGCGGAACACGGCGACGGCTTCTTCCATGCAATCCATGGCGGATTGGCCCATTTCCAGTTCGCTGCGGAACCGGCGGGTCAGAGAGATTTCGGCGGTGATGTCTTCGAACAGGAAGGCCACGGCGCCATCGNGGTGCGGGCGACCGGTCACGCGATAGGTCTGGCCGGTGGGCAGGGCCCANGTTTCCTCATAGGTGCCATCGACGGCCTGGACTTCCAGTTCCGACATCTGCTGGCGCCAGGATTTGTAATCCTTGGGTTCCGACATCATGCGTTTTTCACGCATCCGGTCGAGGAATGCGAACAGCGACGGTTTGCCGACAAGAAACTGGATCGGCAGGGCGGTCAGGTCGTTCAGGGCCGGGTTGAACAGCGCCAGTTTCCGTTCGCGGTCAAAGATGGCCAGGCCGATGGGCAGGTGGGCAAAAGTTTTGGTCAGGGTCATGACGAATTCCGACAGAGCGGTTTCGGCGCGCACAACCTTGTCGGCGGGGGTGGCTGTGAACAGGGTCTCGTCCCCCAGAACGGCCTGGTTAATTTCGAACCAATGGCGTTGATCGTCATCGGGCAGCGACAGGGCCACGCGGCGGATGTCGCGCGGACTGTCATTTTCGACGGCCTCAAGGCGGGGGTGTTCAAACAGCGGGCGCGGCGGCCAGGGCGGCACATTGCCGGTGGGGTCCATGCTTTCGGCCACATCCAGATAGGCGCGGTTGGCCCAGGTGACGATGCCTTGGTTATCCTCGCGCCAGACCAGGTAAGGAACGTGTTCTGCGGTGGCGCGCAGGGTGTCCAGTTCGTGACGCATGGCGGACAGCGAATGGCGATCCAGTTCGATCTGTCCATCTGCGCTTTCGACGTCAACCAAGGCGATGCGCGCAACACCTCCGTGCCATCCGGCATCAATGCGGCTGGTACCATCGATCGAGGTGCAGCTCATCTCGCCCAGATCGGCGAGATCCTGCATCCAGTCGGACAGGCCGGGAAAGCGCGGGTGCAGCAGCCCGGTCAGATGTGTCCATTCGGTTCCCGACCGCGGCCCCGAGGACAGCAGATTGTGAGCCTCTTTGCTGGCATCAATCAGAGTTTCGCCTTCGAACAGAAAGGTCACGTCGTTTTCTTCGCGTTCCTTGAAGTGACGAAGGCTGTGTCGCCGCCCCGGTGACAGCATCGCGAAGGCCATCAAGGTGGCCATTGCGATGACAAAAGCGGTGGCGACAAGGGCAAGGGCCAGTAGGGTATTGAACATGGGACTATCCCCGAGAATCATGGTTGGTGCCCAATGACCCTAGGGTTGAGATGGTTAACGAGGCTTTAACGCCAACGATGTTCTTGTTGTGTTCCAGACGCTTACGCGGTGAAGGGGGTATTTTCACCCAGCACGGGGGTGCGATCCTGCGCTTCGATCCCCTCAGCGGATCGCGACCAGGTCACCTGCGCAATGGCGCCGGATTTCATGCCAGGGCGGGTGCGGCCGGTATAAGGTTCGGCACCGTTGGCAAAGCTCAGCTCGGCCCCGGTGCGTTCCAAGAGGGTCTTGGCAATGAACAGGCCCAGGCCCATGCCCTCGTATTCCGGGCGTTCGCTTTTGTCCTGGATGGATTTGCGACGACGCAGAAAAGGATCACCGATGCGGCCGATCACTTGCGGGGCATATCCGCGCCCGTCATCAATGATGCGAATTGTGATCGTGTCCTTGGTCCAGGCGGTTTCGACCCAGACCGATGACGCCGCGAAATCCACCGCGTTCTGGATCAGATTGCGCAAGCCGTGCACGATTTCGGGGCGGCGCAGGATCATTGGCTCGTCCCCCTCATCGACGGTTTCCAGCACGATGTNCTTGCCGCGCTCCATGTGCGGCTCGGCGGCCTCTTCGATGACGGCGGACAGGGGCGCCTGGCGCAGGTGCAGGTCATCTTTGCCCGCGCGCCCCATGGATTGCAGGATATCGCGACACCGGTCGGCCTGTTCGCTGATCAGGCGGGCGTCGTCGTGCAGCTCGCCTTCCAGCTCTTCGGCCAATTCACCGGCGACCAGTTTGATGGTGGCCAGTGGCGTGCCCAATTCGTGCGCATAGGCGGCAACCACCCCGCCCAGATCGGTCAGTTTCTGTTCCCGCGCCAATGCCATTTGTGTGGCCAGCAGGGCCTGAGACATCGACTGCATTTCGGTTGATACGCGGCGGGTATACAGCGCAATAAAGCCCACAGCGATGACCAGCGCGACCCAATAGCCCAGCAAAAAGACCTCAGGCACGCGCAGGGCGATGCCCATGGTGTTGCGCAGGGGGATATGTTGCAGGGCGATAAAGGTGACCAACAGGATCGTGACCGTGCCGACAATCACCGTGGCCCGCATTGACAGGGCCATGGCGGCAACCGTCACCGGAACGATGATCAGCATCGCAAAGGGGTTGTGCAGCCCTCCGGTCAGGAACAGCAGCAACACCAGCTGGCCGGTGTCAAACAGCAACATCAAAATGGCTTGGCGTTCGTTCAGGCGCGTATCCTGGGGATAGACGAACAGCGAGATCAAGTTGGCCGTTACCGCCAGGCCAATGACAAAGCCGATCAATCCCAGGTCAACATCCAGCGAAAACGCCCACTGTGCCACGGTCATGGCCGTGAACTGGCCAGCAATTGCCACCCAGCGCAGCGTGATCAGCGTGCGCAGGCGAATCCAGCTGTTTGGCGGGTTCTCCTGGAACAGCGATGCGGTCAGGTCATTCATGGGGTGCCGGGGTCATGGGGAAAAAGTGATGCGTCATCCTGTTCCCTTGTTAATCATCTGCGTGTATCGGATCAATGGCATCTGAAACGCTTTGGAGGTCATGCTGATGATCCGTAACATTGCCATCGCTGCTGTCGTAGCTATTGCCGCCCTGCTGGGGATCACCTGGTTCATCTCAGGTGGGCAGGACGATCGATTTTCCGGGTGCGGCGGATCGGTCATCGGAACCGGTGCGGCGTCAATCGGCGGGCCGTTCGAAGGGATTGATGAGAATGGCAATCCTGTCACCGATGCCGATATCATCACCAAGCCGACGCTGCTGTATTTCGGATACACGTTCTGCCCCGATGTTTGCCCGCTGGACAATGCGCGCAACGCCGAAGCGTTGGATCTGTTGCAAGCGCGTGGCTATGACGCGCATATGGCGATGTATTCCATTGACCCTGAACGCGATGTGCCCGAGCGCCTGAAGGATTTCACCGATTTCCTGCATCCTGACATGATCGGTATCACCGGCACGCCCGAACAGCTGAAGGCGGCCAGCCAGGCTTATAAGTCCTATTATCGCAAGGAAGAAGACGGCGATCCGGAATACTATCTGGTCGACCATTCGACCTTTACCTATCTGGTGCTGCCTGACTATGGATTCGTCGAGTTCTTCAAGCGCGATGACACGCCACAGGAGATGGCGGATCGCGCGGGCTGTTTCATTGATGCCGCACAATAGGATTTCCACCTGACGTTACGTCGCGTTGCAAATTGACCATATGCTTAGGAAAGCATAGGTTTATCTGAATATGCGAACAGGCCTTGGGGGAACAGCATGTCGGACCGCGAGCTGGAAGACATCGGTGAAGATAAAACTCTGCTTCTGGTGGATGATGACGAACCATTTCTGCGCCGTCTGGCGCGTGCAATGGAAAAACGCGGGTTTGAAGTTGAGACTTCGGAATCCGTGGCTGGGGGCAAGGCGATTTCGACTGCCCGCCCACCGGCATATGCGGTAATTGACCTGCGGCTTGAAGATGGCAATGGTTTGGATGTGGTCGAAGTCCTGCGCGAAAAACGCCCGGACAGCCGGATCGTCGTGTTGACCGGCTATGGTGCGATTGCCACCGCGGTGGCGGCGGTCAAGGCGGGCGCGACGGATTACCTGTCCAAGCCTGCTGACGCCAATGACATCATGAACGCGCTTCTGGCGAAGGGGGATGAGCTTCCTCCCCCGCCCGAAAACCCGATGTCCGCCGACCGCGTGCGGTGGGAACATATCCAGCGGGTTTATGAGCTGTGCGACCGTAATGTCAGCGAAACCGCGCGACGCCTGAACATGCATCGCCGGACGCTGCAACGTATCCTGGCCAAACGCTCGCCGCGCTGACCATGCGCGGCGCTGCCGTTTTCTGTCTGGCTCTGGCGGCATGTGGCCCAGCCCTGCCGCCTGAACCCTCGGTGCAGTTGGCGCCTGATGCGCAAGGCATCGAAATCCGCCCCACAGGGCTTCGGATCGACTTTGGTCGGTCACCCGGTGGCGTGGAAACCACGCTGGACCGCGAATTGGGACCGCATCAGGATATGGGGCTGCAAGGCTGCCCGACGCAGATCGCCGAACAAATGCGCTGGGCCGACCTGATCCTGGCCTTCACAGACGAACGCTTTGTCGGATGGCGCCAGGGCGACGCGGCGCAGGGTCTTGTCTGCAACAGCTGAGACTGCCCCACCCCAACGGCACATTCAAACGTGGCAGGTCCGCTTCGCGCGGCAGGTTGGGTTTCGGCCACTCCGTGCGGCTGGCGATGAACAGTGATTTTGCAATGATCTGAAACATGGGCTTGNTCCTTGTTGCTGTGTTGATCCCATGTGGTCTTGTTTCGCCGGNAAAATCCAATCAGTATGACTTAGAACATGTAAGGTGGGCTAACATATGGATTGGCGCGATATCCCTTCTCTTGCGGCCCTCAGGGCGTTTGAGGCCATGGGTCGGCTGGGCGGTTTCAGCGCGGCTGCGCGCGAATTGAACGTGACCCATGCGGCGATTGCGCAACACGTGCGCGGATTGGAATCCGAGTTTGGTCAGGANCTGGTGTTTCGCCAGGGACCCGGCATGGCCCTGACCGACGCCGGGCTGCGCCTGACTGTGGCGCTGTCCGAAGGGTTCGGTGTCATTGCCAGCGGCGTACGGGACCTGCGCGACGATGCCGACAGCCGCCCGTTGCAGGTGACCCTGACCCCCAGCTTTGCGGAAAACTGGCTGATGCCCCGATTGGGAAAATTCTGGGCGGCCCACCCGGATATCCCAGTAGCCCTGGTGCCCAGCCAAGAGGTCACCGATCTGCGGCGCGACGGGTTCGATCTGGGCNTGCGGTTTGGCGCGGGTGACTGGCCGGGGACCGAGGTGCAGATGCTGGCACCTGCCCATTTTGTCATCGTCGGCACCCCCGATCTGGTGCGCGGTGTGCCGCGTGATGATCTTCAGGCACTGGCCAGCCTACCGTGGATGAAAGAGGCGGGATGGCGCGAACAGGAACTGTGGGCGTCCGAGGTCGGGCTGGACATGAGCCAGTTGGATGTGACGGAATTTCCGATTAATACCATGGTGTTATCCGCCGTCCGCGCCGGGCTGGGTGTGGCGTTGCAGGGACGGGCTTTGGTTGAGAATGACCTGGCATCCGGTGCGCTTGTCGCGCTGCATGAAACGCATAACACCGATTTGGGGTATCACATCGTCACACGTCCCGCGGCCATGACAGGTCGGGTGAAGACCTTTGTCAGCTGGTTGAAAAGCGTGGCCTAGAGGTCATACCGTTTGCTGATTTTGCCGACCTGCCGCCCGTCACTCAGCTGGGCTTGGGGGTCGGTGCGATAGGTCTCGAACCCTCGGCTCTGATAATAGGTCAGCCCGCTTTCATTGTCGGCACGAATGGTCGCGTCAATCCAAGCATAACCCAGATCGCGGGTCGCTTTGCGAGTTGCCTCGAACAGCTGACTGCCAATGCCGATCCCGGTTGTCCCCGACCGCACAAAGCTGGCGATCTGGGCGACATCAGGGCCAAGTGTCGGGTGGGGATCAACCCACTGAAACCCAACCATCTGACCGGCCTCAGTTCGGGCGACAAAGCCCAGACCGCGGGGGCCGGCCGTGTCCATCCAGTCCTGGATGTCGTGCGATGTCAGGGGGTCCAGAAAGGCCGTTGTGCCGCCAATGGCGATGATCTGGTTCAACAGGTCGGCCATATCGCGCGCGTCGGCGGGGCAGGCGCGCGCGATATGCAGGGGTGTCATAGCTGGGCCAACAGAGCGGTGTGGCGCGCGGTAAAGTCTTGGCGAACTTCGACCGGCGGGCGCAGGGCGATCTCTAACCCCTTGATGATGTCCGGGTTCGGGGTGCCAAAGAACTTGTTGCTTTCGGCCACATCAAAGCCAGCGATCTGGGTGGCCTCAAGCCAGGCAGATATGCGATCCGCCTTCTTGATCGCCTTTTTCACCGTCACGGGAAGCTGTGCAGGCAGGCCGAACCGAATGTGGATGGCAGCCATNANNCGNTCATCCAGCACCCCATAGCTGGGGCCGACGGCGGCTTTTACGGGCGAAATCATATCACCAATCACGTATTCGGGCGCGTCATGCAGCAGCGCGGCCAGACGCCATTTCACCGGTGCCTTGGGGGNCATGCGGCCATAGATTTCTTCGACCAACAGCGAATGTTCGGCCACCGAATAGGCAAAATCACCCGATGTTTGCCCATTCCAACGGGCGACGAAGGCCAGACCGTGGGCGATGTCTTCGATTTCGATGTCCACCGGTGTCGGGTCCAGCAGGTCCAGCCTGCGACCCGAAAGCATCCGTTGCCAGGCGCGTGCGGGTTGCGTCATTTCAGTTCCAGGTCTGATTTGAATTGCGACACATAACGCCCCATGCGCCGATAGTCGATCGCGTGCAGCAGATAGAGCGCCGTCCAGGTCCAGGGACGGTGTCCCATCGTCGGACGCGCGGGCATCTGGGCCGCAAGGTCGGGAAAAAGTTCGCTCAGGTGATCTGTGTAAATCGCCACATGGCGCGCGGAATAGAGCCCATTGGCGTCACGCCAAGGTTTGCGCGAGCTCATGAAATGCACCAGGCAGGGGTCTATGAAATGCGCGAAAAAGAAGAAGCGGTGGAAGCTGGGCCAGTTCCAGACCGGCCCAAGTTCGGCCCAATTGTCATGCAGCGCCAGGTTCAGCGCGCTTTGGTCGTGCTTGCGGCGCATCGTTTCATTGTCGGTACGGGCGAAATCCATCGTCTTACGTTCAATGTCCTGGGCCAAATATTCGGCGACGTCGATCAGCATGACGCCTGAATTGAAATAAGGTGCCGGACCCAGGCCAGCGGCTTTGTATTCGGGTTGGTGGCGTGCCGGTTTGCGCATTTGCGAATTGTTGCGCACGGCGGCAACCGGTCGCCCACCCAGGTCCAGCGCCAAAAGCGCCGGGATGTCGCCACGCTGATAGAGGATGTCCGAGTCCAGATAGAGAATGCGGTCATAATCTTGCGCAAGCAGGCGGGGGGCAACGACCCGTTGATAGGCGGCCAGGGTGATTTTTTTGTCCGTCGCCAGGGCCAGCCAATCCTCGGGCATATCGAACCGTAACATACGCAGTCCCAGCCTCGCAGAGCGGGATTTGCGGCAGATCCTGATTGGACAAGATGCAAATATCAAAGCTGCGGTCGGGGAAAGCATCAGCGATCTGTCGGGCCAGCAGGGTTGCAAAGGGAAAATATCCGGTATCGCAGGCCATCAGCACGCAGGTGCGGTGACTGGCAGGACGATTTGATGTCATCTCGGTCATGGTGCGGACCCTTGGGCTAAGTTCTGAACCAGTGCTTTTGCTTCCTAGCAAGAGGCATTGTTGGCGTCCACAATGATGATAGGTCGAAAAGCCGCCATTCGGCCTGCGGGCATGGGGTACAATCCCCCGGCTGTCATTGCCTGTTAACCTCGGGGGTGCTAAGGCCCCTGCAACTTATTCACAGTGATGGAGCGCCCTGTGACCCAGGATTATATCGTCAAAGACATCTCGCTGGCCGAATTTGGCCGCAAGGAACTGGATATTGCTGAAACCGAAATGCCGGGCCTGATGGCGCTGCGTGCGGAATACGGTGAAACAAAGCCGCTGGCTGGTGCGCGGATTGTGGGCTCGCTTCACATGACGATCCAGACTGCGGTTCTGATCGAAACGCTGGTCGAGCTGGGCGCCGATGTGCGCTGGGCGTCGTGCAATATCTTTTCAACCCAAGACCACGCGGCAGCGGCGATTGCGGCCGGGAATATCCCGGTTTTCGCGATCAAGGGCCAGTCGTTGGAAGAACACTGGGACTATCTCGATCGGTCGTTCATGTTCCCCGAAGGGCCGAACATGATCCTGGACGATGGCGGCGACGCGACGCTGTATGTTCTGCTGGGCGCGCGGGTCGAGGCCGGTGAAACAGACCTGATCGAAACCCCCACCTCGGAAGAGGAAGTCGCGGTGTTTGCCCAGATCAAAAAGCGCATGGCGGCCAGCCCCGGTTGGTTCACCAAAACCCGCGCTGACATCCAGGGCGTGTCGGAAGAAACCACCACTGGCGTGCACCGTCTGTATGAACTGGTGAAACAGGGCCAGCTGCCCTTCCCGGCGATCAATGTGAACGATTCGGTCACCAAGTCGAAGTTCGACAACAAATACGGCTGCAAGGAATCGCTGGTCGATGGCATCCGTCGCGCCACCGATACCATGATGGCCGGCAAGGTTGCGGTTGTCTGTGGGTATGGCGACGTTGGCAAAGGATCCGCCGCATCGCTGCGCGGTGCGGGCGCGCGCGTGAAGGTGACCGAAGTCGACCCGATTTGTGCGCTTCAGGCGGCAATGGACGGGTTCGAGGTTGTGACATTGGAAGACGCTGTTTCGACGGCTGACATTTTCATCACCACCACCGGCAACAAGGACGTGATCCGCATCGAGCATATGCGCGAGATGAAGGATATGGCGATCGTTGGCAACATTGGTCACTTTGACAATGAAATCCAGATCGCCAGCCTGAAGAACCACAAATGGACCAACATCAAGGACCAGGTGGACATGATCGAAATGCCCTCGGGCGCCCGTCTGATCCTGCTGTCCGAAGGTCGTTTGTTGAACCTGGGCAACGCCACGGGCCACCCGTCGTTCGTGATGTCGGCCAGCTTTACCAACCAGGTGCTGGCGCAGATTGAACTGTTCACCAAGGGTGATGACTACAAGAACGACGTCTATATCCTGCCCAAGCATCTGGACGAAAAAGTCGCCCGTCTGCACCTGGATCGGATCGGCGTGAAACTGTCGAAGCTGTCACAGGAACAGGCCGAATATATCGGTGTGACGCCGGAAGGGCCGTTCAAGCCCGAACACTATCGTTATTGATCCGCTCTGATGAGCGATGAAAAGAAACGCCGCCCGTTTTCCAGACGGGCGGCGTTTTTCGTTACTATCGGGTGTTGGCGGGGTTGCCGCCTTTCATCCCTGTCTTATTGATCGTCACCAAAGCCAAAGGTTTCGGTGACGTAATCAATGTCCTTGTCACCACGACCTGACAGGTTGATCAGGATCGATTTGCCCGGGTTCTTGGGGGCTTCGCGCATGGCAAAGGCCACCGCATGGGCGCTTTCCAGTGCGGGAATGATACCTTCGTGACGGGACAATTTATAGAACGCGTCCAGCGCTTCTTTATCATTGGCGGACGTATAGTTTGCCTTGCCGGTGCGATACAGATGCGCGTGTTCCGGGCCGACGCCGGGGTAATCCAGGCCCGATGCCACGGTGTGCACCGGTGCCGGGTCGCCGTTTTCGTCCTTCAGCACCATGGTGCGGAACCCGTGGATGTCGCCATCTTCGCCAAAGGTGATCGTCGCGGCGTGTTCGCCCAGTTTTGACGAGGTGCCCATGGCTTCAACCCCATACAGCGACACGGATTCGTCGTCGATAAAGCCTGAAAACAGGCCCATCGCGTTAGAGCCACCGCCAACACATGCGGCAACCATGTCGGGCAGATCGCCGGTCATGTCAAAGAACTGTTCGCGGGCTTCGACGCCGACAATGTGCTGGAAATCGCGCACGATCAGCGGAAAGGGGTGCGGCCCCACGACCGACCCAATGGCGAACAATGCGGTGTCGGCCTGTTCTATATAGCTGCCAAAAGCGCTGTCCACGGCTTCTTTCAGCGACCGGCCTCCAAAGCCGACGGGCACAACGGTTGCGCCCAGCAATTTCATGCGGGTGACGTTCGGGGCCTCTTTCGCGATGTCGATTTCACCCATGTGGATTTCGCATTCCAGCCCGAAATAGGCGGCGGCGGTGGCCAAAGCCACGCCATGCTGACCCGCGCCGGTTTCGGCCATCAGCTTTGTCTTGCCCATGAACTTGGCCAACAGGCCTTCGCCCATGCAGTGGTTCAGCTTGTGCGCGCCAGTGTGGTTCAGATCTTCGCGCTTGGCATAAATCTGGGCGCCGCCGCACATGTCGGACAGGTTTTTCAGGTATGAAATCGGCGTCGGGCGCCCCTGGAAATGCTTACGGATCTGGCGCAACTCGGCGATGAAATCGGCGGATTTCGAGATCCGATCATAGGCCTCGCAAATTTCCTTGAAATGCGGTTCCAACGGCGGGGGCAACATCGCGCCGCCGTATTCACCAAAGAAACCGTCCCGGTTCGGAGTGCTTTTCAGATAGCTCATGCCTTGTCATCCCTCGCTGTCATTGTCGCAAGTGATCTGACAGGGAAAACGTCAATGGCTCAAGGGAAAAGACGACCAAACAGTCGAGGATGCGGCCGGATGCGTCACCCGGCCGCATAAATCTTACGAGGGGATGCGCAGCACCTGGCCCGGATAAATCTTGTCGGGGTCCGACAGCATCGGCTTGTTGGCCTCGAAGATCTCCATGTACCGGGCGCCTGATCCCAGCGCTTTGGCCGACACGGCCCAGAGCGTGTCGCCCTTTTCGACCGTGTGGAATACCGTGGCGGTTTCCAGGTCGCTTTCGACTTCGGCCACACCTTCGACGTTGCCGACGGCCAGAATGACCTTTTCGCGATCTTCTTCGCTCAGGTTCGCGCCGCCAGCGATGGTGACTTTTTCACCCTCGACCTTGATCTCCAGATCAGAGGTGTCGATGCCCAGATCGGCGACTTCGGTGGTCAGCGCCTCGGGCGTTGCCTCGTCATCCCCACCAAACAGCGTTTTACCGGCGCCTTTTACAAAATTCCACAGACCCATAATAATCTCCATGCACAGGATTAGTGTTCCCATACACCCTGCGCGAAACAGCTACGTTTTGGTAGGGGGAAAGGTGCGCCAATGTTTTCCTTTGTTCCACATCGTTTTCGCCCTAACCTGCGCGAGGTGAGGGGCCTTGGCCCTGTTTTTTAACTACAGGAGTTTGACATGGGTAAACGTGATGATCTGATCGCCAAATACGCGGATGATCTGAAAAACAAATGTGGGATGACCCCCGATATGGACCTGTTGACCAAGGTCACGATCGGTTGCGGCCCCGCGATTTATAACGACGATGCGTCGACCGTTGCCGGCAGCCAGGCCAGTGAACTGGAAACCGTGAAGAACAATTTCCTGATCAAGAAACTGGGCCTGACCGATGGCCCGCAGCTGATGGATGCGATCAACGCCGTTATTCAGACCTATGGCCAGAGCGAGCGGAACAAATACCGCGCTGTGGTTTATTACATGCTGACCAAGCACTTCGGAAAAGAATCTGTTTACGGCTGAAAAGTCTCACGAGACATGTGAATTCAGGGGCGCGCCAATGGGTGCGCCCTTTTGTTTGGTTAATNCTGAATTAAGTCTAAGCTATTGGGTTTGAATAGTATTTTAGGGAACCAAAGCTTGCGCGGGGCGGTCGCCTTCTCTAGGTTCTTAGGAGAAGACCAGGAAGGTCGGACCTTGAATTTCAGAGACACGTGTGGTGCTGAGGGAGCACGTGGGGTGGAAAGAAGGGGTCCGAGGGGTCGGACCCCTTCTTTTGTTTTTCCAGCCTAAAAAAAGCGACAGAACGACACCCGCGACGGTACAACCGCCGGCGGCATANCCGCCGTCGATCAGGATCAGCTGCTTGGGTTTGTTGGAAAACATGACGTTGTTCACGATCCAGGGCGCGGCAATGAACAGGCCCAGACCCAGACCGATTGTAACCCCTTTGCCCAGCGTATCAACTCCGGCCATCTGGAAAATGTGGCGCATCATGCCAGCCACCAATATGGCCATGACAAACGTCACAACATAGGGCGCCGGGTTGCTAGCGTTCGTTGGGCGGCCATCATCCCCCACGGTCATGCCTGTTGCCGCCATCCAGGGTTTTGCCAGTGTCATGTACCAGATCGATCCAAAGACATAAGCGGCCACGGCAGCGGCCAGAACAGAGACGAGTTCCATGTGAATTTCCTTTCCTGTGCGCGATATGGCGCCAGTGTGCGGGAAATATCAGCCTTTGTCGCCCGCCAGCTCCAGGATGATCGTCCATTCCTCGGGCGTGACGGGTTGCACCGACAGGCGCGTGTTGTTGACCAGAACCATGTCGGCCAATCGCGGATCATCCTTGCACATGGCCAAGGTCACAGGCCGGGGCAGGGCGCGCACGGCCTTGATATCGACGCAATCCCAGCGATCATCATCTGTGGTCGAATCAGGGTGACTTTCGGTGATGACCTCGATGATGCCGACGATCTTTTTTTCCTTTTGCGAGTGGTAGAAAAAGCCAAGATCGCCCGGCTTCATGGCCCGCATGTGGTTGCGGGCCTGATAATTTCGCACGCCATCCCATTCCTCTCCCGCGTCGCCCTTGGCAACCTGCTGGTCCCAGGACCAGGTCGCGACTTCGGATTTGAACAGCCAGAAGGTCATCCGATCACCTTGTTCCACTGTTCAATGCGCACGGCGTCAAACAGCCCGGCCTTGGCATAAGGGTCATTGTCGGCCCAGTCCTGCGCGGCGGTCATATCGTCGACCTCGATGACCACCAGGGATCCGTACATCATGCCATCGGCGTTCAGAAACGGGCCCGCGTGCACGACGTCGGTGGATTTCAGGTATGTGATATGATCGTCGCGATTGGCTTTGCGGGTCTCGATGGCGCCCGGTTTGTCGGTGCAGATGATGGCAGCAAGCATGGTCATTCCTCTTTTAATGGGCGTGAAAGCAACATTTCTGCCGCCTCGCCAATGGTGATGTGTTGGTCGATCACGGCCACGACCATATCGGCGATGGGCATGTCAATTTCAGCAATTTTGGCCGTGTTAGAGACAGCTTTTGCCGTGGCCTTGCCTTCGACCGTCGTACCCGAGTGGGGGGTAATTCCGCGCCCCAAGGCCAAGCCAAAAGCATAGTTGCGCGACTTTTCCGAGGTGCAGGTCAAGGCCAGATCGCCAAAGCCGGACAGGCCTGCCAGCGTGTTGGGTTGCGCGCCTTTCAGCGCCGCAAAGCGTTGCATTTCCGCATAGCCACGTGTCATCAAGGCGGCCCGCGCGCTTTCCCCCAGGCCTGTGCCCATGGCAATGCCACAGGCGATGGCGACGACGTTTTTCAAGGCACCGCCCAGCTCTACGCCGACCAGATCGNTGGACCGATACAGGCGCAGGTTCGCGGTGGACAGTTCGGCCTGAAGCGCTTTGCCGTCCTTCACCGCCAAGGTCAATGCGGTCGGCAAGCCCGCCGCGATGTCGACGGCGAAACTGGGGCCGGACAGGATTGCGGGGATTGCACTGGGGACTGTGCGGCTGATGATCTCGGCCGGGCCAAGGCCGGTTGTCAGGTCAACGCCTTTGCAGCAGGCAACAAGCGTTTTGCGCCGGAATAGGGTCTGTTTTTCGGCCAAGAACCCGGCCAACTGTTGCATTGGCGTGGCAATCAAAAGGGTTTCGGCGNGTGCGGCCAGGGCCAAGTCATCGGTCACGCGCAGGCTTGCGGGAAACGCATGGCCGGGTAGCCTGCGGGTGTTTTCCCCCTGCATTGCCGAGGTATCGCGCGCCCACAGGGTCACGGGCCGCCCATCGCGGGACAGCGAAATCGCCAANGCCGTGCCGAATGCGCCGCCGCCAAGTATCGAGATGCTCATGCTTTTGCCCCTTTCTTGCCTGATCCAAGCATAGCAGGGGCGGTGCGGTCCAGTGGCCATCTGGGGCGGGCGGACAGATCAAAGCCGTCGGTGTGACCAGCGCGCAGCCGCTCCATACCCGCCCAGGCGATCATTGCCGCATTGTCTGTACACAAGGCCAGAGGCGGGGCCAGAAACTGCGTGTCGAATTCGGCGCAAACAGACTCTAACGCGGCACGAATAGNCTGATTTGCAGCCACTCCCCCGGCGACGGCCAGGGTTGGTTCGTCCGGGGAAAGGGCCAAGTATAGCTGCAAGGCCCGGCGGGATTTTTCGGCCAGAACGTCGGACACGGCGGCCTGAAACCCGGCGCACATGTCGGCGCGATCTTGCAGACGCAGCCCGCCATGTTCGGCCACCAGCCGATCCCGTTCGCGCAATAATGCGGTTTTCAGGCCGGAAAAGCTCATGTCGCAGCCGGGCCGGTCCAACAGGGGGCGGGGGAACCGAAACCGTTTCGCATCACCATCCCGCGCTGTGCGTTCGACTGATGGCCCACCGGGCTGTGGCAGGCCCAACAGCTTGGCGGTCTTGTCGAAGGCTTCACCGGGGGCGTCGTCGATGGTGCCGCCCAGCCGGGTGAAATCATCCGCCCCCTTGGCAATCAGGAACTGACAATGGCCCCCTGAGACCAGAAGCATCAGATAAGGAAACGCGGCCTGATCTGTCAGGCGGGGGGTTAAAGCGTGGCCGGTCAGATGATTGACCCCAACCAGCGGCAGGCCCGTGCCCGCCGACAGTCCCTTGGCGCACATGACACCGGCCAGAACGCCGCCAATCAGGCCGGGCCCGGCAGTGACAGCGATGGCATCCAAGTCGCGCAGCGCCAGTCCCGCGGTTTCCAGCGCCTGTTCAACGCAGATGTCCAGCTTTTCGGTATGGGCGCGGGCGGCGATTTCGGGCACGACCCCGCCGAAATTCGCGTGCAGGTCGGTCTGAGCCGCGACGATAGATGACAGGATTTCGGGTGCTGCATTGGGCGTATGACGCACCACGGCGGCGGCGGTGTCGTCGCACGAGCTTTCCAGCCCCAGAATGGTCAGTGTCTTGGTCATGGGTGTCATGCCTGGCCGTTGCGAAATGGGTCCCTGCGGGGTAACACCGTGGGGCGTTTCAGACAATCCCGACAGGTATCATGAGTTTGCCCACGCTTCTGTTGACCCGGCCCAAGGCCCAGGCATTGCCTGTGCAAACCGCTGTGCAAGCAGCGTTGGGTTTTGATGTTTGCACGGTCTTCTCTCCGGTTTTGCAGATCGAGCGGCGGGAAGTTGCCGTTGATCTTGATCGCTATGGGGGCGTGATCGTGACCTCGGTACATGGTGTGGCGACGATGAATTTGACCGGTCGCGTGGCCCATTGCGTGGGTGCGCGCACAGCCGNGGCCGCCCTGGAGATCGGNGCCCGACAGGGGCAGGTCGGCCGGGATGCTGACGATCTGGTTGAACAGATCCTGTCCACAGGTACGCCAGGCCCGTTGATCCATCTACGTGGGGAACATACACGCGGAGACATCGCCGCGCGGCTGAGTTCAGCAGGAATAGAGACACATGAGGCAGTTGTTTACGCGCAAAGCCCGTTGCCGTTGACTGCGCCCGCGCGGGATTTGATCGAAGGGGAGGGTGTGGTTGTTCTTCCCCTTTATTCGCCGCGTTCGGCGCGGTTGGTTGGGCAGGCCGTGGATCAGGTTGGGCCCAATGTGCGGGTGATTGCGTTTTCGCCTTCGGTGGCGAACGCCTTTCAGGTGGAAACCGGGCGTATGCCTGATGTTTGTGCGACCCCGGTCGGGACAGAAATGGTGGGCGCGATTGTCGCAGCGTTCCATGCGGACATTGCTTGAGGCCAAGCAGGTCCACATATACATTCAAACCCCGGTGGGCGCGCATTGTGCCGGTGAGATTCGAAAGGTTTTTTAAAGTGGCCAAGACCCCGAAATCCCCTAAGGAAACGCCAGAAGACGTCATCACGGATGCTGTGATTGTCGAAGACGCGGTTGAGGCCGCTGCCGTTGATGAGACATCCGATGATGTGAAAGACGAGGTGGTGACCGATGAGCCCACCGACCAGCCCAAAGATGAAATTGCGGATGACACGACGGAATCGGCTGCGCAGGCAGCTGTTGACGAGGATGGCGACGCGTCCGGCCCCGCGACGACACCGGCTCCGGTCATCGTAAAGCGCGGCGGCTTTGTNCCCTTGGTTCTGGGCGGCGTGATCGCTGCGGTGGTCGGGTTTGGCGCGGCGCGCTATGTCGTGCCCGATGGCTGGCCCTTCCCGGGTGTCACGCCCGACGAAGACCCGGTCGCCATGGCCGTGCAGGCCAATGAGGCACGTTTGACCGCGTTGGAAACGTCCAACACGTCTGTCGCAGCGGCCGTCACGGCGCTGAAGGACGACACCAGTGTTGATACCTTACGTGGAGAGATGAGCGGTGAGTTCACCGCCTTGGTCGCGCGCCTGGAGACCATGACCACCCGGATTGACGAGATCGAAGTGCGGTTGTTGACGGTTGAAAAGTTGCCCACCGGGGCGGGGGCCGAAGCGGCAGTGTCCGCCGCCGCAGCCTATGAACGCGAGCTTGCGGAAATGCGCGCGATGTTGGAGCGCGAGCTGGCGCGTATCAGCACGGTGCAGGAAGATGCGCAGGTGCTGGAGGTCAGCGCCGCCGAGGCCGCCAAAGCTGCCGCCGGTCGCGCCGCCCTGTCGCGCATTCTGGCCGCCGTGGATACGGGACGGCCCTTTGACGATGCAGTGTTCGACCTGAGCAAAGCGACGGGCCTTGCGGTCCCCGCAGCCTTGGTGGATTTGGCGCAAGACGGCGTGCCAACCCTGGCTGCATTGCAGGAAGATTTCCCGACCGCCGCCCGCGCGTCGCTGGACGCCAGCATTCGCGCCGCCGTGGAAGACGGCAGCATGGATCGCATGACCGCGTTCCTGCGCACCCAGCTTGGCGTGCGGTCGCTGGAGGCGAAAGAGGGCGACGATCCCGATGCGATCCTGTCGCGCGCCGAAGCCGCGTTGCGCAATGGTGATATTGCCGGGGCATTGGCCGAACTCACGTCTATGCCCGAGCCCGGACAACCCGCGTTGGCCGACTGGATTTCAACCGCCAAGGCCCGTGCTGACGCGATTGCGGCAGGCGAAGCGCTGGCCGTTCAAGTGAACGAAAACTGAGGATATTCCGATGCTGTGGTCTCTTTTCAAGATTATCCTTTTCGTGGTTGCCGTGGCAGCTTTGGCGATTGGCGCCGGGCAGTTGATGGAAACCAGCGGTGGTATTCAAATTCAGATCGGCACGATCGAGCTGAACCTGGGCGTGTTGCAGGCAGCTATCGGGGCGGTGGTTCTGGTGTTGGCCGTATGGCTGGCGATCTTGCTGGTTGGCTTGTTGTTTGCGACCTTCCGGTTCCTGAATGGCGACGAAACCGCAATCTCGCGGTACTTTGATCGCAACCGGGAACAGCGCGGCTATGCCGAAATGGGGGATGCAATGATGGCGCTGGCCTCTGGTGATGCGCAGACGGCGTTAAACAAGGCGACCAAGGCGGAACGTCACCTGCGCAAGCCAGAGTTGACAACGCTGTTGGTGGCCCAGGCCGCCGAAATGTCGGGGGACCGCATTCGCGCCGAACAGGCCTATAAAAAGCTGTTGCGCGATGATCGGACCAAGTTCGTCGGTGTGCGTGGCATCATGAAACAGGAACTGGCCAAGGGGAACACTGACCTGGCCATGAAGCTGGCCGAAAAGGCCTTTGCGCTGAAGCCGCGCCACGAGGACACGCAGGACACATTACTGCGCCTTCAGGCCGACAAGGGTGACTGGAAGGGCGCGCGTGAAACGCTGGGTGCCAAGCTGAAATACGGCACTCTGCCGCGCGATGTGCACAAGCGGCGTGATGCGGTGCTGGCCCTGAGCGAAGCTAAGGGCATTCTGGAAGATGGACAGAACGATGCCGCCCGTCTGGCTGCCGTCGAGGCCAACCGTTTGTCGCCCGATCTGGTGCCTGCCGCCGTCATGGCCGCGCGTGCGATGATTGAGGAAGGCAAGGTGCGTCCGGCCGCCAAAGTCCTGACCAAGGCCTGGACGTCCCAGCCGCATCCCGACATTGCCGCCGCATTCGCCGAAATCGTGCCGGATGAAACCCCTGCGGCGCGTCTGAAACGGTTCCGGGCGCTGACCAAACACCGCGAAGGTGACGCCGAAACCCGCATGTTGCTGTGCGAACTGAATATCGCCGCCGAAGATTTCCCCGCGGCCCGCAAGGCGCTGGGCAATCTGGCCGAAACTGCGCCGACGCAACGATCGCTGACCTTGATGGCGGCGATTGAACGGGGCGAAGGGGCCGATGATGCGGTGGTGCGCGCCTGGCTGGCCAAGGCCGTCACCGCCCCGCGCGGCCCACAGTGGGTCTGCGACAACTGCAACCACATCAACGGCCACTGGTCGCTGACCTGTGACAATTGCGGCGGGTTCGACACGCTGGCCTGGAAGGTGCCGCCCGAGGGCGAAACCTCGCTTGCCGGGGGCACGGACATGCTGCCGTTGATCGTCGCGGCGCCCGAACCGGCACCCGCGGTTGAAGAGGTCGAAACCCCCGTCGACCAACCCGTCGTTGATTTTGTCGAGGATGCGCCAGACGCCGAAGCACTGGACGGCGAAGTCATCGCCCCCGAAGTCGAAGGAAAACACTGACGCAGCCCGCATTTTTGGGCTACACACCGGCGCGTGAGGGTGTTAAAGACCCGCGCACCGATACAGCAGTGCCGCTGTAGCTCATCTGGTAGAGCACATCATTCGTAATGATGGGGTAGTAGGTTCGAGTCCTATCAGCGGCACCACTTGGTTTAGAAAATCTAAATTACACCAAAGCCTTAGAATTTCTCGGATGCTTGAGTCCACCCTTCGGCCCACCTTTCAGGCCTACCGTCCCAGCGACAAATTGGGAGAAATTTCTAAATGCGTCAGCATCTTCTCCAAGCTTTCGTTTGCCCAATGCACTGGTTGCAAAATGTCGATAGATAACGCGCCGTCAAAGGCCCTATCAACGAACCCACAAATGTGGGTTCACACATTTCTCGCCCGCCTTTGCGTTCATTGCATGAACTTTGATGAATGCTGACGCGCTAAATGCGTGCGATGCCACTTAACTGAAAGCGGCAAAAATGGCAGATCAGCCCAAAAAAGACAGACAAAACAGGTCTAGGACCCATGAGCATTCAGGATTCCCATTTGGTCTGATTTCTGATTCAAACTTCCGAAATGGAGGTTTGAATGAACGAGCAACGGTTTGTGGTGTCGGACGTCTTTTGGCAACGGTTTGAACCGCATCTTTCGGATAAGCTCAGCGATGCCGGGGCCACCGCAAAGGACAATCGCCTGTTTCTGGAAGCGATCTTTTGGCGCATGCGCACCGGGTCCCCGTGGCGCGATCTGCCGCCGTCCTTTGGCCATTGGAACAGCCAGTTCCGGCGGTTTCGTCGGTGGGCCAAGTCCGGCATATTCGAGAGCCTTTTCAACACCATGAGCGAAGACATCGACCTCGAATATGCGCTCATTGATGGCATGATCGTTCAGGTCCACCAGAAGGCGACCGGCACGAAATGGGGGGCGAGGCTCAGGCCAACGGCAACGCATGCTTGCATGTGTGAGAGTGGGCCAACATTGTGGCGGTGGTGGATGCGCTCGGAAAGCTCGTGCGCTTCCTGCTGCTGCCGGGACAAGCGCATGATATGAAAGGTGTCGCGCCGTTGATCAGCGGCGTTTCTTTTGGCGCTGCTCGCGGACAAGGCGTTCGATGCGGACGGCTGTTGCAGGACCTCGACCCGCGCGGTGCAACCGCTGTGATCCCGCCCAAAGCCAACCGTAAAATCCAACGCGATTATGACGCGGAGGTCTACAAGCGGTGGCATCTGGTGGAGAATTACTTCGCAAAGATCAAGGGGTTCAAAGGGATAGCCGCAAGATACGATGAAACGGATTGCAGCTATGCAGCGTGTTGGAACCTCGTTTCTGCCCTCATTGCCTCAAGATGATCGTCCGCGGGACCTAGTAGAATTCACGCAGCCATTTTCAGTTTCATAGCGGGTGTCATGCCGCGGATATATTCTGGGCCGTTGTCGACTCGAATATTCAACGGTTTCCCACGCCATTCAATGATCTGGTTCAGGCTGCGCACCACGCGTTCTGCAGGCAACGAGAAGTCGACTTCAATGGCCAGGCCCTCCCGATTGAAGTCATCAAGCACGGCCAACCTCCGGATCGACCGCCCATCGGCAAGCTGGTCCGCCATGAAATCCATCGACCGGCAGGTGATTGGAGCAATCACCGAGAGGTCCCTTGTGCAGAGGCGGCCTTAGCGCTTTTTTTCGAGTGCTTCCTTCGGCGGGTCGTTCTGCATGCTCCCTCTCATCCGCCATCACCCTCATCTCTGCAATCAAAGACGCATCCACTCTCGGGCAATCCTGTGGATTAACCTGCCGCGCAGTGCATGCCGCCAAACTTCGCCCGCCATTTGCAAAATGAGGCGCTGCTCATCCCATCCCTCTCGGGATATTGCTTTGCAATACCCTATCGGGCAGCGGTTCACGGTACAGCTCAGAAACCGGCACACCACCCTCC
>JGI24724J26744_10000388_pt1 | contig 32745 bp, 23 predicted proteins | sample Cruoilmetagenom7_FD_26744 | JGI IMG/M metagenome (IMG submission 26744) | reverse complement strand
CTTTTGCTATGAAAACTGTTGAGGATACAGTTTTAAAAGGTAATGACAATTTTGTTGAGATAAATCCTCAAACAGCAAAAAAATATAACCTGGCTGAGGGAAAATATGCAATATTGACTACTCCAAAAGGTAAGGCAAAAGTTAAAGTACATCTGTTTGAAGGAATAATGCCAGATGTTGTAGGCATACCAAGAGGCTTTGGCCATACTGCTCATAGTAAATATATTGCAACAAAAGGGATCAATTATAATGAACTGATTGGCCCGATTTATGATTCTGTTTCTGGTCTTGATTCGGCATGGGGAATTAGAGCTACTCTTACAAGAATATAACTGACAATAAAATGTTTTTTTATAAATAACCGAGTGGATACAAATCAAAAAGAGTGCAGAATTTTGCTCTAACCCTAAAGTTTGGAACAAAAAAGTTTGGAACAAAAAAAATCCACAGTATGAGGTTCTGATGAGTAAAGCCAAAAAATATGGAATGGTCATTAATTTGGATAAATGTACAGGGTGCGGTTCATGTATGGTGGCTTGCATGGCTGAAAATAACATTCCTTTTAAGGAGGATGAAACAGATAAGCTGCTAAGCATTACATGGATGAGGGTTTACAAACTAACAAATGGAAAATCTTTCCCTGATACAGATATTTGTTATCTTCCCAGGCCCTGCATGCATTGTGAAGGGCACAATGGTCATTCCCCATGTGTTTCTGTGTGTCCTGCAACTGCCACTGATTACTCTGCTGAAACAGGTATTGTAAGTCAAATATACACCCGTTGTTTTGGATGCAGGTATTGTATGGCAGCATGTCCTTATCATGCCAGATATTTTAACTGGTGGGACCCTGTTTGGCCTAAAAATATGGAGAAGTATTTGAGTCCAAATGTGTCTCCTAGAATGAGAGGTGTGGTTGAAAAGTGTAGTTTTTGTTTTCACAGATATCAGATAGCAACTGATAAGGCCTTTTATGAAGGCAAACGTGAACTTGCGGAAGATGAATATCAGACCGCATGTACACAGGCCTGCCCGGCTGGTGCCATTGTATTTGGAGATCTTCTTGATCCAACCCATGCAGTATACAAGCTAAAAAAAGATCCAAAAGCGTTCAGGCTTCTTGAAAGGCTCAGAACCAATCCTAAAGTGTACTACATTTCAAGCCGCAGGTGGGTTAGACGGGCTGGTGATAATTATCTCAAAGATGAAAAAATAAAAAAACTATCGCATCATTGATAGAAAATCCATCAATAAAATATTAAAATCGTATATAATTTAGGAGTATTCATTTTATGGATTCTGCATTAATACCAAAAGGAGTTAAGCGCTGCCATTTTGGTTACTTTATATTGTTTATTGGTCTGGTTAGTATTGTACTTTTGTGGGGCGTTTTTGCAATGTTGCTTTGCTGGCTAAAGGGGCTTAATCAGACAAACATGAATGATTCCTATGGATTTGCATTATGGATATGGGCTGACCTTGCAGTAATAGCTGTTGGCGGAGGAGCATTTTTTTCAGGCTTTCTAAAATATATTGCTGGAAAAGATGAACTGAAAAATATTATTAATTATGCGGTTCTTATTGGATTTATCTGCTATAGTTCAGCATTGTTAATTCTGGCAATTGATGTTGGCCAACCACTTAGAGCCTGGTTTATTTTCTGGCATGCCAATGTACATTCAATGCTTACTGAAGTAGCATTTTGTCTTTCCTGTTATTTTGCTGTTTTAACAATTGAATATATTCCGTTAATACTTGAAAACCGCCAACTAGACAAAGTATCTTTTTTCCACCATCTAAGCCATAATATGCACAGCACTATGGCAGTTTTTGCTGCAACAGGAGCATTTCTATCTTTTTTTCATCAAGGATCTTTAGGTGGTGTTGCTGGCGTTTTATTTGGCCGTCCATTTGCGTACAGAGAAGGGATTGTTATTTGGCCATGGACTTTTTTTCTTTTTACCTGGTCAGCTGCTGCCTGCGGCCCATGCTTTACAATCCTTGTGACATGGATCACTGAAAAAATTACAAGAAAAAAACTTGTTAAACAAAATGTTATTGAACTTCTTGCTAAAATCTCAGGCTGGATGCTTGCAACATATATCATTGCAAAGATAATTGATACTGCATACTGGGCAGCTGTTACAGCTCCCTCACAAGGTCAGACTTTCATGGAATTTTATTCTGGTAACTCATTTTATGGAATTTGGATTCTTGTCCTTGAAATAGTTATATGTGGTGTTTTACCTGCAATAATATTAATTATGGAAAAAGGTAGAAAAAATTCGACTTTGCTTATTACAGCAGCGACTTTGGCTGTAATTGGTGTTTGTCTGAACAGGTGGGAAATGGTACTTCATGTAATGGCTGTACCGGTATTACCATTTGAAAAATGGGCACTTTATATTCCTAGCTGGCAGGAAGTTGCAACAACTATTTTACCTGTGGCATACGGTGTAATCTTAATAGCAATATCTCATCGTTATCTGCCTATTTTTCCGCAAGAAAAAGAATTAAACCCAATAGATTCTACTGTTTCTGATGGAGCTTAGACAAATATATTATTACAACTCTTATGATAAAATTGACAAATAATACCATTGCCTTTTTTAACTCTACTAAGAGTATAATAAAGTTTTAAAAACAGTTTTTTTGGAGGTCAAAAAATGTTTCCTTTTTCATTTGAATGGGTTTGGGATGCTGCGCATTTAATTTTTATGGGGGGCCTGTGGTATGCTTTAACAATCATTGGACTTGGAATGACATTTTGCATTGTTAAAGCCGCATTTATTGACTCACCACATGGTGATCATGGAATTGGTGATCATGGAATTGGTGATGATCATGCAGATCATCATTAAATTAATGATACACGTGCCCATTTTTTTATGGTTGTCTAACTGAGGGAAATTGAGAAAAATCTGTATGGGGAAGAAATTTTGCAGCACTAAATTTATTCATAAATTCCTGGTTTACGTTTAATTCAAGATAAGTAATGCTATCCCTTATTTTATTGATTTCATCAATACTTTCTTCTGATGTCAACGCAATTGTTGCACCCCCAAGAGAGGTGTTTCCAAGAGATCTGTATGTTTCAATTGGCAAGTCAGGAAGCATACCTATGGAAATAGCTGATTTTGGGTTTATAAATGAACCAAAACTGCCGGCAACAAAAAAAAGGGGCAGCTCGCGCAAAGGCATACCTACAAATGATGTAATAGTCTCTAATATTGTATACATGGCAGCCTTGGATCTAATCAGACTGTCAAGATCAACCTGGCTTATTGTCAACTCAGGAATTGATCCATTAGATGGAACTAAAACAAAATGGTTGATGCCATCACGTTTTTTAAGCCGACCTTTGCAGGATGACGGTTTTAGTTTACCCCTTATATCGATCATTCCTGAAAGAAAAAGATTTGCCGCAAGATCAATAAGACCTGAACCGCATATTCCTATAGGAGGCAAATTATCTATAGTATGAAGGATTATTTTATCTGTATTTGGCTCAATTAAAACCTTATCAATAACGCCTGGATTGGCCATCATGCCTTTTTTTGTGACTCCTCCTTCTAATGCAGGGCCTGCTGCACCTGCGCAGGCAATAAGCCATTTGTTATTTCCAAGCACAACTTCAGCATTTGTACCCACATCAACCAAGATAGCTGTATCATCTAATTTATGTAATCCAGAAAATAATATTCCTGCGATTAAGTCTCCACCAAAATAACTTCCCACATTTGGAAAGACAAGCGCTTTTGCCGAAGAATTAACCATTATTCCAATCTCTTTTGCTTCTACAAAAACTGTCCTATTAATAACAGGAATATATGGTTCTCGAATTATCCAGTGAGGATCGAGTCCAAGCAACAGGTGTGTCATGGTTGTATTTCCGGCAATAGCAAGAATGTAGATTTGACCAGGGTATATTTTTATGGATTCACATACCGACTTGATCATTTTGTTTATGCCTTTAACAATCAATTTGTTTAATTTTTCAAGACCAACATCTTGATCAGCATAGTGTATCCTTGTCAATATGTCTGGACCTACACTCAGTTGTGGGTTATCAAAAGATTTTTCTGCAAGATTTCTGTTTGTCAACAGGTCTATTACACGTAATGATACTCTAGTTGTCCCTATGTCTATAGCCAACCCGCAAATAGAGATGTTGTCCTGGGGGCCTGTGATACTTATAAGATCCCATTTGTTGTTATCTTTAAATAAAATACACCGAACATTATAGTTCCATTTCCTTAAAAGAGATGGAATTTTTTTCAAAAGTGATAATTTAATCTCAATACATAATGAATCTAAATCAAGTTGAGCTTTTAAAGCGCTTGTCAATCTATCTACATCAGCAGTATTGTCTGTTAACGATGGAGGAGTTACAGAAACGGTTTTTACCCAACCTCTTCTTTTTATACTTGCCATAAAACTATTCCAATCTGTTTCAAGCACATTNTATGCACAATTATACATATAAAAAATTAGACTAAGCCTACTTTTTCAATAGTATTATAAAATAAATGTCATATCTCTTTCCACAGCAAAGCATTTCATGCTTTTTCCTTTTTCAGAAATATGTTTTCTGCAAATTCCAACAATTTTATCCATATCATGGTCTGTTCTTTCCGGATTAATATGAAACAAGCCTAGCATCTTTACTTCAGCTTCCAATGCCAAATTAAGTGCATCCATATATGATGAATGTCCCCATAAAGCCTGCATTTCATATTCTTCAGGAGTATATTCTGCATCATGTATTAAAAAAGTTGCTCCTGATGAAAACTGCAGATATTTCTCATATTCAACCCCTCCCTGATGAATGTAACCAATCTCGTTATCAGTTATAAAAACAAACGATTTTCCGTTTTCAATAAATTTGTATCCCCTGCCCATATTTGGATGACTAAGTGGAATTGGTATTACTGTGATAGAACCTATATCAAACTTATCAGGATGGCCTTTTTCATAAATTATTTTCGCTTTTAACTCTGAATATCGTACTGGAAAGTTAGGAGGTTTCATTACTTCTGTTATCATATTTTCCATAAATTTAGCCGGAAAAGGACATTGATGCATATGAATTTCGGATAGAGAATTATAAAGAGGCTTGAAAAAAGGAAAGCCCATAAGATGATCCCAATGGGCATGTGTTAAAATAAAGTTAAATTTATCTCGTTTTTCTTCTGACAACTTATTGCCGAGTCTTCTGATGCCTGTTCCAGCATCTATGATAATTATATCCCCACTTCTGGCTCTGATTTCAATACAAGTGGTATCTCCTCCGTATTTTAAAAATTCTTTACCAGATACAGGGATCGAACCTCTTGACCCCCAACATTTAATATACATTTAATACATTCCTCAAAAGAATTGTTATAATTTAGTTTAGCAAATTCTTCCTAAAAAAGTATTCCACATATGATAAGATTTGAATAAATCGACGGGCTGTTACAAAATGCAATTTATCCAATTTCCGCGTTAGAAAATTAATTTTCCACCTTGGACTTGAAAAAATTTTCATTCCATAAAAGCCTGTTGAAAAACTATCTCTTATTAAATATTTTATCAAAAATCTTAAATGTAGCTTTTAAAGCATCGTTATTAATTGGCAAATTAAATGTTGGCTTGCCATTAAAATCATATTCATATATTGAATCATCATCTGGTATAGCTCCGGCAAATTCAAGCCCTGATTTTTTAATCAACCCGATTATTTTCTCAGATAAATCTTCTTTTACCTGATTGATTATAATATAGCTCTTAACAACTCCAATCTTTAGTTGCTCTGCCAGTTTATTGATATTTATAGCTGCCTGAATTGAACGTCTTGAAGTGTCAGCAACTATCAATAATATATCAACATTGCTTGTGGTTAGGCGACTAATATGTTCCATACCAGCTTCATTATCTATTACGATATATGGATAGTTATCAATTAGCCGGTCTAAAAAACCTGTAAGAAGTGAATTAGCCGCACAATAACAACCTTTCCCTTCAGGAAGTCCCATAACAACAAGATCGTAGCCCTCTCCATCAATAACGGCCTGTTGAAGCTTCATGGACATAAAAACGTCTTTTGTCATCCCCTCAGGAACTTTTCCTTTCCTCATTTCTTCACGTGCACTACCAAGCGTTTCAGTAACTTTTACGTCTAATACTTCATTTAGGTTGGCACTTGAATCCGCATCAACTGCAAGAACAGGTGTTTTCCCGTTTAATATTAAATATTTAATTAGCATACCGGCAATAGTGGTTTTTCCTGTACCTCCTTTACCTGCTAAAGATATTGAAAAAGACATATTTTGTATCGCCCCNCCTGACTATCATGACAAACATATTTAAAAATTTTTGTTTTTGTTCAAAACAAATACGCTATACTAAAAAAAACCAATAAATCAACATTATCCTGAATATCATACAATACTTGGACTGTTTTTTCAAGTCAAATGCATCTGCCCTTTTCTTTCTCATTGATCTGAGACCTAAATCCAAGCATATCCTTAAACTAACATTAATAAATAAACGTATTCGCATAATTGCTTATAAAAAAACTTAGCTTGCAAACACTGCGTATCGGCTGGATATAAGCATAAAACATAAGTTGAAAAAGTTATAAGTATTTATGCAAAACGCTTATTAAACATATATATTTACTACTCTTACTACTTTTTTTAATCATATTGCCAAAACAAGAAAAAAGTCAATATACTTGCAATAATTGTATTCATATGCTAAAAAATATTAATTATAAGGGTATGTTAAATTATAATAATGCTTAAAGATTCAATGCAATTATGTTGATTCTTTAAGTAGTTATAAAAATACTTAAGGAAAAGTAATCCTTCTGAATTGAGTCTTGTTCGTTTATTGTCAAGTCAGATCATTCTTTGCTTGTGTTTTTTAAATTACTATTTTTAATATTTGATGCTTGTAATTGTTAATTGGAAAGTATATTTTAATCATTAAAATGGAAAAAGTTTATTTTTTTATTGCAAAGAACTGAAGATATAATTTTCATCATGAGAGTTTTATAAAGCAATTTAAAATATTTATATTCAAGTTGTTTCATAATAAAATATTTGCTTGTATATTATTGAATAATAAATAGATACCTCAAGATAATTCACAATAAAAAAACTAAAAATTTTATTTTTTTATTGCATAAATGTTAAGTATAAGGCAAATAAAATACCTTATAATAGCAAATTGGGGAAAATCTATACTATATATAAGCTTATTATTACCAATCATGTAGGGGGTATAACAATGGAGTTTGAACTGACAAAATCACAAAAAGAAATTCAGAAAGCGGCAAGGGATTTCGCAAAAGGTGAGTTTGATAAGGATCTCGCACTTGAACTTGATAAAAATCATGAGTTCCCGGAAAAAATTTGGGCAAAAGCAGGTGATCTAGGATTTATCGGCATGCACTATCCTGAACAATATTCAGGACAAGACCTGGGGGTTGTAGAAAATATTATTGTTTGTGAAGAATTTTGCCGAAAGGACTCAACAATAGGAATAGCTGTTGTTCTTGCAAGTTTTGCATCTGAGTGCCTTTTACGTTGCGGTAGTGAAGAGTTAAAAACCAAATTTTTACCTCAGGTAGCTGAAGGAAAAATATTATCTGGCGGCGCCTTTACTGAACCTGACCATGGCTCTGATATTACATCTATGAACACTACTGCTGTAAAAGATGGAGACGAATGGGTCATTAATGGTAATAAAACATTTATAACAAATGGCGGCAAAGCCGGTTTTTATGTTGTGCTATGCCAGACCGATCCTGAGAGCAAACCGTCTCACAGAGGGCTTAGTTTGATTCTTGTGGAAGGTGATAGAAAAGGCATCACAGCAACAGATGTAGGCGAAAAACTCGGTATCCGCATGTTAGCAACCGCAGAGTTAACGTTCACCGATGTTCGCGTTCCTGCCTCAAATCTAATTGGCAAGGAAGGTAAAGGTTTCTATCAGGTTCTGGAATTTTTTGATGAAAGCAGAATATTAATTGCAGCACAAGCTTTGGGTACAGCGCAAGGTGCTTTTGACCGTGCATTGGATTACGTTAAACAAAGAGAACAGTTTGGTAAAAAAATTGCTGAATTTCAAATAACTCAACATAAGCTTGCTGATATGGCAACAAAAATCGAGTTAGCTAGACTTATAACATATAAAGCTGCGTGGAATTTTGATCAGGGACGTATTGATCCAAAGCTGACATCCATGGCAAAAATGTATGCTGCCAGAACGGCTGTAGAAGTTGCAGATGAAGCAATACAACTTTTGGGTGGATATGGATACATGACTGAATATGAGGTTGAACGTTATTACCGTGATGCAAAGATTACTGAAATTTATGAAGGAACTAAAGAAATTCAAAAAAATACAATTGCAAGTTCAGTAATAGGTAAACTAAAATAGTCAACTTTGAGGGATAAAGTTTATAAACTACAAGCAAAAATTTTGTTATAAATAACATCTGTGCAGTCTTTTAACTCACAAAAATCATGAAACAGTTTAAAGCATTTATGTTTAAACCGCTTCATATAAATTAAATATTTATTTTTTACCTTATAGGCGTTACTATTTTTCGCCTAAGGTAAAAAATAATAATGCCTATCATTATTCAAGAACTTTTTTATAACTTCCAAAAAAAATGAATATGAAAATATTCTTTCTTTTCCTAATTTATCTGTAATTTTAGGAACTTTAAACAAAACAAATTTTACTTAATGTAATCTCATATTATGATTGTGTTTGCATGATTCTCACTCAAACCGATTTTTAAAATATGTTATTATTTTTTGTTTTGCCTTTAAATAGCCAATTATTATGAATTAACTGTTTTTTTGATACAAATTCTTGTTCGCCTTTCCTGATTTTTATAATTATTTTAATAATAAGGAGCACGTAGTTTGCTTCGCAAATTAACCAACGGAATAAACTAAAAGCTTGGCTTCGAACTGGTTGAAGTCAANNATTTTAGCGGAAAAATAATTTTGTATTATCAACAACTTAAAAGTAATTTATTGGGAGGGTAATCATGTTTGATGTAATAAAAAAAGCTATGCTGACAGGAGTAGGTCTGGCGCTAAAAACAAAAGATGAGGTCGAGTCTTTAGCTAAAGAATTTTCTAAAAAGGGGAAGCTGTCTGAAAAAGAGGGAAAAAATTTTGTTGATGAGCTGATAAGCAAATATGACGATGCAAAAGAGAAGTTGGACGAGAAAGTAGAAAGCATAGTAAAAAGCATTTTGAGTAAGACAGATCTAGTCAGAACCGATGAACTGGCAGAGCTGAAACAGGAAATAACGGAAATCAAAAAATCTTTAAAAAAAAAGGATACAAGCGATTAACACGGAAACAATATGTTTAATATCAGCAATATTGGTAAAATAGGCCGTACTTATCGTCATTTTAATCGTTATCGCCAGATAATTACGGTTCTTGTTAAATATGGTTTTGATGATATTATAAAACTTTTAAAGATAGAAAAGTATATTGAAATTGGTTTCCATATTATTTCAAAACAGCCAACTGCCAATATGGGCAAACTTGATAGAGCTGTAAGAGTCAGGATGGTTTTTGAAGAGTTAGGACCTACATTTATTAAATTGGGACAGATCCTTTCAACACGTCCAGATATAATTCCCTTTGATTTTGTGAATGAATTATCCAAACTTCAGGATGAAGTTCCACCATGCACTGAAAATGAAATCAGAGAAATATTAACAAAAGAGCTGGGTACTCCTCCTGAAGAGTTCTTTGAATTTTTTGATAAAACACCCATTGCGTCTGCTTCTATAGGGCAGGTGCATAAAGGGTGTTTTAAGAGTGGTGAGAAAATTGCTGTCAAGATACAGCGACCGAACATAAAATCAATAATAGAAATTGATCTCGAGATAATGCTCTATATAGCGACTCTTATGGAACGGCACATAAAACAGATGGCTTCTTACCAACCAATTTTTGTAGTAAATGAATTTGCAAAAGCACTTGAAAAAGAACTTGACTACACCATTGAAGGGATAAATCTGCTAAGATTTGCCCGTTTTTTTGAAGACGATCCTACCGTTTATATCCCAAAAGTTTTTCAGGATAAATCAACCTCATGTGTGTTGATAATGGAGTATATTAAAGGAGTAAAAATATCTGATGCAAAAAAAATTGATGAGCTTAGATTAGACAAAAAACTTATTACAAAAAGAGGCGCAAACTTGATACTCAAGCAGATTTTTGATCACGGCATTTTTCATGCGGATCCTCATCCGGGAAATATTTTTGTCATGCCTAAAAATATAATATGTTTGCTTGACTTTGGAATGATAGGGACAGTTGATCAGAAAACTAAAGAATATTTTGTTGATCTTCTTGCAAGCATTGTGAGTCGTAATTCACACAAAGCTGTTAAGGCACTTCTTAAACTGTCTGTTTCAGATCAACAGCCTGACATAAAGTGTTTAGAAGAAGACTTCTCGATTTTCCTGGAAATTCACCTTTACAAACCTTTGAAACAACTTGAAATCGCTAAACTTTTTCGAGATCTTATTACCATAGTCTACCGCCACCACATTAGAATCCTGCCTAATATTTTTATTATGATAAAAGCGCTTAGTGCTGTTGAAAATATAGCTTTAAAGCTTGATCCTGATTTTGATGTGATAGCTCATATACAACCATTTATTGAAAGAATAAAGCTTGCAAAATACAACCCCATAAAAATTACCAGTGATATTCTAAAATCATTTTCAGAGTCGCTGAATTTCATGCAGCAGTTTCCAAAAGATCTGCTTGATATTACCACACTGATTAAGCAGAAAAAAATTACTTTAAAGATTGAGCACAATGGTTTGGAGTCCATGATTACAACGCTTGATCAGATAAGTAACAAAATATCTCTGGCAATTATTATCGCAGCCCTTATAATAGGATCGGCGCTTATTGTTTTTGCAAAAATTCCGCCGTTTTTTTCAAAAGTTTCACTAATAGGAATTATTGGCTTTTTATCAGCAGCAGTAGTGGGCATTTGGTTACTTGTTGCTATTTTAAAAAAAAGAAAATTTTAACTTATTTTTTCTGAACGTTATATAGCCAATATAGTCAAATTTTTCACCTATGCAACATTTTGAAAATAAAGTAACGAAAATTTCACTATTTTCAAAGCTCGTACACATAATGAAAGAAACTAATTTTCCGCATTAACCAAAAAATTATATACTGCTTTTACCGCTATTTACAGGCTTCTAATAAAATCATATAAAAAATAATAGTTGCATACACTACGCTAAAACTATTATTTGACTACACACCATAAATGCTTTAATTCCAATCATTTACATCTTTTTTTCTTCTTAGGCACACCACTTGCGATAGTCTAAAATCAAATTCACTATAAATAAGATAACATTTTAAGCCAAATAGTTTCCATAAATTCTTGTAACAGTAAGCTAATATTATTTTAGCTAATACTCTTACAATATGGGACGGTCTGTTTTTGCTTATAATTATTATAAGATAAAAGTACTAACCTAAAACTATTAATGTTTTTTAATTTTCTAAAGTAATAACAACTCTGTGAAAAAAAGCATATGGAGGTATAGATGGATGATAATAACTACATTTACCGTTATGGCTCAAGCAATCGTTATTATAAAAACCAAAGACAACGCAATAATCCAAATAGTAACCAAAAGCAAAAGTACATTGCTGAAGCTGGTAAAAAACATAACAATAATATAAACAAACAGCTTTTGAATTATATTCATGACCTATTGCCAACTATAAAACTTCTTATTGAACAAGCAACTAATTCCCAGAAGTATACAATAAAGCATATGGAAAAGCTATCCAAAATTGAGGAACAAAAGGGGAAAGCACTATTTAATATCTCAAAATTATTGATAAATTCATTTAAAAAATACAAGTTGGAAAAAACTATAACTGAAATCAGTTCTTTACTCCTGAAAAAAAATGAAATAAATAATACAGTAATAAATAGATCAAAGGGCTTGACTGATAGAGATACAGCACATGAAGATTCAAATAATATGGCCAGCAATAATACCTCCATAGAAACAGAAAAAAATTCGGAATTAATTGCAGACAGCACACTAAAAAAGAAAAATGTTTTAAAGGAAATATCTATGTTACGCAGCTCAGGCAAATCATTTGTATGTATTGCAAGACTGCTTGAAAAAAAAAACATTCCCACATTTTCAGGTAAGGGAAAATGGCATGGATCAACAGTTGCGAATCTTATAAAAAAAACACAGTTATGACTAATTAAAAAACAATTTAAGTAGAATTTTTCGCATTTGCTTAATTCATGTTTAATTTATTATTTTTGTTATGTTGATTACTAAGGACAAAAAAATATGAGATCAATAAAAGAAATAAAATGTCCTATAAACTGGATAATTTCTGAAGGCCAATATAGAGATATTGACATATCTAATATTGGTATGGTTAAAAAAACTGAACGCGTAAGAGAATATGAAATATCTGGACTTGCAAGGTATATGCTTAACCCAAAACCTATTGAAGTTGAAGCCAAACTTATTGGATGTGAAATACATAACCGACCTTTTTCAGATAAAGTAAAAGATAGCATTAAAACAATATTACCACAGAAACTGCACGGATTATTTAAAGAAAGCAAAATTGATTCTTCAATCCTTACAGCACAATTCGACCATAAGGTATCTATATTAAAAAATAAAAAATTTGAAAAATATATAAATAGCATATATTCATTGTTGCAGCCCTACGATCCAATTATAAAAAAACTATCCAATATAGATACCAGTAATATATCTAATATTACTGGTATTTGTGAGGATATTGGCAGAAATCGTTCACACTTGAATTTAAATGGTTCTATTGAAGATAAAAAAAATTATATTAACAAATTTTTAATGAATGATGTTAAAATAATTATTAAAAGTCCTTATATATCTGAGGGTTTGTTTGAGATGAGGGGATTTGACTTTCTATCATATAATCCTCATAAAAAATATCGTTTAATAAAGTTATTTCATGAAAAAAATATAAAATATTGCGTTCTTAATTCACTCAACAAAGCCGAATTCTGGATTGATGATGACAACATTATCTATTGTTTACACTTGCTTGAACACTCAATAAAAACCAATCCGATTCTAAATGATTCTTTTAATATGTGCATGGCAGGGAATGCAAAACCACTAAAAATTTTTTTTAATAAAAAAATTATGGTTGACTATTCCAATGACAATCTCCCCAAAATATTCAAAAAAGTGCTAAAAGCAAAAGATGTAGGATTAAATGAAATAAATGCCGTCATGAGTTCGATAAACAGTTCACAACGTGTCATTTCATTTAATTATGTACCTCAATCAAATGTTGAGGAAAAGAAGATGATAACCAATATTTCAGTACTGCATGATTTCAATGCATTAGAACCAATCAAGAATCGTCTGCCATGGTTATACTCTGAAATCAATAAAATTGCTCCTGTATCTGATGCAGGTAAGTATTATTTGTTAGATTCAATAAAAGGATATAACAATGAATAATGACTATAAAAAAGAAGATTATCTCTGGATAAAAGAATTGATGAAATATCCGGAAAGTTTGCAAAAATATATTGAAAATATTGAAAATACTTCTCAAATAACCATACCTTCAGATCCAATTGAAAGAGTCATCTTCCAAGACAGGGCAAAATGGGCAATTAGGAAGATTGCGCAAAACAAAGGACATGTACTACTTGTAGGAATGCCAGGGACAGGTAAATCAATGCTGGCAAATATGTTTGAAGAAGTACTCGACAAATCACTTGGAGACTACTTACGGCCAAAGGCATCCATAGTGGGATATCCCGGGAAAGATAAAAACCATATGTTATTTGCATATGAAGATCCTGATAATGTGGACAAACTGCTTTTACAAATTAGACAAGCAATTGCATCTGCAAGAGATAATATCGATGAATTCAGCCTTTCTAAACAGATTAATTCGGTAAATAAGGTTAAAAAGGTACTGCTATCTGTTGCAGTAGCAAGTGCTGTGGCAGGATGTTGGTTTCATCCTGCTTTTGCTATTACAGGACTTGCAGGCATGGGATCAATATTTATGTATATGCAGGAAAATAATAATAAAGTTCAAGAAAAAATTCAAAAGGAAACGCATCATGGCCAGAAAAATGATGTGAAATATCTAACAGACATGATTCCTGAGGTACTGTATAACCCTCTGAAAACCAAGGGACTTATGGCAAGGGTTTCTGCACCTAATTCAAGGAATATGAAAGGTGGGTTCAGGCATGATCCATATCAATCCGGCAACCTTCATACTCCAATACATAAAAGAGCGTATCTGGGAGCACATGCAAAATCACCAATTATTTATATTGATGAATTAAAAACCCTTGTTAAAAGGGGATATCTTCCTGATCTGCTTGAGATAATGCAGAACAAAGAATATATTCTTGAAGGGGGTAAAAATTCAGGAAGTGGGGCAGCTGATAGATCAGAAAATTCTTTAAAGGCTGATAATTTAATAATTGCGTGTTGTAATCATGATACTTTGCAGTATTTNCAGCAAGAAGGAGATGGCGCTTTTTTGAGTCGAATAGAGGATAAAGGTGAAATTGTTCAAATGGAAAGCGCTGTTCCTGCAAATCGACAAAATATAATGCAAGTTGCCCAGTATATAAAACAAGAAATAATAGTTCTTGGTAAAGAAATTAAAGAGGTATGGGGTGACGTTATTGAAAAAGAGGGCTTTGAAGGAGTAAAAAAAAGGAGCGAGCATATTTTTGGCAAAGCCCTTCCAGATGGATATAAACTTAAAGAACGGGATTTTGCACAAAGCGCAGTGCTTTCAATAATCAAAGAGCTTAGATGTCGCAGTTCGGATAAAAAAATAAGCTGTATATTGCGACCAATAAACGGCATAATAAAAACAGCTGAGCTAAATGCAATTCTTGATAATTCACTACTGGTTGAAGAAAGACATGTTAATACTGCAATAGAAGAGCATTTGAGCCTTGAAGGCAACATAGCAAAAGATATTATTAAACATAAAAAGGATCTTAAAAAATATATTAGCAGCTTAACTGATTCAATTGGTTATGTTGTTGGCCTTGCTGTAATAACTTCACAATCAAGCGGGCGCATGTTTGGTCAGCCTTTACCCATACATTGCCAAATAAATGTTGGAAATGCAGACACACTTATTGCCCCTGGTAAAATTGGAGATATTGCAAAAGCAGCGGCACAAAATGTCAGAGCATCAATAAAAAAAGTTTTAAAAAAAATTGGTGCTCCTCATGTGGGATATGAAATGCATGTTGAATATATTCAAGCCCATGGAGGTGTGGAAGGTGATAGCGCATCTGTTGCAATTGACATTGCACTGATATCTGATTATATCAAAAGACCTGTTAACCAGAAATATGGAATAACCGGATCACTAACAGGTGATATTATACTTGCTGTTGGTGGAGTAACTGAAAAAATGAGATCAATAATGGACACTGTTCTTGGAATGGAAGGAGCATGCATTCCCTGGCAAAACAAGTTTGACGTAGAGCCTCTGCTAATAAATAACGAATATGAGTATATTGAACACAAGCAGGTTCCTGGAATAAGAATATTCAGGCAAAATGACAAGAAGGACCCTTTTGATATATATTTTTGTAAAACAAAATATAATGCATATTCAGTTTTAATGGATATAGACAAGGATGAAGTTGAAAATTATATGGTTGAAAGAAGTAAACAAGATCTGTCGTTTTTGCGGAATAATCAAAAAAAAGTTGCCGACAAAAACAAACTTATTAAAATAGCCAAAAATAAATGAACAAAAATTTAAAAAGTGTGAAAATAAATTTTAGAAGGTTTCCCTTTTTACTGCGTTTTCTTGACATATTTTACTTAGTGTGTTTTGATAACAGTATGCTTAAAGAAACTGAAAATTATCATAGGGTTTGAAAAATAAAAGCCTTTCTCTCCTTCAACTGTTTTTATATCTCATCAACGCAATCACCACCTGTAAAATTCAGCACATGCAAAAAAACCTGAAATCCGAGTACTATAATTTTTAAACCTCATTGATGATAGTTTTCTTATCCAAGATTATGCTATCACCCTGATTTGTCAGAATCAATGAGGTTTTTTATTTCTTAATAGTAGTGATTTGTGGAAAACCTCCACTACCAAAAAGATCATCTTAAAACGACCTGAAATCGCTCTTGAAATCTGTTTAACATCTTGTAAAATCAAATTCACTTAAGGCACATAGAAAATCAGCACTTAAGCGTTTAGTTAATGCCCATCCATAAATGGTATATTGAATTAATGCTTTCTCCCAATATAAAAACCCTGTTAATCATACTTATTAACAAACTGCTGGTTTTATGGGTATTAATACTGCCTGGCTTTGCTGATACCTTTATGTACATTGACAGTAAAGGGATACTGCATTTCACAAACGTGCCCATATCCTCTGGCAATCGAATATATTTGCGAAAAAGCCCAGTTAATTTTTTTTTTACGAATTCTTCAAGTCAGTATGACCAAATAATTTCAAAAGCTTCACTAAAATATGACATTTCATTTTACTTGTTAAAAGCAATTATAAAAGTTGAGTCTGACTTTAATCCAAAAGCAATATCAAAAGCAGGGGCAAAAGGCCTCATGCAAATTATGCCAATAAATACAAAATCTCTTAAAATAAACAATATTTTTGATCCTAAGGAAAATATCATGGGAGGAACAAAATATTTAAAAAAACTTTTATTACGGTTTTGCGGAAAAGTTCCCCTTGCACTTGCAGCATACAACGCAGGTCCATCTGTAGTTAATCGCTACAATGATATACCCCCGATAAAAGAAACACAGGTATATGTAAACAGGGTAATGAAATACTATTACCATTATAGTAAAAAATGATGTAATAATATTTCATTTTACAGGATAAAAAAAACAAAATATGCCCAAATCAAACATCTGCTTGATTTGTTGTTAGGTAAGCAGGTCATTATTAAAAAAATTCGTTCCAATTTAACCTGATCCTTACATTTGTATATTTTGAACTTATTTTTTAAACTCATCACAAAATTGTTATTATACTGCTTCTATCCATCCATTAGGGTCTTTAACCTTACAATATTGGATATCGGTAATCGCCTTGAACAATTTATTGGCTACAGGCCCGACTTTTCCGTCGCCTATAGTAATAACATCATTGCCATATTTAAGTTCTCCCACCGGTGAAATAACAGCAGCTGTCCCTGATCCAAATATTTCCTGTAACTTGCCGGTTCTATGTGCATCAAACAGTTCATCAATGCTGATTTTTTTTTCTATGAGCGGAAGCTTCCACATTTTTGCAAGACAAATGACAGAATCTCTTGTAATTCCAGGTAAAATGCTTCCTGTTAAAGCAGGTGTAATCAGTTGTCCATCAATTACAAAAAATATATTCATTGAGCCTACTTCTTCAATATATTTTAATTCTACTCCGTCAAGCCATAGCACTTGAGTATATCCATTCTTATTGGCTTGTTCTCCAGCAAACAAGCTAGCCGCATAATTTCCAGCAGTTTTGACATGTCCTACTCCGCCTCTTACAGCCCTAACGTGGTCTTTTGTTACCCATATTTTTACTGGATTAAACCCTTCCTTGTAATATGCGCCTACAGGAGAAAAAATAATAAAAAAACGATAGGTATAAGAAGCTCGTACACCAATAAAAGGATCCATCGCAATAATTGTGGGACGAATGTATAAAGAAGTGCCAGGAGCATCAGGCACCCAATCTTTTTCAATGGTCAAAAGCTGTTTTAGTGCATCAAGCACAAAAACCTCGTCAATTTGAGGTATACACAAGGCATGAGCAGATCTATTGAACCGCTTGAAATTATCTTTGGCCCTAAAAAGTTGAATATCACCGGAATCTGCCCTAAAGGCCTTTAAACCTTCAAAAATAGCCTGTCCATAATGAAGCACCATTGTTGAAGGATCCATATCTATAGGCGCATATGGCTCTATTCTTGGATTATGCCAACCATTTTCAGGATCATAATCCATATTAAACATATGATCTGTAAATATTGTCCCAAAATCAAGTTTTGATGCTTCAGGTTTTGGTTTTAAGTTGTCTGCTCTTTTAATAGCCAGCTGCATTCCAACCTCCTAAATAAAAAATAATCTATATGTAATTAGTTTAGAACAAAAAAAAGATAGTTGTATAACAATTAAACAATTTAAATTGTTTAATATTACATTACAGATTTTTTTAAATTGTTTTTCAACAAAATAATATATTTATTAATGTTCTGAAATTTAACAACAAATCTTTTTATCATATATAATCAAATAGTTATAAGCATTTTATTGTTTAGTATATATCATTTTTTTCCACTTTATCAAGACTAAATAATAGTTAAATATAAACAGATAAAATGGGAAAACAATCTATTTTCGTTATACCATAATAAGCTTAGGTATCTGAAATTATAGTGTTTACTATAATTTCAAATACTTTATTTATTGACATTTTTTAAGATTTTGATAATAAGTATTGCATAAGTTTATTGTAATTTTTTTTTCATTAGTTAAAAATATTATTTGATGAACATATATCAAATATGAATGCCTTAATAATTAAAAAGGAAGCAAATTAAGATGGACCATATTGTACCAGTAAAACTTGGCCCTGATAGTCAATTTGAATTTGATTGTCATAAAAACATGGAATGCTTTACAAAATGTTGTCGGGATATCACTATTGTACTTACACCTTATGACATTATAAGGCTTAAAAATCGTCTTAAGCTTACTTCAGAAGAATTTCTGGCAATATATACTGAGCCTAAGCTTTTAGAAAAAACCGACTTGCCATTTATAATACTCAAATCTTTGGATGATGATGTAAAATCATGCCCCTTTGTAAAGGATAACGGATGCATAATTTATAATGACAGACCCACCTCATGCCGTTATTATCCTCTTGGAGTTGCCTCCCTTAGCCACAAGGAAAAGGAAGACAATGTGGAGGATGAGTTCTATTTTTTCGTTAATGAACCCCACTGCCTAGGTTTTCAGCAAAAAAAAAAGTGGACGGTTCGTGATTGGAGAAAAAACCAGGGAATTGATATTCATGATCAAATTAATGCAGGCTGGAGTGATCTAATTGTAAAAAAAAAGTCATTTCCTCCCAACATAAAACTAACAGAACAAAGCAAAAAAATGTTTTTCCTGGTTAATTACAATATTGACAGCTTTAAAAAATTTGTTTTTGAAAGTTCCTTTTTGCAACGATATGATATTGACAGTAAAATAATTACCAAGATTAAAAAAGATGAATTAGAACTTTTAATGTTTGGTATTAAATGGTTAAAATGGCTTTTATTTAAAGATGGCAATTTCAAGTTACATCAAACCACATAGCTATCTATAGTCATTTCTTTTCTTTGCCATAAAATTATTACCTTATATCACCTCATAATTTCGCCAAGTGGTCAAAGCAATTAAAAATCTACGTTCTTCATGATAGAATTTTAATTGCTTCGGGTGGAATGTATATTCGAATCATATCACCAATCAAAGGATTTGTTGCTTTATATTTATCTGCTGAAACAATAACAGTTATGTTTATCCTGAAAAATACCATAATCCTGACTTTCTCTTTTTCTTCACTTATCTGAACAACTCTTGCATAAAGACTGTTGTTTGCAAATTTCTCTTCTTTAAATTCACAAATATATATTTTTTCCGGATCTATAAGCAGCCTTATGCAACCTACTTTATGGGCTATAATTGTAAGGTTTAATGTGTTTTCTATAATACACTTTGAAAACTCCTGCCCTTTTAAAATCACCTTTGCCGCAAAAAGATTTTCATATGATGCAAAAGTTATTTCCCCGTTATTAATAAAAAATGTTTGATGTGCTAAAAAAGCTGTCTGAAACCTGTTGTGCGATGTAAATATTAGTGTGGTTTTTTTCTGCTCATTAATCTGTTTTAAAAGGTTTGCAATAATAATCTGGTTTTCCGAATCTACACTGGAAGTAGGTTCATCGCAAAGTATTACATTAGGAGAAAGCGCAACTGCCCTTGCTATTGCAATTCTTTGTGTTTCACCACCTGAAAGTTTTTGAGCCATGGCCTTTACCATATGCCTCATACCAACAAGATCAAGGGATTCCTCAATAATTTTATCACGTTTTTTTTTTGAAAATTTTCTAATTTTAAGACCGAGTTCAATATTTTTGTAAACAGTTGTAGAAAAAAATATTGGGTGCTGGTTTACAACAACTATTTCCTTGCGAAGGGGACATATTTTTTTTTGTGAAAAAATTACAGGGGATGATCGATAATAGATTGTGCCACTAGATGGTAATTCAAGAAAGCCCAAAATATTTAACAATGTTGATTTACCTGCCCCATTTGGACCAATTAAAGCATAGATATATCCTTTTTTTATTTTTAAAGAGCGTATATTTAATACAGTTTTATTTTTGTAGACTTTGGTTACATTTGCCAGGGTATAAATTGTCATTTTTCACTTTTCCCCTGGATAATTTGAAAAATGATATTTATCCCAAAACTTAATAAAAGTAAAATTATTCCTAAAGCAGTGGCAAATACAAATTCTCCTTTATCATATTCCAATGCCATTGCAGTTGTCATTGTTCGTGTGAATCCTTTGGCATTTCCTCCAAGAATCATACTTATTCCAACCTCTGATATAACCCTGCCAAATGCCGCAATAACAGCTGCTGTAATGCCAAACTTTGCTTCTTTTACAATTAACCATGAAGTTTGAAACAGATTGGCTCCAAGAGTCATGGCTGTTTTTCTATAACGCTTGTCAATTTGGCTTACAGCAGATATTGTAAAAGTTACAATCACAGGAATAATCAAAATAGTTTGACCAATTATAATAGCTTTTTTTGTATACAAAAGATCAAAAGGGCCAAAAAACCCTCTTCTTGAAATCATTGCATATACAAACAGACCAATTACAACTGTGGGAAGGGATAGAAGAGTATTAAAAAGCGTTATAACCATTTTTTTCCCTTTAAAGGAGGCAAATGAAATAGAACAACCAAGCAAAACTCCTGCCAAACTTGCAAGTATGGTTGATATTGCGCTGACCTTCAAGGAAACAAGAACTATAAAAAAAAGCTCTTTGTCACAAGACAAGATAAGAACAAGTGCGGAATAAAAACTATCAACAAAAAAACTCATACACTTTTGTCTAAATTTAAATGCTTGAAAGTATATGCATAAACAAAAATCATTTTTAGACGAACATCAGATAGTAAGAAACTGTTTTTTCGTATAGTTTTCATGTTTTAAAACAAAAATTACATATTATATTTTAGCATTAATTTTTCTAGTTTAGCCACATATTCGTTGTGGAAAATAAGCCCTTTTTGATTTTTTATATCATCTATAACTATATAAATATATGGTTTAATATCAATGCCGACCACATTCAAATTCTGATCATTTGCCATATCAAGTGTCAAAACACAATAGTATAAAACAAGTTTTCTGACTTTTGAATCTCTTCGCAGAAGATAGCTCCTTCCAGCAAGTGTGTTAAGAAAAAAGCCTGAATAGGTATAGAAAATATTAAAAGGTGGACAACCTATTCCCTCTTTATTGCATAATGCACATGAACTTATCCATGCAAACGAAATTTTCATAACAGATTCGATTATTTCACTTTCATTTTCAATAATTGCTTTGATAAGTTCAACTTGCCTTATACCTAAAATACGATAAAAATGAGAAATGTTTCGCATTAAGTTTAAAAAGTTATCTGTTTCACCTGTAATTACAGGCAAACTGCTGGATAACTGCTGGATCATTTCTTGAAACTGTATATAAATACCATCGTTAAGATTAAATGCTTTTATATACTCTTTTTTATCAAGGTATAAGCAAAGTGATAATATATCTTTTTTTATCTTTTCGCAATCAAGCTTGCTATCTTGGAATGACGATTCATCTGTATTGTCGCCAAAAGCTTCTATGTGCTTTTGTTCTGAAAAAACTGTTGTTTTATTCAAGGCAATTTCGTCCTGGAGATCTGCGACCTTTTGCCTAAGTTTTTCCGTTTCTTGTTGCTCTACCTCGGATGAATCATTGAGTTTGCTTTGCTGCCATTTATTATAATTATAAAAAGCAAAATAACTTACAATTGCAATTATTAAAACTGCTGCTGATATTTTGATAATATTTTCTGTATTGAACAAAATACCTCCTTGTTAAATTTACAATTTGTATGGGAGCAAATTTTATTACCATTTAGTATATTAATCTAACATTTTTAGCTCAATTTTGCAAAAATTTAAAACCTGATACTTTCTATAAATGTTAGTTTTGAAATTAAATCACAAAATTACATATATTTTTTACATGAAACATTCAAATATATTAACCCGGCAACGATATTTAAGGCTTTTATGCATATAGTATGTTAAATTTTACCTTTAAGCAATACACAATCTATACAGCACATATATCGCTAAGTTGCGTTGCAGGGTTAAACAGTTTCATAGTTTTGGTGAACCAAAAAATCTCATTGGTATTATTTATTCAAAAGCATTTATCGTAGCATGTCAGCTTTCTTATAGAGATAAAATAAAAATTAATGTAATTAGCGCATACCGGGTTTTTCATTCTGCAATTGTATTTAATTACAGTGTTATTTTTGTACGTTTCTGAAGTTCTTCCAAGTTAGCTTCTGTTTCCTTTAACAGATTATCAATTTTTTGTTCTGAATAGCCTAAAATTTCTTTAAGCACCTCTTTTGTATGCTGTCCAAGTGTTGGTGGAGGTTCTGGTTCACCTTCAATACAATCGGCTATTTGGATCGGATTTGCAATTGCTTTAATAGGGCCGCATACTGGATGGTTCATATTGATAACTGTATTGTTGTGCATTACCTGTGGATTTTCAACTACTTTATCAAGTGTATTAATAGGAGAAGAAGAGACTCCCTCTCCTTGAATTACCTCAAGCCAATACTCTGAATCTTTTTCTTTTAAAGCATCCTCAATTATCTCATCTAACTCTTTCCTGTTTCCAAGCCTGCCTTCCAGTGTATTAAATCTTGGATCATCTATTAGCCATTCTCTGTCAATAAGTGTTGCGATATTTGGCCATGCTGCACCCAACATTATGTAACTGTCTTTTGTCTGATATGCTCCAATGGGTAAAATAGGATGTTTTGTTCCCTGAGGCCCTGGAGCCTTGCCACTTAGAAAAAAATTCTGGAAGTGGTTAGACATCAGAAACATTGTTGAACCTAAAAGGTTAAGGTCTATCTTACGACCTTTTTGGGTCTGGACTCTTTCATATAAAGCAGTAATAATACCCATGGCACCAAATATTCCAGCAGATATATCAGCAATAGGAATACCAGGTCTCATAGGTGGCCCGTTAGATTCACCGCACAGGCTCATTGATCCTGCAATACCTTGTGCCACATCATCCATGGATTGTCTATCTTTATAAGGGCCTGTGGTACCATACCCTGTAATAGAACAGCAAATTATTTTTGGATTTATTTTTTCAAGGGTATCATAATCTGCTCCTAATTTCTTCATAGATCCTGCCCTGAAATTGTCAAATACAACATCAGATATTTTAACAAGATCATAAAATGCTTCCTTGCCCAATAAAGTTGTAAGATCAAGAGTTATACTTTTTTTATTTCTATTAAGAGCCAAAGTATAATAACCTTCTCCTTCAAGGTGAGGAGGGATAAATCTTACAATATCTCCTCTGCCAGGAGTTTCAATCTTAATTATCTCTGCTCCAAAATCTCCTAACATCTGCGTGCCAAAGGGTCCTGCATGAGCTTGTGACAAATCTAATACTCTTATTCCGGTTAAAGGGCCTTTTATTGTCATGTTAACCTCCAAACTAAATAAATTATTGATGAAACAACAAAATTTCCAAATTATTTTTTTGCGTGCCTTGGTCTTGAACAAAAATTCTCATTTATGAGCGAACACTACTTAGTAAACAAAAAAACATTTTTATCTATATTTATACCTTTTCCTTTTAAATAGTTACTATACCAGACAACGTGTTTTAATGCCCTTGCTGCTCTTATAGGATTTGGGAAAATAGGAATACCTTTTTCACGTAGCAACTCAAAGCCATCGGGTTCTTTTATTACAGATGGCATAAGACTTACGTAGACAATAGGTTTTTTTAATTTATTAATTTTTTCCCGCATCATATCTATATTCTTTTTTTCTTCTTGTTTAAGGGATTTTAAAAGCTTACTAAAGTCAGTAGTATTTGGAACAGATGACTGCTCTAACATTAAAGTAAAATACATACTTACTCCTATGCCCCCTAAAAGTACTGCCATGTCCACATTTGGATCTTCTAAGATTGTCCACAAGCATGAAAATATTACAAGATTACCAGAAGTGACAAGATCTGTTATATCAGTAGGATTAGCATGGGAGCAACGAGCAGGCAACCAGGCTTTAAGCTTATCAGTTGTTTTTGAGGAAAAGTATGGAAGCTTTAAACCTACTTTTTCACAAGCTTCAGCCATTACAACACCTATACCCCCTCCTTCGGTTAATAATCCAACCCTGTCTCCCTTAGGAAGAGGAATGCTGAGAAGAACTTTAACTACGTCAAACAATTCAATTTCATCTTCTACCCTTATAACACCTGCTTGTTTAAACATTGCATCATAGATTTCATCTGAGCCTGTCATTGATGCAGTATGAGACTTTGCTGCCCTGGCTGAACCTTTAGTAGCACCTGATTTCATAATGATTATCGGTTTTTTGCAGGTTATTTTACTTGCTATTTCAAAAAATCTTCTGCCTTCTCTCAACCCCTCTACATATGCAGCTATGATCTTTGTTTCCTTATCCTGAGCAAAGTATTCAAGATAGTCTTCTAAATAAAGATCTGCTTCATTTCCATTGCTCACAAATTTACTAAACCCGATGCCATAGTGAATCCCTGTTCGGACAACCCGCTGCCCATATGTTCCGCTTTGAGAAAGAAAAGCTACAGGCCCTGGCTTCACATCAGCCATCCAGGCCAGTGTCGAAAATGAAGAAGAAGTATTAACATGTCCCATGCTATTTGGACCTATAAATCTTATTTTACCTTGTTTTGCTATGTTAAGAAGCTTTTCTTCTACCTTAGCACCCTTTTCTCCGGATTCTGCAAGACCTCCTGAAATGACTAATGCAGCCTTGACTCCTTTATTCACACATTCCTGCATTATTTCTGGTGTTTTTTCAGGAGGCACTGATAAAACTGCAAATTCAACTGGGTCTGAAATATCACCAATTTTTTTGTATGCATTCAGTCCCATAATCATAGAAGAATTTGGATTTACAGGATAAATTTTTATTTCGGGATGGTTTATAAGCCTGCTCATAACACCAAACCCCCATGTTCCAAGCCTGTTTGATGCCCCAACTACAGCTACAGAACAAGGGTTAAAAACAGAATCAAGCTGTTTAATAAGAGAAATGTTTTCTTCACTCTTCATTTTTATCTCATTTTGCATTTCTATTCTCCTAAACATTAAGATAGTTCCAAAACCAAAAATAAAACTACTTTTTGATAGAATCAAAATAAAAACCCAACTAATAAGGAAATATAAAGTATTACAAATTAAATAATATGAGTCAATACAAACAAATTCATTTTAATTATGGGCCAATCTGTACAAATAAATTACAAGCAATCCTTAAAATTTAAAGCTCTTTTTAACAATGATTTGATAAACTGCTTATAATACCATCTTTAGCAATTAAATCTTTGAGCTTTTTCATAATCTTTAAAAAGTTCATCTGAAAATTTTCATAAATATTTATACACCTTCTTGTACTGTAACCCGCCTGGAATTTTTAGAAACTACTGATTCTAACAGCCAAAATATCATTATTTTCTTTAGGAGATGGATTTTGGGTTGACACTTTGTATAATTTTATCTATAAATATAGAAGGATATAAAATTTTCTTCAAAAAAAACACACAAACCTGTTTTATATAAAGCTTTTTTAAAACGAATATCCTTCAGCCATATACAGTTCTAACACATTTATATTAAACTGGATATTTAATACTCATGTAAATTCAATATCCAAAAGTTAAAAATGTAATTTAAATTGCCTTTACGCGATCCAAATCCACTTTTCATTACAAAAAATGGCTGCCTCATCTACTAAAGCATATGTTTACTGAAAAACAACTCTCTTTTGGCTTTTCTTAATAAACAGAGCTGATTTACTACCACTATATTAAGCGCTTTCAAAATTTCACATTTTATACTGATAACAACTTCAAACAATAAAATTACAGAATCTAAAAATTTATTATAGCAGATCAAATTTTTAGAAAAAGACAATGATAAATTCACAAATTTCGCTATATCTTAAANCCAATATCATTATATTTCTTTTTGCCCTTGATGCACATGGTGAAAACAAATTACCTTAATAATTTTGCAGATTTAAGTATAGAGCAGCTAATAAATACGGTTAAAAATTATGAAAGTTAGTAAAAAAAAATCTATAAAGGCAAAAGTTACTCGCTTAATTCTTGTAGCATCTCTAATTGTTCTGTCTGTGGTTACAGCATGTTTTATTGCATTAAACAGCTTCAGCATGTTCAGGGCTTCTTTGAAAGAACTTTCTGCGCTGGCAAGAACAATCGGTGTAAACACTGTTTCAGCAATTGCATTTGATGATAAAAAATCAGCGCACCAAACTCTTGTTGCACTTAAGGCCTTACCGGAAATAAAGTCAGCTTGTATATTTATCAAAAATGGCAGTCTGTTTTCCTATTATCAAAAAATAAAATTTGGAGATAAAGAATTATTCTATGATATAAATAGCTTAAAAAAAATAACTCTTAGCTATGCAAAAAAAAATAGACAATATTTTGATATAAAAAAAATTGTAACCGCAAATCAACACCTTGATGTTTTTGAGGATATAATCTGGGACAATGAAATAATAGGAACAATATGGATTACCAAAGATATGTCGGAAATAAAAAAAAGCATTGTAATTAACATCATCATAGGCCTTTTTGCTTATCTTTTTGCTGGTGTAATTGCTTACCTGTTAGCTTTAAAATTCCATCCTGTAATTTCATTACCCATAATAAATCTTGCAGAAAATATGAAAAAAATATCTGATAAAAAAGATTATTCCATAAGAGCTATTAATGAAACCGATGATGAAATTGGCTTACTTATTGACGGATTTAATGAAATGCTTGAACAGATTCAGTGTCAGGATAAAAAACTTGAAAAAAGCAAAAAAAATCTTGAAAAGCAGGTATTGCTTAGGACAGCAGAGCTAAATAAAACTAACATCGAATTAAAAGAAACTGTTCAAATGCATAAAAAAGCAAAAGAGGATGCTGAAGAAGCAAGCAGTGCAAAAAGTGATTTTTTAGCCACAATGAGTCATGAAATCCGTACTCCGATGAACGGCATACTGGGAATGGCTGAACTATTAGTAGGCACAAAACTAACAAACAGACAGCACAGGTTTGCTCAGACCATCCAACGCTCAGGGAACACACTTCTTCTAATTTTGACTGACATACTTGATTTTTCCAAAATTGAAGCTGGTAAAATAGTGCTTGATATTCATGACTTCAATTTAAGGGAACTTGTTGAGGATATATCCGAAATTCTTGCTGAACAAGCACATAGCAAAAATTTAGATTTGACTCCTGTTTTACCTGTTGAGTTCCCAGAAAATGTCAAAGGCGATTCTGTTCGCCTGCGCCAGGTGTTTGTTAATTTAATAAGTAATGCAATAAAATTCACAGAGGTTGGAGAAATTATTGTACGTCTTAGTGTGATAGAAGAGTGTGAAACTGATATTTCTCTTTGTGTGGAGGTAGTAGATACAGGTATTGGACTTGAACCATACGCAAAAAAAAATATTTTTGAAGCTTTTGCCCAGGCAGATGGATCAACCACACGCAAGTATGGAGGTACAGGTTTAGGACTGGCCATTTCACGTCAGCTTGTAACCCTTATGGGGGGTACAATGGGGGTTGAAAGCGACCTTGGAACAGGATCTGTTTTCTGGTTTACTGTTAAAATGCCTCGCCAGCAAGGTGTAACACAAAATAATTTGCTTATATCTGACAATTTGCAAAACAAAAAAGTTCTTATCATTGATGATAATGCTACAAACAGGGAAATTGTACAAAATTATGTGATGGCATGGGGTATGGAAAGTGATTGCGTCAATAATGGAGTGGATGCATTAAAAAAGCTTCAATATACATATAAAATGAAAAAAGAGTATGATTTGCTTTTGCTTGACTGGCATATGCCAGGTTTAGATGGACTTGAGCTTGCTACCCTTATACATAAAGACCCCACGATTCCTAAAATTAATATTGTAATGCTAAGTTCGGCAGCTATGGATATAGAGCTATCTGAAGCCAAAAAAATTGGTATCTTACGTTATTTAAACAAACCAATACGAAAGGCAGATCTTTATAACTGCTTGTCAACTGTTATGGGTTTTTCTGCTTTGACTAATGAAAATAAAAATAATGTTGTACAACAACCTGATAATAGCAGATTTAATGCCAATATAATTCTTGCTGAAGATAATCCTGTGAACCAGGAGGTAGCAGTTAATATGCTGGAAATGATGGGCTGTAATGTCAAAGTGGCAAAAAACGGCCATGATGCTGTTAAGACAATATTAAAAAACAGGTGCGATCTTGTCTTGATGGACTGTCATATGCCAAAGATGGACGGTTTTATGGCTACCCAAAAAATCAGACAAATAGAACAAAAAAAACTTAATAATAAGCCTTTGCCTATTATAGCTCTTACAGCAAATGTACAAAAAAATGTTAGAAGTCAATGTAAAGATGCAGGTATGAACGATTATTTAAGCAAGCCTTTCTCTTTTGATAATTTAAAACAGATGTTGCAAAAATGGCTTGCGATAGATAAGCAAAACATTGAACCAACAAAAACGGATACAGAAGGTGAAGTAGACAAAGATAAAATGCCGCTGATAGAGCAAAAAGCTCTTGATAAAATCAGAGCACTTCAAAAAAAACATTCTCCCAACCTTTTGCTTAAAATAATAAATATCTATCTGAACAATTTGCAGGAATTAATAAAACAAATATTTGATTCCATTGAAAAAAATGATGGAACTGCTTTAAGTGAGGCAGCTCACAGTCTTAAATCAAGCAGTGCCAATTTGGGTGCTATGCAGATGGCAGATTTATGTAGAGAAATGGAAAATATAGGACGAAAAGGGTGTACAAATTCTGCAAAAAAACTAATGGATCATATGGAATCAGTTTGCATGTTGACCAATTCGGCATTGGCCGAGGAAGCTGCGAGGATATCTGATGAATAATAATAATAATAATAATAAACAGCCTGTTATTCTTGTTGTGGATGATGATATGGCGATGAGACTGTTGATGCGGGAAGCTCTGGAAAATACAGGATGTGAAGTAAAAGAGGCGACCAATGGCCTCGAGTCTTTATCTTTATTTGATCAGGAACATCCTGCCCTTGTGCTTATGGATGTACAAATGCCGAAAATGGATGGGTTCAAAGCATGTTCAATGATAAGACAGCTATCAGGAGGAAAGGATGTAACCATTGTGATGGTTACAGGCCTGGAAGATATCTCATCTATTCAAAAAGCTTATGAAGCCGGTGCAACCGATTTTATAACAAAACCGGTAAACTGGCCAATATTAGAGTATAGAGTGCGTTATTTGCTTAGGGCAAGAGAGGCTTTTATCTCTTTGCGGGAAAGTGAAAAAAAACTTGCTCAGGCTCAGCATATAGCTCGTCTTGGAAATTGGAATTTTAATATCAAAAACAGTACAATTAACCTGTCAAATGAGGTTTATCGAATTTTTGATATTGTTCCGAAAAATAATGAAATATCGTATAATACTTTTTTTAACATAGTACATCCGGAAGACAAAAGATGTGTTAAAGATGCTTTTAAAAAGGCATTGCACGATGCAGCATCTTGCAGTATTGATTTTAGAATTATCATTTCGAATAAAAAAGAGCGCACACTTTATGGACAGGCTGAAGTTGTTGCTGACAAAACAGGAAAGGCTGTGAGCATTCATGGAATTATACAGGACATAACAGATAGAAAAAATGCCGAGGAAAAAATTAAATTACTTGCAAACTATGATGTTTTAACAGGTTTGCCCAATCGGCAAATGTTCAAGGAATATGCCCATCGCGAATTAAAAATTGCAAACCGCAGCAACAAACAAGTAGCTTTGATATACTTGGATTTAGATCGCTTTAAATATATTAATGACACACTGGGGCACAATGCAGGAGATGAGGTATTAAAAATAATTGCCAAACAGCTGCTTGAAAGTTTTCGTAATTCTGACATTATTGCAAGTGCGACTGAAGCAGAGCCCGAAGATGCAAAATTATCGCGGCTTGGAGGAGATGAATTTATAGTCCTGATTACAGGGTTAAAGCATATTAAGCATGCAGCAAAAGTGGCAAATCGCGCATTAAAAAGTCTGTCCAAACCAATAAAAATCAACAACCAAGAGTTGTATATCACAGGCAGCATAGGAATTGCTGTTTATCCAACAGATGGCATGGAACTTAATACTCTTTTGAAAAATGCTGATACAGCTATGTACCATGCAAAAGATATTGGTGGTAATACTTATCAATTTTATTCAAAGAGCATGAATGTTCGCACCCTGGAAATGCTCAGCATGGAAGCCCAGCTTCAAAAGGCTTTGGATAAAAAAGAATTTGTATTATATTATCAACCGCAAATAGAAATAAAAAACAAAAAAATTGTAGGGATGGAAGCACTGATAAGGTGGATAAATCCCGAGATGGGGCTTGTTGCTCCTGACAAATTTATTCCTATTGTGGAAGAAACAGGCCTTATTATACCCATAGGTAAATGGGTATTGCAACATGCATGTGAACAGGCAGTAATATGGCAACAGCAAGGATTAATTCCATTTTGTATTGCAGTTAATCTGTCCAGTCATCAGTTTAGACAAAAAAATCTGATTGATTATGTGAAACAAATTCTTTTTACAACCGGACTGGACCCTTGCTATCTGGAGCTTGAACTTACAGAAAGTGCAATAATGCAAGATGTTGAAAAGGCAGAACAAACTTTAAAGGTGTTAAAATCAATAGGATTAAAGCTGGCAATTGACGATTTTGGAACTGGTTATTCATCAATGAACTACTTGAAACGGTTTGATGTTGATACTTTAAAAATTGATAAATCATTTGTACGGGATGTTACTAATAATCCGAATGATGTGGGCATAATAAAAGCAATTATTGCTTTAGCAAACAGCCTTGGAATGGATACTGTTGCAGAAGGTGTTGAAACTAAAGAGCAACTGGAGTTTCTGACTTTACAAAAATGCAACATAATTCAAGGCTATTTTTTTAGCAAGCCATTACCTGCCAAACAGATTCCGGAATTTATTAAAACCTTCAAGTACATTTAACACATTCTTAAGATATTAATATAACCAGCTTAATATATTACAATAAAAAAAACCCTACCCAGAGGGCAGGGTTTTTAAACATTCCCGCAAAATTAATATTGTCTTTTTAAACGTATTTCTTTGCTTTCTGTATAATTGCTCTTAGCAGGGTGTCCGTTTTATTTAAACCACATCATCTTTTTAGTACCAAAAAATTTGACAGTCTCTACAAAAAGGAGTAGACAGTTCATGGCTGTTCTAGACACAATTTTTAAAAGGGGTGTTGATCTCAACGCTTCTGATATTCACATTGCCCCAGGTGAACCAATTGTTATTCGACAACAAGGTGCCCTCAAAAAATTAAAAAGCGCAAAACTCTCGGATAGCAGGTGTAAAAAACTCATTTTTGAACTTATTACCAAAAAACAAAAAGAAACACTTATGCAAAATTTTCAACTGGATTTTATATATGAAATTCCAGACACAGGCCGTTTTCGGGGCAATGCTATGATGCATAATACTGGAATGAGCGCTTCATTTCGTATTATCCCACTTAAAATTCCCACCTTTGAAGAGCTTGGCCTTCCAGAAGATATTATTTCAAGAATTCTTGATAACCATCAGGGTTTAATTCTAGTAACCGGTGCTGCCGGACAAGGAAAATCAACTACTCTTGCTTCTATGATTGATACCATCAATGCAAAGCGGGCTCATCATGTTCTTACAGTTGAAGATCCAATTGAATTTGTTCATCCTATAAAAAAAGGTGTGATTAATCAAAGACAGTTAGGAAAAGACACATTATCATATACAAACGCATTAAAAGGTGCTCTGCGTCAGGATCCTGATGTTATTATAATTGGTGAACTCAGAGATCTTGAGACAACGTCACTTGCAATTTCAGCTTCTGAAACCGGACATCTTGTCATCGGTACAGTATCATCATCCAGTGCTCCTAAAACTGTTGATCGTGTCATTGACTCTTTTCCCGCAAGCGAACAGAGTCAAATCCGGGCAATGTTAAGTGAAGCTCTAAAAGCTGTTATAACCCAACGTCTTATTCCTAACAAAGATGGTAAAAAAATGGAAATTGCATTGGAAATATTGATAGGTTCCATGCCAGTTGCAAATTTAATTCGAGACGACAAAGTATTTCAAATGCCTTCAATTATGCAAACAGGAAAAAAAAATGGGATGCGTATCATGGACGAATCAATTCT